>ERZ773066.40-NODE-40-length-67994-cov-11.299371_pt1 | contig 67994 bp, 85 predicted proteins | sample MGYA00580573_ERZ773066 | MGnify/ENA primary metagenome ERZ773066 (study PRJEB29015, sample SAMEA2738128) | human oral metagenome | biome: human oral; feature: human-associated habitat; material: saliva | place: China | collected 2203 ... | reverse complement strand
TAGGACTTAAAAGAAAGAGATTGTGTAATTCACAATAATTACACAATCTCTTATAGCTAATCTCGAATGATGAAGGCGCTTGAAAAACTCAATAGCTTTTCAAGCGATTTTTGTCCTTCGCCAGGAATAAACTCATCAAATTCGTCAATACCCTTTTCAATAGTACCAGCAAAATACTTATGAATAACTTTGATGTTGTTTTCTGTAGCATCAACTCTTTGCATGTTGAGGATATGATTTTCCTCGTTATCGCCATCATCATTGTCATACCAAAGACAAACGATCTGCTTATACTCCTCTGGCGTAGCCATAATAACGGCTGTTTTCTTGCCGTCATTCTCGATAACGGTGCATTTGTCGCTTTCCTTATAAACCATTGCCCAAAAGCCAGAGACATCATAAATCTCGCCTGGGCAATAACAATCATGTTCAAGATAGCGTTTTACATCTGGGTGAACACTTCCAAAATCTACTAGTTTATTTTCCATTTTCATAACTCCTTTATTTTCCATTTGATGATGATTATGCAGCTAAAAACATAACCATTGCGAACATTGCTAATATCTGTGCAAGCAGTCCTAGCCATCCGGCTTTGTTGTACTCGTGATTGTCAAAAAGGTCTACACAATACAGGAATATAAAAAATGCGAAAGTTGCACAAATAAATGCAATCTCAACGTAGTTGTTGTGTCTTGTCATTTACTATACGGCTTTTCGTGTGCGCCGATAAAATCATCTGTAATTTTATTGCCTACAATAGAAAATCTATAAAATTCGCTTTCTAAATCTCCACCAAATAGAGCATTGAAAACGTAATAATCAAAGCGTGCGACTCCAGAATAACCGTTTTTAGTTTTTTCAAGAGAAACAAGGCTCATGTCTAACCTAAAGTCATCGCCATAGTATGACTTCAGTAGTTTTTCTATTTTTTGTGGACATTCAATAGTCATGTTTCTACCCAATCAATAAAACCCATGCGCTTAGAATCAACTAAGCGCATGGGCAAGAAATTAAAGATTAGTCTTCAATAGGCGTTACGTCAGCCTGCAGGTATACGCCATCGCCGTTTGGATTATCAACAATTCTAAGCTGGTCGATGACTGGCAGAGGTGTAGTACCCTCAATCATACCAGCAATATCCCAGCCTAGCTTCTCTTTAATCTCAACAAGAAGTCGCTTATACCTACCCTCAACCATCTTCTGAATCATCTGCTTTTTGCGTTCAAGCATGGCATCTGAAAGATTAGCGTCAAGCATTTCTGCAATCGAGTCATCAATATTGCGCTTGTTCTCGTTCTTCCTACTCTTTGGCAGGTAATTGAGATAAACACGCTTCTTATCTTTGCCGGCATAATAGCTAATTCCAGAAACACGAACGTGCTTAATCTTGCCATCTACCTCAACATCAACGAAGAAATCAATCTGACCCGTTGAGCCATACTGATTTTTTGCTTCCCAGTCAATCCATTGATTTCGCTGTACTGCACTACAGACAACAGGCATCTTCAGATTATTGATAGCCTTCTCTGTATCACGATCAATCTTATCCTTACGAAGTCGCAGGGTAGGCTCATAGGTGTACAGATTAGCCGTTCCAGTTTCCTCGTCAAAGATTGCATACATCTCATAAGACTTATCAAAAACATCTTGATCGATACCTGCGGAGGTTGGATCAAGAAGCTCATGTAGCTTAAAGCCAAGGAATTCAGCAATCGCCTCAGCACGAGCCATCTTATCCTTATCGTCTACAAACTTCTTTGAAGGCTCATCAAACTTCTTACAAGAAATAGTAATCTGACCCTGCTCTTCGTCAATTCCCTCTTCTGCATTAGAAATGTTAAAACAATAAGTCGCAATTCCATTCTCTTTGTCTGTGTTAAAAAGCATTCCCTCTGTAGCTGTTACCTTACATACCTTCATTTTTTCTCCTTTTTTCTTTCTTCTCTTAATTCAAAACCCTTACTAACAATACATTATGTTCTGCAAGCACGGTATTTGTTCCTTTCTTCTAATGTGCTTGTATTCACAATTATAGACTATATAAGCGTAGTCTAATCAACATACACAATTTTTACATATTTCCTTGCTCTCGTGACTGCTGTGTATTGTGCATGATAGCTTCTCTGCATACTTAACTCGTTTTTAGAAACGATATAAAGTACGCTATCCCATTCGCTGCCCTGCGATTTATGCACCGTCATAGAGTAAGCATATTGATACGTATAATAGCAATACTTGCTTGCTTGATTCTCAAATAGCTTATTCAGAATGGCAATAAGTGCCTGCGTATCTGCCGTTTTTGTTTCTCGTGGTGAATTCAAAATAATTCCACGCTTTACAACGTCATTGTTCTGGGAAATTGTTGTTACTAATTCAAGAGGTTCAACAATAAGCCACTTCTTTAACTGTTCAATTTCCTCTTCACTCATAACGTCTTTTACCAAAGGCATAAACAGATAATCAAGATAGTTAATAGCGGGTTCAACCGATTGAACCTTTAGGATCTCTCCGTTTGTAAATACAGGAGGAAGCATCGGTCTATAACCTGCATTTCTAGTACAGATGATTTTATCGCCCGGCTGTGTTTCGCCAAACATTCCTTTTTCAAGTCTGATTTGAGCGTTGAGTTCATCAACATTTTTGTTTGTGAAAGTTAATACGACATCAGCCTGCTTAATATCGTCTGCGATTTCTTCATAGATATGGTCAATGTAGTTTCTATATGGTCTATCCAAAGAAATAATCTTTACATACTTCTCGTCTAGCTTGTTTAGAGGTTTCGATTCACGAATATCTTTTGCCAAATATGCAATATCGTTTGTACTTCTAAGAATTTTATTCAGTACAAAGACATCTTTGCCATTTGCAGCCTGCTTGATTTCTCTGTTAATCATGCCCTGTACAGGCTGTAGCTGTCCTGCATCACCGCAGAGAAGTGTTACATAAGATTTTTCACAAAGATCAAGAACGCTATTGCTTTCTTTCAACAGTTCAATAGCCTTTTTATAGAGATTGCTACTCTCTCTACTAACCATACTATACTCATCAATAACAATAAGGTCGTATCGTTCAACTGTAGCAGTCACTTCGCCAGGCATTTTGTCAATCTGCTCAACTGACGTTGTAACCGTCTTATTTACTTTTCCGTTTTTCTTTAGTTGATAATTGATGTCATCTGTGTCAACAACAATATCTCTAATAGACGTTTCGTTTAAGTCGATTGATGATAGTAACTGTTCACTAATAGTTTCAAATCCTCTGCCTTTTGGATATTCTTCTGTACAAATAATTCCTCGTACAGTTTTCTCACCAAACTCGACTTTGAGCATTTTCAGCATTCTAAACATTGTCCTTAGTCCAGAAATGTTTAGAGTAAGAGGATCTGACATCCAAGAAAACTGAAGTTGTGTAGTTGGCGTTTGCGTCAATGAAGATAGAGTTTTGTAATCAATATAGTCTTTGTATTCTTCATCAACAAAATCTTCAATCTTATTTTTTAGGACTGACAATGCACTAGCCGTTGGAGCGCAAATTAAGACTTTAGGATTCTCTCTGCACTCGATAATAGCTTTAACACAAGCAGATGCGGTAACAGTCTTTCCTGTGCCAGCATATCCGATTAGTGTGATAATATCTCCTGGGTTTGCTTCTACAACTGCATCTAATACATTTTGCTGTTCTTCTGATAATTTCATCATAAAGCCTTTTGTGTCGTTTTTTTTATTTGTCACAATTATAAAGAGGTTATAAGTCTAACGTTTGAGAAATGATGTTCTCCATAATTTCTTCATTTACATCAATCTTGTTTGATAGTGTTTCAAATCTATATCTATCAATATCAGTATCAGATACTAGGCAATAATGGGTAACTTTATGCTTCATTCCTCGTCTAGTATTTCTTCCTCCCGCTTGAATAAACGCGAGGTAACTCCATTGATTCTCATAAAAAATAGATGTGTTCGATAGCTTAAACTCGATACTTTCTCCTGCAGCAACGTATTGTGCAAGTACAGGCTTATCCTGCAATTTTTCCTCAGTAGTTAGATGATTGCTTCCAGACTGATACATAACATCAACGCCACGACTAGCAAACTCTCTAGCTAAAGCATTTCTAACGCTATTGTATGTATAGAATAGCAGGGGTTGATGTACACCATCTGCGGTTGCAAGATCAACTGCCTTTTTAATGCGCTGCTCATCTGTGTAAATAGTTTCTACTACTGCATTATCAAAGTCCGCACGTAAATCAAAGGAACGACTTTCAAAGGCTTCTTTAAGGCTTTGAAGATTGCTTTGTAGGGTTTCAGATGGCTCTAATTGCAGAAGTATCTTTGTAACCTCTGGCATATCTGCGCTGGACATATCAATGTTTGGCTTATATATGACGCGTGCCATTTGTTTTTGCACTTGTGGATATGTTTTCCACAAATCGGTATCGACTACACGCTGACCCTTTTCATTGCGCTTGTAGACATCAATTTTTCCAAAATAGTCCTTAAACATTCCAAGGTTGTTTTCATTGATAAAGTTTGTTTTAGAAGTGTATTTTTCATCAAGAATCAGATAACTAGCTGTATCTAATACCTCGTCATTTGTCATGGGGGTTGCCGTAAGTCCCAACTTTCTAATACCCTTTAGCTTTTGTAGGGTTTTAGCACGTTTTGAGGTAGGTGTTTTATATTTATGGCATTCGTCCATGACTATGATTCCATGCTCTTTTTTGAGCAAACGCCATAGTCTATTTTTTTCTCTAGTGTTTGATAAAACATTTGCAAAGCGATCAATAGATTCAATTCCATATGGAATTAGCTGATTGTTTGGATGATTGATATTGTACCAAGCAATAGTTTCTTGCCATCCACCGCCTGCAACCGACGCTGCCGTAGACGTGACAATAAATATTAGCTGTTTGCCAAGCTGTTTTTGATACTCTCCAAGTGTTGCCACCGCTAAAGCTGTTTTGCCCTTGCCAACACCCGCAACAAGCATCTGAAAAACGTCACTTTCTGCCCTTCTATTTAATTCATTGGCAATATCTAGCTGATTCTCACTATCCCAAATAATATCGTCCTGTGTATGACGATAAACATAGTCTGACATGGGATATTCATGTACAACAGAGGTTGATACTTTCTTCTCTTTAATCTCGTTAACTGGATCGCCCTCTGTCTTTTTCTTTTTACGCTTTTTAGCTGCGTTCATAGCTTTTATTTGACCGTATGTGAGTTGCTTATTGACTGCTCCACTTTTAATCATTTTGTGCAATTTCCTTATCAATCACAATTTCAATCGTTCTATTGAAATTAGTGCCAGCTAATATATACTCATCGCCATCGTCATTTGTAATAACGACCTGCTCAATACTGTTATTTTCAAAATCACTAAAGTTAAAATCTTCATATCCAACAATACCTCGACCACCCGATTCAATAATATCTATTAAACGGCGGTACTGATTTGGAGTTGGCTTTTCGCCATTAGGCTTAACCTCGATACCCACAAATCTTCCTGTAGTATCCATAGTTATAAGGTCTGGCTGCCCGTCTAGTCCTGTCGTAGCACCACCAAAGATGTTAATAGCATATAGTCCGTGGCTTTCAAGAATATTTCTGATGCCAGAAACGACTCTACTCTCTCGTGACATAATAAATAAACCTCCTCAACATTGATTATACATAATTGAGGAGGTTCTAAGTATACTTTCACAATGACTACATATCTTTAGATAAATCTCGACATTCTTGAACGTCCAGCCTTGTCAATATGCACGTCCGACCATGGTGTACCAATCGGGTATCTATCAACGTCCTTATTGTCAATTAGAAAGCCGTCTGCGCTAAACTTATCGCCATAGCCGTCATTCCACCAATATTCTGTTTGGAAAGTTCCCTCTGGTCTTGTGCGCCTTTCGTGCTTTGTAATATCAAAATTCTTAATATCTTCTCTTGCTTCTAACTTTTCTAATTCCTCATCTGTGAGTTTGTGCCATGTACAAAACTCTTTTTGTACTACATAGCTTTTATAGTCAATAATATGCTCTCGACTATCCTTAAATCTCTCGTTGAAGGCATTGAAGATTCTAGTAAGTTCTGGCTCTAACTCGCCTTTCTTTTTGTCTACCTGCGTATCAATAAACAAGGTCTGAATACGTTTGCCGTTTGAGCAGCCTGTATATTGAATAATTCCATCGCCATATCCTTGCAAGGCGGTTGGTGACATTCCCTGGTACTCTGATCCAAACATGATGGAAGCAGCCGAATTACTTTTTTGCAGAAAACATACACGGGTTGGAAGGTTATCTCGTACTGTTGTTGAGATAACGTCTGCCGTTGCCTTCTGTGTAGCGATAATCATGTGAATGCCTGCAGCACGAGCCTTTTGTGCAATACGGATAATTTCGTCCTCTACCTCTGGGACTTGCATCTTCATATCGTTGTACTCGTCAATAATGACAATAAGATATTTCATTTTTTCAAAGTGCATTTCTTTCGCTTTTTCTTGATGTGATTCCCACCACTCATTGTATTCAGTAATGTTATGCGCTTTTACTTTTGCCTGCTTTTTAAGTCTTTCATCCATTTCACACGTAAGGAATTTAAGCATTCCATAAGCGTCTGACATTGTGTCAACAACGGGGATAGGACAAAACACCATACCTGCATAAGGCTGTGCTTCTACAAATTTAGGATCAATCCATGTAATCGAAATATCGCTAGGGTCGTTATGTACGCAAATAGATGTAAGCCAAGCATTTACCGCAGCGGATTTACCCGATCCAGTAGTACCTGTAACTAACATATGTACGTATTTTGCCAACTCACCCACCATAGGTACGCCGTCAGTATCCATGCCCACGACAAAGCTGGTCGGCTTTAGATTTTTATATTGAATGCCCTCTTTATGCGGTAACATACGACCTCCGTCTGATTGTGTCTAAAGCATTAGTATACAAATCTTCTAACGTGTATGATTTTGTGTCGTTAGATTGCGTTACGCACCAACGTTTTACTAGCGTCATAGTTTGGTCTATATAAAATTTCAAATCAAGATTTGAAATATCAAAAGATTTCATTTCCTTATCCGTGTTTACTGTTTGGATAAAGGCTTCCTCCATGTTTGGATAGCCTACCTCTTTATTTGTTCCAAGGGTGTCCCATTTGAGATTAGTTGTAATACAAACCTCTTCTGCGTCTGCAAAGACATCAACATTTGAAACATCACGAATACCGCAGATGTACTCTCCCGGCTTTTTTGTTTCAGAGTCATATTTTGCGATGGAATAGTCCTTGTATACTGTTCCGATTGATTGCGCTATCTTCGTTAGCTTTTCTTTATCTGATTCCTTAAAAGTGTCTGCGTCTGTGCGTAAAAGGCTAATACGTTTTCCGTCTTTTACAAAGCACACACGGTTGACTTTTTGCACTTGATTGCCGTCAAACAATACTTTTTCTTTTGACCGATTTTTTACAATCGTGTACCAAGGTGTTAGGTCTTTCGATTGTTCTAACTGTTTATATTGTTTACTAATTTCAGTTAAAACATAATCTTGTGCTAAACCGTAATCAGTCAATGTATTTTTTAATAAAACGCAGTTGAGAGCCGTGTCTGTAACAATCTGAGGATAGACAAAGTTTGTTCCAACATATTTTTCTTTGGAGCATCCGATTCTAGGCGCATTGAGTTCGCCGGCAACAACAATGTAGTCTGAATAAACTTCGATTCTGTTTGATGTGTCACGACTGATAAAACAGTCAACCGTATCGAGATCAATAGGCATATCATATTCCGCAACATATGCGTCTATGATTTTTTGTGCGGATTCACGACTAATTCCGTCAAAATATCCGCCATCGGTATTTGTAGAATAAATAATTGCTCCTGCTTTAGCGAAACGCTGTAGCAAGCACCACATCAACAAGTTGCCGATTAGACGCATTGAAGTAATTGCATTATCAAGCGGTAGTTTAGAATACTCATAATGCCTGTTGGAAGCACCTGTAACAATATTGATAAAGTCCTTGTCATACCGTGCTTCTTTTGCAATTTTTTCATCTTCCTCTGTGTACGAAGATGGTGATTTTTCTTTTAGTTGTTCTACCTTTGAAAGCCTGTTGTCTACTAACTCGTTGTAATAGTTCTTATCGCCGATATTGTAGATACCTAGCTTCTTTGCAAGTGTTGGATAAAAACTATGCCAGTCAACATGAAAAACGTTAGAAGCAATTACGACATCATCTGTGTATGATCTTCCACAAGAAGTAATAAGGTTTTCAATTTCGCCGTCTGTAAGCGATTCTAAGGCGTTGATAACTCCTCCGTGATTTCCGCCAAGCGAAGGTCTACAATACGCCCTTGTAGGCTTTCTCTGTCCGTCAAAATAAGGTATAAACATCTGCCCCTGTCTAGTGACGGGGTTATCTTTTTGTATGTTAGTAAAATCTTCTTTAGAAGCCATGTTTTTACCACGCCAGTAATCAAACCAGTCATACATGAGCGGGTGTAAATAGCTTTCATGTTCAGACATATAGTCTAGCAAATCGACTTTTTTGCCGTTAACGGCAAAATTGTATGAAATGCCCTCATAGTCTTTAACTTTGATCGTAAAGCCACCGTTAACAACTACTTCTGCTAGTCTAAACAACTCAACATCTCTAGGGAGTGGCATATATTTGCTGGCAATATCCATTTTTGAATATCGAGCAGACGTATAAGGTCTTACATCTCTAATGTAATCACGGAGCGACAATTCTGATTTGCTTTTGTTGCTCAACATCAAATAGTTTGTTCCAATGACATCGTTTAAGTTGTAATAAACAAGATTGTACATACCATTGACTCCGCCAGTGACCTCGCCACTTTCTGCAACATCGTCATCAATGATTACGTCCATTCCTGCTTTAGCCATTTCAAACTTTAGAGAGTTTGGAATTCCCTTGTTGATTAGCTTTGAAGCGTCAATGTGTTTATCTGTATAAATTGCTTGATTGAATAGAGCCTTAGCTTTATCAGCGTTAAAAGTCAAATCTATATCAATATGATTTAGATATGACTCTACTGATTCAAACAATTTATAAATGCTTGTATGTGCGTTTACTATTGCATTTGATAGAGTTCTCAAATCTGAAGCTGTAATAGTTTTGTTTGCTTTCAATACATGAAGAATCATAGCCAAAAACGGCAGATCGTAATTAAAAGAGTTGTAGCCATAATACTCGCATGGTGCGCCGTCAACGATTGATTGCGCATATAGGATTCTTCTAATATCAAACGATAGCTTTTTAAGATTGTCCTTGGTATACAGAAGGACTTTTACATCTACATTTTGATTGCAATATTGCGGATGATCCTTAATGTAGTCTGCTAAAGGTTTAGAGAAAGTTTCCTCTGTAACATCGTTGGAATAACAGTCATCAACAAACACCATACAAATACAGTTTTCATTTGAATAAATAGTATTAGTCCAGATGCCATTTAGACTCTCAATATCATAGGCAACTAGACGATTATTATTTTTGTAAGAAAAATCCATTTGTATACTGTTCCTTATGCTCTATAAGTCAAACTATTCAGATTGTAGCATAAATAAGCTATTGTTCATCTTCCAACAATTTCTTCATATCTCTTTTTGCTTTTCTGCGGTTGTATTTAGTATCGCCAATAACGCCATGCCCTATCTGATATGGGTTGTACTTTGGCATCTTTTTGAGAGTGTTCTCAATACTTGAAAGATGATAAACAGAAAGGCTCTTCTTTTTCATAATTACCTCACAAAATCTCTAATAAAGTGCGGACTAGCAAAAAATGTTAGTCCGCACTACAACGATTTAATACCAACCGTTAGTCCTTTGGCATCTTGACCTTCAGATTGACACTAACATCATAACCCTCTTTAAGAAGTGCGGTAATGGTGCGGGAAACGGTTTCTGGGGTGGTGTCCTCATACTTGAAGGAGTGAGAAATCTTCTCAATCATGCCCTTTGCGTCTGGATCTTTCTCGTCCGTTGGTGTAGACCAATTCAACTCTACCATGTTTTGTGTCCTTTCTAAATATTACACAAATAACTAACTTACATTGATAGTATACACGTATTTGCGACTTGTGTCATTTGCATACTTGATAAAAAGTGCATTGTTCTGAATAGCAGCCGTAAGGAAGTCATACAGAGTCTTGCCAGAAATGTATGTAGAGGTTGCAAACACCTTTGGCACTTCGATGTTTGAGCAGTCAATCTCAACAAATAGCGACTCCTTCATGCTATCAGCTTTCTGTACAAGAAAAATATTCTTTGTAGCAGATACGTTGTTTGTGCAATTTACAAAAACAACCTTGTTATCTGAAATTGCACTATTGATAAAAGGCGTATCGTTCATGTAGTCCTTCGTGAACGATAGATCCTTTTTCTCTGTCTTTGCAGGGGAAGTATTCTTTGCAGAATCAGCCTTACTCTGAATAAACATTGCCATGATAAAACCTCCTTACTTACAGTCAATGTGTGCAGTTGATTTCTTGTTTTTATCAGAGAAATCAGCGGACGCAACTACAAAATAGTCGTTCTTACCTCGAATATTGCCCGAGGATGATACGGTTAGATTTTTAAGAAATGCGCCATCAAAATCGAAATTGTTAGGCGTAATGGTGAAAGGCTCTCTTACCATAAGCCTAAGAATACGATTGTAGTCCTCGCCTTCTGCGGTACAGACTAGCTTGATCAAGCAGCCATAGGACTTCTGCACTACATCTCTAACAACAAGGTTGTTGTTATTCATGTACTGCCTAACCCGCTCATTCATAGTGTATAGAAGCATATTTCCTCATTTCATTTTTTGCTTATCAATAGCGATAGTCTAGCATACTAGGCAAAATCAATCTACCTAGTATGCTTTGCGCCTTTATTTAAGCAATCTCAAAATCAATCTTGTTATCCTTCAAGAGGTTGATGACCTTGTTTCTGTCCTCGTCCTTAATCTTAATGGTGAGGTAGGTATACTCGGTCGTATTCTCAATCTTCTCCCTACGTGCCTGCTCTGCGATAATCTCTGCCTGCTTTGCAGCTTCGTCATCCGCCTTTTTGTTCATGACCGCAGTTGTTGTATTCCAACCTGCATTAGCAAGGTAGTTGATAATTGTTTCAAGATTTGCACCATCAAACATATTAAGAGTTACAACATTGTTGACCTCTTCAATACGGTCGATTAGCAGCTTATCAGCCTTATTTAGGTTAAAAGAACGATTGAGCCACTCTGCGGAGAAGAGAGTTGCTACATCAATTCCAGCAAGACCCTTGTAACGATCATCAAAATCAATAACGTCATGTGCAGTCCTAGAAAGATGTTCCTGCTTTTCCGCTTTAGCCTTACGGTCGCTCTCATTGAGATTAACGTCAATTACATTCTGAATATCATTGATAGCGTCCTCCATCTGTGTACGCTGCTCCTGCGCAGGCGCAAACATAGAACGCTGTGAGTCTAGTACGGCAGACTTAATAGCCTTAGAGAGTTTAGTAAAGCTGGAACGAACCTCCTTAAACTCCTTTCGATGATCAACGCCATCAAAGTAATCAAAATCCTCAATGTTTTTCTTCATGGTATTCAGAGAATCCATAGCAGAATCAAAATTCATAAAGCTAAATGTGCTTGTTTTCTCGTCAAATACAAGGACGCTTGAATCCAAAGACAAAAGACTTGAAGTGTTGTCAATAGAATCAATGATGTTTGTTTCGTTCATGCTAGTACCTTTCTTTTTGTGTAATACATTACAGTTACACAATATATCACAAAAATTGTGTAATAACAGAAAAACTTTTATCTACATAGAATCGACACAAGAATAGGTTGGTATAAAAAAGACTAACCCTCAAGTAAAGGTTGAGGGTTAGTCTAAAGTCGCTGTTAAAGTATACTAAAAATCTTTTGGAATAGGCTCGAAGTCAATATCCGTGTTTGCTTCGAGATAGTCCGTCATAAGTTTTGGAAGTTTTGCCCTTGCTTTAAGCAGGTTTGTTTCAGCAATCTTATGTGCGTGTCCGATTGCTAGTTCAAGCGCATTGTTATGACGATAGTTCTTTTTGAGAATATACTCAACAAGGTGCTGGAAGTCGTCAGATACGCTTACATAGGCGTTATTAAGAACGTCTGTAATTGTGGCAAGAGTTAGGCAAGGTGGCTCAATCTCGTCACGCTCCTCGGCAGGAATGCTCTCCTGGGCAGCTTCAACCTTAGCAATGGCACTCTGAATGTATCGCTGGGTACGATCCATCATGGTATTTGCCAATGCTGTCTGTGAAGCGAAGTCAGTATCCAACTCTGAAAGATTCAGCTTTCCAAACAACTCACTAGGATTCATATCACCACGGACAAGCGACTGAATGCTATCCGATTTGCTCATAGCGGACTTATCAATATAAGAAAGTGCGTCCTCCTCAATAAGTGCCTGCATACGGCTCTGCGTAACGTAAATAGCTTCCTTTACCTCGGCTGCTACATTTACACCGCTTAGCTGCTCTCTAGCACGGGCAAAAAACTCGTCTGCAATATTTGCTACAAGTTTATTTCCTTTGTTGAAGAGTTCAACAAACTCGGACTTCTCGGCATCTCTCTCTTTGAGGTCGTTCTCCTCGTCAAGCAAATCTTTTGCCTTTTCAGCAGCCATCTCTAAGTAGTCTGCAACGGTAATAATTCTCTTTGAAAGGTCGGCATTTCCATCAATAGATCCTGCAATATTTGTAAGACCCTTATATCCGCAGCGATTTGCGCCATTGTTTTTTACGTCTTTCTCAACGCCCTCGCAGGCAGCGACAATCTTATGAAGGTAGCTGCGGACTCCGTTTGAAAGTGCAAAACTTTTCTTTAGTTCTAGCTGCATATCATTCTCCTTAAACACGACTGTGTAGACTATGCTTATTTCCATGATATGCTAATAAAAAAGAGTGCCAATAAACAATATTATTAGCACTCAAAAGAATCTAATACTTTACTTCAGCGTTAAAACTGCTTCATAAAATCGCTCTTACGCTTCTCGTCAAGCAGCTTGTACTCATCAACCTCTGCGTCAGAGTTAAAAAGCCACTCATTTGTAGAGTCAACCTGCTCTCCACGGTATTCATGCTCACCGATAAACATATCGCTTGCATTAGACTTCTTCAAAAACTCGGAGTAACGCTCACTCTCGTCTGCGGTAAGACCGTTCAAAATAGTTGCCATAACAAACACCTTTCAAAATAGTTTCTTATTTATGTTTCCGTACATATCCGCTATACGGTCGGTTTTCTTAACTATCATTATTAGTCACAAAGTATTAAGCATCAATACTGGCAACTTACCTACATCACAAAACGTTCATATTTGCTTTATCTGTTTCAGCTTCCTCAATGTTGATTAAGTAGTTTCCAATGCTATTGATAATTTCAAGAACGATCATCGCACGTACCTTGTTAGACCTAGTAACCTCGGCATTTGCAAGTGCAGCATTACACTTCATCATTACGGTGGAGTCCCTCATAGGGTTCTTCTTAGAGCCGATATACTTCGAGATTACTCTCAAAGAATCGATAGTTGAATCGATAGCTGCGGTTGCAATCGTAAGTGTCTTTGCCGGCAGCGTCTTTTCGTCTAGTTCCTCATCGTATGGGTTAAAGCCAAGGTTATTAAACAAATCTTCTCTATACATCTCTGTAAGTTCAATAGCCTGTGCATAGTTTCCAGAAATCATGGAAGGAAGAATAGACGGGATAACCTGTGCTTGTTCTTTATTTGTAGAAGGCTTTACGACTGATCGTGTTGCCTTTTGAGCGGTCGTTAGGGTCTCATTCTTATGCTGTTCACTATTCAAGACCTTATACTCGTTGGAGTTGATAATTTGCTCCATAGGAGTATCGTCTGTTACCTCAACAAATTCAGTATGCTTTGAATCGATTGAAATAAAGGCTGGGATAGTTTCATTAGTAGTTGCATTATCTTTGCCATCTGCCCAAATCAGATAATCAACATCGTTGTTTTTACGTCCAAACTCGGCAATCTTCCACGCAACGCCAAAGTATTCGCAAACATCGCATTCATCGTCATAGCGTCTAAACTCGGGTAGACCCTTGCTTTTCTCGTGGAGTTTCTCATCAATATAGAAAGTTCTACTTCTTCTATTTGCGTCAACAACTTTCTGAAATTCCTCGGAGTCATCTACATTAAACTCATCAAAAATAGAACGGTTATATGATCCAAGGGACTCTAGTACAGATGGATAACTCCTGTTGTTGTTACCTGTTAGCTTGTAGCCAAAGTTCAATAGATGCTTTGCAGCAGCAAACGTAAATCCTCGTGATGACAATAGCTTTGTATTCTCATCGCCCTGTTCCTCAAACCAAACTTTATAAGCTGCATAAAGTTCTGTAGCAGGAATGTTTTTGATTTGTCCACTCATAATTTGCTTTGAAATAGCGACAATGAATTGCCTGGCATAATCGTCATCGCCCTGTACTGCCTGTACAAGCGCACGATCGCAATCGTTGTAGTCCATAAAATACTGGCAGGCGGTTTCGTTGAGTGCATATGCTAGTACGTGTTCGCAGAAAGGCTTTGCCCTAGTCATATCGTCATACATGGGGTTGGCATCACCGTTTTTAGTGTGTGAATTTTCAGCACTAAAAGCAATCAGCCTTCGTTCCATAGCTTGATTCTTCTCTGCAAATCTAGGCATTTCGTTACATAGCTGTACAAACGTTGCTGTAAACGGTGCAGAGATGGCTGTTTGATACTTTCGAGAGTATGTTACTTGCTCGTGTGCGCCGATAGACTTTAAGACTGCGGACTTCTTAATATATGTTCCGTTGTCATTATCAAGTCCAAGGGCATATGTTTTGCCAAGTGTGCTAGTAAAGGTATCAGCTTCATTTAGCTGTTGGAAGTTAACATACGCCGTATTTTGTTCACCGATAACTTTTGCAAGCATGGAAAAGAACGTTGATTTACCATCACCGCCTGCGCCTACTGCAATAAAAATAGAAGGCTGTACGTTATAACTGGTAATAACGGACTTTACAATCTGTTTAAGTAGCTGGATTCTCTCTGGCACGCCATTTGCAAGATCGTAAATCAGCTTTTCGATTGTTAGATCCTCATAGTATGACGGGAGATTGTCTAGCATTTCTGGTACATAGTTAGTTTCAATTTTATGCGTGACAACATAAACAGGATTGTAGTTTTCAAGTTCCTGTGTAATACAGTTAAAAATACCGTTACCAACTGCGATTTTGTACGCTGGCAAAGGCTCGTAAATTGTTGTTGGAGTAGGGATGGCGCACAATGATAGATTGATAGTTTTTCTGTTACTATCTGTGACAATATCAAGAAGTGCATAGATAAACTTATCAAGCAAAATAGGGTTATAGGAATAAGTGCCTTTGTCATAATCGTAAATCATTAGCTGGGTAGAGCCGTTTGTTTCGATGACAGTAAAGGCAATCTTAGACGCTAGTGTTTTTACTACATCTTCAAGTGGGAGTTTGACTGGTATTTTTCCATTTTCATCAGCCATATCCTGTAATTTTTCAAACCTAGCTTTTTTCAAAGCACGGATGCAATCATTGTTTGATTTATAGTTTGGAGGTAGGAGTAAGCCTTCCTCGGTATACTTCCTTAATACCTGCTCATACTCTGCCTTACACCATTTTTTAGACAGACTCTTAAAACTCTTTCCAACCTTATAAGGAAGCATAGAGCGATGGCGTAAATTTCTTTGACTTTTACTAGGAAAAGGCTTGACAGAGGTAGTGATATTAGCCATAGTAGTTGCAGGTTCCTTTCTTTCGACCGATTTCCAAGCGCATGGGGTCGGTCGTTTTTTTATCAAAATTCACGGCAATACCTGCATAAACGTATGGATTAGATGTATCAAAATGTTTCTTCATTTGGTATCGCCTCGCTTTCAATAAAATTAAGTTGGGATAACTACAATACCATATTATTTGCAGGCTAAATTGATTTAATTTGAGATTTGTAGAAAGTATGTTTTTGATTGTGTGCGCTAGTTATGCCATACACAATATCTTGTGTATATGACTGGTAAATATGGATAGTGTACAATAGTTAATAGTTCGATAAATTGTTATAATTCTTGTTACATTTAAGTAGAAAGGAATTTGCTTATGTCTATTAGCATGAAGGTCAATGTAGATAGACCGTCAGATTTTTGGTATATCGTGGATAGACTTCCAAATACGCAAAATATGTCAATGGCATCAAAAAGCCTAATGGATGCGTTTTATGAGTTTGCCAATGAGTACCTTACCCCCGAATTAGAAGATGGTATTAGTGGTATTGATTTTGACTCTATAAAAACAATCGATGATTGTCGTGATGAGTTAAAGTTAATGTTAATGATACAAGATAGTGCGCTTTCTTCTTATGTGCGTGGGCAGTATGATTTAGACTATGAGGACTTTGATGATGAAGAAGCATATGTAGACAAGTCGATTGATTTTATTATTAAAGATATGAAAGACGGGTCTTTGCCTTTGGATGTATATATGGAGGATGCGTCAACATTAAGGTATTGTGTATCTTCTCCATATCAGTATTATTTATGGATTCCAGAAATGGATAGCATTCTTCCGTTTTCCATTTTTGAGTGACAATGTTATTATTGTCATGTATTATTATTTAGATTAGTTTTTTTGTTGGTCTTAAAAAAGAAAGGTTGTTATGACTACTATTAGTACACGAGCAAAAAGAGCAGTTACAGCGGGTGTTACTTTCGCCATGCTTGCTGGAAATCTGACTTCTGTATTTATGCACCCATCTAAGGCGTTCGCAGTTGAGTCCTTGCCAGATATGGGCGGCAATCTCCGTGTCGAGCATGATGACAAGTATAAGTCCGGTCATGGTATGACAATTTGGACGGCACAGGATGGAAAGACTCCACTTTTCTGTGCAGACTCCCTCAATCATATTCATGCTACTTCTGGCGAGGGCGGTAGTGTTATTCCTCTTAGCCAGCTTAAAACGTCTACAGGCGAGTCTTATGACGCTTATAAGCAGCATATGATCGATTACCTCGTTTACTGGGGTACGATCGGCGTTAAGTCTGGCGCAACGTATTATGGCGTAAGCGGTGCAGACCTGCAGGCAGCAACACAGTTTGCTCTTTGGGGTGTTCGTCAGGGTTCTATGCAGGATGACAATGGTACAAATATGCCGTTTTACAATACTGGTTGGACTCGTGAAGCATCTGACGCTGCTATTAAGTTCTTTAATGACGCAGCTAATTACGCTAATAACCCAGACTCCGACAAGCGTGTCCCACAGGGCGTAGCTTATGCTTTTGTTCCAGACGGAGGAAAGCAGGTTATGACTTACTTCGGTATGAAGTTGGGTTCTTTGAAGATTACAAAGATTTCTGGTAATACCCTTTATACCGCTGGTAATAATTGCTATTCCCTTGCTGGCGCAGAGTACACCGTTTATTCTGACGAAGGTCTGACTACCTCTGTTGGTACGATTACTACCGATGAAAACGGTGAGGGTACACTAGAGAATCTTCAGCGGGGTAATTACTACATCAAGGAAACTAAAGCACCAAAGGGATATGCAATCGCATCCGAGGTTGAGAAGGTTTCCATCGAGGTTGAGCAGACCACAAACGCTAATGTACAGGATGGCGCACAGTACACCACAGACCCTCTTCATGTAAGAAAGGTTGATAAGGATACTGGTGAGCAGAAGGCTGCTGGCGGTGCTTCCCTTGCAGGCGCAGAGTTCAAGATTTCTTATTACAAGGGTTATTACGAGAATGTAAGCGATCTCCCAGAGAAGCCAGAGCGTACATGGACTGTTAAGACCGATGAGAATGGCGACATCAATCTTGATGATGTACAGGTTGCCAAGGAGAAATATCTTGTCGAAGGCGATGAGTTCTACACTAACGCAGAGAACAAGGTAGTTTACCCACTTGGTACTATCACCGTACAGGAGACAAAAGCACCTACAGGCTATATGCTTCCAGATGGTGAGGGCGAGGATAGTATTGCTCTCATGCAGATCAAGTCTGAGGACGTTAACCATCATCAAGAGGTAGACGCAGACCTTAATTACACCCAGAAGGAGCAGGTTGTTCGTGGTAACGTTAAGTTTACTAAGGTTCTCGGCGTAAACAAGCGACCACTTGCAAACGTTCCATTCAAGATTACGTCTAAGACCACAGGTGAAACCCATTATGCGGTCACAGACGCAAACGGTGTAATTGATACGTCTACGATGGTTAAGAACGATAAGACCAATGCTAACGATAAGGCATTTAGCGGTGATAACGTGGACGAGTCTAAGCTATCTTCTGAAAACGGTATCTTCTTTACGGGTAAGGCAGATAGCAATACTGGCGATGCAACTACACAGCCTAATGCTCCAATCCCAGCAACAAACGCACAGGCGCAGCCTGCTACTACTAATACCGATCCTGCTACACAGCCAACAGGAGCAAACGGTGCAACTAACTCTGAAACTCCTAACGCAGACGCAGAGAAGAAAACTAGCGGTATGCTTCCTTACGATACCTATGAGGTTGAGGAGATTCGTACTTCTGTAAATGCCAATGTTGATGAGATGGCAAAGTTTGAGTTTACCGTTTCTGAAAATGGTACGACCATTGATGCGGGTGAGGTTGTCAATACAGTCACTCCAACGCATATCCCACAGACAGGACAGGATAGCATCAACCCAGAGATTCTAATTGCTGGCGGTGTTATCATTGCTGCGGGTGTCGGCGGTGTTGCTCTTGCAATCCACGCAAAGCACAAGAAGGATGACAACGAGTAAAGTCGTCTAGCTTTTAATTAAAAGCCTTACTGGTAGTTTTATCAGTAAGGCTTTTTTGTGTAGCTTTTAAGAGTTATCACAATATCTTAAATTATGGGGTATACTCTTGTTGTACTATTTAATCTTTGATTGAGGTCATCATGTGGTTTGTTACAAGATTTAATATAAAGCAAGTACAGCTAATCGAGCGCAATGGAATTTGTGTAGAAAACTCTTTTATCACAAAATTGTCTAAAGGCGCAGACCCTTTGGAGTATTGTCAAGATAAGAAAGATAAGCTACCTCCAACTTTGATTGCTGAAATATTAAATAACGTTTCAGATGTAAATGATGTTCATAAGTCTGATAGGCTTTATATTGAAAATCAGTTCTATTTCAATAATGCACTAAGCATCATTCCAAAAAATGTGACTGACAGATACCCCATTGCATTAAACGATGTTACAAACATTGTTTGTTCAGTTGAGCCATCTAATAAGCCAACTGTTAAAAAGAACGTGAAGATAAAGACTATTCTGCCGTTTAGATCATCTGCTTCTTTTGACGTGTCATTCTATAAAGAAAAAATCTTTACCGTAAAGATTGTTTTTTATAGTCCTCACGGTTTTAAGACGGCAGTATCTTTTGACGCTAACAAAGAGATAGTAATGGAATATCTCAATCGTGGAAATGTACGAGATAAGTATGCTCCATCTTTTTCCTTTGAGAAATAAGGCGTTTAAGGGGGGTATAAATACTCATTGAAAGTAAAAATACCCCCTTAAAACGGCTCTCAGAGCCTTGTTTTTTAGACCTGTTTTAAGATATTTTTAGTCTAATTGCTAACGGCACTATTTTTTTGAGTTGTACGTCTGGATTGTTCTTAATATTAGTAATAGCAGAGTCTAAGAATCTTACATTCTCTCTTTCCCATGACTTTTGCTTCTTTTGATCGCTTCCGAATTGACTAACTCTTTGTATAGCTTCTTTTCCTCTTTCGTAGCTAATACCATTACATACAACCGAAGCAGCAATGGAATTAGACAGTTTGAAAAATTCTTCATAGCTACTCAAATCATGATGTGACAAATAATTAGTTAGATAATTTATCACATCGTCATCAATTTTTTTGCTATGTAATTTAGTGTTAACAGAATAAGCAACAGATGATATATTTTTGTGTACTTTTACATCTTGCCACAAATCACTATTAAGAAGTTTTCCTTCTTCTTTAACAAAGACTGCAGGTATCTGTTCAACATTAGAAAACACGGGCAAATTCCTGTTTGTTGTCATTCTAAGATCCGTGTCGTCATTTACCGTCATTCCAACAGAGTCATAAAGCCACTTAATAGCCTTTGCGTACTCATTTGCGTCTAAATAATCTTCTGTAAATAAAACAGCACGAAATCTAGGCTTTTTAGGATAGCTTGCAGTTGGATATAAAATTAGCTTTGTGTCTAGTTTATAGGACAAGTCTATAAACTTTTGTCTAATAAGCGCAGATAACTCCTCTTCACCTGCATTAAAATCTGCGTCTACAATTAAAAACTTTCGCTTTGATTTAGACCCTAGAGCAACAATTCTATCAACACTATTTGATTCTGATTTATCAAACCCATCAACGGTAGAGCAAACTACAGCGGGTGTTGACTCTTTAATAGTACGCTTTTCAAACTTTCCTAAAATCAATACGTTAGCAATGTTAAAGGCTTCTACTAAGGACTGATTAAAGAAGTCAAAATCTTCCATATCTATGAAGTGTGCCGTGTTGTCATAAAGGTTCTTAATTACAAACATTAGTTTTTACTCCATGCGCCTGTAGTGTAATCAATCGTATATCCCTTTTGCGAATTGAATACCTCTACCTCCATATCAATAGAGCCGTCACTACTTTTCATATCAACAATAACTACACGAGGAACAATCTCGTTTTGATAGTAAACGGGGGTCGCAGAATAGTAAAGCGTCTGATTTGGGTTGTTTTTTAGATAATCACGGGCAATAGTTTCAGTATAAGCCATACCGCCCTTGCCGTCATTTGCGCCAACATTCTGCATACGTGTACCAGTTACAAGGTTTTCACGTTTAGGCGCACCGCCAAGACTATCTGCGACTAGGTGAGAGCGGTTGTAAAAGTATCCTGTATAAGTCCTTCCGTTATAAAGTTCAACGGTTACTTTTCCGTTGTTTGACTTTCCTGTAGTTGGGTTTTTCCAGCCTGTAATCTCGTCTGCGTCTGCTCCAAACTTTTCACGCCATCCAGCACTATCTGCGACCATCTGATAAGTAATTCGTCCGGCTGCCCATGTAGTGCGACCAAGGTTATCTAGTCCACCGTAATTGATTGTGCCGGCATCTGTGTCATGATCTACAGAAGCACGACCAATCTCCATTGCGTAGTTAGGGGCAGTAGACTCATTCCAATCGTCAAAGCCATCATTTTCTAAAGTGTGGATAGCATTGTTATTTTCATTAGTCTTTACGGGATTGTTGTTTCCAAAGAAGTCGTTAACGCCACTTGTGATATCGCCAAAGAAGTCTAATCCAGTAAAACTCTCAAAGCCTTTTGTGGCATTATCTATAACTCCACTAATAGGAGAGCCAAGTCCTAGTGAGAGAAAATTAGGAAGTCCGTGCGCAGATACGGTTTGAATGATCTGTGTAGGATTTGAAAGGCTTACATTGTTTGCCAAGCCACCTAAAATATAGTTTGCTGGAATAAGCGCAGATAAATAAGCAATAATAGCTGCCGAAACAACTCTTTGAGCGTGCGTCTTAATATTGCGTCTAGCAAAATTTTTGATACTCTTAAAAGGGTGAAGAAACTTTCTAAACAGTCGCTTAATCATTTGCGGTAGTCTAAACAGGTTCATATTGCTTCCTTTAGGACGTTTTTTTGTTGATGTAATCATTATATAGAATTGTGTTGTACATTTTGTGTAAATCACAATCTCTACACAAAAAATACCCGCTAAGTTTGCTAACAAAAGATTGTTAAGCCTAGCGGGTTGCATTTAATATTGTAACATAAAATATCCCTCTTATTCTTGATTGAGAGGGATATAAAAAACATCATTGATATAGACTCCAAGGCGTTAGCCTTCATCGTCCTCGCTTTTGAAAAAGGTTAGATCTTCTTTATCAATTAGTTCAATGGCGATAGCAATAGCATCAACAAACACGTAAAAGCGGACTACAGTATCCATCGCTTTGTATTGTCCGTTTTCAATATCGTTAGCCAGATTGTCAATACCAAGAAAATCGTAAGCGTTTTCAACTAGCTGCTTATTCTGATCTACATATTCTTTAGCCTGCGCTTCATTGATATAGATATAGCCACGGTCATTGCAATTCAGAACGGTTTTCCACAAGTCACTCATGTTGTCTATTAGCCACTCTGCAAGACCAACAGGAGTCGTTGTTTTAGGTTCAACGTTCTCTAAAACAAAATCTTTAATAGATTCCCCTACTGCTTCAAAGTAATCATACGCCATGGTTACTCCTCGTCATTCTCATCTTCTCTATCAACGCCATAGAAATCGCTCTGCTCACGATCAATTTTATCAAGAGCATCGTTAATACAACTATTGAGAACGTAGCAACGAATGGTGACATCCATGCTCTCCCAGTTTTCCTCAATGAAATCTTCACCTAATCTATCTTTGCAATCAAACTCTTCATAGGCTTCTCTAAGAAGGTCAGGGTTCTCCATTACATACTCTCTTGATTTGGCAGAATTAAACGTATAACTACCGCTGCAATTACCTGTTACGCTATCATCTGCCCAAAGAGTATCGTTAAGATATGACTCAAGTTCATCACGATCCCAATACTCGCCAGGGCGAATTTCATCATTGATGTAGCTTAAAACATCGTCTTTTACATTTGCGTAGTAATCGTATGCCATGATATTACCTCTCACTTTCTGCAAGTTTTTCAAGTTCACTTGCCACTTCTGCTACAACCTCGTCTTGATACCAGAGAATGCACTCTCCCCAGTTATCAGAATCAATCTCACCTGGTTTGCTGAAATAACTCATCGCTAGATTCCATGCGTTTTTATCGTCCTTCAAGAGATTGTCTGTTACGTCCCAAATTAGCTTCTGGATTGTTTCATCCTCGCAAATATCATCTATTGCAGGATTTACAGATGGGGCGAAGCCATTTGATACCTCATGTTTATATTGTGTCATAAAATCATTTACAGCCGTTTCAATTAGTTCAACTGTAGAATAGTTCTCACTCATATGCCCTCGCATTACAACGTTGTTTACATTACTTTACTTATAATAGCCAACTTTGCAGACTTAATTATAAATACGACCATAAGCATTACTAATGTTTGTGTAGAAAATATGTAGTTTCGTTTTTACCCTTTCTTCTATGATAAAACTAACACAAGGAATTTGTGTACAAAGAAAGGAATTACACGTATGTTTACAAACAAGCGCAAATTGATTTGCATTATGGGAAGCAAGCTAACCGATAAGGAGAGAATGCTTCGTCTTTTTAAGAATGTTGGTATGCTTAATACACCAACTGAAACAACTCCTAATGTTTTTACATCTCCAAACTTCCGTATTCATGATGTCGTGGTGGTAGATGACTTAAAAACTCTATCTAAACTTGTTAACTCTAATGTTCAGCACGATCGAGAAATTGTTGTGCTTGAAGTGGTTAATAGTGAGGATAATCTCTACAAGAATTATCAAGCAAAGATGCACCTACATGGATTTTCCGTTGGTGTAAATATTACAGATACGTTTGACGCTTTGAGGGCAAAAGAGCATAAGTTTGATTGCCAGCTACATCGCTTTATCAAGAATAACTCTATCTTTATTAGTCATATTGTCTTTGATGAGTCTACCCTTGGTGATGGAGCAAATTGTAAGCAATTTATGCAGATTATTAAGTCCGTAAATGATTCTAAGGTAAAGGCAGCAAACAGTAATAAGCGATTTGTGAGGTGGTAATGATGTTAACTAAGAAAGAGCGTGCAGAAATTGCAGAGAGGTTGAAAGACTGCCCCGAAGCAGATTATTACGATTTTTATGAAGCCGTGACAGGCGCAGAAACAACTAGAGATACTTTGCTTGACGAGGATGCTGATAAAATTGCTGACGTTATTCTCGACCTATGCGATACGTCCAATATGATTGAGTTACCACTCGACAAAGATGGCAAAGTCATCAACATTGGAGATAAAGTATGTGATGGGTTTGGTCGTCATCTTGTTGTAGTAGGCATAAATTACACAAATTCTGGAAACGTACTTGTTGACGGATTTGATGATACGGATGGCGTTATCTATAGTGATCATTCTACTTCTCTATCCCATGACTATTGTTAGGTGGTAATGATGTCAGAATATGCAACATATAAACTCTGGAATGGATGTAAAGCACCGCACAATCTTGAATTTAACGGTAGATTGATTGGTGAAAAGGTAATATCAACAACGCCGACAACACAAGTAATAGATGATTGCGGTAAACATTATTGCAAGGAGTGCGGGTACGTATTCAGATCTAAAAAGGACGCAGAAACGTTTAATTTTTGCCCTTGTTGCGGTATGAAGGTGGTACACGATCATGAAAATGCTTAGACGCTGGAATTATGATGAGCAGGCTTATGAGCCTTATGAAGTCCTAGATGACTGGAACGTTAAAAGCTATTCAGAGGATATGGATGAAATTGTTAATTGCCCTCATTGTGGGCAAAAAGTAACCTTTGGTAATTGCTACACAAGCAAGGAAATACATACGGCGGGCGGATTTGGTTATGCGGTATGTGGTGAATGTTATGCGACTGAACGAATAAAGGAAGAAGAGTGGCGTAAAAAGCAGAGGTAATTAAAAAAGGGAGTCTATAAAGACTCCCTTTTGTCATAATCATCAAGAGGACAATAGTTGATAACTTCAACTCCATATTTTTTCTCTATTTCAGATGGCTTTGTTGGTTCGTCTACATAGATGCTAATTAGACAATGCAAGGCAGCACGGTCATATGGTTCAAATACAACGTGAACAGGTGTAAACGGAGATATGTCAAAGTCATAGTCGTTATGATCTAGAATTCCCATATCTTCAAATTTGTCGAATTCAACACAATCAGTAAGTACGCCATCATATTCATCTTTCCATTCAATAACGTCTAGTACCGCATCACATTCAAAGACTCCGTGTGCCATTATTGCCCTTTCCTAGTGTTTTGATAATTGCTTTTTCAGCTTCAGACAATTCTAATACATATTCTTCTGTGTTGATAGTTGGCAATTTCAGCTTTTTATCAATATCCTCTGCAATGTTATCAGCAACAAGTAGCTTTCTTCCAAAAGACTCTAATCCAGCGTTCTTTTCCGCTTCGATTTCTCTAATAGTACAGCACGCATTTTTAGGAATTGCAATAGATTGTCCTCTTCTAACAAGACTTCCTAATGTAGCTAGACTTACTACATTTTTAGGGTACTTTTTCTCAATACGCTTGCTTGATTTTACTTCTTGTGATTTCGCTTGTCTGAGCAATAAAGATAAATCTGGAGCAGTCACTATTGCATTTTTATCGTCTAAATTTGTGACAAAAGATGTATTGACTAATGCTCCATTTGTATAGGTAATTTTTCTTTCTGTAATCACAAGACAATCTTCATGCTTTTTATAAAGAGAAGTTAGCGTGGGGCAGAAAAGGAAATATTTGATACCTTGTTTCATGTACCACTTACGAATGCTTGCAAGAATTGAGAATGGCGGATTGTCAATAACAACGCAATTTGTAGGGTAGTCGAATTCTTTGTAATTACCGCCTGGATAAAATGGTCTAACTATCTTTGCGTCATCTTGAAGATTGTATTTATTGATTGCCCAATCTAAAACAACGTCATATACATCGTGTGGGGTGTAACAGTCATCTGTAGTTAACTTATGCCCCCCCCCTTGGCTTATTGAATTTTTTAATGAAGTCATCGTAATTTTCAAACTTTTTTCGATTCATATAAAACTCGTTTCCCAATCGCTCGATGTCCGTAATTTTTATGATAAGTGAAATTCATTTCTAATTGTGTACGTTTTATGTATTTATCTAAATGCTTATTAGACAATATTATAATGCTTGTAAAGTCTATTATCCTCAATAGAAAGGAATCTAATCATGGCAAAAGAGGATATTTTCTTTAAGAATGTTGCAAGGTTTGCGCTTCCGTTTGTAACACTATTCACTATTGTCTGCCCGCTTTATCTAGCAAGTGAGCCACTAATTGAAGCTGCTATTGTGACTTCGATTATTTGTGCGGTGTTTGTTGGATACATTGTTTTTGTAATGTCTTATAGGGATATTGTCTTTTCGTGAAAGTAGACAAATATCGAGCAGAAGGCTACCGTATAAACATGAATGATACGGTAGCCTTTAACATAACAGTAGTCCTTGTTTATACAGTCATGTCTATGATCTTTCTGTATGCGCTATTTTGTGCAGTTAAACTTCCATATCTACCGTATAAAACGTATAGAAAAAGAAAGAGAAAGAAACGGAGAAGGCATTAACCCTTCCAGATAAACTTTGTCTTAAAAGTCCACTCTCCCTCTGATACTAATTGCTTTGTATCTGCGTCAAAGATTTTGTATTCCCATACAAGTACATTTTGAGCAGCATTTAGGATAGACGTGTACCAGAAAATAGGATGACTCTTGTTGTAGTTTTTTGCTTCTTGCTCAAAATTATTAAAGTCATTCTTATTTTGTTCACCGTTCCATTCAACAACTAAGATGTTGTCTTTTTCTGATCCATGGAAGCCAAAGGGAATAACGTGAGTGCGGTCAGACGGTTCATTATTATCTACTGGGATAATAAGTGACTTTAATTTTCTGCGTTCTTTATCACTTCTTTCATGGAAGCGATCATATGCCCCTTTACCAAAGTGCGCCCAGACTTGATGATACTTTTCATCATGGAAATAATAAATCTCGTCTATCTTTGGTTGTCTTTCATCTTTGATTTTCCATGGGTTTAATAGAGCCTTGTTAACACGCCTTAATACAACTGGCGAAGATTCTTTAGTGTCGATTGACTTTGCTGCGTGAAGGGAAATGTCATCTTCTGTTACTTTTTGCTGCTTTGGTACATAGTTGTAATAAGGTTGCAGAGATTTTCGTATAGCAATATAAACGTTGAGAGCCTTAATGTCTTTCAGCTTTTCTTGTTTTGCATTGATAAATTTAAGAGCATTGTCTTTAAGTTTAGTAAAATCAACTTCCATATATCAAACTCTCCATATCTTGCATAATTGCTTTTAATCTTAATTAGTATAGCGCATTTATAATAATCTAAGGATTGTTATATACAGATTTGCGGAGTGTAAAAGATATGAATGAGAATCGTATTGATACCGTTGCATACATGAATGCCTTTGCGTTCATGCCATATATTACAGATAGCATTTACGATATTAAGGAATTGCTTTCTTATTTTGAAAAGATCGTGTACGGCATTGTTTGTGTTGATACCGTAGACAAACTTTTGCTATCTGAACTAGAGCAAGTACAAGAAGTTTTACGCATTATGTGTAAGGATATGGATAACACTCTAAGATATTCTGAAGATACCTATGATGTTCTTTATAACGGATATGTTAATGGAATGTGGGTTGATAAGGACTTTATTGAGGAGAATATCCAGAAGATTAGTACACAGATTAGCACCTTCAATAAGGTTCAGAATCAGTTGCTAGATATGATTGATAGTATGAAGGGGAATTATCGTCTAAGAAACGTAGAAACAATCACACAACTCTATGTACCTATGGCAAATCTAAGCGATGCAATTTTTAGCTTTAGTGATAACTATGAACACAAATTCCTCTACAATCTCAAGGAAATGTTTGTGTAATTAAACATAAATTCACAAAAAGAGATAAGGCAAAGACTGCGATGTGGTTTTTGCCTTATTTTTCTGTATAATTGTGGAAGATTAAAATTTCTACTATTGAAATGAGTATCACTATATGGAACTGTTAAACGTTGCTGCGGATGATATTGAAACTTACTCACAAGATCTTATTGATGTGGTTACTACACCGAAACCCGTCATTCGTGGAGTTGCTTCTATGGTTCTTGCCATAAGAGATTTAGACAGTATCTATGAAGATATGATGATTGACGATTTAGAGCGTTTTGAAATCATGCAAAGCAGAGCAGACTTTTTACTAAATATCGTTTCTGCCTTTGAAGGTATGAGGGTTATTTGCATCAGAAACAAATATTTAGATGATCAAGTCATGAATATTTTAACAAACATCGCCTTTGTCGTACAAAGGATTTACACAACTGTTTACAATCTTTCTTCGCTCAATACAAAGGAAAAGCAGGTGTCGTATGCAGAGTAATGGCAAGGTAATGTTGATTGACCCTAATCAAACTCCCGAGCAGGCTATCAATAATTTTGGCAGCTATTTTGCCCGTAGCACCACTTCTATTACAAGTAGTAAACAGCCTGTAAATCTTGAAGATAACAATATGTCAAACGTTGCTTTTACATTTTATGACGTTGATACTTTGATTATTCTTAAACAAATCACTATTCCCGTTTCACTAAAAAGCAAAGACCAAGTTAAGAAGTATGTTAACGTGAAACAGCTTCCAGAATTACCTCCCAGGCACTACATTTCTGTTAACAATAACAACTTTATTGTTAAGGAGTCTGAAGCTGGCAATAAAGTCTTTATTCCATGTAAGCCATATGCTAAAGAAAGCTATGAAAAAGAATATGCAGCTATCTGTACAAATACACCTAGCGCAGACGAAAGCTATACATGGAAAAAACGCTTTGAAAACACGCCATGCAGACCCATTTCAGATAAACCTGCAGTCTATGACGGTAAATATGTTTCACTAGGGAATAACAATTTTATCGCTAGGCTGCTTATGGCATATAGCAGAAAGCCGACTTCCCCGGACGATCCTAATGCAGCCGATCCAAGTCTTGAATGTGATTTAAAAAACTACATTAAAACGCATCCAGGCAAAAAGCCTGCAAAGATTGGCGGTTTTGAAAAGCATTTTGTTATTTATATGGACTGGTTACCCAACATTCCAGCATTGTTACACGAAGCATATTCTTATGGTTTAACAGATGAAACCGTGCGCAATATGTGGAAACCGTGGGTATTCAGACAAGGTGTCGATATTTGCGATAGTCGTGTTACAATAGAAAATGTTAGACCATACAAAGGTAAGGGCATTTTGAAAAGTATTACTTTTTATGCAATTTCTTTTGTGGTTAAAACGGACTTCTATACATGGCACAAGCAGATCCAAAGGACAAGGAAAGGATAAGTATGTATTACAGGCTTGTAATCCCAGAAGGTGACGAAACAGAGCATATTGTGGACGAATTCCGCAAAGCATTTGTTTCTCACATCAAAGACGTGGACGGACTACCAGAGAATGAGATTCTTTTTGAGAAGAATCGATATACAGAGGGTAGGTCAATTAAGTTTGCAAAGAATCATGATTGCCTTATTGACGAGGTAAACGTGGATAAGCAGACTGGCACACCAACTACTGTATCTCTTGTATATTCACCAAATCCGCAGGAAGAGTATGTAGACCAGCCTGTTGATGACGTTGTAGACTCACTTTCTTCTGGACTAGACGATGATACCGATTCTACAGATGACGTTGCTGGCAGCAATGACGCAACTGATATTTCTCTTGCTATTGCAGATGATGATTCAGTTGAGGACGAGCCTAATGCCGTTGTTGATGAGGACAACGATGCAGCGCAGGTTGCAGAGAATGATGGCTCAAAGGATCTTGTAAGCGAGGATGATGCGTCACTTGACAACGAGGTAGTCACAGAGGACTTCTCTAATACCTTTGTTAAGACAGACGACAATTCTACGGATAATGTAGGTTCGTTTACCTATATTGACTCTCCTGTTGATTCTGAAAACAGCGTTTCAGAAGATGATCCACTTTCTGATATTCTGCCTTCCGTTGAGGATTTGCGTGAAGAGGTATCTACACCGCTCAATCTAGGCGATACTCTCAACGATCCATACCTAAAGATGAGCAAGGATATGCTTGATGCGCAGCTATCTATGGAGCGTGCGCAGGTTCGTTTTGCAGTTAACTCTCTTACTAAGTCTGACGTTAACAGACTTATGGAGGAGATTAGAGAGCGTGCTTCGCATGATGAGGTTCTCTCTAAGTACGTACAGGCTGCACTTGATAAGGCACAATCAGATAGAGATTATGAGCAGCGCAGAAATGCAGTAGCAAACGCATACAGCATTGCACTAGAGCATTATGTCGCTTCTAAGATTGAGGAAATTAAGGCTACTTATAGAGCAGAGCATCCAGACGATACTGACGAGCGTATCGCACAGTTTGAGTCTGAAAATCATGAGCAGCGCAATAAAGAGGAAAAGTCTTTCTTTGACGCAAGGCTTGACGCTCAAAATCGTGTTGTAGAGATTACGTCCGAGGGCGAGAACAATAGTGTTATTTCTAAGGTTCTAAGTTTTGTACTTCTGAAGCGTTCATTTAAGAGCCTGTTTAACAATGCCCGTGAGGAAGTTCGTGTTGCCCAGAACGCTAAAAATAAGGCAAATGAGGTAGAGTACGAGCCTGCCCACTATGCCCAGCAGCCAGAGGATTCGTTTGAGTATAGTGATGATGATACACCACTAGATAACTCTGACGATAATGTATACGACAACTCCGATGTAGATGATGAGCCTGTATCGGGTGATTCTTATGACGATGCCTTTAATGCCGGCTATCAGAAGGCACTAGAGGATATTCTTGCACGCCAGGAGGAGAATGATTCTGTAGAAGATGACGCAGACGATGTTGTAGACGAGCCTGCAGACGGCGATCCTTACGAGTTGACAGACGAGGACTTGTTTGATGACGATGTAGACGATGAGCCTGCAGATACGTCTAATGAGGTAGTTGACGAGGGTGACGGCAATGAAGATTTTGAGCCAAAGACCGATGTTGAAGCAGACGAGCCAGAAGATGAAGATTCCACCAAAGACTCCGATTCAGAAGGCAAGGAAACTTCCGAAGATCAGACTCCCGAGGTTCAAGACGGTGGAGAGCCTGTTGAAGAGTCGTTAAGCGAAACAGAGGGCAATGATTCTGAGGTTGCAACAAACGATGACGATGATTCTGATGACGCAGATGATTTTGATTTTGTTGATGAGCCTGCAGATGACGATGCCGAGAGCGATTCTAGCGTCACGACTACTTTAGACCCCGTGCCAGAGGTACAAAAGGACGAGGATTCAGAGAAGCATGACGAGCCTGTTGTAGAAACACCATCTACCCCCGAGGTTGTTTCCCCAGTTGATACTGCGACAAAAAAGCCAAAAAAGAATCATCATAAGATCCTTCAGAGAGTTGGCATTGGCGTTGCAGCCGTTGCTTTGGCAGCAGGTTTGTATATTGGCGTTGGAGGAATGGTATTCCACCTTCCACCATTCCAGCAGACCCAGCAGGAAGCACCTGTTACGGACAATCAGAACATCATGGATCAGATTCATGATAAGTTTAAGGCGGGACAGACTGTTACTATTACAGATAATGGGCAGCAAAAGAAGGCTACAGTTACAGATGTAACGACTGAGGGCGTTAACGTAAAGGATGATAGCGGTAATCAGTACACGCTATCCCCACAGCTTGCCCAGGCTTATGTAAATGCCCACCCAGAGCAGTTTAAGACCGATGGCGGGGCGCAGAACACCTCTGATGCCACAACACAGCACTAATGCCCGTAATGGAACGGGAACACTTCATTTTTATGTTTGTAAGATAAGTAAGTAGAAGGAAAAGGAACAATGGCAAAGTATAAGACGTTTGCTGATTTCTCAAAGGCAAAAGGACTAGATTCAGAGCATTTCCCTTTTGCTAGAGCGGGACTAAATGTTTACCGTGCAATCAGATTCGTCTTTATGCTTGCCATTGCTCTTTTGATAGCGTCTGTTGTCTTGCATATTGCAGGTAATGCGTTATCAAAAGTGAGTTTTACTTTTCCACAACTCTCAACTAACCCTCAATCAGACGACTTTACCTCTAGGTTTTTAGCTAACCTTGGGAAAGAATTTGGATTCTCTAACCCTCAAGTTGAGGTTGAGGGTTTTAATAGTCCTAGTCTAAATCTAGGAAGTCTTGTTGTTGGTTTTTCAAGGCTTATTCTTTTCATTTCAAAACTAACTATCAATCTTGAAATTATCTTAATCGTTCTATACATTGCCCTTGTACTACTCCGATGGCACAACTGGGAGCGTCATGTATTCTCTTGTGATCGTGAGTCTATAAAGATTGAACACGAAATTAAACGCCGTAACAATTACGCAAAGCGTCTTTCTAATATCAGAGAAGCCATCTCTAAGGCAAGAAGCGGTGAAAATAGTGAGCCTACACTAGACCAACTAGCAGAAGAAGAATCACTTAATGCGCTTAATTCTATGCGTGTATATGTGAATGAGCGTGACAATGCTTATACAGAGAGTGTTGAAAGAAACTATAGAATCGAGATTGTTAACCCTACAAACACTCTTGCATCTCAAAAGTTGAACACAAATCTTAATGATTTTGAAAACATGGCGAGTAACGCTACTGGCGGTAAGGTTAACTTTTCCTCTAAGACGCTATCCAGCGATCATCTAAAGATTGCATACATGGACTCTATTGAGGTAGTTAACCCATATATGATTGTCGATACCACAGACCATACAGAGTATTGCGCTTACTGTATTCCTCTCAATCTGTTTGCGTCTGTTGAGGAAAAAATTGAAGCTGCAAAACAAAAGAATAGTCAATGGATCAATGAAACCTCAAAAGTCCTCGATCTTGTATTCCCGTCTACCGATGTTGGAGCAAGGCGAATTAGCGTCAATGCTTCTGGTTCTGTTGCAATTTTTAAGTATGAACTACCTAAAAAGTTGAATGTACAAAATCCATCTAGCATTGAGGATAAGATTAAAGGTTGGACGCAAACAGACGATTGCTCTGTAACGATTAGTGCAGGCAAACTTGTGGTATCTATGCGAATGCCTGTCAAGATGCCTATTGACACAGCTACCGTTTTTAGAGATGCTTTTGGCATAGAAGATACGGCTGCTCATATAGCTGCATAATTTAGATTACACGATAAGGAGAGTTATTTAATATGGCAGAAAAGTTTGATTTAGACAGTCTTGAAGATGAACTCGCAAAAGAAGAAGGCGTTTCAAGGCGTGACTATATTGCTAAGGGAAAGTCTAAAGAGCGTACAAGCCTTCTTAAAAAGAACAAGTCTGGAATTCAACTAGAGAATACAAAGACGAAGGCAGAAAAAGAAGCAGAGATGCAAAAGGCTAAGTCTGTAGCTAAAAACATCGCTTATATTTCTCTCCATTACGTGATGCCTATTGTCGTGACGTTCGTTATTGCATTTTCACTAGGCGCAGTCCTTGCTCCAAAGACTGTATACAATACGCAGACCTACAAGGGCGTGGATAACGTCAAGAGCGTTCAATCTCCTATTGAAAGTGCCGATAATGTAAAAGACGCACAGATCATGGCATTGCAAGCACAGCTACAGAAGCAGGCTGGAAATAGTAGTGAAACTCCTAATCAGAAGTCTAATGCTTACATTACAATGACACAGCAAAACGCTGGACTTGCTAATAAGTACGATAGTCTGTTTAATACGCTTGTTTCTTATACAGACCAGAATAACGATAATGCCGTTTCTGCAACTATCAACGATATTCAAAACTTGTTTAATACCAAAGCTATGGGAACTAACACAGACGAGCAGTTGAAGAAAATGCAAGCAATCGTTAAGCAGGATAGTCCAGCATCGCAGCTTCAGAAAACAATCGTTAAATCAAACCCTGCAACCGTTGTATTTGCAGGTGAAAACACCGATGGACAGTATACTTACGTTGCGTTTGTACCATTTATGTCTGAGGACGCTAACTACACCGCAGTATATGTATTCTCTACAAAAGACGGTGATTCTTTAACTGATATTCAATATGCGGGGTATACTACAGGAAACGCAGATGTACAAGCAGTAGCACAGATTGCTGCTCAAACAGCAAAGGTTACGAAACAATAAAGAGGATAGTAAACAATGCGCACGTCAATCGCTAATAAAATTTGTACCGCAGGACTCGCAGTCGTAATGATTGCGAGTACCGTTCCTGCTAAAGCGTTTGCTGAATTTCCTATTATTAGTAGTGGTAATGCTGAAAGCGCAACAAAGTTTGATGATGATTTTATCCACCATAAGAAAAGATGTGAGCGCAAAGACACTTCTACTAATGCGCCTGTTACAGGTGGTACTATTGGAAAATCTGAAGATTGGATTACTCCCGGCACTCCTACTTACAACGTAGCAAAGCAAGTCTTTGACACGTTTACACAGGAATATGGAATGTCCGGACACGCTGCTGCGGGAATTATCGGACACATCAAATCAGAGAGTTATTTTGTACCAGACAGGGCAGAGCAGACCGGTTCTCCTATTTTCTTTGGTATGAATGGTAAAGAGCCACCTGCAGGTATGAGAAATTATGCTAATTTCGCAGGTGGTGGCGGACTTTTTCAGTTTACCCCCTATACAAAGTTTACTAATAGTCAATGGTGGGGTTCTATTGATAGTGATGGTTGGGGCGTTCGCAATCAATGCGCAGCCGTTTGGGGTTTAGAGTGGGGAAACAGGGCAGTAGAGCCATTTATGCGTATGCACGGCACTCCCTACCAAACCGTTGAGCAGTTTATGAACGCAGACGATCCAGTTAAAGCACGTCTTACGTGGTCGCAGGCTTATGAACGTGGTGTTGACGGTAATGTCGAGCAGCGTAACGCAGACGCAATTACCGCTGATAGAGTATTCAACTCTGCTAATATCCCAGCCGATCCGTCTAAGTGGAAATTAAGCGGTAACGGACTAGATGCAAGTAATCAGTTAAGCCGTACAACAACTACAGACGGATATGACGCTAGTGGCGATTGTGAAGATGACGGCGATACTATCAACGCAGATGGAAGCATCAAGGCGTGGATGGCATACCTTAAAAAGTGGGCGGACGATGATTCCATTGGCTATACGGACGGTGGAGTAAATGATCCTCACAAGGGCAGCGTACAATGCGCTAGTTACCTTGTATGGGGTTTGTATGATAGCGGTATGGATAAGTCGTTTATCGAGGATATGCGTAAGGGACAAGGCAATCCATATTACGTCCCAGACCTTTACAATATGCTTACAAAATCTGGCTCAAAGTGGGAAGTACACCCATTTAACGCCGATGAACTAAAGGCTGGCGATATTATTATGTATGGCAATAAACACCATGTCGCTATGGTTGCAAGCGTGACTACAGACAGTAGCGGTAAGAAACAAATTACCTCTTACGGTGCGTCCGACAATTACGATGGTGCTGATGGCGATGGTGGTAACATTGGGCAGACCCTTCACGGTGTACCAGTAGACCATGCAGAGGTTGCTGAAACAGACCTCTATACAGGCGGTTATGAGGGCGGTTATTACTTTAGATTTAAGGGATAAAGCCTAGTCTTTTCAATGTTTTAACTTATGTACATTTTGTGTAGTGGCTATAATAAGTATTGTATAGTCACTACTTTTTTAGTAATGAGATATAATTGTGACAAAGATAGAAAGGACACAAATATGTCAATACGAGAGTTTATTGCAAGTCATAAAAAAATCGCAGCTACAATCGCTGGCGGTACGTTAGCTGCTGGACTGGTGGTAGGATTTGTTGTTTGGAATGGAAATAACTCAACAATCAATACAACACAGCCTACTCAAATTCAGAATGTCCCTACTAATTCTGATAAGCCTAGTGCTAATGACAATAGTAACAATCAGAGTAGCGGGGATAAAAATGAATGGGCATCTTACGGTGTAAAAGATTCTGATATTAAGACAGATGTAGCGGGACACTATACAAGTGAAACGTATACAGCGTTTACAGACGCAGCTTCAAAATATCAAGGTGATGAAGCAGAAGCCTTCCAGAAGAATCTGAAGTTTTTACGTGACGAAAACGGCGGAGATAATAAGGGTGTACTAGATAGCACACGACTTACTATGAAGCCTAATGAGAATCTTGAATACAAAACAGACGGTGGCAAAATGGAGGAGAATGTCGTTAACTTCATGAATACCGTTCGTGATGAATTTAACTCTATTGAGTTTGTGGACGGTAATCCACAGGTAACAAATTTCTTCTACAAATATTTTGGTGCAGATCAAAACAATCTTGCTAAGGGATATGTAAAGAGATATGCACAAGGAAAAGGCGAGGTGATTAAGGCTATCGTCTATGCTCCTAACGATAAAAACTATCCTAATGGCTATCCAGTGTTTATTTACACAAAGTCAACTCCCCTAAAGTATGACGGTACATATCTGCCAACTAGATACGATGTAATCCAAGGACTTTACGATCCTGTTCAAAATCAGTTGCAGATTGACAAAGTGTATAGCAACGTCAAGCAAGTGTTTTAATTGGAGGTTTTTATGCCAAACGATACTAAGACAGATTCCGTTAACACAAGTGAATCAAAACAAGGCACTGAGAGCCGTTCTAAGCGTACCTTTACACGCAGACAGGCAATTATGGCAGGAGTTGGCGGATTGGCAGCCGTGGTCGGTGCTGCTGGCTTTGCGGTATGGTCTAACAGCAACAAGCCGTCACAGCCTACAGACGTTGGAGGAATTACAAATGTTCCTACAGCAAATGGAGAAAAGGTCAACTATAAGAATGTTCGAGATGACAGACTAAGTGAGCATACAGACCAAAATGTTATCAATGAAGATACTGGAATTTTCCATGATGTCCCGTTCGATAAAAAGCTAGACCGTATTCCAGACCTTTGCGCTTGGGTGCTTGCATATGACAATCACTTCCCGCACTCTAACACCAACGACAATAAGGGTGCGATGATTGATTGGCTTGATAGAAACTACAATCTGACGGTTGATGATTCTAACGGCAAGATTGATGCTATTTATAAGCCTGTTTCTGGTACGCAGGCTGGTTCTATGCCAGTTGTTTTCTGCGGTGGTGCGACTACTTATAAAACAGACGATCCTTTGGTTTATAACATTGAAGCTATCGTTCTAAGTAGCAAGATTGCTTACGATCCTATTCATGAAAATGCTGAGGACGTATACAACAATGACGCTATCCCACAGTTTAAGCAGGCGTGGGCGCAGAATTACACGGAGTTTATCGACAAATATAAAAAAATTGTAAAGATGACTTTGGTTATTGACGCAAATAATAACGCTCATGGTACAATTAAGGTCAATGACGATCAAGCCGACTGGATTGAAGGATAAATTATGGCAAAGCGTTTTTCTTTTGTAGGACAGACAAGCGATACTAAGAAGGTTTGTGCAAACAAGACAAACCTGCAGACTAAGCTAGTTCGTGCAATTCTGTACATTCTTTCTGTTCTTGCAAGTTTGACTGTTGTCACTTTGATTAGTAAGAATCTTTTTGATTATGTCTGCGGATTCTTTGTTGTTAGCCTACAGGTTTGGAGTATGCAGGGTATTTTTGCAAGCGCAGATGCTTTTACTGTTGCCTACATTTCTGTAATTAGCGCAGTCACAATTTGTTCTCTGCTTGTTGGCATTCGTCTATTCTCTTTCATTTTCAAGATGTGCGTAAAGCGCATTAAAGAGGTTAAAATTGAGGGAAAGAAGAAAGACGATAAGACTTCTAGCGAGGTAACAAATGACTAAAGAAGAGTATCTTGAACTCGAAAAGATTAAAAAGGAAGCACGTTACGAAAAGTGGCGTGCTTTTAAGAAGAAGGCAAACGATTCAATTAAGAATACTTTTCATGGTGAGGTAGGCTCTGTTTTTTGGTGCTTTGGTAGACTGATTGATATTTTGAAAGTTGTTGGCGCAACTATCAATTATGGCTTTAATCAAGCGTTTTCTTCTGTTGCTAACAATAGGGATAATGAGGTTGAGTAATGGCAGTAAATAACAAAACAACCGATGAGCAGCATGAAAATGAGTTTAATCGCAGCTACAATTTTATGGTTAACATTCTTGAAAGTGAAAAACATCGTAAAATTCCCGTGCCTTTCTTGGAGAAGATCCTCACGGATAACAAGATTCCTCTTTCAAGACTATTAACTGGACTTGGATTAGAGATTTTTGTAGTAACGGCATTTTTCCTATTCCCGATTACACAAGTCCCAGCAATGGCTGGATATGTATTTTTACCATTGCTCTTTATAACAATCGCTTTAACCATACTTGTCCTTTTCTACATTGCTCCATACGATGCAAAGACGGTACTATCCGTATCTGCTAACCTTGCATTTAACAATTTTCTTGAAAAGATTAGGCTAAAGAGTAATGACACAAGTCTTAAAACTTATGGCATTTACAAAGTTTATGACGGTGGTACTGTTCGTTTTTCAAACGGCGATTTTGGTGCATTGTATAAAGTAAGCGGTCACTTGGGTCATGCAGTTTTGCCTAGAGTTGCGGATCAGCTTTCTGTAGCTAGGGCAAAGTACATGATTGCTAAGAAGTCTGATACACAAGAGCAGTTTTTGATGTTTATTGAGCCTGTTGACGTATCAAGTCAAATTAAGATGCTCAATAATGTCGTAAAGAGTGCAAAAGAAAGTAATGACGAGGATTTCGATAATGCTCTTTTCCGTGAGTATATGGCAAAGATTTATAAGGAATATCTAAATAGCCGTGTAAAAGAAACGGACACGACTATCACACAGTATGTAATCATTCGCTCCTCCTCAACCGCACTACTAAGAGAGTCTATGGACTTGTTCGCTGCGTTTGTTGAAGGTTATGGCATTTACTCAAAGAGTATGCTTATTGACTCTAAAAAAGAGGTAGAGAGCGTGTTGTCCGATCCGTTTAAGAATTAAAAGGGAAGCATATGTCTAAGAAAACAGACTCCGCAGATAACAAACAAAAGAAATCGCCTGCTTTTTTGAATACAAAGATTAAGCTAGTAAACGGCGATACTTTGACTTTGGGCGATTTTCCTGCATATATCCATGAAAAGCTACACGATGGGAAGAAAGACGATGCAATCAAACTCCACCGTGACAATTTAACTTCTCCAAACCCTATTGAGTTTACCCCAGCTTATTCTGTTCGTGATGGACTAAAGATTGCAATTATGCACTTGTATGTATCACAAGGTACAAATAGAAAACTATCCCCAGTTGATATGCTCAACTTTAACCCTGCAGGTTCACTCCTAAGCGGAGTAAAAATGACACTTTCTGTTCGTGAAATTGTGATTAACGGTGATGAGAAGAAGAAACTAACTTCCTCTCACTCTAAGGGTAATCAAGAAGCTATCCAAAACGAAAAGAAAGATGACGAGAGCAAATCTGATAAAAAGGCAGAAGATCCTGTACGTATTCAGATGAGAAGTGCAGAAGAAGAGGACTATGCTGCGTATGCTTTGCTTGCAAGCAACTCTACCCCTGTAGTTGTATTCAGTATTGAACTTCTGCTCTCTGCATATTCAGAGGAACTTCTTTCAGAGCAGATTAAGATTTTGAATAGGTCGCTTGCCACAGAGCCGAAAAACGATGGCGCAAAATGGCTACAGATTCCTTCCGATCAAAAAGATCGTATGGAAAGTTTTTATGCACGTATTGAGCCTTCTTTTGAGTTGTTTACCTCTACTGGCGACAACTATGCAGGCATTAACTTCTCCGTATCAAACGGTATTTTTGATGCAGAGGGTATTCCTATTGGGCAGGACACGCTAAGCGTTACTTCTTCCTCAACCGCTATGTTTGATTTTGACAAACATACAAATCGTATTGCTATGGTTGCAATGCCTAGTGATTATGGTATGGGTCGTTACGTAAACGCTGCAACAAATTCAAGCATTCCGGTAGCTTCGCTTGTGGGACAGGTATGCGCAAACAATATCATTATGCGAGGTCACAAGGCTAAACACCTTATTTTTAATGACTTTGATTATCAGATTAAGGGCGTTTATGCCCGTCCTATTGATACAACGGGTGCTTATGCTTACCTAGACGCTTCAAGGGTCACAGTAAACCCACTTCAAGGCTTTGGAAACATTGAGGATGTTCGTGAAATTCACGCTAGACTTGTAAATAAGGTTGTAGATATTTTCGATCAACTAAACAATCTACAGCTTACTCAACCTCAAAGGTCTATTGTTATGCAGGCGGTAGATGATACATACCTAACTAGTGGCAACTGGACGCAGGATGCTGAAATTCACCCAGAGTTAACTCGTATCGTTAACATTACTGATCCTACTGGCTACATTAAAATGTCTAACGTACTTCAGTCTTTGAAGAATCTTGAAAAGAACGCAGAGATTAGAAATCGTGAGATGAAGGCAACTGATATTGATACTCTGCACTCAATTCTTAAAAATGCAATGTTCTCTTATACGGGTGTTTTGGGAAGTCCTACAACGGTCAAAGACACAAGCGCAGCAAATACTTATTACAACTTCTCTACCATTAACGATAATGCACTTAAACAGGCTCAATTTATCAACCTGCTAGATTACATCTTCTATACCTGCGAGGATGGTGATGTAGTCGTATTACATGGTTGCGATAAGCTATATAAGCGCACGATTGAGATGGCTACAGATATTATCAAGGCACACTTCAAAAAGGGTATTCGTGTAGTCATGTGTTTTGACACAATTACTTCCCCAGAGATTAAGCAACACGAAACAGCTAGTATTTTCAATCTCAAAGGAACGATGTATTCAAATCTTGATACAGACGTTGACTATACCTTCATTGGTAGGCTTAATGCAGACGAAGTAAACAAGTATGAAGATTGTATGAATACTCGACTATCAGATACCCTTGCTGCAAGAATGCAGCAACGTAGTGGCTGCCAGACGCTTATTCACAGAGATGAAGGAAATGTCAACAACTTTATTGATTTGAGTTTTATTGTATAATCTTAATGTTGATAATAAGCGTTTTGAGCGTTAGGAATATAAATGAGAGCGGTTAAAAATAGTGCAGTTTATTCAGATTTCAAAAGGTGGTATTACACCTTTTGTATCTGCGTATTTACGGTAATTTTTGGAATGATTTTTGCCATTAAGGGATGTGTTAACTACAATACGGACGTTTCTAACTCTTCGTCTGCTATTGGTAGTCAAATCAATTTTGGCAGGTCAAACGCAACTTTGACAATTAAGGATATTTATACAGACGAAGCACACAGCGTTTTGATCGCTAGAATTGGTGGAAGTGCGTCAGAGTTGTCTAAGCTGCCCTATAAAGGCACAGATTACGATGTAATTCTCCAAAATGATAATGTTCAGTCACAAGATGGTACTACCCCCGTTCTTTTTGGTCGCATGGGTACAGATGGTGATATGTTCTTAGTCATTCCAAATCCGCAGAATAGCGTTTACACCGTTGGAATTATCAACAGAAACTTCATTAACGCTACAAACAACTCCAACAATTCAAATAACAACAATGTTACAAATCTTACTAATCCAACTACACAATCAATGAGTAAGCTGCTTTCTACATATCAGACAAACAGAAACAAAGACAACAACAACGATAATGCGGTCGTTCAGTCGGACGCATACGATACCGCCTTCTTTAGGCTTTCTGTAAACCCCGCTATTGATAGCGATGCTTATAAGCCTGAAGTACTCCCTGGCACTCTTTTGAAAGACGGACAGTTTGATTTTGAGGGATTCTTTAATAAGGTTTTCAAGAATAACTCATTAGATACCCTTAATAAGGAATATCAGAGCCTTTCAAGAAATCGTGAGCAGATTCAGAAGTCCATGAAAGAGTATCAAGAGCGTTTGAACGTAAATTCAAATGACGATGATGCAAGACAGGCACTCAATACCCAGCAGAAGAATCTTGATGATGTGAATAAGAAGATTGAGGACACGGGTGCAGAGATTACTAACTACACCAACCTCACCTATTCACAGGACTTGTTTACAAACCTGCAGACAAGAGCATATCTGCTTAAATCCACAAAGTAAGAAGGAACTACTATATGTTTAATGCGTGGGAACTATTAAAAAAGAAAGCAAACTCTGGCGATCAAGAAGCTGAAAGACTGCTTGCAGAGTATAAGAAGTACAATGCTTCTATTGGTAACGCATTTACGCAGGTAAAAGAGCAAGTTTATCCTATTAAGGGGCGTGAAACAGAGATTGATCGTCTGTATAGCGTACAGGTGCGTAAACAGACTCCTGTAGCTTGCCTTATTGGTCTTGCTGGCTCTGGTAAGACTTCCATCGTTGAGCAGTTTGTAAAAGATATGAATACGGGTGCTTACGCTAGGCGGACTGGCTATAGAGTCTTTAATAAGTTTGTAGTGATGTCGCTGCGTATTGGTAGACTTTCTTACGTTCCAAAGAATCAAATGCAAGCAGTCATTACAACTATGTTCGATGTAATGAAAAAGTTTGAATTGAGAATGAGAAAGATTCTAGCAGACGATAGTATCCGATTTGTAGTATTTGCAGATGAGGTTCATCTGCTCGTTACTATTTTTGGCGAGGGAACGAAAATCGGTGGCGATATTCTTAAAGATATTCTCATCAATCCACCTGTTAAATTTATTGGTGCTACAACTAGAGCAGAATTTGATACCTATATTGCTACAGACCCTCCACTAGCACAACGATTTAAAGAAGTCCCTGTAAACGTTTTGCCACAACATGAGGTACATAGTGCGTTGGCAGGATGGTGGAAAGCACAAGCAATAAATCATTTTCCTCTTTCGGACGAAATGATTGATTACATTATTTCTGCAAACGCTAGTATGAGGTCACAAAACGCAGAGCCTAGAAAATCTATTGATATTCTCGAGGATTTGTTAGCGTATGAGGACAAGACGGGAAAGCGTGTTAACAAAGATGTAATTGCGCAGGTATTCCGAAGTGCTTATAACATTTCTCTTGAAAACAAATGGGACGCAGATAAGATTATCGAAAATCTTAATAAAAACATTAAGGGACAAGAGTTTGCCCGTGGTGAACTCGGTTTGATGCTACAGTCGCTCAAATATCCTACAAGAGGATACGGGCATCGCCCGATCATGTCTGCTTTGTTTACTGGTTCTACTGGCGTTGGTAAAACAGAAACGGTAAAGATTATTGCTAATACGCTTTATCCTAACGAGAATGTACTCAATATCATTTCCATGACTGATTACCAAACCCCAGATAGAGAGCCTGCTTTTCGTAAAAAGATTGGTGAGATTGCGCTTCATCAACCTAATGCCGTGCTTCTTTTCGATGAGATTGAAAAGGCTTGCCAGGGCGTTTTTGACACGCTTCTATTTGTACTTGACGAAGGTAATGTCACTTATGAAACAGAAGATAGTGCTAGGAGAACGAACGTACAAAACGTTTCTCTTACTAATACCTGCGTATTCGTGACTACAAATGAGGGTTCAGAAGTATTTACAGAGGATGCACAACACTCCGTCCGCGCAACACTAGGCACGACAAACAACGATACTGAAAAAGAGGAGTATCGTAACCTTTCTAACATGATTTTTAATAGCCTTATTGCTTCTGGAAAGTTTAGGGCAGAATTTTTGGGTAGGTTCGACAGAATTATTCCATTCCGTTCGCTATCTGCGGATGAATACGTTGCGATTACAAAGGTAAAGCTAAATGAACTTCTTGATAGCTTTAGCAAGATTTACAACGTTAACATTCGCCTCGATGCTCCTATTAAGTGGAGTGAAACTAGCTATAATTGCGTAGAGAATGATGTGGTAATATATATTTCATACATTCTTGTTAAGGCAAATAATCCGCAGCGTGGTGGCGCAAGGTCAGTTGCAAGATATGTTGATCGTGAGGTCAAAGACGGTATTGTACAGGCACTAATTGCGAATCCAGATTGTCATGATTTCAGAATGTATGTAAGCAAGGATAACCGCATTTACGATAGCGGTGCAGCCGATACAAAGGGCGGTATTGTTGTAGAGCCGATGGGAGCATAATGTTGTTTGGTAATGTCAAAAAAAGAATTGTGGCAAGCGTTCTAACGCTTGTATTAGCCTTTTCTGCAATCGTGCTACCCGCACAGAGCGTATTTGCAACAGACGCAGTAAATGACGCTGATTTTACGCTAACGTACCGTCCTAGAGATAGTTGGGGCAGCCTTCTTGCTGATATTTGGATGCGTTGGGCAGCAAACTCTAACAGTATGGTTGACTCCGTTATTTCAGAAAACGAAATGTATCATTTTAACCCCTCTGCCGGCAACGGTTTATACGGACAGGGAAATGGTGAAAGCGGTCACGGTGAGTTTGTCGGCGGTGAGGACGATAATTCTAAACAGCTTACTAACTACCTCAAAGGTCTATATAACTATCAATATGTAGATACATATGTCATGAACGGCGATCAGTCCACTAAATACCACGATGAAAGTGATGGTATTAAGCAGGGCAATATCAGAAGTGGTATGGCTGGTTCTATGGCTGGCATGGCTAGTATGTCCGCTAATATTGCAAAGGCAAGTAGTGGAATCATTAAGACGTTGAGTAGTGCAGTTGTAAACCTTAATGTTCCTTCGATTGTTGGATTCACCGCTAATGGCGGTTTGAGCAATACTCAATCTACAACCCCAGATCAAAAGAACTTCTCTGATACGGTACAAGAAAATGTGCAAAACGGCGATAAGACTAACCCAGCAAAAGCATGGCTTAATTCTATTGTTGAGTACGGTCTTAATTCTTTTGGTCTAACGGGTCAAAATATTGCCTTTGTCCGCAATGTGACTGTAACTTTTATCATTGCAGCATTAACTACATCGCTTGTTTTTGCTCTCTACAATTCAAGAAAATCAAAAGATTTCTCTAAGCCTAAAACTTGGGTAATTCGTCTGATTACCATTATGCTTACCCCTATTCTTGCAGTAACACTAACGGCTGCAATGATTGAAGTTGTAAATTATGCACAGGAAACGCTTGAAAACAGCTTTAAGGCATCATCTTCAAATCTTATTGTCGACACATGGTCTTGGGCATCACAGTCGAACTTTAGGCTTCCACAGGGCGTAACCCTTGGTACAGGTAGGGACGACTGGAAACAATTTGATCCAAATAAGTCCACTATTGTTAAGGTTCTTTCTCAAATTTATGGAACTACAACTGATCCTGCAGAGCAGTTAAATGCAATTACGTCTAATAGCAGCGGTCTATATAACGCACTCTCTTATGCAACATTCCTTGCAAATCATCAAGAGAGCGATAATTCTATTCAGGCTTCCGCAAATACAAGCCTTTTGAATGATGGCGCACAGGTGAGCAGGTCTGCGGACGAAGGTACTACATATTCCTCCTGGCGTCCTGTATTCTTCTTTAAGAATCCTAATGCAAATGCAAAACAGGGCACTTCTGCACCACCACAGACGACTACACAGACTGACGGGCAGCCATCTGATAACAACAATACGACTAACCCCTCCGATAACAATAATTTACAAGATACTGAGGGAGATAAGGATAAGAAAGAACTTAAAGTCAGTAAGAATTCTTCAGTCTTTATTGACAATACTAGACAGATGGATGTCATGGAAGATTGGAAAATGTGGGGTACACAGGTTGCTTGGAATAACCCTAAGTCTTACCTAATTGGTGCTTACGCAGGTGCTTCACAGAATGAAACCTTCAATAAGCCTACACAGTACAACGGCATTCTTTCTAATGCTAATCAAGAAACCTTTGATCCTAAGACGGGAGAGCCTAATCAAGGCAATAGTGCGATTGTTGGTAGTGGTAATGAAAAGAAGTCAAACTACCGTGTCAATCAGTCAAATGCTAATGCGCTTATGATTGCTCTATACAATAAGTATGCTGGACTAACCCCAGGACAGACTTTCTCAAATCAGTCTACCGCCTTTATTCTCTCTGGTAGTTATGCAAACGGTCAGTTTGACTTGGACTTGGCTAGCGTGGGTCGCTCTGACGCTGGTACTTACGTATCTATGGCATCACAGGGCGTAAATGGTGGCGTTACTGGCGTTGCTCGTTACTCTATCCCTAACGCTGGTAAGGCTGATCTCGAAGCAAAGATTTCCCACCTTGCTAGTACCTATATGATTATGGCGATTATCTCAATCATGGTAATCTTCTATCTATTCACAGCACCTCTTTTCCCTGCAATTTGGAAGAGTATTGTTGGCTTCTTCAGGGCACTTTTGACTGGCGACTTGTTTGGACTCGCGGACTATGCCTTCTACTACTTGGCAGCAGGTCTATCCTTCGTGTTTGCTATGTTTGCAATTTCGTTTGGTCTGTATATTTCAGATGTTGTATACGGTCTAACCTCAATCACGTTCTTGACTACAGAAGGCGTTTCTTCTGCTATCGGTTTGGGACAGGACGCTGCCTTTGGAGTTGGCGGTGCGATTGATGGTGGTATCGCTCTTATTGCAAACATCCTTATTACTATTGCACTATCTATGGGAGCAATTTATCCATTCATTAAAACGCCTTATGGTCGAAAGGTGTCTATTGTCGGTGCAGTCGTTCTTATTCCATACCTTATGTGTGAAAGTGCGCTGAATTCTATTTACAAGTACCAGAGCAAGCTATATCCAAACGCTAAGGGTCGTAAGGCTATTGACTTCAATGCTCAACGTGACGCACTTTCTAAGGGCGCACAGAAGGCTGGTGGCGTTGCTAAGGGTGTTGCAGCCGTTGGCGTTGGTGCTGCCATTGGTGCGGGCGCAGCAGCCGTTGTAAGCGCAAAGCACAAGGCAAATCAGAATGCTAAGAATAGACTTGACAACATTCTTGCCGGTGGTGCTACACAGCATGACGATAACGGCATCAATGGTGTTACCACAGATGGAAAGGCATCTGATACGGATAACACAAATGTCCTTGGTGGAATTGATAACAATAGCGGTGTAGCTGCTTCTCGTAAGCCTTCTAAGACAGACCTTTCTAAGGTCGAAACAGACGGTAAGGCAGATACAACTGATTGGGCGCAGAAGGCACTTGAAACCCTCGATTCTACTGGTATTAAGAAGGGAAAGAATCGCTATCAGAAACTCAAAGGACAGCTTCTAAACGCTGATCTTGACGCACAAAAGAAGTTTGCTTCCATTACAGATAGGGAAAGCGCACGTAACGCAGCTATTATGATTGCTAATGGCGCAGACGTTAACAAACTTATTTCCTCTGTTTCCGCAGACGGTAAGGCTATCTTTACAAAGAATGCTGCAAAACAGGCGCACGCTACAATTACAGAGCGTCCAAACGGACAGACTGTAGCAACATTGCCTAACGGTAAAAAGATTATGGTTGACCCAAAGACGGAAGTAAAAGCTACAGTCGATACTGATAAGGTAGCTTCTAAGGTTGCGACTTCCATTAAGTCTAATCCTGTAAAGGTTGATAGAGAAAGCGTTAAGCAGTTGTCTAACCTAAGCAATACAGAAAAAGCACGTATGCTACAGCAACAGGCTGAAACTTTGGATAAGATTAGACGCAATAGCGAAAAGGCAGGAGAAACACAAGAGCGTATTGCTGAAAAGCAGACAAAGGCTATCAATGAACTGACAAAGGCTGCTAAACGACTTAATGATAAGCGTGCAACACAAGCAGAGGTTAAGCGTGTACGCAAAGCATATAGTCAGAAAGCTAAGAACGCAGTCATGAGGTCTGATCCTAGAGCGGTTAAAGACTTGGCAAGTGAACTCCTGCAAGAAGTAAAAAAGATTAGATAATCTTTTACGTGTGTAATATATGTAAACGCCATGTAGGTAGTTGCCTGCATGGCGTTTCTTTTTATATAATTATAAGTGCAGTTGTATCTATGATAATAGGGGTTGAGATAATGACAGTAATAAAAAAGACAAAGCGTCATAGAGTGAAGTTTTACTCAATTATGTTTGTTTCAATATTGCTTATTGCAATAGGCATTGGCGTAGTTGGCTACTGTGGCTATCAATACTTTGCCCCAGTTGCAGAGGGCGCACAAATCGCTAATCTTGCAGACGAAGTAGAACAGGATACAACCTCTTTGCTTCCAGACGGCAGTATTGATGTTTCTCCTGTAAATAAAGACAAACTTGCAGAAAAAGCACCTAATGCAAGCGCATGGCTAAAGGTCGCTGGAACTAACGTTAACAATCCAGTTGCAATTCCCCCGTCAGATGATGAGTGGACTTATTTGAATCATGATATTTGGGGAAACTATGCCCAGGCTGGTACGCTATTTTTAGATAGACTAACCCCGCTATCTTCAAAGGCAAGAATTGTATACGGGCATAAAATGAACGCTAGAATTATGTTTCACGATATTGGCGACAAGGCGGATCAAGACAATTTCAACAATCTTGGTGTTTTAACATGGTGGGATAAGGAGAATGGAACATCATCATATCGTCCAGTCGCAGCTACAAGAGTACAGGCAGATGATACGGATATTAGAAATGTTGGAAGCATGGATAAGGACAATCTGCGACAATGGGAGTTGGATTTCTATAAGAATGCAACCGCTAGATCTGAAAATTACAATCTTGGACTTATTGATGGCGATAGAGAGGTAATCTTTTTAGTCACTTGCAGCGGTTATGCTGAATATGGGCATGATGCAAGAACTATCGTCATGTACCAAAAGATTTAGTCATACAGACAAGGAGAATGTAAATATGGCTAACGATACAAACTCTGTATACGTTTCAAAGGTATCTTATGAATTAAAGGCGGTTCTCAACGTCACGGACGCACTCTATGAGTGCTTAAAGGAACTCTACAACGGTAACGAGATTAAGAACGGGAAAGAGTTTGTACCTAGTCAGATTAAGCACGTATTTACATATTTCCCAGAGAGTATTGCTGGTTTAAGTCCAGTGGAATTCAAATGTATTTCATGGCTTATTGGTATGGGCGATAAGCCTTTCAATGATGTCGTTGATAAAGACAAAGAGGGTGGAATTGAGTTTATTAAAATTCACGAAGAACGCTCCACTAAATGCTATTACTCCGTTGCTCTAAACGGAGTAGCGAAGGAACTAACGTTTATAGTTAGCTTTAAGGCAACGATTTTTGCTCGTAACAAGGATTGTGACTTTAATAATATCTTTATCAATGATGTTGTAGGTGGTTGTAGCTTGATTAAATCTAAGCGTGAGAAAACTGAAGAAATGAGCAATAGTGAAGCTGTTATTTCAACTAAAGCAATCGCAGACGTATCTTATGAACTAACTAGGATCAAGCACAAGCGAAACAATGAGATGGTAGTAGTTGAAGTGCCTAGTATGATTGACGTATTTGTTTCGTGTACCACCGCAGAAGCAAATGGATGCAATAACACTATCCTTCATTATCAAAAAGACGTATTTCAGAGTGCTTACGATGTTTATTCAAATGGTGGAAACGGCGATTTCCACAAAGATAGAGATATTGATTTGCTAGAGAAACTTGGCATTGGTCTATATACAGATGATATGGACGGATATATAGAGGAATACAAATCAAGCGTAACTTTGAGGGATTCTTATAGTTTTAAGGATCTAGTTGATGAATACCTAGAAGCGGATTACCTAGATGAGGATGATGCTACTATCAAAGTATTATATTCAGATAACACGCTTACTATTAAGGGCATTGATAATGTAATGAAGGTACTTGGGTTCACAAAGGTCTAATTGTGTAGGAATTGTGTATTTGTGACATTATTGCTTTTTACACAAATTATGTGGTATAGTAAGTATTGTCATTAAGAAAACAAAGCCAAAACAGGCTTAACAAAAAGGAGAAACAATGAGAGTACGAATGATTGACAACATTACTGGTAAGGTCGTTAGGGTTGCAAAGCAGTTTTCTAAGGCTGCTGCAAAAGCACCAAAGGCAGTCGCAACTGTAGCAAAGACTGGTACTGTTGCACAGAAGGTTGCTATGGGTATTGTAACTACTGGTCTTGTCGCAGGTGGCGCAACTGGTATTATCCTCAATATTCCAGCACAGACACCTGTCCCAGAGCAGAAGCCTGCCGTTACGCAGCCTGCAAAGCAGGAAGAGGTTAAGCCTGCAGAAGAGGTTAAGACTGAGGAGACTAAACCTGCAGAAGAGGTTAAACCCGCTGAGGAGACTAAGCCTGCAGAAGAGGTCAAGACTGAGGAGACTAAGCCTGCAGAGGACACTAAGCCTGCAGCACCCGCAGGACATTATGAGAAAGTCCAGAAGAGCAAGTATGTTGAGGATGGTACTTATACCGTAGTTACCATGACTGATGATGACGGCGATCCAGTCACTTTCACAGCTTCTTTCGGTACTGCCCCAGACGCACAGTTCGGCACACAGGCAGAAGCAGAAGCTAACCTCAATGCACAGCACCAGGCATTTACCCAGCAGACTGGTCGTAAGCGTGTTGTTGCTGGCAATACTGGTCGTGGTTTTGACGTTGGTGAAACGCAGACTAAGGGTCATACCGTATACTGGACTGAGAATGTTTGGGTTCCAGGCAACTAATTAAAAGCGTCTAGCTAGTTAAAAAACACGGGGATTGTTTATACAGTCCCCGTGTTGCTTTATATATCGTAAAGTGCAATAATAAATGATAGTCAATCAATTCTACTGTTTGGAGAAGAAGATGAATATTCCTATCATTGTTGTTAGTTCCATTGCGCTAATTCTTGGTCTGTTTATTGCTATCTCTGCTATCGCAATCAAACCTCAAAAGCACTAGGCGATAGTTGACGTAGGGCGGGGCGATATTGTTCGTCCCGCTTTTATTTATGATTACGAGGAAAAACTTATGCCTAAGTTAAAAATATCCAAAGGATTTAAGATAACTAATTCAAAGTGGTTTGAAGATCTAGGCGATGGAATGTTTGCTGCCTACAGTCAAAAGGGTTTCCGTCTTTGTCCTTTTGTTTTAACTGATAGTCATTACACGCTAGATGATGTTGCGTATTGTGCCGGCACACAGGTCTGGTCTGAAGATGATCCTAGCAAACCTAAGCGTAAAAAATTCAAACGTGCGTGTAGGGATGAAAAGGGAAGAATCCTTGTAAAAATTGATAAAGAGGTCTAAAAAACGAGCCTTTCTAAGCCGTTTTAAGACACGCAAATTATGATAGTGGTGTATTTACACCTAAAAATTATGCTCTAAATATCGTCATTCTAGGCGAACGATAAATCACACTTACTAAAATATGTAATAATTGTGTAGTAATACTTTTTGACACTTATTCTGTTTGATTTGTGTAATAATATTATATGACACAAAAGCTAACTTTTATCTAAGGCGATTTATATGGGAAATACACTAGGTATTGCATTGAGCAAAACATGGTTTTGGATCATGTGCCTTTTGGTGGTTTCACTTGTTGTTAAAATTGTCGTTGCACACAACGGCAAGAAAAGTGGTCTACCAAAGGACGTAATTAAGAAGAACAAAAGAGTAGTAACCGTTTGTACTATTGCTGCCTTTTTGCTAATCATCATTCCTGCAAACTTTACGATTTATACAGCCTTTACAAAGGGAGCAACACAAGATCAAGTAAACAAATCTTCTATTACGAAGATTGAAGAAATGAATAACGCTGCCCCTGTACCAACACAGACTAATGGTGTAAGCGAATTTTATGGCAAGATTGTTTATTTCTATAAGTATGGATGCCCTTATTGCGATGCTATCGCTAAAGAAAATCCATTTATCAATCAAAGACTTTCTTGGGTTGACACCAAAACGCCTGGACTAAGATATGCACTTGATACAAATAGAGTTGTATATGTAAACATTGATAGCGATATTGCTACAAAAATTTTGCATGACTCTAATATCAATATCGAAGATGCTACTTTATATGCCCCTGCCGTTGCGTACATTTCTGGCGATGGTTCAGTTACTAGGCTTTATTCTCTGACACTTGATGATACAACTAATGATTTACATCAAGAGGGAGACAAAGTTAAATATGATGATGACACAAATGTGACATTATATAGATACTACACAAAAAGCGGTGATAGTGGTTTAATTAGTGTTAACATTGATAGTGTATCAAAAGCAACGAACGTATTTGCTAGTAAAAACTAAAGGAGAGAGTTATGGAAACACCAAAGAGATTCACTAAGGAAGAGGAAAGCCTTTTGAAGGAGTTTTATCCAGTTAACGGTTCTGTATGGGTTGGCTGGAAAACGCTCCTGCCATCACGCTCCGATTCTTCAATTAGGTCTAGGGCGCATAAGATGGGTTTGGTTGTCACGTCTGCGCAGGCTAAGTTTACGAGCGATGAAGAGCGTCTAATCATGCGCTGGTATCCAGTTTACGGCAAGAACTTCTCAAAGTGGTCTACCCTTATTCCAGGGAGGACTAAGGACGAGATTGCTTATTACGCAGAGCATAATCTAGCACTTGATCCGCCCGCTATTAAAAAGCGTGGTCGTTCTTCTACTTGGAATGAGTTGGAGGACACTCTTATTAAGACTTATTACCCTGTCTATGGTGGAGATAAAGAGATTTGGGACGAGTATCTTCCTAATCATACGGTTGATGAGATTAGAAAGCGTGCGCAAAGACTAAGTGCGCAGAATAAGAGCCGTATTTGGAGCGATGAGGAGATTGCAATGCTCAATGATTTCCTCACTAAATTTGCAAAGATTAGCGACAAATCCCTAAAGCAGGTCGCTTCTAGGATTTCTACCATTGCAAAGAATAATGAGTAGTGATGCGTGCCATGGTTAAAGACGAGCGATTTGAAAATTGTAATCTGACATGGAATGATGAAGATTACATTAGACTTGAAAATAGTTATGCTTACTTTTCTCAAAATACTCCAAACGAGATTTGGGAAAACGTTTCAACATACCTAAAAAGGACTCCAAAGGCTTGCATGAATGCTTGGTATCGTATTCACCGCAATAAGTCTTATGTGGATAAACATGACTGGACACAAGAGGAAATTGCTATCCTTAAACATTGTATTGACAATAAGGAAAGCATGAAGTCTATTTCAGAAAAGCTAATGATTCCTCCATACACTATTAGACGATTTGCAAAGAAACTCAACTTCATTGGCTTTAGTGAAACATATCTAGACGTTGATTCAGATAGCGTTGATTTTATCTATGCTTATGCACCTCTTTGGCACGTTTCAAGCGAAAAGTGGAAGGACAAGTTTCCAACTATGACCTCTATTGATATTCAAAAAATCAAGAGGACATATGCTCCAAATCGATCACGAAAGTCACATCTTGATTATGAGGAAACACTAGACTTGTTTGGCGAGTGCATCAACGGTGGTTCTTACGGACAAATTACTAACAGATACAACAATACGCACGAGAAAAAGTTGTGCCGTACTGACGTATACAAGTATTTGTCAAACATGGACGTTACACCAAAATACAATAAGAGTCATTTTGATGACGTTGATGTTTATAGACAACTATCGCTTTTGTGTACAGATATTCTCTGCACAAGTGAGGTTGGCGATACTATGCTAAAGGTCTTTGCAGCAAACATTCCTGGCGAATTGTACAAGCTGAAGGACTTTGCCCGTATCTATAAAATTCCAGTAAAAGATGTAATGAGTTTTGTGTTTTACAACTATCAGAATTTCACATCAAATATTGGAATGGCATTTAACTTAGAGGAAAACTAATGAGCAAAACTGCACCTAAGAAGTGGACTTCCGAAGAAGATGCAATTCTAACTAAAATTTTTGAAGATAATCCGTGTACAGACACGATTTCTAGCTATATTGAGAAGAATCTTTATCTACTGCCCGGCAGAACGGTTCAAAGCGTTGACGGTAGAAGTAGATTTCTTGGATTGAATAAAAAGTTTATGGGAAGCTACAGAAGAATTATCGTTGACGAGCGGGATATTTGGGAAACGCTAAAGATGTTCTTTTTATCCAGCTACCCCATATTACCTAGAGCCGACAAAAAGCAGGTGCTAACTTATGAGGGTGGATTTAAGCAGGAAAAGTCTGCAAAATTGATTGTAGACTTTATCCACTCCCGTGGTTGTAAACGCATAGCTACCTGCCCATATGATGAACAGCAACGAAAAGAGTTATACAGCATTGTTGCTAGACTTATGCAAAAGGATCAGAGTATTGCTGACTTTGTGTTAAGAATGCCCGTAAAGACAAATCCTATTGATTCTGTTTTAAGGTATGCAGAGTCAACTAATACCACCTATATTGAAGCTATCTCTACAGCTTTGTATCTTCATGTACTGCAGGCGTATATGCTTGATGAAAACAAGCACGAATCGTCCATGTTTAGTACAGCTAATGCGTCCTTTATGTGGACTCCCGAAGAGGATCAAGATATTAGACAACACAGCAAAAAGTTTATTCACTTTGATCCGTTTGAGTGCGAGATTGTTAAAGAGTATAAACGTGGAAGTCACGCAGCTTCAGTTAGAAGAATTTACCTCAATAACAAAGACGACAAGCAAATTAAAACTGCAAAACGACTTGATGAAAAGCACGAGATTAGTCTAAAAGACTTCTTTGGCTACTTCTTTGGCTACTTTGCTACAGATAAAAAGACGGTAGACGAGCGTTTTGAGCAATACAAACGAGATAAAAACATAAGTCTTTCTGTCCGTTCTTTGAAAGATGTTGCTTCCTCTCTGCGAGTAGGAGTACAGGGCGTTGATAGAGTTTCTCTAGCGTATGCCCCACAGATAAGCCTTATTCTAAAAACAGCAGACGATTTCTATAGACGAGAAGTTACTGTAAATGATATTATCAATGATAGAGATAAGTTTATGAGTGTTGTTGACAGGTTGTCAGATTTTAGCGTTGATAATAGCAAGAAGGTTTTGTATTCGGCTATTGTTAGCGAAACAGTAAAAAGGCAGATAGAAAATGATTGTTAAAAAAAGAAACATCATAAGTATCGTGACAACTCTCTTTGTCATTGTAAGCCTTTTGGGTACATTCTGTACATCTGTTTATGCAGATGAAAGTCCATTAGATATGAAAAGGACTGACGTGGAAATTTCCTCGGGTGTATATCAAAAAGATATCAATGCCACATCGCAAAAAGACGATAGCACTAATCAAAAGGTTGAGCCTGTTTCTAACGAAACAAGTGAAGAAAGCAACGTGACTTTAGAGGTTATTGATTGTGCTAAAGAAAAGGCTCAAAACGAAGTTAACGAGCGGGAGGACGCAAGCAACTTTGGAATTATGTTAGGTGCTTGTGCTGCAACTTTTGTTATTGGTATGGCGATCTTTATTATGAACAGGACTGATTAAACTATGGCACTTATTCCACTAGAGAACACAAAAAAGTTAATGAATACCCTCAACTTAAAAATTGCATTTGTAGGTGAGGTTTCTAATGACATGAAGCCGTCTGTAATGCCCTCTTACAGCCGAAGTGGGGACGCTTGTATAGATTTGCGTAGTCGTGAAGATATTACCCTTAAAAGCGGTTGTAGTGCCTTGGTTCATACAGGCATCATGGTTTCTGTACCCGTTGGAGCGGTCGGACTTCTTTATGCTAGAAGCGGTAATGCCCTTAAACATGGTATAGGTCTAGCAAACGGCGTAGGTGTTATTGATAGCAATTATCGTGGAGAGGTTGGCGCAATTCTTACTAATTCCTCTAAGGATGATTTTGTTATTAAGGTCGGAGATCGTATTGCACAGTTTATGGTAATTCCTCTACCAACACTAAATCTTGTGGAGTGTAGCAGTCTATCTACCACAAATCGTGGTGAAAACGGATTTGGTAGTAGCGGTAAATAACTTTTAAGAAAGGTAGATATGAATCACGTTATTAAAAAGCCTTACATTATTGTTAAGCCTACAAAGAAGTTTGTTGACAATAAGCGAGGTCTTAAAAAGAGAGATATGTTTGCGGATAGGCTAGATACCGCATTATCAATTTTGCCACAAAACATGATGAGCAGGGTAAAGAGAGTAAACTCGACTACAGCGATTTTGCAACTCACAGAATATGCTTTAGTACATTTAAGAGTTGAGCAGATGCACGATGCGTCTGTATTCTTAGTTTGCGAAATTGACGGCGAAACATATACTTTGCTAGAAACAGACTTACGCAAAAACAAGTGGGATGATATTGATAACATCACACGAGCAGCAACCTCGCAGACATACTTGAAGCAGATCGTGAAAGAGTACGTATCTACATTAGAAACAAGTGAGTAAATGTACACCTCTAGGCTCAACAACAAATTAAACTATCTAAAGCCTAATCACAAATTAGACAAGATAAAAAAGACTCGCAAAATGAGGTTTGACGAGCCTATTGAGGTTATTTACAAAGAGTTAAGTCTTGAAGAGTCCTATAAAATTACTGGCTTGCATGAAATGTTATGTAAGGTTAGCTTTTATCTGAACGACAAACTTTTTAGCATTTACAGCCTGCGAGAGTACATTACACCACCCTCAAACAAGGTAAGTCAGTTTGATTTAGAGAATTCAGCAAGGCTTATATCCTTTACACCCGCTTACGTGTACAACAAATCGCAGCTAATTTGCTTTGACATAGTTCTTGAAGTCTATCGTGATGGCTATTATTAAGTTTTGACAACATTAGTCATTATGTATAAAATATACATAATACGTTGAATTTTATTTTGTTAGGAGTTTTATATGGATGGCGTAATCAAACTTTTGCAGGGACTAGGACCAGACGTTCTGAACGTGATTAAAGTCGCTATTGGTATTGTTGGTGCGGTTTTCGCTGCACTTATGATTATCGATGCTATTATTCAGTTCCGTAAGGATAAGGACTTTAAGACTGGCTTTAAGTACCTCGCTATCGGCGTTCTTATTGCGGTTGTTGCTATTGCTGGCTTTGGCTTTATTTCCGCAATCGCTACCACGGTCGCACCAACGTCCCTCGATGGCGTTGGATCTATTGCGACAAACACGACACCGCTGCATTAAATTAAATTAGCATTAGCCGTTTTAGCTGCCCTTATGACAACACAAGGGCAGCTTTATTATGCACTTAATGGAGGAGTTTTGGATATACACACTAGAGGTATTCTAGCCATTCTAATGATTGTTGTAGTGACTACCGTCCTATGCGTAGCGATAAAATCTATAACTTCAGTTTTTAGTCATAAATGATATTGTGTAATTGTTGTGTTGTTACACAATATCATTATCACTTGATATATACTATTGATATAGAAAGTTCTTTTAGAAGAAAGGAATGAAATGTTTTCTACTATAGATGGCTGGGAAGCGTTGAGAGATGTATTGTTTTGCTTTACGGTTTTGTGGTGCATTTTTACGGTTGGACTAGGACTGTTTAAGGTGTTTGCAAAAAAGCGTCTTACAGATAAGGAGAACAATGTATTAGATCTTACTCACTTAGGATTTGTTTCATTTCTAATCGTTGTTTCACTTGCAACCGCCATACTTAGCAGCTTGTGCATTTACATGAAATCGCATGATGTAGTAGAAAAGCCAGACAATATTATTCCTCTTGAGCAGGAAATGGAAGCACGTAGCTATGGCAGCGATGGTAGATATACCATCACCGATATAAAGAGTTATAGAAGTATTGTCTATATGCCAGATGGTAGTGATATGGCGAAATAGGATTCCACAAATTAGACTTTGTGTAGCTATTATGAATTTCATAATAGCTACTTTTTTAAGTGTATAATATTTGTGTAGAAACAAACTCTTACACAAAAGGAGAAAGATATGAATAATACCCACTTTGATATAGACATCGTTGCCACAGGCTCGTCTGGCAACATGACAATCATTGATGGTTGTATTGCTCTCGATTTTGGCGTACCTGCAAAGGTACTATTACCCTATATTGATAAGCTATCCACAATTCTTATTACGCATAGGCACGGCGATCATATGAATCCACCTGCGCTAAATGCCCTTGTAAAGAATCGTCCGGGACTTTTAAGAAGCGGTTTGTATATCAATCAAGATACTTATAACACAATGGAAAAGAAGGCAAGCAAAACACTTATATTCTTTAATTGTGACAACATTATTAGCGCAGGAGAGAGGTTCACCATTAGTACAACAAACGGACTGTATGAGGTAGAAACCTACAAAATGCCACACGGGGACGCTGAAAATCAAGCGTTTGTTTTAACTAATTCATGTGATGAGAAGCTACTGTATGCTATTGACACAGAAACATTAGACGCAATTCCTCTTGATATGAAGTTTGATGTATTGCTGGTTGAGGGCAATTATGACGAACAGCAAATAGAGGAAGCCTTGCTTTCAGAGGACGCAGGACACGCATTTAGAGCGGGGCAAAATCTAAGGCATTTGTCTGTACAGGCATTTGACGACTTTGTTGCTCATCATGCAAATCGCAACGCATATGTTGTACAAATGCACGAGAGTCTTGAGTTTGGTGCTATGAGTGGAAAGAGTGCTTATAACCCTCGTGCATAATTAGGGTTATTTGACAAGTTGCCTTTGACTAGCACAATAAAAATTTTTATACTATCAATATGTAATGCCGTTTATTCAGAATGGAGAGCAAGTATGGGCGTACATATTGACCGACCTTATGCAAACAAGAAAACTATTGCTAAAGAGGTGGCAAGCCGTGTTGGTATTTCCAACGTTAAGTCTGAGGAGTATATCAATGCTCTGATTGACGTTTGCAACTCTCACCTAGAGAATGGCGAGGATGTAAAGCTATATCCATTTGTAAACTTCAAGTTCTACAACTCCCAGAAGGCAGATGGATCGATTTACTCCTACCCAAAGGCTTATATTTCAACTCTTGCTAAGAAGTTTGCTAGGGTTACAAAGTAGTTTTCATTATTCGTTTTGGGCAACGTAAGGCACATCATATATATGGTGTGCCTTTTTAATGTAGATTATTCTGAACAGGTTGCAAACAACAAATAACTTTATAATTACCTGTAAACCAACTTAATGATTGGAGAAATCTACTATGAGTATTTGGATGGAACACGATGAAACAGACTGGAAGGATGACTGCGCTGACCTAGATGTACTTGGTGAGTTGGAAACTATTTATGTTGACGAGATCGGTGTGGTTGATAGGGTTCAACATACGAATGCTATTACTCTAAAATTTAGTTACCCCTCTGTTTATACTATTGACCTTTTTTATGATGACCTTGGAATTTGTCAACATTATGCTAAGGAATCTGATGAAGTTTTAACTGAAGCTATTGAATTTGAATTTGATGATGGAATTATTCCAGATAATGTACTCCATAGATACTTTGATGTAGAAAAACAGGGCAATAGTCTTGTTGGAGTCGAAAAGAGTGGAAGTAGTTTTGCACGAGATGTAATTGAAGATTATTGTGATCATATATGTGGAGAGGTATTTCCATTGCTTACTAATTTTTGCGATGGTGATTCTTTTGAAGAGTATTGGAGCGATCTTGATTCTTATGACAAAGAAACAGTTGCTAAAGCTATGACTGAAGAAGCTGGATATACTCTAGTTAAGGAAGGAAAGTACGATGTCTAAAAGTGGTGTAGAAGCGTATATCTATCTCGATTTTTACTCTAACGAGTTCTATACAGGTGATGAAATCAATAAGATAACTGGAGTCGATTGTAGCGATGCTACATTTGAAAATCCCCTAATCGTCAATCCTAATCAAATCAATGGCGTTTCTTTTGAGGTTGCTAAAGAAGATGCTTGGAGCGTTAAACATCGTATTTTCCCTATTTTGGAAGAAGTTTACAATGCCGAAGGTGTTGAGTTTGGGTCTTGTAACGAAATGAAAGTAATGATTGAAGTTTTCAGACATGGCAGTAAGCCAGAGTTCTTTGTCGTAAGAAAGCGAATGCCATATTATTTGAAATTTATCGTATCTGAAGATACAGAAATGGCTAAACGTATTTTTAACTCTACTATGAGTCGTGCCATTAAGAACATTCGTAGAAGGCTTGATTTTGCGTTTACATATGACGTAGTAAATGTTCTTGTAACACCACTTGACGGGAGGATGTAATGCTACTTTTTAACAATGCGCATAAAGAGTCTGTAAAGATTACATTGGCAGTCAAAGTCTATGCAGATGGTGATATTGAACGCTCTGTATTTGACAGTCTCCTTGGTGAAGAAGCATTAGCAAAGACCGGGGAAACTACTGTTAGATCTTCAATGATTAAAGATTTGGACTTGGATTTTAGCTATAACGAGAAAAACTATAAATGTGCTATTTCTGACATTTACAATCAGTTACAGGATCTTTATAAAGACGTTGAAATTGTAGACGAGTCTAATAAAAATACCGTCATGACAGCCTTGTATGTACGTGATGATGATGCTACAAAAGTAAATGTTGGGCAAATTCATGTTTTGCTTATTTCATTTGTAGTTGATATTTGCGATGCAGACAATGCTGAAAGAAAAGTCATCGGTGATATTATTTCTACCTTTGACTTCAACGGTATTTATGTTGACTATGACGAGGACTTTATCGAAATCGAAACGAAGGAGATTCAAAAATGACTGACTATAGTGTAAGGACATATACCGCTGATGAGATTCCTGCAGACATTATAGATGAACTCGATCTAAATACTAATAATATTGAGTATTGTACTGTATTTGACAGTCTTGAAGATTTTGCCATCTATGAGGTGGAAGATGGGTGGTATTCAACATTAGAACTAAACCATGATTATCACGGCGCACCAAATCTCTTGGAGTATATTAACTACAAAGCACTCGGCGCAGCATTGTCGCAGACGTGGGACGAGTCTTGCCATTACGTGCTTTCAGACGGTAGAGTACTTTATTTTGGCTAAATGAGGAGAAAATGAAAATCTACACAAACGCAGACGATCTTCCAAAAGATATTGTCGAATACATTAAAAACTGGTCTATTATGGAGTGGTCTGCTCTCCTTAATGAAAACACCTATAAAAAGCTAGTCTTGCTTGATGGCTATAAGGAATTGGGCGTTTACTGGTCGAAAAGGAACGACAATCATGCCAACACTAACTCTAGGTATAAAAATATGCTTGAAGCGGTTAGAGAGGGTTTTATAACCTATAGTGAATTCGGACAATTTGTAGCAGATGAGTACGGATGGGATGATTTTGAAAATTTCTATTTAGATAATGAGCGGTTTTTGTGCGCTGAGTATTAAAGTCTAAGGTTAAAGAAAACCCTCAAGTTCAACTTGAGGGTTTTCTTATTTTGCAAACAGAAATAGCCAGGCTTTATCAATGACTGGAAAATTCAAAAAACAGCAGATAAATAGAAAGATAATTGATAGCCAGAGTGTTACAATCAACCGTGTAAAATATTTCATGAATTTCTTATCACCTAATAAATTAGCTTGCAACGTCACTTGTTTGTATACAGTTGACACAATAATAAAAAATAAAAATAGAGATAGAATAAAGATTGCGATTAGATTTCTTTCCATTTTATTTAACGCTCCTTACTTATTAAAATAGCTTATCAATGAGTGGGAAACCTAAAAGGCAAGAGAGAGAAAGTATTGCCTTTGGAGTCATCCATCGAATGATTTTTTCTGAAAGATCCCTCATGAATTCCTCTTCACTTAATGAAAAAAAGCCTTTAGATTTAACTTGCTTAAATATATTTGACCAAATAACAAAAAGCAAAACTAGCGATAGTGTATAAATGACAAATAGGGTTTTCTCCATCTTATTGAATTCTCCTTACATATTAAAAAGTACAAAACTCAAAAGGAAAAAGATAAAAAGTACACCTATCAAGAGCATAAGAAAAGAAACGAATAGTATAAAACGCTCCGTAAATTCTTGATTGTCAAACAAATTTTTCCTAGATCTAATCCGCTTAAATGCAGTCAAAGCTACAGTTACAGTTAAAGCGGGGACTAAGAGCCATATCAATAATACAATGATAAGTAATATTTTCTCCATATTATTACCTCCGCTATCCACTAAAAACAGTTGAAAAGATATAATATAGGATGGCGATTACGCCGATAAAGCCTGCGTTGAGTGACATATAAATTGCAACCAAAGCATAATCTTTTTGACGCTCGGTAGGCTTGTGCCTTTTTGCTAACCATCGAATTGTGAGCAACATAAAGATAGCAAACACTATCATGCTTACGCCGAATTGCAATTCTCGGGGCAACGTTTCATAAGTAGGTATAGCCATCTTATTTCCTCACTCTACAACGGCAATAAGGACAATAATCAAAATTTGGTATCAATTTGTTACCGTGCGCCACCTTCTTGCGGGTAAACCAACCATCTTCACCTTCCTCGCCAACCATCATAATGCCACCACAGTTTGAGCAGTAAGCATTTTCATGATTGTATGGATCTTCTATGGTGTAGTCACTACACTCATTGTCGTTTTCGTCATACCATACGGCATAACTCTCTGGCAAAAAGTCGCAGGTAGTATCAATAAGGTCTGCTAGGGCAGAACATATCTCTCTGTCATACTCATCATATTCAGCTACCGTAGTATCTTTTGTAGGGTGTAGACGAGTACCAAAAATCATTTGATGAATATCGTCAATATCAATAGACATCCATTCCTGTTTAGCTAGTTTACGGAGTTCACAAGCTACTTCTTGACGCTTGTCCTTAATATTCTTGATGTCCACTCCTAGTCCTCCTTTCTAGCATTGATGCGCTCAATCGCTCTCTCAATGTTCTCACGCAGTTCAGAAACAGATACCTTTAGCAAGTCGTCTAAAAGATCTTCCTGCGTCCATGTATCGCAATTATTCTCTGATACCTCTTTAGCCGTTGTAGACAAATCATAAAAAGAAGCTGGACTGCCTGCAGTTGCTACAGAGCAATATCTTTTCTCGCCACCATAAGTCAGCAAAATATCAAAAGTTTTCTTCTCAATTTGAATAAATGGCTTTACATCTCCCCAGTATTTGATGCAAGCCTTCTGAACATCGGTTGCAATCTCTAAAAGCTGCTCATTATTCATTTTAAGCATATCTTCAAGACTATAATCAGAAATCATTTTATAATCAGAATCTGAAAGTCGATAATAACCAGAAACATCTGCTCTAACCGCATCTGTTTTAACATAATCATATACAGGCAACTCGCCAAGGCTCTCAATATATGCCTTATGCTCATCTTCCTTTGCACGCACTTCATCACAGTAGGCAATAGCCTTGTCACGATCATCCTCTGCCTTAAAAAGGCATTGAAGGAGGTACTCTTCTGCGGTCTTTGCGTTTCTACAATCTTTGTTAGTAGTCATAACAAGTTCCTTTCCTTGTCGTTTAACTTTTGCTAAAAACATATTACTACAATATTGTGTAATTCATAATTTCTACACAATAAATATCTAAAAATTATTTACACAATTCAAAGCAAGGTTACAATGCTTATAGTGTAAAATATTGTATGTTTCCTATTACGAGAAAGGGTGTTATTTTGTCTATTATCAAAACACAATCTAATGTACAGGTCACTTGTGGCATTGCCACGACAAAAACAGAAGCACGAGAGCAAAATGACTACTATGCTACCCCCCCCCAAGGCAGTAGAAATGCTATTAGAGTTGGAAACATTCGATAGAAATATTTTAGAGCCGTGTTGTGGAGAGGGTCATATATCAAACGTTCTAAAAGATGCTGGGCATATTGTGACATCTTCTGATTTGATTGATCGTGGATATGGAGAAGTGAAGTCTATCTTTGACTACAAGCATTTTGACGGCGATGTAATTACGAATCCTCCTTACAAAATTGCCCTAGAGTGCCTGCAGCATTCATATGAGATTATCAATGACGGAAACAAGGTTGCTATGTTTTTACGCCTACAGCTTTTAGAGGGTGTAGCAAGAAGGAAATTCTTTGACATTCATCCTCCAAAGGTTGTATACGTCCCTAGTCACAGGCTTTGTTGTGCTAAAAATGGCGACTTTGCGAATTGTCATGCATCTGCCATGGCTCTATGTTGGTTTATTTGGGAAAAGGGTTTTACAGGAGATCCGATTGTTAGGTGGTTTAACTAAATGAGCATTAAAGTCCTGGAAGCATTTGCTGGAATCGGCGCACAGAGAAAAGCACTCACAAATATTGGTTTGGACTATGAAAGTGTTGGAATTATAGAAATTGATAAGCCTGCAGAAAATTCATACAACCTTTTACATGGGCAAACTAAAAACTTTGGTGATATTACCAAGGTCGATGAAAAAGAACTTCCAGACTTTGACTTATTTACCTATTCATTTCCTTGTACTCAAATATCTAATGTAGGTAGTAGAACTGGTTTGGCAAAAGGATCAAACACATCTTCTTCTCTACTATGGGAATGCGAAAGAATTATCCGTGAAAAGAAGCCTAAATATTTGCTTATGGAAAATGTACCGGCACTACTCAATAAGAAGTTTAAGTCGTATTGGTTAGAGTGGGTAAGTATTCTTGATAGTTTCGGATATAAGACTTTCTATGATGTTTTAGACGCAAGAGATTTTAATATTCCACAGGCTAGAAAGCGTGTATTTGGCGTTTCTATCTTAGGTGATGAAAACTTTACCTTTCCTGCAGGTAAAGAGTTAACGACTTTTTTTTGATTCATTTCTCGATGATCGTGATGACTATAAATATATAGACACGTTGCGATGGGGAAATGAACTTGCAAAACAAAAAAATCAAATCGCAGAAAATCTAAAACGTGCGTACCACTCAAAAGAATTGGTCGAACTAGGAAACTACAGAGGATATAAAGCAAAAGGCTCGTCATTTAGGTCTACTGTATACTCTCAATTTTTCTCACAATATGGCGTAACACGTACTCTAACAACTAAGGGTGATATTTGCTTTTTAACAGACGATAACAGAGTCCGTGAGATAACGCCTAGAGAGTGCGTCCGCTTAATGGGTTTTACGGATCAAGACTACTTAAAGATGTCTGCCGTTGATAGCTTTGGAAAACGCATTGTAAGCGATAGACAAATCAGAATACAATGTGGAAATTCTATAGTGGTTCAAGTTTTGGAAGCAATCTTCAAAGAAATGTTTAAGGATTATCTATAATAATTAGCATTACAGATAGTCGAATTCAATGCTATAAACTTGAATAGACAAAAGGCTTTCAACGATTGGAAACGCAATGGCTAAACATATTGTCGATGTGGTTTATGAGTTTACTGTTTATAAGGCTTCTCGTGATTTTTACGAGAAACACAAAAAGGAACTAAATGATATTGAAAGCGGAGGAGAGTTAACAGGCTTTCTGTTAAAGAATGCAGAGAATACATCTGACGTTAATTATTACGACTATTACAGAGAGAATCTTTACGACTACTTTGAAGATTTGACGAGATTTAATAGAATTCCTTTTCGTGGTCGTATGGATGAGTGTATTGCGAAAGTCTACTTCGGTCAAAATGAAGATAAGTATGTTATTAAAAAATGTGTAACATTTATTTTTGACAAAAAAGACATCGAAGATATTGAAAACGTAGAGGACGCTTTTTATAGTTTGTTCGATTCTGGAAATGACAGTTGTAGAAGTAGAGTTTTCCAAGATATTGGGCAAGCAGAAATTGTTGCTATCCCAGAGAATACTAAACTTATTGTAGTCAGTCATCGAACTGATGATTAAGGAGAAAAACATGGCAGTACCGATTGTTGTTGGCGACTCCTGGGCAGAGAATAGTGCAGATGGCTTTGTAGAGCATTGCAGAAAGTTTAACTATTTTGAGAATCTTTCAGACGAAGCACTTAAATGCGTATACCGTGTTGCAGATATGCTCCATTTTGGAATCCACGTTGCTAAAGCAACTGATGAAATTGCAGAAATCATGCCCGTTGATGTCATTCTCCATAACTATTGGAGCATAGGCTTACTAAACAAACTTCTTATTGAATGTAGGTTTCTCAAGAAGGGCGATGAGATTGATCCGCTCAATGTTGATTTAGAAAACCTTAGCTATATGGTAAGAACCTATGTTGATATTGATGAATTTTTGGCTGCTATAAACAGAATAGAATCAATCAACGATTATACGTATTACCTCACTAAAAACTATTGGACTTTTGTCTGCATTTCGGATTCTATTTTTATTTAAGAAAGAGGATAGTAATGAGCATCAACGTTTTTAGAACTATTACTAGCGCAACTAAGTTTGTTGATTTTTGTAAGAATCTAGGTATCGTGGGTAGTCTATCTGATTCAGACCTAGAAACACTCTACTCTTATGCAGATGGAGTTGGATACGATCTTATTTTGGTAGACAGATTTTCACGTTACGTTGGTCGTTTCTCTTTGAGTGGCTTACTTTTTTCTTTTCTTGATAGTGAGAGTCTAAAAGACATTGCACTTGAAATTGGTTTATCAGAAGATTTAATTGATGAAGTCAAAGATAACAATGAATTGATTGACCTCATCGAAAAACGAGTTACAGATAAAATTGACAAAAAAGATTTTGCAGACATTGTTGATTCTTTTTTGCCTGCTGCTCAATACGTTACTCCGCTGCTATCTGATGATTGTGATTATTGCTTTCTTGTAATGAATGATTGTATTTTTGAGTAAATGAAGGGCGGAGAAGTTTTAAATGTACAACAAAGAACTAGAACAAATGCTACATAGTGATGATTTTTCAGACAGAGTGACTGCTGCTGAATGTGCTTATGGTCTTGACATCCTTGTAAATGATGAAAGCTATTATGTTCGTGAAGAGGTGGCTAGACAAGGCTATGGCTTAGACGTTCTTATACACGATACAAACCCTCGTGTTCGTGCGATGGTAGCATATCACGGTTATGGACTAGACATTCTTCTACACGATGAAGTTTGGATTGTTCGTGAGATGGTAGCTAAGAATGGTTATGGTCTTGACGTTCTTATAAATGATACAGATGAGGACGTTCGCAGGGAAGCTATGTATCAATTAGAAAGACACCAGTAAAAAGAAAGAACGGTTTATATCATGGCTGCACTAACAATTAAATTTAACTATGTACAAGATTACGCAGTTTTGTTGCGTGAAGATTTTATTAAATATGTAGGCACTATACTTGTTAGAAAAATGCCAAAAGATCATGTCGATGACATCATTGTACGTTGCAAGCGTACTGTTTCAGATTTTTCAAAGGGAACTGAGGACATCCGCACTTTGTTATTTGATTTACTAAATAATATTGCTATTACAAAACTTCCGAATGGAAAATGTAAGTTTTTTAACGCTGGATATGGACTTTATGAAAATGAGAAAGAGATTGTCTTAGCAATCGTGAATGATGAAGGTAATATTGCTGTTAAAACGCCGTGCTTTGTAGAGTTTTTACTTTCATTTGATGATCAAGGAGAAGATTTTTCTATTGATGATGTTATTGAAATGTACGAAGCCGATATTAGCGATTTTGTAAAACGTCACCCAGAAAATTTCCCGCTAGATATTGACTATGTACAAGTATCTTTTTGGCATTTATAGAGAAAGACAACGATTACGATGAAACTAGACAAAGAGCGAATTGCTAAAATCAAATCAAACATTGAGGTTGATCTTGAATTTTCGCAGGAAGCACGGCAAGAGTGCAAGTCTTTTGAGCCGTTTGATTATGACGATAACACAAAAGCACGAGAAAGGACAAAGTAACAGAATGATTCTAAGAGGTTATTAAAATGACTAGAACAACAACTATTGAATTTGAATTTGAGTGGCAAGTCATAATTGGGCAGCTAGATCCTCATGGCGAGATTTCGTTTCCAACTTACTTTTCAATAAACAGATTCTACAGTGAATTTGCAGATAAGCAAAGTGATCTATTGGAATATAAAGATGCTGAGAATATCGCAATAGATTTTCGCAATGATCTATGCTGGAAGATTCGCAATACCGTAAGAAGGCACTTTGCTCAAAACAAAGGCGTTATGCTTGAAGATGTTTCGATTGTTGATTCTGAGTTTGATGATTATGTTTATATTAGTGCAAACCTCGAAGAAACTATTGACGCTATGGCACATATTCAAATTGTTTTGAATATTGAGGATAAAAATGCCTTTGATAGAAACAAACTCTTTAAACTCGTTGAGAATAGATTCTTTAAGCAGCTAACGGGAGAGCCGAAATATGCAGATAACGTCAGTGTATGCGGTGGTGTTTCAATTAGTGCATTTATAGAGCATTAGAAATTTTCACCATTCCTCTCCCGTAACCACACTTAAAAGAGAATATAAGAGATTGTGTAATTATTGTGAATTACACAATCTCTTTCTTTTAAGTCCTA
>ERZ773066.32-NODE-32-length-76721-cov-6.799572_pt1 | contig 76721 bp, 72 predicted proteins | sample MGYA00580573_ERZ773066 | MGnify/ENA primary metagenome ERZ773066 (study PRJEB29015, sample SAMEA2738128) | human oral metagenome | biome: human oral; feature: human-associated habitat; material: saliva | place: China | collected 2203 ... | reverse complement strand
AGGGCATAACCTGTGACAAACACCGACTTCATGTAGAGCAGGCAGGAGCAGGCCTGGAGCCGGCTCGGCGCAGGACTGGACGGGTAAGAGCAGGCCTGGAGCCGGCTCGGCGCAGACACGAGCAGTCTTGCGAATCCGAATAGACACACGAAGTCGCGAAAAGACACAGGGCATAACCTGTGACAAACACCGACTTCATGTAGAGCAGGCAGGAGCAGGCCTAGAGCCGGCTCGGCGCAGGACTGGACGGGCAGGAGGCGGCCTGGAGCCGGCTCGGCACAGGCCTAGACACGCCTAGACAGGCATGAACAAGCTTGGACCAAGCTTGGAACGCGCCTGGACCTCATGCCATTGCCTATGATGGAGGCATGACGCAACCAGATCCTCAAGCGCCCAATGTATTCCAGCCGCCGAACATGCCGATGCCTCGGGCGCCGCAGGACTCAGCAGGGACACAGCCGAGCGCCCCGTTGAGCGCGCAGCAGAGCGATCCTTTCAGCATGCCGCATGCTTCCCAGCAGAGCTCATCCGCGCCTCTCGCTGCCTCGGCAACCGGCGTCTTCGCGCCACAAGCACCCATTGGCGCCCCGGAGTTCACCTACAACCCGACCTCGCCGAGCATGCAGGCCGAAAGCATCCCCAGCACGGGTCCCATGGTTTTCGCGGTCCTCGGCCTGTTCCTCATCGGTCTCTTTGGCACGATTCCCGCGTGGGTCTGGTCAAACACGGCAATCAAGCGCGCACGCGCCGCTCAGATCCCCGAAAGCTCCTACCAGCAGGCACTGATTGCGCGCACTCTTGGCATGATTGGCACCGCCATCCACATCTGTCTGGCCGGTTACCTGATCTACTACGCAGTGACAACTATCTCCGCAACGGTCGGCTGATCAACCATGTCACCTCGCGATTCTTCACCTTCAGCGCGAATCCCCGGACAGAGTTCGACCGCCGAGTACCGCAAGCACACCGGGTCCGACCGCGATCTCATTCGCGCACTTCACCAACTCGATGGGCGTTCCTACCCGTCCTATAAGTCGGTCCTAGGCTTATGGGATTTTGGCAGTTTTTCCCTGTCCATCGACCGCATCCAGGCCGATCCTTATGCTCCCCCCTCGAAGGTGCGCGCCATTTCCACCCCACAGGAGATGGGGCTCCCTCAGGTCGCGATTGCTTCTTCCGAGGCGCGACTGGCCTGCGCAGACTACCTCCTGCGCGCCTTTAATCGTTCGCTTCGCGAGAGGCGCCTGAATGACCTTCAGGTCATGTCCCCCAGCGTTGAGATCCTCGAGCGCAGCGCCTGCACGGTCAAACCCGACCGCGTCGAACTCCGCTTCGAGGTTCGTATGCCTGCGCGCGGTCGCACGATTTTGGGCCGCCGCGCCGCGCAGATTTTCGACCTCGACATTCCAGATGCTGTCCAAGACACCTTCGACTACCTCAGCGATATCCCCGAAGTTGAGCGCGAACGCCAGGACCTCCTGCATCACATCGAGGTTTACGAGGACTACTGCACCCTCCAGTCCATCTTGAGCGAGCGCGGCTGGGTTTCCTTCGTCGCCAACGGCTCTATCCTTGCGCGCCGCAGCGGGGTCTCCCAATTCCCCCTCGCGGACGCTATTCCCTTTGCTTCCCCTGCCACTCTCGAGGCCGAGGTCGAGCTTCCCCACGCGGGCACCCTCCGCGGGATGGCTATTGAGCCGGGCGTTACGGTGATCGTGGGCGGCGGTTACCACGGTAAGTCCACGCTGCTGGGCGCGATCCAGCGCGGTGTCTATGCACATATCCCAGGCGACGGCCGGGAGTATGTGGCCACTGCCTTGAACGCAATGAAAGTCCGTGCAGCTGATGGCCGGGCAGTCACGGGCGTGGATGTTTCTCCCTTTATTACGCACTTGCCCGGAAACGCTGATACCTCGCGTTTCTCGACGGAAAATGCTTCAGGGTCGACGTCTCAGGCTGCCTCCTTGGTCGAAGCAATTGAGCTGGGCTCTCCCCTGCTTGTGATCGATGAGGACACAAGCGCAACGAACCTCATGATTCGCGATGGACGCATGCGCGAGCTTGTCCAGGCAGAAAAGGAACCGATCACGCCTCTGGTTGATCGCATTTCCTCTCTTCATCGCAACTGTGGTGTTTCGACGATTTTGGTCATGGGAGGTTCTGGCGATTATCTCGATCAAGCCGATCGCGTGCTCATGATGGACCACTATCGATGCGTCGATGCCACCGATCGCGCGCGCGAGGTTGTCTCACGCCTGCCTCGTCCCCATGAGGACCTGCCGATGAGCGCCCCCAAGGAGCCTCGTTTCCCCATTCGTTTGCGCGGACCCGAGCGTGCAAAGACAAAGGCTGCGGGCTTGTCCTCGATTACTTTGGATAAGGTTCACCTCGACCTGGGCGACGTGGAACAGATCGTTGATCCGGGACAGACCGAGGCGATTGCGTGGATGGTGCGCGGCCTGCTCTTCACGTACGCGGATGGGAAGTTGGATATCAACCAGCTCCTTGCTCGCCTTGAGCGTGCGATCAATTCTGAGGGCTTGGACGTTGTTGCCAAGTTCGGTGCGCATTCTTTGCCGGGGCACCTTGCCCGCCCACGCCTCGTCGATGTCGCTGCAGCGGTGAATCGATTCAGAGGACTGCGGCTAGGGGATAGCGCGAACAGTTAGGCTGAAGCTCGAGGAGCGCAGCACGCGGAACGAGGCCGTGGGAGCCGGCTCCCCGCACGCGCATCAACGCTGCACCCTCGGGGTCGCCACCGGGGAAAATCAGGGGACACCCGGGGCATCCCCCCATAGTGGGGAGCACGCCGCTGCGCACAAGATAGAGAACATGAATACTTCTCCATCTTCAACACCGGTTGTTCGCCTCTCCCACGTGTCCAAAATCTACGGATCGGGCGACACCCAAGTCAGCGCACTCAAGAACGTCAGTGTCGATTTCTACTCGGGTGAATTCACCGCAATCATGGGCCCCTCAGGTTCAGGCAAGTCGACAATGATGCACATCCTGGCCGGCCTTGACTCGCTCACCTCAGGAACCGTATTCATTGAAAATACTGATATCACGGCGCTTAAAGACAGCCAGCTGACAAAGCTTCGACGCGATCGGATCGGCTTCGTTTTCCAAAGCTTCAACCTCATCCCCACACTGGATGCTCGGGCAAACATCTTGCTCCCCCTCGAGCTCGCGGGACAGAAAGTCGACGAGGACTGGTTCAAACTCATCGTTTCCTCTCTGGGTTTGGAGCAACGCCTCAGCCACAGGCCCTCCGAGCTTTCGGGTGGTCAACAGCAGCGCGTCGCCGTTGCCCGCGCTCTCATGAGCCGCCCCGCAGTCATCGTCGCAGACGAACCGACCGGTAACCTCGATTCGCACTCCTCCAAGGAGGTCCTTGACCTTCTACGCCGCGCGGTCAACGAACTCGACCAGTCCGTCATCATGGTGACCCACGACGTCCACGCGGCCTCCTATGCCGATCGCGTCCTGGTTGTCCGTGACGGCGCAATCGTTTCAGACCTTCGCGAGGCCAGCGAAGACGAACTCAACGCTGCGCTGAGGTGACACCCGTGAGTTCAACATCCACTCTGCTTCGAGCAAACCTACGCACCCACGGTCGCCGCTATTTCTCAACCGGCTTGGCCGTTGCAATTTCCACCGCCTTTATCATCGTGACCTTGCTCTTCACGAACACGACGACCTCGGCCCTCACCCGAAGCATTCGCGAGGCCTACCGAGGCACGACAGCACTTGTCACCATCAATCCCTCCCGCGATAACGACGAGGAGCCCACCCCCGAAAGCGTCACCCAGCAATTCGTCTCGGTGACCTCTCAGATCGAGAAGATTCCGGGAGTCACAGCCGTCGGCATCTCCACGCAATACCCCCTCATGGGCAAGGCTCACGACGAGCGAGAGGCCTTCTTCCTCTCTCCCCTCCTCCCCGATCCTTTCCTCTCGCTGAAGTACACGCAAGGGAAAGCCCCGGCCACGGCCTCGGAAATCACGATCCCCTCCACTTCGGCGAATGAACTGGGACTGCAGGTCGGCGAAACCCTCACGCTCACCTCCCAAGGGACGGAAAGCGCACACGATTTCACGGTCAGCGGGATCTACGACTCGGGGTCAAATATCACAGCAGCTTCGTATGTGACCGCCGAGGGCTTCACTTCGGCGGTTGGCATGGGACCGACCGGCACAATCCGCGTGGCAACAAACCTGCCCGGGGACAAGTACGGGAACCCGAGTGCAGCCGAGCAGGACACCTGGGTGAAAACTCTCGAGTCGAATCTCAGCACCGTCAATGGAGTGAAGGTCCAGAGCGTGGCATCGGAAGTCGAGAAGGACCTCAAAGCGATTCAGGTATCGGGGGCTCTCCTCACCGCCATTGCCCTGATTTTCCCGGCGATTGCCATTCTTGTCGCGTCGGTTGTCGTGTCCTCAACGTTTAAAGTCATTCTTCAGCAACGCCGCCGCGAGTTGGCGCTCCTGCGTGCACTCGGTGCGGACGTCAAGCAGGTGCGTTCACTTGTTCGCCGTGAAACCTACGCTATTGGCGCGATCTCGGCGTTCATCGGCGTGATCCTGGGACTACTGGTTGGCGGTTTCGGCCTGGGACACATGGTCGAGGGAGAGAATTTTCTTTCGATTGTCGCGTCCCTTTCCATCCCCTACGCGATCGGCGTGTGGGCATTCGGAACCCTCCTGACCGTCTTCGTCGGACGCAAGCCAGCCCGCGCGGTCTCTCAAGTTCCGCCGATCGCCGCCCTTTCTCCCGTGAACGAGGCCGACGCCTCTTCTCGCGCGGCGCGCCGCCTGACCCTTGTCGTCGGTCTTTTCCTGGCCGTCGTCGGTGGTGGATGCCTCCTTGCGGCTTTGAAGATCAGTAGCGCCACGCAGAAGTTCGCCCTGTCCTTCTGTATGTCCATGGCATGCCTCATCGGTATTCTGCTGATCTGCACGGTTATTGTTCCCACTCTCACCAAACTCTTTGGTCGCCTGTGGCCGGGAATGCTCGCTCGTATGGCACGCGAGAACGCTGTCCGTAACCCCGGACGCACCTCCGCAACCGGCACCTCAATCGTCATTGGCGTCACCCTGGTTGTCACCATGATGGTCGGTGCGTCTTCGATGCGAGACTCCCTCATCAACGAGGTCAATGAGCGCCGCCCCTTCGATCTTTCCGTCAGCACGATCACGGCTGGGGAACTCAGCAGTGATATTCAGGCATGCGTCTCATCGACCGAGGGCGTTGCTGCAAGCGTTCCCGCCCACTCGATCTTCGGCACCGTAAACGTTGATGGAGAGGCGAGCGCAGGTAACGCGCAGGGCGATGCCGATGAGCAGAGTCAGATTTTCGGGGAGCCGAACTATTTGACGGTCGCCCACTCAAAGGTCGAGCAGATCGATGACTCAACTGTCCTGGTCGGTATGGAAGCCTGGAATGGCAAAGACATCAAAGTGTGCTCGAGTGAGGGAAAATGCCTCACTCTGAAGGGGAAATACACCAAGAACTTCAATGGTACCTATTACATTAGCGAGGCGAACCTCCTCAAGCTCAATCCGAAAGCCCCCGTGACGGACATGATCGTCAAGCTGAAGGACGGCGTATCGGCAGCAAGCGTTCAGAAGGACCTTGCAAAGATCGATAGTTCCTTAATCGTCAACGGGTCAGCGCTTGAGCGCGAGATGTACTCCAAGATGATCGATCAGATGCTACTCATCGTCGTCGGTCTCTTGGGAGTATCGGTTCTGGTCGCTCTTGTCGGTGTTGCCAACACTCTTTCGCTCTCCGTTGCCGAACGTACGCGGGAAAACGGGCTGCTCCGTGCTCTTGGCCTAACCAAGCGTCAAATGAAAACCATGCTCGCCTTGGAGGCAGTCTTTATTTCGGTAACCGGAGCCATCATCGGCTCCGCACTCGGAATCTTCTTCGGGGCCGTCGGGATCCTGGCACTCCCCTTGGAGGGACTCACCATTTTCATCACTATCCCGTGGATCCAAATCGCAGCGGTTATAGGGGTGGCGGTGCTTGCTTCCCTTGTTGCCTCGTGGCTTCCGGGACGTCGGGCAGCAAAAGTCAGTCCTTCTGCGGCTCTTGCAACCGAATAGGGGACACCGAATGAGATTTCGAGCGCGATAGTACAAATGGGTGTGGGGCCGAGCATGTCTGCTCGGCCCCACACCCATAAGATCAAGGTTTATAGACCTAAGAAGGCCTCCCACCTGGGAAGATCTGCGCGTGCACAGGCAACACCCGCATCGTAGGCGTCCTCCAAGCGATCAACATTCATCTCCATCTTGTCGATACCCAGGTCCCCCGGAGTCACGATGAGTGCTCGCCCTTGTTCTTCCAATTGGAAAAGCTTGCGGCGAGCAGCGTTGTAGGCGACAGTGCGACGGGCCACGGCCTCGGCAATGGAAGGAAGACGCGGGAAGGCCAGGCGCAGCGCGGAGCACACACCCGGTTTCGTCGGGGTTTTGACAAAATCGCGCGGGCGAGTGAGGACGACGAAGAACTTGCGGTAGCCGTCGCGCATCGGCGCATCCAAGGGAATTCCTCCGTTGGGGCCAAGAGCGCCGTCAACGTAGGTGTCGCCGTCGATTGTGACCGTGGGCATGATGATGGGAAGAGTCGACGAGGCACGCACGCAGCGGCCAACTTCTTCCACCGTGCGCATATCGTCCTTCGTGAACCAGACTTCTTCGCCTCGGGTGGCGTTGAAGGCGCCGATCCGGACCTCAGCTGGGTTGGCAAGGAAGGTATCGAGGTCCAAGGGGGCGTCGCCGTCAGGCTGGGCGATCTCATCGTAGAGGTAATCGACGTTGAACATGCCGCGGCCTTCAATCCAGTGACGGAAGCCCCCAAATTCGGGGCTGTCGGCGACGGTGGTGAAGGTGTCGTGGGCGCGCTTGGCATCTCGAGACACGTAGTTCACAGTGTTCGACGAACCCGCAGAAATCCCGGAAACATGCGGGAAATCAATTCCTTCTTCGATCAGAGTGGCGACAATTCCAGCGGTGAAGGCGCCGCGCATACCACCGCCCTCAAAAACCAGTGCGGTGTCATCAATGTGCTTCAGATTCGTCGATTTCACCTTTCGACTCTACGTCCGATGCCGAACTCCTGCGAAGGGAAGACGGGGCTTTTATGGCGAAAATTACCCGGCTGCTCCCGGGCGCGCGGAAGGTGCGCAGGTGCGGGCGCGCGGCCTCGTCGACGCTTACTTCGTTGAATTTCCAGTGAAAACGACGTAGTGATAGAAGACGAAACGGAATGCCGTTCCCAGAGCAAAGCCCACGACATAGGCGGAAATATTGTCTGCCAGCGGCGAGGTCAATCCCAGAATGTGGTGACTAAATAGCAGGCAGAATTGCGTGATTCCGATGCCGCAGAGGTTGGCGAAGAAGAAGAGGAAGGCCTCGCGTCCGGCATTTTCTTGGGTGCGTCCGCGGTAGGTCCACACTCGGTTCATGATCCACGAGTAGATAGTCGCGATACTTGCAGCCACGGCGTTGGCAGTGTTCGCGTGGCCCGCGAGGACGCCGAGGGGGCCGTGTTGGAGCAGGTTGAAGAGCCCCATGTCGATAACGAATGCGGTTGCGCCGACCAGACCGAATTGGATGAATTCCTTGATCCATGCGCGCAGTGTTTCCGCGAGGCTTTGGGGGGCGGTGGGTTTGGACGCGCTTGTGGGGGTGGCTGGGTGTGAGAGTACGCTTGCGCGGGTCTCCCCGTTTGCGGGGGCCGGCTGCTCAACGCTTGCCGAGGCCGTGGTGGGCGTCACTTGTTCTGTTTCCTGTGTGGGCACGGTAAAGATTTTAACGTTTATTTCGTCGAGCGTTTGGGAAGGCTCAGCTCAAGTGCGCTCCAGATGACGGTGCGCTCCCTTAGAGTATGAACATGACTGAAGAGACCGCTCCTGTTGCCCCGCAGCGTTTTGGGACGCGCGTGCGTTCTATTCACGGGGACTATTTTGATGATCCGTGGGACTGGTTGCGTCAGCGCGACAACCCGGATGTCATTGCCCATGTCAACGCGGAGAATCAATGGGCGGAACAGGTCTGCAAGCCGGCTCAGGAGCTGGCTGAGAACCTCGTTTCGGAGTTTGATTCATTCACCGCGCCGGTTGTGTATTCGGCTCCCCAGCGCGTTGGGGACTGGTGGTATTTCCAACGCCAGTATCACGAAGACTCCTACGCAAAGCACTACCGCGTGTCGGCCTCGCACTACCCGGACACTCCGGTGCTGGCAGATAGCGAAACTTTGGAAGGCGAGCAGCTTCTTCTCGACGAAAACCTCTGCGCCCAAGGTGAAGAGTTCTTCAAGGTCGGGGAATTGGTGCCGACCGCGGATGGGCGTTTGATCGCGTGGTCTCAAGATACCGAAGGCGACGAACGCTGGACGTGGATCATTCAAGACGCGTCCAGCGGCGACATCGTTGACCAGGTCGTGACTGACGCGGGCTATGGCTTCGCGTGGGCCGCGGATTCTCAGTCCTTCATCTACACGCGAGTCGATGACGCGTGGAGGCAATTCCAACTGATGCATCACCGCGTGGGCGCAAATATCGAAGAGGATTCCCTGCTGTTGGAAGAGCCGGACGAGGCCTTTGACCTGTGGTTTTCCGCATCGAATGACCCCTGGCACGTCGTTGTTCATTCGACCTCAACGACCAGTGGCGGCGCATGGCTGTGGGATCCTTATGCTCCCAGCGCTTCTCTGCTTCCCATTGTCGCCAAGCGTGATGACGTCCAGATCAACGTTGAACCCGCAGGCGATCACCTGCTTGTCATCCACACAGCACTTTCACGCGAAGGAAGCTTGGCATGCATTCCTTTGCCCGAAGAGGGTGCCGCTGATTCGGTCGTGGACCCCGATCGCTGGGTGACGCTCTACACCGCCCGCGACGGTGAGCGCCTGAGCGATCTCGAGGCATATCGCGATTTCTTCACCCTGTCCTACAGGCGTGACGCGCTCCCCCAAGCACGCTACTACCGGCGCACACGCCCGCTCAAAGTTGTCAACGGAAAGCCGGTCCCGGCCTCGGATTGCAGTGATCTGTGGACACTCGGGGAAGAACTCAACAAAGAAGGCACGATCCGTAGCCTCTATCCCCTCAGTTCTGGGAGATTCGAAGACTGCCTTGTTCGAGTGGGATACCAGAGCGTCCTGACCTCGCCCACCGTGGAAGAATTCGATCTGCGAACAGGGAAGTCGCGTATCCTCAAGGTCACTCAGGTTCCCAACTGGGATCCGTCTGATTTCACGGAAGAGCGAATATGGGTGTGTGCTCGGGATGGGCACACACAGATTCCCGTGACCTTGGTTCATCGTCGTGATGCCCAGCCCGACGGAACACATGCGGGGTGGATCCACGGTTACGGTTCCTACGAGGTTTCCTTCGACCCCGAGTTCGACATCCTGCGTCTTCCCGCCCTCAAACGAGGCGTCGTGCACGCAATCGCCCATATCCGCGGCGGTGGAGAAATGGGACGCTCATGGTACGAAGACGGTAAGAAACTGGTGAAGACACACACCTTCACCGATTTCCTAGATGTCGCAAACCACTTGGTCGATTCCGGCTGGGTTCACCCCGAACGTTTGATCGCCGAAGGTCGCAGCGCGGGCGGTCTTCTCATGGGTGCGGTCACAAACGCACAACCCGATCGTTTTGCTGCAGTGATCGCGGGAGTACCTTTCGTTGACGCACTAACAACCATCTTGGATCCCTCACTCCCCCTGACCGTGGGCGAGTGGGAGGAATGGGGTAACCCCATTGAAGATCCTGAAGTTTACGCGCTCATGCGTTCCTACACCCCCTACGAAAATGTCCGCGAAGGCGTGCGTTACCCCGCGATCATGGCGACCACCTCGATCAATGACACGCGAGTCTTCTACGTTGAACCCCACAAATGGGTCCAGCGTCTTCGACAGGCCACCGCGCAGGTTCCCGATCAACCTCCTATCGTGATCCGTACCGAAATGGTTGCCGGGCACGCGGGAGCTTCTGGGCGCAGGGGGCGTTGGCAGGCCAGGGCTCAAGAATTTGCCTTCGCCCTTCATCAGGTCGGAATCACCAAGTAGAGGAACTTCCAATGACGATTACAGCCGCAGTGGATGGTTCTTCTTTGGGTAATCCGGGGCCTGCTGGATGGGCCTGGGTGGTCTCAGAGGATTGTTGGGATGCCGGTGGGTGGCCCAGTGGTACCAACAATCTGGGCGAATTGAATGCTGTCCTCGAACTCCTTAAGGCCACTGCTCAGGCCGGTCTTGCCCACGAAGAGCTCCACATCCTCGCGGACTCTCAGTACGCGATCAATGTGATCTCCAAGTGGTCACCGGGGTGGAAGAAACGCGGGTGGGTCAAGGCCGATAAGAAACCCATTAAAAACCTGGAGCTCATTCAAGAGATTGACCGCGCCATGCAGGGGCGCAGAGTTAGCTTCGAGTGGGTGAAGGGTCATGCGGGTCATCCTCTCAACGAGCGCGCCGATGACGCCGCGCGCTCGTGTGCGGAAGCCTATCGCGATGGCCGCGATATCCCCACGGGCCCGGGGTTTGCTTCGACTGAAAGTGCCGAATCCGGTGCTGGGGTATCCGCTGGAACCCTAGAAGTGTCGAGTGCGGCCACTACTGCGGGAAGCGCGGCGGAATTGGGGACCATCACGCTCAAGGCTGATGCGGCCTCGGCAGGCGGGGAAATTCCGGAAAGCACGACGGGGACGGAAGCTCCGGAAGTACTGCTTGAGCGCCAATTCCTTGATGCGTGGCTTCAGGCAGATTCCCGCACGCTTCAAGCGCTCGAAGCACCCGGGTGCATTCGGATCTGGCACAACGGGTCTCTTACGCAGGGTTTGGAAGGACGCGCACCCGAGCACGCGGAGGCCTCGAATTTCCAGGTGATCCCAGCGAAAAAACTGCGTCAAGACAGCGCTGTTCTGAGCGATTCTGCGGCAATAGCCGATTCCGAAGGACAAGCATCACTGCCCAATCACACCAGTTCAGACACTGTTTCACATGCAACACCAAGTGTCACCTGGGTCGTGACCTACGTTTTAACGTGGACAGGCGGGAAACTTCGCGAAAGTAGTACCTGGGTTGCGGGGGAAGAGGGGCCTCGGATCCTCATGCACCAGTCCTCACCAATCCGGTAGCGCGGCCTTCCAACTCAACGAAACCAAGGTCGAAGTGATATCCCATCACACACGCAAGGAGAACAGCCGTACCTTCTGTCAGTGAAGTCATCATCAGTATCGAACCTTGGGCTCCGCGACTCGGTTGCTGAAGAAGTTTGACCGCCGGGTTAACGGATTGATCCTGTTCCGATTCGTGAACACCGCACGCACGTCCTGTTCCTGCAGCCAAAAATAGAGGGATGCCATCCTCAACCCGCACGGAAATCCTCACCGGAATCCGCATGACCGCACCCATTGCGGCGGGTTACATTCCTCTGGGGATTGCATACGGCATCCTGGTCATGCAGCTGGGAATGCCGTGGTGGATGGCCCCGGCACTGTCAATAGCAGCTTTCTCAGGATCTGCTGAGCTACTCGTCATCACTTTGGCGGCCTCGTACACTCCAATTGCCGTCATCGCTGTGACGATGCTGCTGGTGAACTTCCGGCATCTTTTCTACGCCTTCTCCTTTCCTCTTCACCTGGTCGAGGGCAGGCTCGCGCGTTTATTCTCCATGTATGCCCTGGTTGACGAGGCCTACGCGATCACCGCAGCGCGACCCGAAGGCTGGACGAAGCCTCGTCTTCTTGCTATGCAAGTCACCTATCACGCGACGTGGGTGGCCTCTGGTTTAGTTGGCGTTCTTGCAGGGTCTTTCATTCCCGCTCAGATCCAGGGCTTGGATTTCGCGCTCACGGCACTGTTCATTACTTTGACCGTCGATTCAATTCGCTCCCTCAAGGACATTCCCTCGGTTGTTTTGGCAGCTGGGTCTTTCCTCATCGCGATGCTCATCTGGCCTAAACAAAAGCTATTGCTTGCGCTGCTGCTATACGTCGGCGCTCTTGTGGCGCGCCATGTGTTCTCAAGAGGACGCGAAAGAGTATCCGGCCTCGGTGCTGATTGCTCCTCCGACTCGCGGCCTGCCACCAACGGGCTCTCTGCCTCGGGCTCCGATCGCGACGACCAAGCGCACGCACCACACACCGGTGAGGAGGCCTGATGTCTCACTCGCTCCCCTACCTCTTCGGAATCCTCTTGGTCGTCTTCGTCATCGACTTCACCTTGCGCGCGCTCCCCTTCAAGATCCTCGAGCCCCTGCGCGAGTCAAGCTTCGTTCGGAATATGGCCGTGTGGATGCCTCCGGGGATTTTGTTGATCCTCGTCTTGGCAACGCTCAGTGATAACACGAGCGTCGCAGGCTCCCAATGGTGGGCGGCCATAATCGCAACTGTCATCACCGTCGTTGTCCACCTGGCAACGAAACGGCGCCTCCTGTGGAGCGTCGGCCTCGGGACCCTCAGCTACATCCTCATGCTGAACTGGCTCTAGAAGCGTTACCTACGCCGCCCACGGCCGAGCCCGCGCCATGCCTCGGCCCGCGCGCCCCGCACATCGCGCACGCCCCCTCCTCCACACGAAGTCGACGAATGACACAGCTTATTCCCTGCGACATTCACCAACTTCGTATGTCTTTTGGCACTGAACAGCAGTACACGGTGTCACGCGCCTTCCCGTCCTGCGCTTAACCGGCTACCTCCACACGAAGTCGACAAAAGACACAGCTCGTTCCCCGTTACATTCACCGACTTCATGTGTCATTGCGGCAAGAGACGCGCCGCACTCCCCGTCACCCACCGTTTCCAAGCCGACTTCGTGTGATATTCGGGGAGCGGCAGGCGGAACGGCGCCCGCAGCCGACTCCGCGGCGCACCCCGCACGCCGCGCGCTCCGCGGCGCTACCCTTGTCCCATGCGTACGAACTCCTACATCCACCACGCTCACACCGTTTACGAGCACCGCCTCGACGTCCCCCTCGATCACACGCGTCCCCTCGGCGCAGATAACCCCAGTATCGAGATCTTCGCGCGCGAGGTCGTGCGTCCCGGCAAGGAAAACGCACCCTACGCCGTCTTCCTCCAGGGCGGTCCCGGCTACCCCAGCCCTCGCTTCGGCACTTTTGACAGCGGATGGATGAATCGCCTCCTGCAGGATTACCGCGTGGTCCTCCTCGATCAACGAGGCACCGGCCAGTCCACCCGTATGGATGCGCAATCCCTTTCTTTCCTTCCGACCCCGCAGGAAAAGGCCAACTACCTGCGCTATTTCCGCCAAGACCAGATCGTCTACGATGCCGAGGCCTTCCGCCACGAACTCGCGGGAGACGAACCATGGACGACTCTCGGCCAGTCCTACGGCGGCTTCATCACGACTTCGTACCTCTCGCTTGCGCCCCAGGGCCTGAAAGCCAGCCTCATCACGGGAGGCCTGCCCGGCCTCGTCCATGTCGATGAGATCTACCGCCTGACCTACCAGCGCACTGCAGCGCGCAACCGCGCCTATTTCCAGCGTCACCCCGAGGACGAGACAACGATCCGTCAGATCGCCGCGCACCTTCGTGAGACTGAGGAACTCCTCCCGACCGGCGAGCGCCTGAGCAGCGCGCGCTTCCGCCAGATCGGCATGATGCTGGGCGGACAGGGACGCACCGATCAGCTCCACTACTTGCTCGAGGGCCCGTGGGTGACCATCAACGGCCAGCGCCGCCTGTCCACCCAATTCTTGGAAGCAATCGGCGACGCGACGAATGTTGCGCCGATCTACGGCGTGTTCCAGGAATTCATCTACGCCTGCGCAACGCCCGAATTGCGCGGAACCGCAACGAATTGGGCGGCAGATCGCCTAGCCGAAGAAGTTCCCGGTTTCGCCAAGGATGCTGATCCCCTGGATACTTCCGAGCCCTACTACCTCACGGGTGAGCACTTCATGCATCGCGTCTTCGACGAGGACCCGGGGCTCGCTCCCTTGGCTGAGGTCGCGCAGATCCTTGCTGAAACGACGGATGCAACTCCCGTCTATTTCCCCGAGGCCTTGGCTGAGAATTCCGTTCCCGTCGCCGCCGCGGTTTACTACGACGACATGTTTGTCCCGCGCGAGCTCTCCCTTCAGACGGGTGAACTCATGGGTGCACACCACTACATCACGAACGAGTACCAGCACGATGGATCGCTCTATTCCGGTGGAAAGGTCCTCGATCACCTGCTCAAGCTTTTGGCGGACTAGCTCCCGCCTCGTCATTTTCGTGATTCATTCGATCAGAGGCAGATTTCAACCGACGAAGACGGTAGTCTTTAGAACTATCAGGCCCGCTTCCTATCCCGGATCGCGCCGCATGAAACACTCGTGTCAGGAGGACGCGTGAGCGTAACGCCCGTTTTTGAAGCCATTAACTGGAACCGCATCGAAGACGATAAAGACCTCGAGGTCTGGGATCGTCTGACCGGTAATTTCTGGCTCCCCGAAAAGGTGCCCTTGAGCAACGACTTGGCATCGTGGAAGACGCTCACCGCCGAAGAACAGCGCATGACGAACCGCGTTTTCACCGGCCTGACCCTGCTCGACACGCTCCAGGGAACCATCGGCGCGGTCTCGCTGATTCCGGACGCCCGGACCCCCCACGAAGAAGCGGTTTACACGAATATCGCCTTCATGGAGTCCGTGCACGCGAAGTCGTACTCTTCGATCTTCTCCACGCTTTTGTCCACCGAGGAGATCAACGAGTCCTTCCGCTGGTCGAACGAGAACGAGGCCCTGCAGCGCAAGGCCGAGATCGTGAAGTCCTACTACCAGGGCGACGACCCGGAAAAGCGCAAAGTCGCCTCGACGATGCTCGAGTCCTTCCTGTTCTACTCGGGCTTCTACGCGCCCATGTACTGGAGCGCTCACGCAAAGCTCACGAACACCGCTGACTTGATCCGCCTGATCATTCGCGACGAGGCCGTGCACGGCTACTACATTGGCTACAAGTACCAGCTGGCCGTCAACGAGTCCGACGAGGCTCGTCGCCAGGAGCTCAAGGACTACACCTTCTCCCTGCTCTTCGAGCTGTACGAAAACGAGGACTGGGACTTCTGAGTTCTGAGCCCTGCTTAACTCACCTGACTGAGCGTTAAAGGAGGGGGCGCCCGCCAAACGACGGGCGCCCCCTCCTTCGCTATTTCTTAGGCTTCAAGCCCTTCGCGCCGCCTCATCCACAAGATGCCACCGGCAGCAAACATCAGCACAGCACCCGCTCCAAGGTAGGGGTAGATGCCTGTGGACCCGGCTACTGGTAGATGCCCAACCTGAGTATCCACCACGCGAATACCCGGCAAAGCCGCATCTCCAGTGCCGGCCTTTGCGGGCAAAACTCTCACGGAGGAGAAACCATCATCGGGACCAAAATCGGTAGTGATCACAGTCGAGGCAGCAGCATCAGTTCCAACACTGATATGGAAGGGAATGGGACGCGGCAACAGAACATGTCCCGCAGGCGCGCGCGTCTCAACCAGCCAGTAAGTCTTCCCCGTTTCAAGAGAGGGGCTGACGAAACTGGATCCGCCATCAAGAACACTGACCGGAGCACCAGCAAGTGCCTGATTGTCATAGATCGCAAAAGCCGCGCCATCGAGCGGATAGGTTCCATCATCGTTTTGAGTTCCAACCGGCTGGGTACCGGCCTTCTCAATGCGAATCGGTCGCGGGCGAACCGGGGCACAGGCCTCGTTATTGGCACTGCCGTCATGATCGTGAGGTCCAGAAACCTCGTTGAACAGTCCCATGCCCGGAACGAGGCGCTCATTCTCGGTGCGGCACTCCAGCAACGTCTCTTTATAACCCTCCGCGTTCTTGTTACGCGTCACGCGGAAGCGGATGTACCACGTCACATGAGCGCCCGGCTCAACGTTAACGCCCTCAGTCAGAACGTAATTTTCCACGGGAGTCTGGTCGGCCGCGGTCTCCAAGCCCTCCAGAGTAGAGGCCACGCGCGCCGACTGCACGCTCAAGCCCGGAGCGAAGTCGGGACGATCCACCACGCGACCCGTCGAACCCACCACGTTGCCGTCATTAGTTGCGGTAATCCGGTAGGTGACAGTGATGTCATCACTCGTCGCACCCTCAACAGTCTCCAAATCCTTTTGAAGACGCAACTTTGGAGCCTGCAACTGATTTGTAAACGTACACGTGATCGGCAGAGCGTCAGCTGAAGCCGCGGGAGCAACTTGGGAGAAGTCCACGCCACCCGTTGCCGCGTCGCGCGTCACATTCACGCGCTCACCCACACCGTTCAGGCAGGTCACATCCGTCATGGCCCACACCGGGCTACCCAAGAGTTCACTGGTCTCCCACGTAGGCCCAAAGTAGCCAGGCTTCGGAGAGAACCCCGGCAAGAACGGACCGGTCTCCGCGATGACGAACCTTGACTGGCCAGGGATGAACGCCTGATATCCCGAGGTCACAGTTCCATCGGGGCCGTAGCCAGTGGGAGTCAGTTTAGAGTTCGAGAAAGAACCCGGGGCGATAAAACCATCAGCCGCGACGAGCGTGGTATCCGGAGTTCCGCTCATGCCCTTCCAGTCACCCACGGCCTTCGTTGTGAAGGTGAAAGGCGGAATCACACCACCAACCCCCTCGGAGTCCTGCGTAATCGCCTTAGCGACACGCACGTAACGCTCCTGCTGGAACGCCCCATACAGACAACCAAATGACGACCTGTTCTCCTTCGTCACGAAGGTCGCGACCAGTTCCGCGTCCGCTGGGGGCTGGGCGGGGCAGTTGCCGTCCGCGTTGGGCACAAATCCGTAGATCACGAGGCGGTGCGGCATCCCGTTGATCATGATGGTTTTCTCTGACGAGGTCTTACGGATCGTCAGGATGTCGTCAGAGTCGGGAGTCTGACCAGGAGTACCCGCATTCTCAGGGTAGTTCCGGGGTTCCCTGTTCCCGGCGGGAGGATTAGGATTCTTGTAGATGTCCGTATCACCCTTTCCTGCGCCCACATACTCGTAGCAATACCAGTTGACCTTATCCCCACGCTTGCGCGCCTTGTAGGGCGAACCGGGGGGACAGTAGGTCCCACTGCCCGCGATCCTGTACCTGTATGGACCACCGGCGCGGGGCACTGCGGTCGTCTCCGTGTCGTTTGTCGTCTCGTACTGGTCGAAGGGGAAGGACTCCTCCAGGTCGCCGATGCGAAAATCGAAGGTGGAGTGGACCCAGTCGTTCCACGTTAAAATCGTGAAATTGTTGTGGCGCACGGCTCCAACCAGGAAGGGTTCGCCCAGCGTCACCGTCCCCGGATCGTTGGGCTTAAAGCCCAGAGCACTCGTCGTCGAGGCGGAGATGTAGTACGGACTGTATTCAGCAGTAGGTGTGTAGGGCTTGCCTCGAACGATGTAGGACCAGTAATCCCCACTCTCAGCTACGGATGCTTTCAGCCACGGCTGAACCTGAGTGCCGCTGGTGTGTTTGATCGACGACTGGTTCGGATCGCTCGAGTTGTAGCGCGACTGGCCGCGCACAACACCGAAGTAGGAATTGTCACTCTTGAAGGTGGTGCGGTCCCCTTCACTGTTGTTGATGACGGTAGCGCCAATACGCCCCTCGGCGCGATTAAACGAGGTCGTGGTCACGCCGGGCGTCTCGAGCGGAGCCTCGGCACGCGCGGGAGAAAAAATTACGAGGGGTAGCACGAGGCTAGCCGCAAGTAGTCCTGCCCCAATCACCCGTGATAGATGGCGGGGATACTGCGAAGCGGACTTTGCGCCTTGCATTCTGCGAGCTGGGATCGAGCGCTTCATAGCTATCCTTCCACTCCGATAGTATGTGCTCAGTATATTAGAGAAAGTTAATCTCGCAAGAATCCATCAATCCCTGCAACCCCCATTCGGCACGTGTGATTGATCTCAGCAGCCTCTCCTCCCTTCTGAGCTCACCCAGCTCCATTCACCCCTTCCTTCCTTCTGCCAGATCGCCGCGCACCTTCGCGACGCCGAGGAATTCCTCCCGACCGGCGAGTGCTTGAGCAGCGCGCGTCTCCGTCAGATCGGCATGATGCTTGGCGGACAGGGACGCACCGCGTATTCACCGGCTTGACCATGCTCGAGTCCTTCCTGTTCTACTCGGGCTTCTACGCGCCCATGTACTGGAGCGCTCACGCAAAGCTCACGAACACCGCTGACTTGATCCGCCTGATCATTCGCGACGAGGCCGTGCACGGCTACTACATTGGCTACAAGTACCAGCTGGCCGTCAACGAGTCCGACGAGGCTCGTCGCCAGGAGCTCAAGGACTACACCTTCTCCCTGCTCTTCGAGCTGTACGAAAACGAGGACTGGGACTTCTGAGTTCTGAGCCCTGCTTAACTCACCTGACTGAGCGTTAAAGGAGGGGGCGCCCGCCAAACGACGGGCGCCCCCTCCTTCGCTATTTCTTAGGCTTCAAGCCCTTCGCGCCGCCTCATCCACAAGATGCCACCGGCAGCAAACATCAGCACAGCACCCGCTCCAAGGTAGGGGTAGATGCCTGTGGACCCGGCTACTGGTAGATGCCCAACCTGAGTATCCACCACGCGAATACCCGGCAAAGCCGCATCTCCAGTGCCGGCCTTTGCGGGCAAAACTCTCACGGAGGAGAAACCATCATCGGGACCAAAATCGGTAGTGATCACAGTCGAGGCAGCAGCATCAGTTCCAACACTGATATGGAAGGGAATGGGACGCGGCAACAGAACATGTCCCGCAGGCGCGCGCGTCTCAACCAGCCAGTAAGTCTTCCCCGTTTCAAGAGAGGGGCTGACGAAACTGGATCCGCCATCAAGAACACTGACCGGAGCACCAGCAAGTGCCTGATTGTCATAGATCGCAAAAGCCGCGCCATCGAGCGGATAGGTTCCATCATCGTTTTGAGTTCCAACCGGCTGGGTACCGGCCTTCTCAATGCGAATCGGTCGCGGGCGAACCGGGGCACAGGCCTCGTTATTGGATTCACCATCGTGGTCGTAGTCTCCGCTAACGCGGTTATACAGACCTTTCTTTGGAGTAAGGCGATTATTCTGGGTCGCACACTCGAGCGCGACCTCACTGTAACCCGCCGCGGTCTTATCTCGGCTCACACGCATACGGATGTACCACGTGGCTGACTGACCGGGCTCAAGATCCGTTCCTTCAGTGAGGACATAGGACGCGGCAGCCGGCTGCGCTGCAGCGCTTGCGAGACCCTCAAGAGTGGTCGCGACCGCAGCCGAGCGAACATTCAATCCCGGTGCGAAGTCCGGGGTGTCGGTCAAACGACCTGTTGTTCCCTTGAGAGAGCCGTCGTTAGTGGCGCTGATGCGATAGGTGACCGTAATGTCATCGGCCGTTGCGCCTTCAACGCTTTCCAGATCCTTCTGGATGCGGAGCTTGGGGACCTTTTCTTCATTCGTGAAGGTGCAGGTGATGGGCAGGGCCGCGGGAGATGAGGCCGGGGCGACCTGGGAGAAGTCCACACCGCCCGTGTCAGGGTCACGAGTAACGTTGACCCGCTCGCCAATGCCGTTCAGACAGGTCACGTCGACGAGGTTCCACTGCGCGGAGTTCGGGTCGTCACTGGTCTTCCAGGGGCCAAAACGCCCCGGTGCTCCAAACTGCAACGGGAATCGGCCGGCGATTCGCGGCCCTGTCTCAGCGACGACGAACTGAGAGAAGCCGGGCATGAAGGCCCTGTACCCGGAGGTGACCGCCCCGGCCTTGCCGAATGCGGTCGGGGTCAGGTTCGCGTCCTCGAAGGAGTTCCATCCGACGAAGCCATCGGCCGTCACGCTCGTGGTGAGCGGGGTTCCCGTGGGCGCGGACCAGTCACCAACGCCCATCGTTGTAAAGGTGAACGGTGGGATCGTTTCGCCCACCTGCTCGGAGTCCTCGGTGACCGCCTTCGCGACGCGCAGGTAGCGCTCTTGGCTGAAGGAGCCGTAGAGGCAGCCGAAGGAGCTCTGGTTTTCCTTGGTCGTGAAGGTGGAGACCGGCGTGGCGCCAGCAGGGGGTGTTGCCGGGCAAGAACCATCGGCGCTGGGAACGAACCCGTAGAGGACGAGGCGGTAGGGGATCCCGTTGACGCTGATCGTCTGGTCCGAGGTGGTCTTCGTGATCGTCAGGACGTCGTCTGACTGGGGGGTATGGCCGGGCACGCCCGCCGAACCCGGATAGTACTGGGGCTGATCCGTGTAGATGTCGTATCTGCCTTTTCCTTCACCAACTCTTTTGAAGCAGTGCCAGTTGCCATCGGATCGAGCGAGCGCATAGTAGGGGGCAGTCGATGGGCAGGTGCGCGGCGCGGAGGCACGGGAGACCCACTCGTAGGGGCCTCCCTTGCGTCGCACGGCCGTCGTGTCCGTGTCGTTGTCGGTTTCCTGCTGGTCAAAGGGGAAGGATTCCTCCAGGTCACCAATACGAATGTCGAAAGACGAGTGCACCCAGTGAATCTGGGAGTAGATCGGGAAGTTGTTGTGTCGGACCGTACCGATAAGGAAGGTGCTGTTGAGGGAGACCGTCCCGGGGTCATTCGGCTTGTATCCGAGCGCACTGGTTGTCGAGGTCGAGATCGCGTTGGGAGTGTAGTCCCCGTGGTAGGCGTTGTGGTAGTAAGCGGCCATGTGGTAGTCCCAGGCCACGCCTCGAGTAACGTAGGACCAGTAGTCGCCGTTATTCGCAACATTCGCGTCAAGCCAGTCTTGGGAGTAACCCGCACTATAACGAACGGAGCGCTGGTTCGGATCCGAGGAGTCGTAGTTGGTCATTCCGCGGACGACACCGAAGTAAGAGTTGTCAGCAACAACGGTGCTTCGATCGGTTCCCGAGTCATTGAGAACAGCCTTGCCAATTCGACCTTCGGAGCGATTGAAAGTAATGGTGTCGGCGCCGGGTGTTTCAAGGGGGGCATCTGCCCGGGCCGGGGATTGAAAATTAGTCACTGCGGGAAGGGCAATGAGGGCTGCAAGGATGCACGAAATCACCGCATAGCGCGTTGACTTTCGACGCTCAGGACGACGCTGCACATGCTGCGGTTGGGGGGCAATTCTGAACCGATTCATATATCTCCGTATCAGGGATCTCACACGATATTAACAGCATTAATTAATATTGCAAACATGTGACCTGCGTCATCAACAGAGCAGCTTAACGGACCCACTCAGATAGCCTTTCAATTACCCTTCACCCCACCCAATTTGGGACGAAACTGTAAAATACTGTCAGTAGGTCTGTCGAATCCCTCGGGTTAGGGCCTGCACGCAAGGTTAGATACCGAACAAGGAACAGTCTGCATGAGTATTTTCGACCGTTTTGAAAGCGCCGTCGAGCGCGGTGTAAACGGCGCCTTCTCGCGCGTTTTCCGTTCGGGAATCAAAGCAGTTGACATCACCTCAGCACTCAAGCGCTCCATGGAAGACCACGTCCAAGAGCTCTCCACCGACCGCGCGATCGCCCCCAACCACTTCCTTATCCGCATGGCACCCACTGATATGGACGCACTGGGCGACCTCGACATCCTCGCGGGCGAATTCGCCCAGCAGGTAACCGATCACGCGGTCTCCCAGGGATACGCTCTTCTCGGCCCAATTTCTATTGACTTCACACGCGACTCGGAAGAATTCACCGGTCAGCTCCAAGTGGAAGCACGCAACGAACGAGGCGCCGCCGCCCCGGCCACGGCCTCGTCGCCCTCCCCCGAGCACCCCATCCTCGACATCGACGGCCAAAAGTGGCTCCTCACCGAACCCGTCACCGTCATTGGCCGCGGAGCCGAGGCCGACATCACCGTTGCAGACTCGGGCGTTTCGCGCCGCCACCTAGAACTCCGTATTACTCCCACCGGCGTGATTGCTACCGATTTAGGTTCGACAAATGGTACTTTCGTCGAGGGCCACCGCATCGATGCAGCGACCCTTTTGGACGGAAACCAGATCACCATCGGACGCACCCGAATCTTGTTCTGGACACACCCGCAAAGTGAGGATGCCCAGTGACTTCAGATCTCACCTTCACCCTCTTCCGCCTAGGTTACCTTGTTCTCTTGTGGCTCCTCGTTTTGGGGGCCGTCTCAACGCTGCGCCGCGATATCTTCGGCACGGTCGTAACCCCGCGCGGAAAAGGACGCAAGGATGCGGATCGCAAGCGTCGCGAATCTCGGCGTTCAACACATACTTCCGAGCCGCGAAATCTTCTCCTAACCGGTGGCCCACTTGTGGGCACGATCATTCCCCTCGGAAGCACTCAGATCGTCATTGGACGTTCACCCTCATCAACACTGGTTTTGGAAGACGAGTACGCATCTTCCCAACACGCACGCCTGACCCCCGCTGACGGACGTTGGTGGATCGAAGATCTCGGTTCCCGAAACGGAACTTTCGTGGACGACGAAAGACTGACTTCGCCTCGGGAATTGAACGTGGGAGATATCGTCCGAATCGGCCAAACGACCCTCGAATTGGTGAAGTAACATGGCCCCACCCAAGCCCGTCGAATTTCACTACGCCGCTCGCAGCGACGTCGGCTTGGTGCGCCAAAATAACCAAGATTCCGGCTACGCGGGCGCAAATCTTCTAGTTTTAGCCGACGGAATGGGCGGCCCCGCGGGCGGCGATATCGCTTCCTCGGTTGCGATTGCTCACCTGGTTCCCCTCGATACCGACTCCCACCCCGCTGAGACTCTTCTCCCCTCTCTTCGCGATGCCCTCATGGACGCGCACGAGGAACTTTCCGAGCGCTCCGAGCAAGACCCCGAGCTCGCTGGACTGGGGACAACCTGCATTGCGCTCATGCGTTCGGGAAACAAGCTCGCCATGGTCCACATCGGCGACTCGCGCGCCTATCTTTTGCGCGGCGACACCCTCACCCAAGTCACCACCGATCACTCTTTCGTTCAGTACCTGGTGGACAGTGGCCAAATCACCCCTGAAGAGGCCGAACATCACCCGCAGCGCAATGTCGTCATGCGAATCCTTGGTGATTCTCAAGCCGATGTCACTCCCGATGAAACCATGCGTGAGGCAGTCGTGGGAGACCGCTGGCTGCTGTGTTCTGACGGCCTTTCCGGAGTCGTCTCCTCCGATACGATCGCTGAAATTCTCACCGATGTCCGCGATCCCGGAGAGTGCGCCGAAGAGCTGATCCGGCTGGCTTTGCTTGCGGGTGGTCCCGATAACGTCACCTGCGTGGTCGCCGATATCGTTCCCGCGGGCACCGTCCCTCCCAGCGCACCGCAGATCGTTGGCGCTGCTGCGAAGGATCGCCTCGCGCCCACCCGTGGGGGTGGTGGAGCAGCGGCTCGCGCTGCGGCTTTGGCTTCCCCGACCAAGGAGCTTCCCGTCGACGACGAGGCCGAGGCCGACGCTCCTCGGCGCCCACGTTTCGCTTGGCTCCTGCCCGTCATCAGTTTGATGCTCGCAATTGGCGTCGTTATTGCCGGCTGGTTGGGCTGGCAGTGGAGCCAATCCCAGTACTACGTCATGGGCAAAGACGGCTCAGTCGTCATTTTCCAAGGGATCCCACAGTCCATCGGCTCCTGGAATCTCTCCCACGCCGTTGAAATCACCGACGTGAAGCTCGACCAGCTCGCAGCGGTCGATCAGCAGCGTCTTCAAGAGCCTGTCACGCGTTCCTCGCGCGGTGAAGTCGACGCCTACGTTGCGATCTTGCGCTCAAACGCCCACGAGCGTGCCCTTCAGCAGGCGCGCGAAGCTCAGCAGGCTCAACAATCTCAGCAAAACAGCGACCAACAAAACCAGAGCCAACCCACCCCCACCCCTGAAGCAACACAGGAGGGGGGCAACTAGTGGCAACCGTTTCCATTAACCCTGTCCGCCCCCGGCGCGTCCTTGAGCTCTTCCTTATGTTGATCGCGCTGGCGGTTGGAATCGGCGGCTACGTCCTGACCACGCTCAACCGCACGGGGGAAATCCCCGCGAATTTGGGACTCCACATCGGGATCTTGGTGGTTCTCGCGATTGTTGCCGAGGTCGGTGTTCACTTCCTTGCCCCCTACGCGGACCCCGTGATCTTGCCGATTGCGGTTGCCCTGACCGGCATGGGTTTGGCGATGATCTACCGGATCGACTTATCTCTTGATGCCCTAGGAATGGACACAGTCGGTGTCCGACAGTTGATGTTCGTTGGAATCGCCATCGTCCTTGCCGCGGTGGTCTTGGTGCTGGTGCGTGATCACCGTATTCTTCGCCGCTACACCTACACTTTTGGCCTGGTTTCTGTTGTTTTGCTTCTGCTTCCTATGATTCCTGGCCTCGGCAAGGAAACCTACGGAGCGCGAGTGTGGATCAGCCTCGGCCCGCTGTCGATGCAGCCGGGCGAGCTTGTGAAGATTACTCTGGCAATTTTCTTCGCAGGTTACCTGGTTACTAACCGCGATAATTTGACCATCGGCGGGCCGAAGGTGTTGGGATTACGTCTTCCACGCGCTCGTGATCTGGGTCCGATCTTGGTCGTCTGGCTTGTCGGTGTGGCGATTCTTGTCCTCCAGCGCGATCTGGGAACCTCGCTTCTCTTCTTCGGACTTTTCGTTGCAACCCTCTACGTCGCAACGAATCGAGTCTCGTGGTTGGTCATCGGTTTCACCATGTTCGTCCCCGCCATTTTCATTGCGATCAAGACATTTAGTCACGTGCGCGCTCGCTTTGACGTGTGGCTCAATGCCCTTGAGCCCGATGTGTACAACGCCGAGGCGGGTGGCTCCTACCAGCTGGTTCAGGGGCTCTTCGGCCAGGCCTCGGGCGGGCTCATGGGAACCGGCTGGGGCCGCGGTTACCCGCAGCTCGTCCCCCTAGCGAACTCGGACTTCATTTTGTCCTCCTTCGCTGAGGAGCTGGGAATCACCGGTCTTGCGGCAATCCTTGTCCTGTACTTGGTCCTCATCGAACGAGGCCTGCGCGCAGCGATCGGCGTCCGCGACGGTTTCGGAAAGCTCCTAGCCACGGGCCTGAGTTTCTCCTTCGCCATCCAGATTTTCGTTGTTTTGGGCGGAATTACCCGGCTGATTCCTCTGACCGGCTTGACCGCGCCTTTCTTGGCGGCCGGTGGCTCCTCGATGGTGTCCTCTTGGCTGGCTGTTGCGCTCCTGATCCGAGTCTCTGACGCTGCGCGTCGTCCTTCTGCGCCTTCCGCATGGACCTCTGGTAGCCTCCCCGAGGTGGAACCTAAGCGCCGTCAAGTACCCGAGCACATGGGAGGCCGCGCGTGAATACTCAGATTCGTCGCCTTTTCGTCATTGTGCTCATGATGTTCGCGGCCCTCGGCTTGATGGTGACCAATAACCAGGTCATTCAAGCCCCTTCGCTGAACGCTGATGGCCGCAACCAACGCACGATTTTGCACGCTGCTGAAACCGATCGCGGCCCGATCATCGTTGACGGCACGGCGATTGCTTCCTCCGAAAAGGTTGAAGGATCCTCGCGCTACCAGCGCTCTTATTCCCAGGGTCCGCTCTACGCGCACACGACCGGCTATTTCTCGGCGGCCTTCTCTCAGTCCACCGGGATGGAAGCTGCGGCAGAGGACATCTTGGATGGCCAGTCTCAGGCCCTCCTCGCCCAGCGTTTCCGCAATCTCTTCACGGGTCAGAACCGTCAAGGTGGCGGCGTTGTTTTGACGCTCAACCCACAAATGCAGCAAATCGCCGCAGAAAAGCTGGGGAATCGTAAGGGAGCAGTCGTTGCTCTCGACGCCAAGACCGGTGCCGTTTTGGCCATGTATTCTTCGCCATCCTATGACCCAAATTCCCTGGCGGTTTTTGATTCCCAGGAAGCCAACGCGGCCTACACAAAACTGATTAACAACCCCTCCAAGCCCCTGTATAACCGCGCGATTGCTGGCGATCTTTACGCTCCCGGTTCGAGCTTCAAGATCCTCACCACCATTGCGTTGCTTGAGAAGGGCGCTGTCACGCCGCAAACAGAGATGGATTCTCCCGTCTCAACAGTTCTTCCGGGAACCCAGACCTCGGTATCGAATATCGAGTCGACGGAGTGCGGTAACGGCCACCCCACTCTTGCCGAGGCCTTCGCGCGCTCGTGTAACACGACTTTCGTTCTCGCCAGCGAAAAGCTCACTCATACAGATCTGGCTGACCTGACGAATCGTTTCGAGTTCGGGACAAGCCAGAAGATCCCCTTGAGTGTGACCGCCTCGCAGTTCCCAGATTCGACAGATTCTGCGCAGCTCGCGATGAGCTCCATTGGCCAGTACTCGGTGAAGGTCACGCCTTTGGAAATGGCAATGGTCTCGCAGACCATTGCCAACAAGGGCACCATGATGCGTCCCTACATGATTTCGCAGATCGTTGACTCCGACCTCCAAGTTCAGTCCGAGACTTCTCCGGTGCGCGTCGGTCAAAAGATCAGCCCTGAGATCGCTTCCCAGATGACTGAGCTCATGCAGGGAGTTGTCTCCCAGCCCTACGGAACGGGCACCGAAATGGCTCTTCCCGGTATTTCCGTGGCGGCGAAGACCGGAACAGCTGAAGTGGGCGACGGTTCGGGACGCGCAAACGCATGGGCCGTTGGTTTTGCGCCGGCTGACAACCCAAAGATTGCCTTCGCAGTCCTAGTTGAGGGCGATGACTCTAGGCCCGTTCCCCACGGTGGAAGCGATGCGGGTCCCATCGCACGCGCACTCCTCCAGGAGGGATTGAAGTGAGTGCTTCGCAGCCTTCGACTACCCCTAACCAGCTTGCCGGACGACTTCTTGGCGGCAGATATCTCCTGCTCTCCCTGATCGCTCAGGGCGGCATGGGTGAGGTATGGAAAGCACGTGACCGTGTCACGGGCCGAACCCTCGCCGCGAAGGTCTTGCGCCCCGAGCTTTCCGGGCAGGAACTTTCGCTGTCTCGCCTGCGCATTGAAGCTCGAAACGCGATGAGCGTTGAGCACCCGAATATCGCGAACGTTCTTGATTCTGGCGAGGAAAATGGCCGCGGCTGGATCATCATGGAGTTGGTTGAGGGCCGCCCCCTGACCGACTACCTGCGAGGCGGACAGGCGATCTCTCCCGAGTACCTCATGCCGATCCTCATGCAGATTGCCATGGCGCTTGGTGCGGCGGCCCAAGCGGGAGTCGTTCACCGTGACATTAAGCCCGCGAACATTCTTATTCGTCCCGATGGCATGGTAAAGCTCACCGATTTCGGCATTTCGCGCACGGACTCGCAGATTGATCTCACCGCCGACGGCATGGTCATGGGGACCGCCCAGTACCTTCCCCCCGAACAGGCGATGGGCGAGAAGGCCACGTCTTTGGGTGACCTTTACGCCCTTGGAGTGATTGCGTACGAGGCCGCGGCGGGGGTGCGCCCCTTTACCGGGAAATCACAGGTCGATATCGCTTTCGCCCATGTGAATGAGCCTGTCCCCGCTCTTCCTGACTCGGTTCCCGAACCCTTGGCCCGGGTCATCTATCACCTCCTCGATAAGGATCCCCAGCGGCGCCCTGAATCAGGTTCGGCATTGGTCCGCGAGTTGGTTGCGGCTGGAAGTGAGATGGGGGTTTCCCTCCGAGCGCGTCCGCTTCCCCCGCCGACGGTTGAGGCCCCCCACCACGGGGCTCCTCCGACTCCTGGAGCTCCCGCTGTTGAGACTCGTGTGAATCCGACGCTTCGCTCCGGCGCTCCGGTTCAGCACACGCAGCGACGCTCGCTTCCGGCGGATCTCCTCGAGCCGGTCGATCTTGAGGCGCAGGCAGCGAAGCCTTCCTTGGCTGCGCGCAAGCCTGCGGCCTCGCGAATGGGAAGTGTCCCGCGCACGCCTCGTCTGCCCGAAACGACGACGCCCGAGGCGCAGGCCGCGAAATCTGCTGCGCCCACGCGTCAGAGCCGGCGTTCCCCCACGAAGTCAGCCGCCGCCTCGGCAGAGATGCCCCGGCGCCGTAGAAGCGCAACACGACCACAGCGCGTGACGATCAATCCCGCTCTCATCCGCTGGCACGCAGTCACCGAAGAGAACGCGACAATCCGCACAAGTGCTCCCGTGAAGACTCGCTACAATCGTTCTGTTGTGGCACCGGAGCCAACGCGTAAGGACCAGATCGGGAAGTGGTTGGTCATCTTCTTGATCTCTCTCACGATTTTCTTAATTGCAGTTGCTACTATCCACAACAGATTCGGGTCGCTCTTGCACCGAACAAGTGCAGAGGTCTCATCCAATCAGGAGGTTACGACATGGCAGATTCCGCCCCTCGAGTTCTAGGGGGACGCTATGAGGTGCGCTCACTTATCGGGCGCGGAGGCATGGCCGAAGTACACCTCGGGTTCGACAAGCGCCTGTCGCGAATCGTTGCTATCAAGACGCTGCGAACCGACTTGGCGATGGATTCCGTCTTCCAAGCGCGTTTCCGCCGCGAAGCGCAGTCCGCTGCTTCACTGAACCACCCCAACATCGTCGCCGTTTACGACACGGGTGAAGAGGCAACGCTGCTCCCCGATGGTCGTAAGGTCTCGATCCCCTACATCGTCATGGAGTACGTCGATGGGCGTCCGCTTAAGGACCTCCTCTCCGACGATGCGGGTCCTTTCCCGATCGCCGAGGTCGTCGACATTGTTGCCGGCGTCTTGTCAGCACTCGAGTACTCGCATTCGGCTGGCCTCGTGCACCGCGATATCAAGCCTGGAAATGTCATGCTGACCTCCAAGGGTGAGGTCAAGGTCATGGACTTCGGCATTGCTCGCGCGATCGCCGATTCCCAGGCGACCATGACGCAGACCAATGCGGTCGTGGGCACTGCTCAGTACCTCTCCCCCGAGCAGGCGCAGGGTAAGCCTGTTGATGCGCGTTCGGATCTGTACTCCACTGGCGTGCTGCTTTTCGAGCTGCTCACTGGAAAGCCGCCTTTCACGGGCGATTCTGCCGTGGCCGTTGCCTACCAGCACGTCCAGACCATTCCGCCGCTCCCCTCGTCCATTGCGGGAGATGTTCCCGAGGCCATGGACCGGGTCGTCATGAAGGCATTGGCCAAGAATCCTGACGATCGTTATTCTTCCGCGGCGGCAATGAAGGCTGATCTCTTGCGAGCAGCTCACGGCGCTCATGTGAATGCCCCTGAGACCGCTGTGTGGGAAAGCGCCGCAACCCAGACGCTTCCCACGGTTGCGGGCGCACCGGCATTCCCTTCGCCTTCTTCACCTTCGGATGCGACGCAGACCAGGATCGCACGCGCGGGTTCACAGGCAACCGCGGTCCGTCGCGCAGATGAGGACGAGGAAGAAGACTCCAAGAAGAAGCGTCCTGCAGGTTTGATCGCTGGGATCATCACTGTCGTTCTTGTCGCTCTCATTGGCATTACGTGGCTCGTGGTCACGCATTCTCGCGAGGACTCCACCTCCGAGGTTCCCAATGTTGTCGGCCAGTCTCAGGCCGAGGCGATGCAGACCATTAAGAGCAAGGGCTTTGAGTGGGCAGTCGCCGATGAACAGGTCGCCTCCGATACGATCCCCGCGGGTTCTGTCGTGTCGACAGATCCGGCTGCGGGTACTGCCGTTAAGCCTGGTTCTCGCGTGATTGCAACGATTTCTTCTGGTCCCGCTTCGATTACGCTTCCCGATAACCTCGTTGGCATGAGCCCGGCCCAAGCCCAGCAGACCGTTGAGGCGCTGGGATTGAAGTGGACGTTGTCGGATCAGAAGGAAGCATCAGATAACGTCGAAAACGGCAAGATTGCACGCGTCAGTCCTTCTGCTGGTTCAAAGGTCCGCGCTGGATCGACCATCACCGGTTATGTTTCTTCCGGTTCTCAGAAGGTCACGGTCCCCGATGTCACGGGTATGAGCCAGGATCAGGCGCGCAATGCCCTGACCCAGGCCGGTTTGTCCGTTGGCAACGTCAACACCGTTGATGAGGCCGGGGCTTCGCAGGGCCGTGTCGTGTCGACTTCACCCGCGATTGGTTCCGAGGCGAAGCGCGGTGACACGATCTCGCTCAACATTGCTTCGGGTAACGTCGTCGTCCCCGATAACTTGACGGGACAGAACTACACGACCGTGGCCTCGTCGCTGGAGGCTCTGGGCTTGCGCGTGACGATCATTCAGATGCCTGATCGTAATGCTGCCGCCGGTACTGTCACCGGCGTGACGCCCAGCGAAGGTTCCTCGGTGCGTCAGGGTAGCTCGATCACCCTGTACGTTTCGCAGGGGGCTAACGGCTCGGCATCACCCAGCGCATCGAGTCACTGAGGCGGATCATAAAACTCACATAGTGTTGGGGGGCTTGGCACTGCCAAGCCCCCCAACACCTATATTCAGTAACTGAGCGGCGCTGCCCGCTCAAAGCAGGCACAGCCTGGTTAATCAGACCGAGGCACCACCCAAGCCAAAGAAGCGTTCTGCCCACGGGAAGACGTAGGCGAAAAGCACTGCGACTGCGAAGGCAGCGATGACCAGGCACAAGAAGACGCGGAACCACGTGGGTCCCGGAAGGTGGCGGAAGAACCATCCGTACATGTTTTTTCCTTCCTTACTCCACGGGTTCGTCAAGCAATTCGGCGGGGACACCCGTGTTCTTCGGGGTCCACGATTCAAGCTTGAGGTGGACGATGAATCGTTCAGAATTTCCGTATTCGGGGTTGCAGGTCGTCATGGTCATCAGACGCTCAGTCGGCTGCTTCGAGAATGTCAGGTCTCCGGGAACCGGCGCGATGACGCGGATATTCGTTTCATCGCTTGCGGGAACAATCTCGTTGGACTGGTAGGTGTAGACCAAGTAGAGGTCATTCGTTTCGACAACAACCTTGTCGTTTTGCTTGAGCAGATCGATGAAACGGAAGGAGTTACCGTAGGAACGACGGTGCGCAGCGACGGAGAAGTTTCCAAGTTGCCCGGGCTGCGCGGTGTCCTTGTAGTGACCGGCCCAGCCCTGATCGATGATTGTTCCGGTTGTGCCCTCGCCCAAGGGAATCTTCATCCAATTCCATGAGGGAACGTGGATGATGCCGTAGAGTTCGTCGATTGCGGGGGTCTGGGTAAACTCCGGCGGGTCCTCGGTGTGGCGCTCGCCGAGCGTGCGCTTTGAGGGGTGCTGATTGGAGAAGTCAGCAACGGCCTGTGCACGCGGGCCTTCCACCTTGTAGCTGGTCCAGTACAGCTGCCACACGGCAAACAACCCCAAAATGACGGCAATCGTAATGAGGAGCTCGCCGATGACCGAGAGGAAGGTGGCGCGCGACCGGCGGGGGGCTGCCGGTTCTTCTACGTGTTCACCCATTCTCTTTCACCACCTGTGCGTATCGAAGGGATAGATCTTGGGCGGACGCCGGAAACTCGAGGTTATCTGAAGTTTTCAGATCCCAGCCCAATCCGTAGCGTGCCACATAACGCTGGTAATTGACGACTCGAGGATTCGTTTCAACCGAATTTCGGAGCTGATTCACATTTCCGATGGCCGAGATTTTGTAGGGCGGCGAGTACGATGTGCCGCCGACAAGGATGACGTTTCCGATGCAGCGAACGACAGTCCGCGGTGCGATGCGTACTCCCTGCACTGTCATTGCTTCGGCGCCGCCCTCCCACATGGCGTTCATGACATCATCAATGTCTTGCTGGTGGATGACGAGGTCGTTCGGGTTGACGTTATCGGGAACCGTGTCAGTTGGCGCGTCGGAGAGCGTTACGGTGATGCCGGGTCCTGAAACGGGGTGCTTGGACAGTTCATCGACGGTGTCCGAAGCCTGTTGGTTCGTGGCGGGAACGTGAGCTGTGATCTGGCTCTTCAGGGAAGTGACAGAGTCTTGGAGTTCCTTCACTTCGCTTTGTCGGTGTCCGACGAGGCCCGCGAGGTCGAGGTGGGTTTGCGAGCGGGTTTCCGAGTTGGAATGCGCGCTTGCGACGAAGAGGATTCCCGAGGCCGTGGTGACGAGGAGAACCGAGGCCGCTGAACGCAGGGTGCGTCCCCGAGGACGGGTAAGCGGTCGTCCAAATAGTTTCACATCGTCTCCTGGTTGCGAGCAGGCTTTCGTTGAGATTGGGTAGTGTAGTTCTAGTATCCCCTGTTTGGGGTGTATACGCCCAGTTGCTTTTGATGTTTGGCCCAGTCCAGCTAGGCTAGAGGGAGGCCGCCTGTCGCGGCGTTACCCGGGAGTAGTTCCCGAATACCTGCCGCAAGAAAGGATAATCGTGGCTGAGCCGAAGAAGAGCGAGAGCGAGAAGGACACGAAGTCGCAGTCCGAAGAGACTCAGGCAGAAGAGTCAAAGCGCGAGGATCGCAAGCGCGAGACCAGCGAGAAGGATGGGCGCTCGAAGCGGGAGAAGCGCGGCAAGGCTGGTAAACGCGATAAGGCAAAGCGCGACAAGCGTGCGAAGGCTGCGAAGCGTGCAGCCGCTGAGTCCGAGTCTGAGATTCACGCATGGACCGATGGCATTCCGCTCTCTCCCGTGTGGTGGGCTCCGGTGTTCACGACGCTCATGATTGTGGGCCTGTTGTGGATTGTTGTCTTCTACATTTCGAGCGCCGCTTACCCGATCCCGCAGCTTGGCCAATGGAACCTCGCAGTGGGTGGCGGCATCGCGTTCATCGGCTTCTTGATGACAATGCGCTGGCGCTAAGCACTGATCTGGAAAAACTCCTGCTGGGGGGTGTTCGCACGCGAACACCCCCCAGCTTTGTCTGCATTTCGCACGCTATCCACATACACGCGCGAGAATCCACACTCGCCCACACTCTATCCACAGGCAAATCCACAGCTGGGGATAAATCTCATGCGTGTAATTACCCAGCTTCGATTCCCAGATTTATGGATGAATTCGATTAGGTGAATTGTGTATTCAAACCTAAAAACCGCGAAATATCAACGAAAATCCAGAATTGCCTGCAAATATCACGAAAAATGTGGTTTTTCCCTTGGCTTTCAGCTTTCGACGCCCCCACATAACGTTTTCCACACGTTATCCACACCCTCAAAACTAAACAACAGCTAGTTCGCACCAGGCACACAGCAATCGTTCAGAAAGCTGGGGAATAAGCGGCGAAAAGGCCGAAAATTGGGGCTTTTCTCTTCTAGTAAACAGCGCTGCGACTATGCCGCGCTACTAGTGAGCATGAAACTCGATGCGTCGTCCGGCCTCGTACATGCCGCCAAGCAAGTGCCCACGTAATGCCGGCTGGAAGGAAGAGACATCGGTAACTGAGAAGGTTGTCAGAGAATCCACGCCGTATTCCGCAAGCATCGATGCCGCAGGAGACGAGGGACCAACGATGATCGTACGCGCGCCTCGGGAAAGTTCAAGAAGGCGCGGCATGGTCTTATTGACGAAAGCAGAACCCGTAATAAACACGTAATCACAGGTCGGGAGAACATACTCGGCGGCAGAATCAGGCAAATCACCGGGGAGAGTATTGCGCTCGAGAACAATCAACTCACTGACCGCGGGAAGCGCAGCAGGAGCAAAGGGGAAATGGCCAATGACCGCAACCCTCTTACCAGCGGTCTGACTTGCCCACGGATCAAAAAGGTTCTGCCAGTTATTGACCTCGCAGGGCTCAAATCCGGCAGCTTCAGCGCGGGACGGAAGGGCATACCACGAGTTGAGCGCCGCCATGCCGACCGCGGCCTCGGCAAAGTTCCAACTCTTCGCGAAAGCTGCCACCTCGCGCAGACTCAGCCCCGTGACGTCTTCGGGAAGGGAACGCGGCACAGACTCGACGGGCATATGGAAAGCCATCCCGGCGCCGGCCTCGGAATTCTCAACGAAGGCCCACTTCCCTGCGCGCCCGCACGCGCTCACGCGCACGGAAGGATCGATCTGCTCGATCAAACGATCATAGATCTCCCACGGATTCCACATATCCAGCATTGCGAGTCCTAGATTCCGATAAGCACCATGTAGGTGACAACAAGGATGACGATCTCGGCGGCAAACATTCCAGCAACGCCAATAGCTGTACGTACCCCTTGCTTCTTCGCGGTCATTCCAGCGCGTGGCCGGCCCAGAAGGAGCAGCACCCACGCACAGAGCATTCCCGCGATGAGGCCGCCGATATGCGCCTGCCAAGAAATGCCCGAAACGATGAAACCGTAGAGGAGGTTGACGGCAAGAAGCCCGGCGATTGCGCGCGCATCAATACCTGCCGCGCGTTGAAGAACGAAAACCGCACCGAAGAGGCCAAAAATCGCGCCCGACGCACCTACGGTGACCGTATTCACCGTAGAGGTATCAATGAGCGCCCATCCCAGGACGCCGATTGAGCCGCCAAGAGCACTGATCAGGTACAGAGCAAAGAAACGGGCCCGCCCCAAGAGGGGTTCCAGTGCTCGCCCAACGGCATAGAGCGAAATCATGTTGAAGGCCAAGTGGGTGAGATTGAGATGCAAGTATGCAGTCGTCAAAATACGCCACGGCTGAATGAGCCCGTAAAGAGGAGTGAAACCCAAGTATCGCGTGACAATGTGGTTGCCCACAAAGTCCCCGAGCCACAGACCGATACACAAAATAATGGTCGCGTAGGTGATCAGCGGGGTTTCGGCGCCGATCCGCAGATTCCCGACCTGACGAGGCCGAGCTGCCCGGGAGCGACCAAAGAAGTTGCCTCGGCCTCTGCCCGCGCAATCCACACAGATCGAACGAACTTCCGTGGGGACAACACACTGGGTGCACATCGGTCGATTACAGCGTTTGCAATAGTCGACGCTGCGCACACCGGGGTGGCGCGGGCATTCCGGTGCGGCGTAGGGATCTGAGCGCCGCCCATACAGAGGCTGGGACATAGTTTCCTTAGTGTCAGTCGACGATATCGATCGAGGAGATCACGACATCGTCAACCGGACGGTCACCGCGACTAGTGCGGGTCGTGGCAATCGCGTCAACAACGCGCTTGGACTCATCATCGATCACTTCACCGAAGATGGTGTGGTTACCCAGCAGCCACGGGGTCGGGGCGACGGTGATGAAGAACTGTGAACCGTTGGTGCCCTTGCCCATACGCTTGCCCGCGTTGGCCATGGCCAGCAGGTAGGGCTTGTCGAAGTTCAGGTCGGGGTGGATTTCGTCATTGAACTGGTATCCGGGGCCGCCTGTGCCGGTGCCCAGCGGGTCACCGCCCTGAATCATGAAGCCGTCGATTACGCGGTGGAAGATCGTGCCGTCGTACAGCGGACGGGAAGTCTGCTGGCCGGTCGAAGGATCGGTCCATTCGCGCTCACCCTTGGCAAGGGAGGTGAAGTTCTTGACGGTGTTGGGCGCCTGCTCGGGGAAAAGCTCGAGTCGAATATCGCCCATATTGGTATGAATTGTTGCTTCCATGACTCCATCGTTCCAGATTCGCGTGAAATCGGCACGGGATTTTGCCGAGTTTTCCCGCGATTAAGCTGCATGCGAAGGAGGAAGAGTGCACAATAGAGGAGTCACATACGTTCAAAAGCGAACGCAACTCTCTTAGACAGATTCGGAGACATCATGGCTAGGACCCCGAACATCGACACCGAAAAGCTCAAGGCTCAGAGCCTGCAGCTCCGTGACGCAGCGGCAGTGCACGCGGGCCGCATTGCCGTGCGCGCCGCCGATCTGGCAGAACAGGGACTGGATTGGGCAGCTCCCCGTGCACAGGCTGCACTGGCAAGCGCAATCGAGCGCGCCACCCCCCTTGTAGAGTCCGCAACTGATCGCGCACAGGCCGTTGCCGATCGCGCACAGCCCTTCCTATCCGATATTCACGGCCATGTCGTCGACGACTACCTGCCTCGCCTCAACCGTGCAGTGACCGAGTCCGCTGCTGCACTCTCCGGCGAGGGCGATCTTGGCGAACGCGCACGGGCTGCACGCTCGGCATCCGCAAAGGCCCTGACGACTCCGGCTCGCAAGAAGTCCTGCAAGAAGTGCCGCTTCCTGCGCGCCCTGTGCTTCACCGCTGTTGCCGCAGCAGCAGCCGGCGCAGGCTACGTCCTGTGGAAGCGCAGCCAGCCGATCGAAGATCCCTGGGCCGAAGACTACTGGGCAGACCTGGAAGTCGAAGACTACTCAGCCGATCAGGAAGCTTCTGCCGAGTAAGACAGAACGCCTCCAACAGGCTTCATGCTTTGTGGGGGGTCGCAACGCTCAGCGTTGCGACCCCCCATCAGCTTTTCGTCAAACCCTTCGTCAGCGAAGACGCTCGATCCTATAACGCTCCACTACACGCCGAACGCGTAGAACGACGCTCCCACAAACCCAAGAACCCCAAGCACCCAGGGGCTCACATTCAAAGCGATTCCCCACGTGTTGAGCTTGCGCTGTTTCTCAGACACGGGGACTGCAGGACTCGGCATCGCCAAAACCACGCCGAAAAGGTTGACCGGTGCAACAAGACCGATCCACATGATCAAGAAGAGGATCCACACCCAGCCGGCGCCTTCGGGGTGCCCGCTCTTAATCGCATCTCGAATGAGGAGGTAGGGCACCAAGAACGAGCACGCGACAAACACCCAGCCGACAAAACCAAGAATGAGCGGCGAACGCTTCAGCTTGGCTTCACCTTGGACCAGAGGCGCACCCACGTATTGGCCAGCCGGCTGCGGCATTGCCTGGTACCCAGGGCCCTGATAGAGCGCGGCGCCCTGCTGAACAGCCTGAGGATTCAGCGGCACTCCAGCGGCTTGCGGCATTGCTGCTCCTTGGACCGGCACTGTGCTTTGCGGCTGCCCCTGATCAGGGACTCCTCCAGCGACTCCACCCTGATAGGGATTGCTTCCTTGGCCCGGTCCGCCCGACATGCTCACAATGTCCTCCTTGCGAATAAGTATTCCGGGGATTGAGACTATAGGAGGCCGGGCACCTGCGCAAAGCTTTATTCAGCAAGAAGAGCCCGCAGCACCTGCACAACCCCGGCCTCGTTATTCGAAGGCGCAAGGAATCGCGCCGCTGCACGCACGTCAGCGGAGGCATTCTCCATCGCGAAAGAAAACTCAGCCTGAGCGATCATCGACAGGTCATTTCCCGCATCGCCGAAAACAGCTGTCTGCCCCGGAGTAACGCCCAAATAGTCCTGAAGTTCACCTAATGCGCGCCCCTTATCAACGCCGCGAGCTTGGAGATCAGCCCAATCCGCAGCCGAGATCGCAAATTGATGGCTAAGCGCAAAGCGCCGCAAAGTTGCATCCGCAAGCGGGGTGACATCACCGGCACTGTAAACGGCGAGCTTAATGATCGCCTCGTCGATTCGTCCCTGTTCAATGTCATCGATCACCTTCATCAGGTCATCAACGCATTGCGTGCGCACGTAATATGGCGTGACCGCCGCCAAGAAACCTTCGTCTGTGCGCTCGACATAGGCGCAGTTTTTCCCGCATACAACGAGGCCACCATCGAAGTTATCCCGAGATTTCTCCTCAGCTGCGCCCTCCCCCGCATCCTCGGGCACTTCGCCCGCACCAGGCCTCGGCAATGTGTGCTGACGGACCAAGCGCACGCTCTCACGCACCGTCGCAAGGTCAAGCGGAGCTGACGAGATTTCACGTCCGTCGCGCATAACGATCGCACCGTTTTCTCCGATAAAAGTGAGCCCCGGGCGCTCGGGGAACATATCGATTAAGCTCCACACTTGCCTGCCAGAAGCGGGAACAAAGACGATTCCGCGTTCCTCCAACTGGTCAAGAAGCTCGTCTAATCCGGGAGGAAAATTCTTCTGATCGTCGAGCAGCGTTCCATCCATGTCGACGGCGACAAGACGGATCTGGGCACCGGCGTAGGACGCGGGATCACTGACCATAGTTTCACCCTCGCTGAAGTCACAGGTAGAAGACGTAGATATCCAAGAGGCGATCAAAGAGCTCCTCGCCCGCAAGCATCACGTTCACGAGCACAATAACAATGACCGCAGCGATGGCATATCCGCCCAAACTCCACAGGCGCGTTCCCCGAGCTCGCGAGGCGGTCAGGGCATATAGCCCGGTGAAAAACGCTACTAGTCCCAAGGGAAGCTCGTAGACCGCAAATGCCTCCACGAAAAGAAGAGTGGGCCACCCATAGGTAACAATTTCACTGAAGAAGGCCAGTAGAAACATCACGAGCATCAGCGCTGCGCACACGGCGGAGACGACTCCGGACATTGAAATCATCTTGCCCGAAGATGAATGCGTCTTATGTTGATCTGATTCTTTCGTTTTCTGCATCGACCGTCTCCTCTCGACCTTTGAGCGTCAACGATGTCTGCTCACACTATCCCATTGCCCTCTCAAATCAAACTGCCTGGGATGCCCCCTGCCTCGCCATCAGGCGGAATAGTTCATCTGCTAGGTTGATGGATATGACCCATGCGCAAGTGCTTCTGCGGGCATACGCCCGCGCAACAAATATGTTGATCGCCGGACGGCGTTTCATCACCTCCGACGGAGAGCTCACCGCACTCCTTGAGGCTTTCGGAGCCCAGGTCATGTCCCCCGATCCTTCCGAGGCCACCCCCTCCACTCCCACCGGCCTCGACGTCATCTTCGACCTGGATGAGGGAGCATTTCCTCGTCCGGGTGCGATCACCGTCCTCGCCCCCGGCGGCAGCTTCCAAGGAGTTTACGCTCCCAATACCTCACTTTTGCGTGGCCCCGAGGATCCCGAGCGCATCGCGTGGGCCCGTTCGCTCATGCCCGTGGCCGAGGCCGCAGTTCGCCGCATTGCCCACCTCCTCCCGGGCCGCCGCATCGGCCTCGCCCTGGTTTTGGAACCGAAAACTGCGGCGCTTGCCCTGATGCTTGCCGAGGCCGGAGCTGAGGTGTGCGTCTTTGGGCACGCAAGCGAGACCCGAGATGACGTTGCCGACGCACTGCGACGCGCGGGACTGAAGGTCTTCGCCGACTCCCAAGCAAGTCCTGAGCAGGAAGAAGCACTCGCCCGCGAGTTCCTCGCTGAAGACAACGAGTATCTGCTGGATGACGGTTCGCATCTTATTCGTATGGCTCACGATCCGGGTCGCGCTCCTACAGCGCTTTCCGCCTTGCGCGGCGCTGCCGAGGAAACGACCTCGGGACTGCGTCCGCTGCGTGATTTCCCTCTGCGCGTTCCTGTGATTGCCAGCAATGACGCACGTTCCAAGACCCTCTTCGATAACGCCTACGGCACGGGCCAATCCTGTTGGACAACGATTCTTGACATCATCGATCCTGCAGGAATTGGAGCCCCAATCCCTGGAATGGCGGTCGGAGTCATTGGTTACGGAGACGTCGGCAAGGGGTGTGCTCGCTTTGGCCGTGCATTGGGCGGAAAGGTCAGTGTCGTAGAACTTGACCCGGTTCGCGCTCTCCAAGCGCGCATGGATGGCTTCACTGTCGCTTCACTGTCTGAGGTTGCCGCACGCGCAGGCATGTTGATTTCCGCGACGGGAGAGCCCTCCACCATTCCCCTCAGCGCTCTCGAGGCTCTCCCCAAAGATGCGATCGTCACCGTCGCGGGCGGCGTAGTCGGTGAAGTTGAGGTCGAGCAGGCACTGGCCGCGGGGTGGACGCTGAACGAGGCCGGTCCCGCGCACATTCAGCACCTGAGTGATCCGAATGGAAAGTCCCTGCGTCTTTTGGAAAAGGGCGAGGGTATCAACTACACGGCCGGCGAAGGCAATCCCATCGAAATCATGGATATGAGTTTCGGAGTCCAAGTTGCGGCGCTCACTGAGCTACTGCTTCACGGAGACGAACTTGAGCCCGGTCTCCATAACCTCCCCATTCAAGCCGATAATGCGGTGGCTCAAGCTGCGCTTGATGCACTGCGCGGTGCAGGCAATGCACAATAGTTCTATGACTTTGACGCTTTCCCAGGATGACACAGAGATCCTCAGCCCACGCCCACATTCCGACGTCGTCGAGGTCTACTCAGCTGGGCTCGTCATTCCGATCACCGCCCCATCCGTCTTGGACGGTGCTATTGCGGTTTCCGGCGGACGAATCGAACACGTGGGATCTCGCGATTGGGTCATCCATGCACTTGAGCAGGCGGGACGATCTTTCGTCGAACACCACGTCAACGGGGTACTCATGCCCGGCCTCGTCAATGCGCACACCCACTTGCAGTACACGGGAATGGCGCAGGTCGGCGCGAGGCGTTACACGGGTTTCCCCGCGTGGGCGCAGGCTTTTGACGCGGTCTATGACCATACTGATTTCGATTGGAAGGCCGAGGCCGCGCGCGGTGCTCGCCTCTCGATCCGCTATGGGACAACCAGCGCTGCCGACGTTGTCACCGATCCCGAGGCCGCGGGCGCGCTCCACGACCTGGGCCTGCACGGCGTCGCTTACTGGGAAGTCATGGGGTGGTCGAATGAGGATTGGGCGGCTCACGGTCCGGCAAGCGTCAATGCCTCCCTGGATGCGATGCCCACTCCCCCGCAGATCGGCATTTCCCCGCACGCCCCGTATTCATTGGATGCGGAACCGCTTTTGGATCTTCCCGACCTTGCGCGTCGGCGTAACCTTCGCCTGCATATCCACTTGGGTGAATCCCATTCCGAGGCCGAGTGGAAAGAAGGCCGAACCGCCCAATTGGACGATTTGTGGCGCAGCGGGGCCTCGACATCCTTCACCGAGATGCGCTCTCTTGGTGGGGGCTTCTCGGCGACGCAATTCGTTGATCAGCTGGGTGTTTTGGGGCCCGATTGCCACGTTGCCCACGGCGTCTACATGACCGCAGATGACCGGCGTCGCCTGCGTTCTCGCAATACTGCTGTTGCTTTGTGTCCGCGCTCAAATCGCGTGATTGGCTTGGATGCTCCCCCTGTTGCCGCCTACCTGAATGAGGGCAACTTGTTGGCCGTGGGGACGGACTCCCTGTCGTCTTCTCCCAGCCTTGACGTCATGGAAGACGTTGCGCTTTTGTATAAGATCGCTCGCGCTCAGGGTTATGGGGAAGGCGACCTGGCTCGTCGTCTGCTCCATACCGCAACTTTGGGCGGGGCTGTCGCATTGGGGTTGTCGACGGGTTCCCAACGGGTGGGTCAGCTTCAGTCGGGCGCGGTCGCAGACATGGTGTTTTTCGATGTACCCGTCACGACGATTGTCGACACTATCGAGGAGCTCGTCCAAACCGGCGCTTCTCGCCAGATTGCAACGATTATTGACGGAAACCTGCGCTGGGTCGATCCGCGTTTTGCCGACATCTTTGAGAGAGACGTGCAATGACTACTCTCACTCCGCTCGCTTCCGAGCTTGTCAAGCAACTTGACCTTGCGCCCCATCCCGAGGGCGGCCACTTCCGCCGCACCTGGACCGCACCCACGCATGTGGAAACCCCGCGCGGACAGCGAGCCACGGCCTCGGCAATCCTCTTTGTGCTGGATCGCGACGAGGAAGCCGCTTGGCACCTGGTGCACTCTGATGAGCTGTGGATTTGGTCGGGTCCGGGAGCGCTGGAGATTCACTTGGGTGGAAATGGCGAGGCCCCAAGTTCCGAGCCGCAGATCGTGATCTTAGGCTCGCCGGATGCTGGCAATGCAGAACTCTCCCCTTCTGAGCCTTCGAACCCCGTGCAGTTCCTTGTCCCCGCCGGTTCGTGGCAGCGTACTTTTGCTCGAGGCCAAGCGGCGCTGGCCACCTGCGTTGTCTCACCAGAGTTCTCTTTCGAGGATTGGAAATTAGCCTCGGCGGGTCAGTGAAACACCTCGTGTTTCAGAAGGATTCACAGTAGACGCGTCCCCCTCCGCTTCGGATCACGCGACGCACATCGGTGACCATGGCAGGTGAGCCGCACACGTAGTAGTCGGCGCTTTGGTCGATACCTGTCGTGCGTAGATAGTCCGTGACGCGGCCCTTAAATGCGGCGTCGCTTGACTCACGTGTCATGCAGCGAATCACGTGAGGGATCGGTGTTTTGAGCCGACGCGTCAGATCCTCGTCTGCGGTTGCACACCCAAAGAGCAGTAGGTCGCCAGCGCGGATTCCTTCATCAAAAGCAGCGCAAAATGGGGCAATCCCACTTCCCGTTGCGATGAAAATCCTGCGGCGGGTGGGAGCCTCGTCGTTTCCGCGTACGTCGCTGTGAATGTCGAAATTTCCCAATGGGAGTTGGAGTTCAACCTCGTCTCCGGGCCGCAGGCCACGCGCGAAGGCTGCCCCCTTCCCCTTGGTTCTCACATCAATGAGGAAACGTGCGCTTTGTCCAGACGCACTTGCCAAGGAATACGGCCGCCACTCAAAGGGAGCAACTCGGATCAGGGAATACTGGCCGGGGCACCACTGCAGTGAACGCGGGAGCTTGAGGACAATGTCTCGGATATTGGGGCTTAGCCATTGCGCCTGGAGGACCTGAGCGGCGAGGCGTGGCGCGCTGTGGGTTGAATGGTCCTGCGTTGGTTCTGGATCTGAGGTTTCACGTCCACTCGTGGAAGCAGCGCTCAGGCTCTGATTGATCTGCAAGTAGCCCTTTGGCCCAAGGATTCGACAAGCGCTTGTCCACCCCGCCATCGTGGCTCCGACAATTCCTGGAAATCCCGCATCTTGGCCCGTCAAGAAGAGTCCTGGGATCGGTGTTTCAGGGGTGGTCAATCCCGCTGTGAATCGTTGCGGGGTAAGAGGAAGTCCGTAGAAGCATCCCTGTGAATGAGAGGTGTAGTGCTCGATCGTGAGAGGCGTCGCTACTTCTTCGTAGCGAACAGAGTGCGCAAAGCCCGGGAGAGTGCGGTCAACGAGCGCGATCAATCCATGCGCCATTGTTGATTTGAGCAAGTCGTAGTCGCTTCCCCTGTCCCCTTTCGTTGTGTCCTCCCACGTATGGAATGCGCCGGCTTCAACGAAGGAGACAATTTCAGCGGTGGCGTGCTGGTCGCCTGCTTTGAGCCCCGGGAAGGAAACAAATGCCGTTTGGGGATTACCTTCCATCAGCGCCGCGGTCAATGCCGCTGGAGTCTGCGAGCCGTCACCCTCGTTGATCCAGATATTGGAGCCGTCGATCCCCTCGGGATAGTGGTCAAGAGTGAGGTAGACAATGACCGCTGTCCCCCCGCATCCCATGCGCGCAATCGATTCGCGTAACGGTTTTGTGAGTTTTCCCGTCCTTCCCTGCGCAGGAAGTAAACGGTTATACGTTTCGCTTGCTCCGACTCCGGAAACAATGATCGGGGCACGCTCTTCATATGTCATTGAATGTGCACCGGAAGTATCGGTGACGCGGACTCCAACCGCTCGACCGTTTTCGACACGAATTTCTTCGACGCTTTGAGAGACGCGAATTTCTCCCCCATTCGCGCGGATCTTTTCTTCGATCATTCGTGAGATTTGCCCGCTTCCTCCGCGAGGAAACCACGCTCCATTCATGTAGTGGCCGACGATCATTGCGTGGGCGACAAAAGCACTGCGCTCAGGTTCGACTCCGTAGTCCCCCCAGTGCATTGTCAGGAGTGTTCTCAACGCGGGATCGCGAAAACGACGTTTCATATAGTGCGCAGTCGTTTGACACGCGAGGGAGGTGTGCGCCTGTTGCGCCAAGCCGATCAGAGGGGCCACCTGTTTCGGGACAACCTGACGAACATAGTTGAGCGTCATCCACGAATATGCCCGCGCGACATCCTTGAAATAGCGCTTCAGCGCTCCTTTCTCCTTCGGAAAGAGCGCCTCAAGTCGCTGGCGATAGAGAGCTGCGTCTGATGGGACGTCAAGAGTCACTCCGAGCTTTGGGAGGCAGAAGCGGTCGTAGCTATCGGGCATCTGCATCCACGAGAGTTTCCCGTCCGTGAGGTAATCAATGATGTGACGAGGCCGAGTCCCCGGAGCCATGTCGCCGACGTAGTGCAAACCCACGTCCCAGCTTGCGCCTTGGCGTCGAAATGCGTGGGTAAGTCCCCCTGGGGTGGAGTGTTTTTCGAGGACGAGCACTCGCTTCTTCGCCACTCCTGCGAGCAGTCCTGCGGTTGTCAGTGAACCTATTCCTGAACCGATCACAATTGCGTCGTACATACACACCCCTTCTACTTGACAGCGTCTAGTAATAGAATCATGCACTCCTAGACACTGTCAAGTAGCAACGACACGTTTCCCCTATACTGATGCCATGACACGCTCAAGCGAAGCTCCCGGCCTACGCGAAACGATCCTCGCGATCAGCGGAGAACTCCTCAACGAAGGAGGACCCGCCTCTCTGTCCATGCGCGAGGTCTCGAGGCGAGCCGGATGCACACACCAGGCTCCCTACCACCACTTCAAAAGCCGAGAGGGAATCCTTGCAGCGCTCATTACAGAGGGATTCCTCGCCTTGGAAAAGGCGCTCAGCGAGACACTTTGTGCCAGCGCAGATGCGACACCCCAGGAGACAACGCGCGCAGCAGGACACGCGTATCTGACTTTCGCCCTGAAAAACCCAGGGGTTTTTCGCATCATGTTTCGCTCTGACATGTACGATCCCGACTCACACCCCGAGCTCGTCCAGGCCAGCCAAGCAGCGCGTTCCCAACTCCACGGCCTCGCAAAAATTGCCTACGGGAGCGAGGATCCACGCGCAGAAGCAACGCTTTGGGCGTACATCCACGGCCTCGCGATCCTCGTTCTCGACGGACCACCCGCACTTGGGGGGAGCGCAGGAGCAGAAACACACCAATTCGCCCACGGGTGCATCGACTCCCCCTTCTTCATCGATGGTATTTCTTAACGTGTCACCCCAGCCTCCTTTAAAAATTGAAGCTATCGACAAGAAGACCACCATGCCTTAGGCTGAGAGAACGTTCCGGTAATCACTGGAAACCCCACTATTGAAGGAGTCAGCGTGGATCTGGAAAACATCAAGAAGCAGGCCGAAGAAGGCTTTGAAGCTGCAAAGGACAAGGCTGGAGACGTCGTCGAGGCAGTTAAGGACAAGGTCGGAGACGCTAAGGACAAGGCAGAAGACGCCGTCGAGGCGGCTAAGGACAAGGCCGAGGACGTCGTTTCAGACATCAAAGACAAGCTTGGCAAGTGACCATTAGCGTCAAATAAATCAGAGGGCAGATCCAATCATCGGGTCTGCCCTCGGGTATTAGATATAGTCTAACCCGCATCCCAGAGTGATTTTTACCAAATCTCACCATCTGCACTATCGCTTCCCACCCGGTCGCAATTGCATTTAGCCTTATGACATGGGTGCTTTGCCCCTTCGCGGCAGGCACTCACAACAAAATTGTCCCAATATTTCCTTAGGGAGCACACGTGGTTCGTCCCAAGATCCATTTCCGTAAGTCCGCACTCGTCGCAATCGCAGCAACCACCGTCATGGCCCTGAGCGCGTGCGCGGGCGGGACCACTTCAAGCAACACCACTTCCGCAAGCGCCGATGCTAACGCAACCGGCGAAACACTTCCCACCGTCACCAAGGGCAAGCTGACCATCGCCACCGGCGACCCGGCTTACACCCCCTGGGTCCTCAACGACAACCCCGAATCCGGTGAAGGCTACGAGGCCGCAGTTGCCTACGCCGTCGCCAGCGAGCTCGGATTCTCCAAGGATCAGGTCGTGTGGAAGCGCACCACCTTCGATTCGGCAATCGCACCCGGCGCCAAGGACTGGGACTTCAACATCCAGCAGTTCTCCATCACCGATGCGCGCAAGCAGGCTGTGGACTTCTCCAGCCCCTACTACACAACCTCAGAAGCGGTTGTTGCCGTTAAGGGCACTCCTGCCGCTGAAGCAAAGAGCATTAACGATCTGAAGAAGCTCAAGTTCGGCGTTCAGGCCGGCACGACTTCCCAGAACTACGTGATGAACAAGCTCAAGCCCAGCGTTGATCCCCTGGTCTTCAACGGCTCCGCCGATGTTGTCCAGGCCCTCAAGGGCGGACAGGTTGACGCAATCGTCGTCGATCTACCCACCGCATTCAACGTGATCGCAACCCAGGTTGACAACGGCACGGTCGTCGGTCAGTTCACCGCAAACGAGGACGGCAACAGCTTCGGTCTGCTGCTACCCAAGGGAAGCGCGCTGACCCCTGCAGTCACCAAGGCTGTCGACAAGCTGCGTGACAATGGCACTCTGGCCGAACTCCAGAAGAAGTGGCTGGCGGACGCCGCGTCAGCTCCGATCTTCGAGCAGTGATTCTTCTTCTCCGGCTTGGGGTCTTCCCCAAGCCGGAGAATTTTCATTTATCCTTCCGCTGATTGCCCCGCGCACTCGTTATCCATTTAGAGGACCCCGTGCTCAATCACTCTCGTTCAGATGACCCGATGGCTGAATTCCCAGTCTCTGCGGTCGAAGAGCAGCGCCGTCGTTATCGACGTAAACGCACCACTCGTTCGCTTTTTATTTCCGCGATTTCCACCCTGATTATCGCCGCCATCATTGTTGCGGTCCTTGCTTCCTCTCCCGGATGGAAGACCACACAGGAAACCTTCTTTAACTGGGAGTATGCACGTCAGGCCATTCCCGCCGTGCTCTCCGGTATGTGGCTGAATATCCGCATGCTACTGGTGGCAGCAACCGGCGTGGCAATCTTCGCAACCCTCCTGGCTGCTACCCGTACCTTGGCTGGACCGGTGTTCTTCCCCCTGCGTTTCCTCGCGGCGGCCTACACCGATATCTTCCGCGGAATCCCCTTCATCGTCGTCTTGTACTTGATCGGCTTCGGTATCCCAGCGCTCAATCCCACGAGGCGCATCGATGTCACGCTCTTGGGCACTGTCGCGCTCATCATCACCTACACCTCGTATGTTTCCGAGGTTCTGCGCGCAGGTCTTGAATCCGTTCACCCCTCGCAGCGCTATGCGGCGCGCTCCCTTGGCCTCACCCACGGTCAGACCATGCGTCACATCATCGTTCCCCAGGCAGTCCGCAAGGTCACCCCGGCACTGATGAATGACTTCATTTCAATGCAAAAAGACGTGGGCCTGATCTCGGTCCTGGGCGCAACGGATGCCATCCGAGCCGCTCAGCTCCAGCAGGCGACTACCTACAACTTCACCTCCTACGTGGTTGCAGGCATCTTCTTCATCATCTTGTCCTTCCCCTTCATTCGTCTTTCCGATTGGTACACCGCGCGCCTGCGTAAGCGCGAACAGATGGGAGGAACCGTCTGATGAGCCAGACAACAGTCACGAACGAGGCCAACGCCCAAGCGACCTGCGATGAAACCGTTCTGAGCATCCAAGGCGTCGTCAAGCGCTTCGGATCCAATATCGTGTTGCGCGGCCTCGACCTTGACGTCCGTCGTCACGAGGTCGTGGTCCTCTTGGGTGCATCCGGTTCCGGTAAGTCCACCCTCCTTCGCTGCGCCAACCTCTTGGAACGCGTTGATGATGGGCAAATCTTCCTCTCGGGCCAAGACATCACCGATCCGAGTATCAACGCGGACAAGATTCGCGCACAGATCGGTGTCGTCTTCCAGCACTACAACCTCTTCCCTCACATGTCGGTCATCGACAACGTCACCCTTGCAGCACGCAAGGTTCACGGATGGAGCCCCGAAGAGGCAGCAGAGCGCGGAATGAGCCTGCTCGAGCGAATCGGTCTTGCCTCAAAGGCCCGCGAGTTCCCCGATCGCCTTTCGGGCGGTCAGCAGCAGCGCGTCGCAATTGTTCGCGCGCTCGCCACGAACCCTGAGCTTTTGCTTCTCGACGAGATCACCTCGGCACTGGATCCCATGCTGGTCGGCGAAGTGCTCGACCTGGTTCGCGAGGTCAAGGACAGCGGATCAACGATCCTCATGGCTACACATGAGATTGGCTTTGCCCGTCAGGTCGCCGATCGCGTCGTCTTCTTGGAGCGTGGAAAGATCGTCGAACAGGGACCGCCTGAAGAAGTCATCGGAAACCCGAAGATGCCTCAGACTCAAGAGTTCCTTGCTCGAGTGTTCCACTGAGAATAAGCGAATAGTTGTGTGTCCCTTGGCGGCTTCCCACGGAAGCTGCCAAGGGACACACGGCATTTAGTCCGCGGGTGATTCGACGTCTTCCCAGAAGCGCGTCACGACATCCGCCAAAACAGCTGGATTCTCCAATTGAGCACTGTGCTTCGCATCGGGAATAGTCTCATAGCGTGCTCTAAGAACCAGCGCTTCTTGACGATGCATTCGCTCTGGCCAGACGCTGTCCCCTACCCCGTGAGCAATCAGTACGGGAAGTCCGCTCTGGCGCAGGGGCACAGAAACATCCGGATAACGGGCCAGAATAATGGCCGCTCCCATCAGCGAATCCTCACTTGTCACCATCGATCGATGCGTAATGAGCTCTTCCCGAGGATCCTCACTCAAGAACTGCGAAATGTACCAAGCCGAAAGCCTCTTCCCCGTCGTCGAGGACAGCAAACGCTGACGCAAGGGAGTCCACCGCATTCCTTCGGGAGGCCTAGGACCGGTAGAAAACAGGGTCAGTGAACGGAAAAGCTCAGGGGCTTTCACCGCAGCCTGCCGCGCAATGACGCCCCCGAAGGAGTGCCCCAAGAGGTGCACGGGCCTCTCTTGAGCGCCCATTGATCGAGCAACTTCAATCAGGTCGCCCACAAAGTCACTCAAACGGTAATTTTCCACGCCCTCAGGGGCCGCGGAATCAGCCTGTCCTCGCTGCGAATATGCAAGCGCCGCGCGACCGCGCTGCGCCAAATAGGGCATAAAGGGAGTGAAGTCTTCTTTTGAACCCGTAAAACCTGGCACGAGGAGCGCAGGGGTCGACCCAGCCACGGCCTCGTCAGTCACTACCGCAGTCAAGACGCCAGCAGCACTGGGAATCCCCAGGCAACGCAAACCCTCGGGAAGACCTCCCCCAAAAGGCGCGCAATGAACTTCTCCACGTATCTGCATACATTCCCCCACGCACATTGGAGTTTCACTCGAGCTCAAAAGCACCCGTGTACAGCTGGTAGTACACGCCCTTTTGAGCAATCAGTTCGTCGTGGCTTCCACGTTCAATAATACGGCCGTGATCCAGCACCATAATGGCATCGGAATTACGGACCGTTGACAGACGGTGTGCAATGACGAAGACCGTACGCCCCTCCATGAGGTTATCCATGCCGTTCTGGACCAGTGACTCAGTACGCGTATCGATCGAGGAGGTCGCCTCGTCCAGAATCATCGCCGGCGGATCGGCAACAGCTGCACGCGCAATAGACAGCAACTGTGCCTGCCCCTGCGAGAGGTTTGACCCATTGCCGCTGAGCTCGGTCTGGTAGCCATCGGGAAGACGCTCAATGAAGGAATGAGCATTCGCGAGCTTTGCGGCTGCGATACATTCCTCATCGGTCGCGTCCAGTCGCCCAAAGCGGATATTGTCCATGACGGTACCGGTAAAGAGCTTCACATCCTGAAGCACGACGCCCAGCGAGCGACGCAAATCAGGCTTATGAATCTTCCTGATATTGATACCATCAAAGCGGATCTTGCCATCGTCAATATCGTAGAAACGGTTGATCAGGTTGGTGATGGTTGTCTTACCTGCACCCGTCGCGCCAACGAAGGCGATCTTCTGACCGGGGGTTGCCCACAGCGAGATGTCGTGAAGAACCATCTTCTTCCCGTCGTAGGAGAAGTCGACATTTTCCATGACCAACTCGCCGCGCAGACGAGTGTAGGTAATCGTTCCATCGCTGTGGGGGTAGCGCCATGCCCACACTCCCGTGCGTTCCTCCGTGGGGTGGACCTCGCCGTTCTCATCGACCCGCGCGCGGACCAGGGTCACGTAGCCCTCGTCTTCTTCACTCTCTTGCTCCATCAAGGCAAAGACTCGGGAAGCACCCGCAAGACCTAGGGCGATCATCGGGACCTGCATCGAGGCCTGCCCCAGCGTCTGCGTAAAGTTACGCACCATGCCCAGGAAGGAGACGACGATACCGACGGTGATTGTGCCCATTCCCGCAAAGCCAAGGTTCGGCGCGTGAAGTTCGATCATGACGCCACCGGTGAGTGCGACCAAGACGTAGAGGATATTTCCAATGTTTCCCAGCGCCGGCATGAGCATATTGCCAAACTGGTTAGCGCGCTCCGAATCGTTGAAGAGCTGGTGGTTGTATGTGAGGAACTCTTGCTTGACGGCGTCTTCGTGGTTGAAGACCTTGATGACCTTCTGGCCATCCATCATTTCTTCGATATATCCTTCTTCGTCTGCCAGCGAGCGCTGCTGGGCAACCATGAATTTCGCTGAGCCGCCGCCCATCTTCTTGGTTACTCCGAACATTGTTCCCGACATCAAAAGGACCACAAGTGTCAGCCACACCGAGTAGCTCAGCATAGTTGCGAGCAGCGCAAGGATGGTCAAGATCGAGGAGATCAAGGTCGGGATCGACTGACCGATCAACTGACGAATCGCATCCGTATCGTTCGTGTAGGTCGACATCACCGCGCCGTGCGGGTGCGTATCAAAGAACTTCAGGGGCAAGGACTCCATGCGATCGAACATGTCATCGCGCATCTTCTTCAAGGTGCCCTGGGTGATGATGGCCATCAGTCGCGTGTAGATGAAGGAACACACGATTCCCGAGCCGAAGACAATCCCCATCACGGTAACGATGCGGATCAAGGTCGGCATCACCGCGGGAAGACCCTGTTCCATACCGGGAAGGATGACACGGTCAACGATTTGCTGAAGGAAGATCGCACCAACGGCCGATGCGATTCCCGAAACAATGATGCAGACGAAAACGACAAGGAGAAGACCCTTGTAATTCGCCCACAGGTACTTAAGGAGTCGGCCGAGAGGCTTGGGAACGCCTTCAAGCTTATGCGGATCCTTTTCTTCCGCTTGCAGTGTCTGTTCTTTGTGCTCTGTTTGCTGCGTCGTCATCTCAGGCCACCTCGCTTTCGCTCGGGCTGTTTTGTGTGTCGTACAGTTCGCGGTATTCGCCGCCCAAGTCCAGAAGCTCTTGGTGCGTGCCGTGTTCCTTAATGCGCCCGTCATCCAAAACGATGATCTGGTCGGCGTGCTGAACTGAAGAAATGCGCTGGGCGATAATGATCGTTGTCGTATCGGGGATTTCGGTCTCGAATGCCTGTCGAATCAACGCATCGGTCTTGGTATCCACCGCGCTGGTGGAATCATCCAAAATGAGGATCATGGGCTTCTTGAGGAGCGCGCGAGCAATGCACAGGCGCTGCTTTTGGCCACCAGAGAGGTTGGCGCCGCCTCGTTCGACCATGGTGTCGTAGCCATCGGGGAATTGACGAATAAACTCATCAGCCTGCGAAAGCTCGCACGCACGGATCAGCTCCGCATCGCTCGCGTCCGGGTTGCCCCAACGCAGGTTTTCTTTGATCGTTCCCGAGAAGAGGATGTTCTTTTGGAGGACGACGGAAACTGCATCTCGCAGGGGTTCGAGGCGGTAGTCGCGAACGTCGATGCCGCCGACCGTGACCTTTCCTTCGGTGACGTCATAGAGGCGAGGGATTAGCTGAATGAGTGAGGTCTTTGCAGAACCTGTTCCGCCCACAATACCCAGTGTTGAACCGGCGGGAATAGTCAGGGAGATATCCGACAGTGCTGGGCGCTCTGAGTCTTCCCTGTACTTAAAGGTGACGTTTTCGAAGGTGATATCCCCGGTCGGGACCTCGCGGATACCGTATTCGGGAGAGGTCAGCGGCGATTCGTAACGAAGAACTTCCGCGATACGATTCGCGGATTCTCCAGCGATCGTGATCATGACGAAGATGAAGGCGAGCATCATCATGGCCGTCAGGATTTGGATGCCGTAGGTGATTAGGGCCGAGAGCTGACCTGTGGTCAACTCCGTACCGCCAGAGGCAACAATCATTTGTGCGCCGATGAAATCCACCAGCATGATGGCTGCGAAGATGAAGAACATCATGACGGGAGTATTGAGTGCCAGAACCTTCTCCGCGAAGGTGAAGTCTGCTCGCACTTCCTCTGAACGACGTGCAAAACGCGTCTTTTCGTATTCTTCATTGACGAAAGACTTAACGACGCGAATACCTGCAATATTCTCTTGCACCGAGTTGTTCAAAGCGTCGTACTTCTTAAAGATCCGGCGGAAAACCGGGAAAATGAAGATAATGATTCCAAACATGATTGCCGCCAGGAAAGGCAACATGATGAGGAAAATCAGGGACATGCGCCAGTTGATGCGAAGCGTCATGACGATCGAGAAGACAACCATCAAAGGGACGCGGACGGCAACACGGATAATCATGCCATAGGCGTTTTGGACGTTTGTCACGTCCGTTGTCATGCGGGTAACCAGAGAGGATGTCGAAAAACGATCGACATCCCCGAAAGAGAAATCCTGAACCTTAAAGAAGAGGTCTTGACGCAGGTGCTTTGCCAGACCAGCTGCTGCGGTTGCTCCGAAACGGGCGGCGAGGATTCCGAAAAGGAGCGAGAACATCGCCATAACCAACATGAAGACGCCCAGGCGCACGACCGGGGTGAGCGCGCCGCCTTGAAGGTGATCAACCAAGGAGGCCATGACCAGGGGGAGGAAGCACTCAAGAATGACTTCTCCCGTAACAAAAAATGGCGTCAGGAGTGATGCACGACGATACTCGCGAAGGCTCCTCAATAAGGTACGAATAATTGACATATAGTACTGAACCCCTGGCTGATTACTGTGTGTAGTCCATGCCTACCTGGCGGTGTCTTGAGCACGGAACCCCGCTGCGACAACGATAGGAATGCCGAGAAGATGTGATGTCTTCATATTAACCGTCGTCGTATCAATTGGCATTGCGCGTCATTTCCTTCGCCATACTCATTCATAGCTTATTCATAGCTTGACCCCAAAGCTCCCACAGATTCGCCTCGTACATTTGCAATATCAGACATCGGGGGTCGTAAGGCCCCGTCTCCTTTTACCTGTTGAGGGACGCTGTTTTTTACGCATATTGTGTTGATGGGATGCACTGTGGGGGTCGGTTTCACCGGCCCCCACAGTGTTTTCCTATCCGTGCAGCTCTCCTCCATAAAAGCCACTAAATCTTCAAACTTTCTTTCGTTATACTGTGCCCAGCACAATCTACTCACAAGACAGCAAATCTAGAGGAGCGCGAGCAATGACGAACGAACAGGTAGCACCGCAGGCGGCCTCCGAAAAGCAGACCGAGGACAGTATTCCTACTCGCCGCCTCGACCCCGCAGCCGACGTACTCGGGGAAGCTGAGTGGACCTGGGGATTTTCTACCAAGCACACGCCCTCAACGATGCTTTATCTTCTTCTCCTCCCGGTGGCCATCATGCTTCTGTGGGCGGGGCTAACCAGCCGTGAGAACCTATTCCTCCCCATTTCAGTAACCTTGGGGGTTTTCTTAACCGCTCTGGGCGCTCAGAGCCGTTCATTTCTGCTCTGCACGATTTCCGTCATGATTCTGCTCTTCCCGGTCTATCTCGTCGTCTACGGACTTCTTTTTAATCCGTAATAGACAATGAGGCCAGTGAGCTCTTATCCGCGGACTTCACTGACGTGTGTTACCACGTGCGTCCGGGGATACATCGAGATGGTAAAAGTGTCCTCGTAGATGCAGTGCTTACGTAGTTGTCTGTATGCGTGAGTATTCGTGTAATTCGTGCCATCAGTGAACTTCAGATTGATCTCTTCGCCTGACTCCTTCGCCAAGGTGACATGCGTGGTAAATATGCGGGTCCTTAAATTTCTCCTGCGCATCACGGTTGATGTTTCTTCTTGATGATCGAGGCAGCGCACGGTGAGTTCCTGACTTCCCGACACTGCATCTGCTACGACCTGGGCGCATAAGACCGACCCCATTCCGACAAGACCGCAGTCGATGGCAACCAGCCCGACACACAACACCTTTGACATCGTGGGAGACAAGCGGCGACGGAATCGCACCGCATCGCGCACGCTTCCCTGAGCACACCGCTTGATGATGGGAATCAACAACATCGCAACAGCAATGGGTGTCACGCACACAAGAGCCCAGCTCACCATCGCGAAAGACCACAATTTTGGCGACATGAGGTAGACCAGGGGCCCGGTGATGGCAGTGATGATGAATAGCCACAGGTTGACTGTGCCGCGCCGACTCATTGAGCGAAGCGATAGCAGTGGTTTCACCTTTACTCCTGCCCGAGTGCCCTCTCCAATGCACTCAGCCCCATTGCCAGCAGCGCGGAATCACTTCCCTGTGCCTGGCTCATCGATTGATCGACAAGTTCGCGCCATGGACCTTGCCGCAGAACACAACCATTCTTCAATACGATGATCCGCGCGTCCAGTGCCGCGGCGTCTTCAATCTGGTGCGTGGCCATAACGATCGTCCTGCCCGCGAAGCGCTGCGCAATCAACTCGCGCAAGTCGCGCGCCGCCTCAACGTCAAGCGCCGCCATCGGTTCATCCAAGAGCAGCACATCCGGGTTCACGACCAGCGCTCGCGCGAGTGCGATTCGCTGTGCTTGGCCCCCAGACACCTGCGCAGGCCGACGCTGCTCCAATCCTGCCAAACCCACAGACTCCAGGGCTTCGCGCGCACGCGCCTCGGCCTCGGCAGTGGGAATACCCGCGCAACGCAAGGGGAAGGCAACATTGGCGAGCACACTCATATGGGGGAAGAAAACGGGCTTCTGCTCCAAAGTGGCGATCTTCGGCTGGCGACCTAAAGCGCCGTCTGGCCACTGCCAGGTACAGGTCATCTGCGGAGCATCGAGGGAAGCAGAGAGCACCGACAAAAGCGTGCTCTTCCCCGAACCGTTGTGCCCCATAAACGCCGTGACGGCGCCGCCCTGACAGGTGAGGTCGACATCGATATGCCGCTCGGGAAGCTTTCCGGCAATCTGCACGCCGGGGACGGGGCGGCGTGGAGGCTTGTCCTGCGCGTCTCCATTCTCATTCTCGAGGCCGTGGCCGGGCTGCGTGGCCACGCGCGAGGCCTCTGAGGGAACTTTCGCCTCGTCAAGGGCGGCACCACTCATCAGGCGCGAATACCACCACTGCGAGAAAGCCGAAGCGCCGCCAACTAAGACAAGTGCGACAAAGACCAAGATCACTGACAACATCAGGGCCATATCAGTTGACTCTTCGCGCTGGAGGTAAATCTCGAGGGGAAGCGTGCGGGTTACTCCGGCAAGGGAACCCGCAAAAGTAATGGTTGCGCCGAACTCTCCCAGCGCACGCGAGAAGGCCAGTGCCGTCGAAGACACCAACGCGGGAATCGTCAGTGGCAGGGTGACTGACCAGAGCGTCCGTGAGGGGGTAGCGCCCAAAGACGAGGCGACGCGTTCCTCATTGAAACCTCGCGTGCGCAGTGCACCTTCGAGCGAAGACACAAAGAAAGGCAGCGAGACGAAGGTCTGCGCCATGATGACCGCGACCGTCGTGAAGGCAATATTGATGCCGAAGATTTGCAGATAGGCTCCGATCAGCCCACGGCGGCCCCAGGTGATTAAAAGCGCCAAACCCGCGACAACCGGCGGAAGAACCATGGGCAAGGTGACCATGGAGCGCAGGAGCCGCGACCACCACGTATCTCGCGCACGCGCGCACACCAGCGCCAGCGGGAGTCCAACAATGATGCATACAAGGGTCGAGGCAAGACAGGTGCGCAGCGAGAGCGCAAGGGCCTGCGAACCCAGTGCTTGAGTGAATAGGTGGGGAAATTGAACCCAATCAATGCGCAGGAGCAGTGCAATGAATGGGACAAGGAGAAATAGAACAGCACAGGCTGCGGGGAGTGCGATCCATCGTGGGACCCCCGCATGCCTGTGCGTGCGCGTCATCGGTATGAATTCTGTTCTCTTCGGAATCTCAGCCCTGATCAGAGGCAATCGGACCCGAGAAGCCGTACTTCTTCAGAATCGCTTGGCCTTGATCCGATAGGACTGCATCGATGAACTTCTGTGCGGCTTCCTTGTTCTTTGTCGAGACGGCCAGTGCGATCGGGTATGAGTTCACGACCTCGTTTGCACGAGCAACCTCGATGGTTTCGACCTTGTCGCCAGCGGCCTTCGCATCGGTCGCATAGACCAGGCCTGCATCGGCTTCACCGCTCTCGACCTTTGCGCGTACGTCCGTCACCTTCTGTTCTTCAGAAACCGGGTTGAGCGTGACGCCAAGCTTTTCCGCCAATTGCTTGGTCGCGTTACCGCAGGGAACGCCCTGTGCGCAGATGACGAGTTTCTTTCCGTCCACAGATGCGTCGAGGCCGGTGATCTTTCCCGGATTTCCCTTGGGGACAATCAGTGTCAGGACATTAGATGCGAAGGGCTTTGGCATATCGACGAGCTTTGCATCGCTTGCTTTGGTCATGTTCTTCTGGTCCGCAGAGGCGAAAACGTCGGCAGGTGCCCCTTCCTTCATCTGATCAACCAGAGTCGATGAGCCCTGGAAGTTGAAGGTCACCTTGATGTTCGGATCGCTTTCCTTGAGGACCGTATCAGCGATCTCGGGGAATGCCTTGTTGAGCGAGGCTGCTGCAAAAACGTTGAGTTCGACGGGCGTTGCACTGGCAGTCGGCGCCGTTGACGAGGACTCGGAGGAACTAGAGGAAGCTGATCCACTTCCTCCCGAACATGATGAAAGAGTAATGAGACTTAGTGCCGCGATGACGGCAAATCTATTGAAAGACTTCACAGGTTCCCTCCGCGCGGGATTTGAAGAGAAACATTCGTTGCTTTGATTTGTGCCATAGCAATGGAGCCAACCTCAAGCCCCAGCTCACGCACCCCTTCGGTGGAGATCAGAGAGACGACTCGATAGGGACCACACTGCAAATCGACTTGGCTCATTACTGTGTCACTGCGGATAGCAATTACCAGCCCTTGAAGGTGGTTTCGAACGGACTGAGAGTCCTGTCCTGCAGCGATCTGGTGAACTTCGGGTTGACTGACGATGAGCTCGGCAACCGATGCGCCATCAACGCGTAGTGGCCCATTATTTCCATCGTTTTCCGCGCGTCTCACTAGGCCCTCGTCGAGCCAACGGCGAACGGTATCGTCACTAACACCAAGGAGAGTCGCAAGAGTGGAGACTTTGTAGTGAGGCACTCAATTAGTCTAATGGAAATAATCCGATTTCTCCGAATAAATTGAGATCTATTAATGAAATCTCCGCGAATGCGTCATTCTCCAGCTGCTTGGCGTACGGGAATATCTTCAAAGAGCACACGACATCCGCAATCATCAGCAAAGGGAACAACCGTCAAGGAGATATCCCCATTGCTCAGCTCCTCCACAATGTGGCGGACGGCCGAGCCGTGCATGCGGCAAACGATCTGTTGAATACGGGTATCCCCAATACCCACGTAGGGACAGGAATTAATAGAGAGGTTTCCGTCATCGGTATTCTCGGCGCGGAAGCCACGCGTCGACAGGAACACCCTCAACAAGGAAAAGAGTGCCTCCTGATCATCTCGAGCCGCATCAAAAGCTCCTGATTCACGAATGAGGTCGACGTACTGCTGCCCCCAATTGCGCCCCATTGCGTCAGCGAGCTGCTTCCCGCCATCTTCCGCCTGAGCCATTGCCGAGGCCGCAGCAATAAGAAGTTCTGTCGACTGACGCTGGAGGCGAGCTGCGTCTTCAAGGACAGCAATTTCGTAGTACATCGCGGGACGACCGCGACCTTCGGGCGAATGAGTGCGGCGCACGACCAAACCCTGTTCGAGTAAGGGGATCAGGGTCTCACGGACAGAGTTCTTGTGAATGCCAAGGTACTCGGCAACCTCAACGACGGTTGCCTCTCGACCAATATCTGTCAACGCATGCAAAACCTTGCGTTGAGCGGGAGACGCGGTCGCTAGTTGGGCCATCATGTCTTCAATACCAACGGGCCCGGCCTTCGTCTCGCTACCGATCACTGCCTCTCCTTGTGTGCCATGTGTTACGGGATATGTTCTTCATTCTAATGCAGAGGAAATTTGTTGCCCCAGCACGTTTCAAATGGTGAGGCCGTATGCGCTGGTCAGCGCATACGGCCTCAGTGTTTCAACCTCATTACGCGCCCTGGTAGGGGGCGTCATCAGATGGGAAGTCCTTGCTCGACGGTCCTGCAGCGCCGCCTCGAACCGGAGTCCATCCACGAGCCGGCTGCGAAGCAGCAGTTGCGGCCGAACGTGAGCGATAGACAACATAGGGGCGGGTCGGATAAGCGACAGGGGCCGAAAGAACATGCACCAAGCGTGTGAATGGCCAGACCGCGAACAGGATCAGACCAGCAACGATGTGCAGCTTGAATTGAAGCGGAACATCGGTCATCAAGGAGACATCGGGCTGGAACATGAAGATCGAACGGAACCAAACCGAGATCGTCTCACGGTAGTTGTATCCGCCGTCCTTACCCAGAATCTGCGTTGTCAGCGTTGCAGCACCGCCAAGGAAGATCGCAACGGACAAAAGCACGTACATGATGATGTCGTTACGCGTAGTTGCCAGGCGCACAGACTTCTTCACAATGCGACGGTAGAGCAGACCCAGCAGACCCACCAAGGTCATGAGTCCAGCGATACCACCACCAATGATCGCGACCATGTGGTAGGCATGCTCGCTCACTCCCATGGCCTCGGTCCACGACTGCGGAATCACCAAGCCCATAACGTGACCAAGCGCCACACCCAAAATACCGAAGTGGAACAAGGGCGAGGACAGTCGCAGGATACGACCCTCGTTGAGCTGGGAGGATCGTGAAGTCCACCCGTACTGGTCACTGCGGTAACGCCAAATCAACCCACCGATCAGAAGGGTGAATGAAATGTAGGGAAGCACTCCCCAGAGGAAAAGGTTCATGACAATCCTTAGAGTTCGTTCTCACCCGCGGGCGAAAGAAGGGATGACGGAGTTTGTACTGTGGGCCAAGGAAGATCACCGCGATCAGCCATTCCCACCATTTCGCTGGGAGGGCCTTGACGGACAAGCGTCTGCATACGGGCAAAAGTAGCCTCGTCCACCTCGGGCAGAGCCATACGCAAGGCAGCAACAACATGCGCCCACGGGGAGGACAAAGAGAGCAAAGCAGCGTGAAGAATCTCGATTCCTTCGCGGTGCGAGGCCAACATCGACTCCACAAGCTCATGCTCTTCACCCTCGGTGCGAGCAGCAAGCTCGAGGATATTCGGCAAGTAGTCAGGAAGCTGATCATTATCGAGCTGCCAGCCCACTGCCGCGTAGAGATCGCGGACGATAGTCAGAGCAATTCCCCGCTGTCGGGTGTCCCCCGTTGCGTAGTAGGTCAGCTCCAAGCAGCAGCGACGCTTCTGATCAAAGGTTTCAACGTAGGCTTCCTCGACCTCGCGACGCGAGCGTTCCCCCGCCCAGTCAAGGAACTGGGAGAACTCAGCCGCGGCCTCGGCAGGAAGCTGAACCAAGGCAGAACCTACCTCGGTCAAGATCTCGTCCCATTCCTGCCCCGGGTAATCCAAAAGGGCGGCGGCAATCATGAAGGTCGCCGCGCGCGACTCACGGCTCTGCTTCACGGCCGGAAGGGCAGGAGCCGGATTGCGCGTAGGAATAAAGGTCGCTGTTGAGGGACTCATTCGGGTCGCCGTCCAATGCTCACGGGAACCTTTCCACCCTTCTTCGATCCGCAACCGGACTCGGAACCTTCACCCACGGGGCACAGGTAAGGAGTCGGTGTGCGCATGTCTTCGGGGTGTGAAGTCGGGATCACGTAGCGGTCCTCGTACTTCGCGATAGACAACAGGCGGTACATCGCCAGAATGTCTTCCTCGCTCATGCCCACGGCCTCGGGAATCGACGGGTCGACGGGCTGGCCCATGTTGACGTCACGCATGTAGGAACGCATGGCAGCCAGGCGACGCAAGGAAAGCTCGACGGGGCGAGTATCTCCAGCGCTGAAGAGACCCGCAAGGTATTCCAAAGGAATGCGCATAGTCGACAGCGCCGTCAAGAGAATCTTGTGGTTCTCGCCATCGGCACCCGAATTGGTGACGGCATCAACGACCGGCGAAAGCGGCGGGATGTACCACACCATGGGGAGTGTGCGGAACTCCGGGTGCAGCGGGAGCGCCAGACGGTAGTCAACGATCAGCTTGTAGACCGGCGAATTCTGCGCGGCCTCGATGAAGGAACGGGGAATGCCACCAGCCTGGGCAGCAGCGATGACCTCGGGATCGAAGGGATCCAAGATCAGCTCGCGCTGCGCGTAGTACAGTTCCTGCTCGTTCTTCATCGAAGCTGCTTCGGTCACGCGATCAGCGTCGTAGAGGACAACACCCAAGTAGCGCAGGCGACCAACACAGGTTTCAGAGCAGATCGTGGGCTCACCGACCTCGATGCGCGGGTAGCACAGGGTGCACTTCTCGGCCTTACCGGTCGAGTGGTTGAAGTAGACCTTCTTGTAGGGGCAGCCCGACACGCACATGCGCCAACCGCGGCACGCATCCTGGTCAACCAGCACAATGCCATCTTCTGCGCGCTTGTACATTGCACCCGAGGGGCATGCAGACACGCAGGTGGGGTTCAAGCAGTGGTTGCAGATACGCGGCAGGTAGAACATGAATGCTTCTTCGATGCTGGTTTGCACCATGGTCTGCATCTTGGCAAGCGTCGGGTCCTCGTGCATGGTCTCCAAGGAACCACCCAAGTTGTCATCCCAGTTCGGGCCCCACTCGATGGTGTCGATGGTCTTACCCGTCATCTGCGAGCGTGCGCGAGCAGTCGGCATTGCCTTCGCTCCGGCGGGAGTCTGGAGCAGACGATCGTAGTCGTAGGTCCACGGCTCGTAGTAGTCGTCGATCTCAGGCATATCGGGGTTTGCGAAGATCGTTGCGAGCTTCTTCAAACGCCCGCCACTGCGAGGAACGAGCTTGCCGGACTTGGTCAGGCGCCACCCGCCCTTCCAGTGATCCTGATCTTCCCAGGTGCGCGGATAGCCAACACCCGGTCGGGTCTCAACGTTGTTGAACCACATGTACTCGGTACCTTCGCGGTTCGTCCACGCTTGCTTACACGTCACCGAACAGGTGTGGCAGCCAATGCACTTGTCAAGGTTCATCACCATGACAACTTGACTCATGACCTTCATCGTTTCATTCCCTCTCTTCACTTCTGGGGGCGAACCCTCAGAACTCCACATCCTGGCTACGGCGACGAATCATGGTGACTTCATCGCGCTGGTTGCCCGTCGGACCGAAGTAGTTAAAGGCGTAGGTGAACTGGCCATAACCACCGATCAGGTGCGAGGGCTTCAAGAAGATGCGCGTCAAGGAGTTATGCGAACCACCACGACGCCCGGTCGATTCATTCAAAGGAGTGTTCGCAACACGCTCTTGAGCGTGGTGCATGAAGACGGTTCCTTCCGGAATACGGTGCGAGACAACCGCACGAGCCGAAACCACACCATTACGGTTGTGAGCCTCGATCCAATCGTTATCGCGCACGCCAATCTTCTCGGCATCCTGCGGGCTCATCCACACGGTCTGGCCGCCTCGGCCCAGGGTGAGCATGTACAGGTTGTCGAAGTACTGCGAGTGAATTGCCCACTTGTTGTGGGGGGTCAGGTAGCGAACGGCGACCTCGGCTTGGCCTCGGCCATCACGACCCACCGTGCCGGGAGCAGCCTCACCCAAGAGGTGGTGCAGATCCAGCGGGGGACGGAAGGTCGGGAGCGACTCGCCCATCGCCTGCATCCAGTCGTGATCCAAGTAGTAGTGCATACGACCCGTCAGAGTGTGCCACGGCTTGTGGTACTCGATGTTTTGGCTAAACGCCGTGTAGCGACGACCGCCGTGTTCCGAACCGGACCACTCGGGGCTGGTCATAACCGAAACCGGAGCTGCCTGAACGTCCTTGAAGGTCACGTGCTTTTCTTCGTCGCCTTCAGCCATTTCGGCCATGTTTCCTGTGCCCACGCGTTCCTGCAAGGTCTTGAAACCGCGAGTTGCCATGGAACCATTGGTCGTACCCGAGAAGCGAAGGATGAACTCGCATGCTCGCTTATCGGTATCCATTCGCGGACGCGGACCCATGAAGGTATCCAGCGTTCCTTCCATCGCGATGAACTCGTCGATTTCCTTCTGGGCGTTGAAAGCGACGCCCTTCGTTGCCATTCCAGCCTTCTCGATGAGCGGGCCGACGGTGTTGTACCTGTCGGAAATCGTGCGGTAGTCACGAACGACGGGGATGAGCTTGGGCATATTCACGCCCGGAACCCAACCAATTTCTTCACGAGGCGCAACGCGACCATGCGGGGTCAGCAGTTCGTCGGGTGAATCGTGAGTGAGCGGGGAGGCGATGACGTCCTGCATCGGCTCAGGCAGGTGAACCTCGGCCATCTTCGATACGTAGGCCGAGAGATCCTGGAAGAGCTCGAAGTCGGTTCGCGCATCCCACGGCGGGTTGATTGCCGCGTTGAAGGTGTGCACATAGGGGTGCATATCTGTGCTGGACAGATCGTACTTCTCATACCAGGTGGCCGCGGGAAGAATGACATCCGAGTGCAGGGTGGTCGTGGTGTTGCGGAAGTCCGCAGTGACCATGAGGTCAAGCTTGCCTTCCGCGGGAGCATCGCGCCACACCATTGACTTGGGGCGATCTTCAGCTTCAAGTTCGCGAGCCTGAACATCGTCATCGGCACCGAGCATGTGACGCATGAAGAATTCCGCGCCCTTAGCGGAAGAACCCAAGAGGTTCGTACGCCAGTTGAAGAGGATACGCGGATAGTTGACCGGGTTATCCGGGTCTTCACATGCGAACTTCAAGGAACCCTCGGTGAGCTGTCCAGAGATGTACTCTCCGACGCTGACTCCCGCTTCTTCGGCTGCACGTCCCAATTCCAGGGAAGAGCGATCGAAAGAGGGGAAGGTGGGCATCCATCCGCGCTGCGAGGCCTCGACCAAGGTGTCGGCAACCGTCTGGTCACCGAATGCCTGGCCACCCAGCGGCGAAGCGAGGCGCTGGGCCTCCAAGCCGTCATAGCGCCACTGGTCCGTAGTGAGGTACCAGAAACCGGTAGTGATCATCTGACGTGCGGGGCGCTGCCAGTCGAGCGCGAAGGAGTACTGCGTCCAACCGGTAATCGGGCGGACCTTTTCCTGACCGACGTAGTGGGCCCAGCCGCCACCATTAATGCCCTGGGTTCCACAGAATGTGGTCAGAGCAAGCATCGTGCGGTAGATCTGGTCAGCGTGGTAGAAGTGGTTAACACCCGCACCGAAGATGATCTGCGAGCGACCGTTTGAATCGATCGCATTCTGTGCAAATTCGCGACCGATACGGATTGCAGCTTCCGCGGCGACGCCGGTGAGTTCTTCCTGCCATGCGGGAGTTCCAGGGGTCGAGGCATCGGTGTAATCGGTCGGCCACACACCGGGAAGACCCGGACGCGCCACAGCGTACTGAGCAAGCATGAGGTCGTACACGGTGGTGACAAGCTTGCCACCGACGCGACGAACCGGGACGCCTCGGGTCACAACGCCGGCGCCAACCGCCGCGGTCGGAGCTTGGTCTGCCACCAAGTCGAAGCGCGGAAGGTTAACCTCAACGGCCTCGCAGCCTTCGTCGTAGAGGGACAGGCGTGCGTCGATGCCCTCCATAGTGAGGTTCCACTTGCCCTTACCTTCATCGGTGTAACGATCAGCCAAGGTACCGCGCGGGTCACGCACAGCGCCGGACTTGTCCATGACAAGGAAGCGGAATTCGGGGTTCGGGCGGTTACGGGTTTCCTCATCCACGACCTCGGGAACGTCAGCAACGGAGAGGAACTTGCCGGGAACCAGGCCCTCGGGGGTCTCGTCCAATTCCAGAAGGAAGGGCGAGTCCGTGTAGTGGAGCATGTAGTCCTGGAAGCGTTCGGTCGGGTGCTCGACGTGGAATTCCTTGAGGATCACGTGGCCCATGGCCATTGCAAGAGCGCCGTCGGTACCGGGGTTCACGCGAAGCCACTCGTCCGCGAACTTCGTGTTGTCCGAGTAGTCGGGAGCAACCGAAACGACCTTCTGGCCGTGGTAGCGGGCCTCGGCCATGAAGTGAGCATCGGGGGTACGGGTCAGCGGCAGGTTTGAACCCCACACGATGAGGTACTGCGAGTTGTACCAGTCGCCGGCCTCGGGCACGTCGGTCTGGTCGCCGAACACCTGAGGCGAGGCTGGAGGCAGGTCCGCGTACCAGTCGTAGAAGGACAGCATCGTGGCGCCGATGAGCTCGTGGAAGCGGGAGCCCGCACCGTAGGAGATCATCGACATGGCGGGGATGACCGAGAAGCCGGCGATGCGGTCGGGGCCGTACTGCTTGATCGTGTGCACGTAGGCGGCGGCGACGATCTCCATCGCCTCTTCCCACGACACGCGGACCAGGCCGCCCTTACCACGGGCACGCTTGTATGCGCGGGAAATTTCGGGATCGGAAGTGACTGCGCGCCATGCCTCCACGGGATCGCCCAAGCGTGCCTTGGCCTCGCGATAGGGCTCGAGGAGGGCTGAACGAACGTAGGGGTGACGGATACGCGTCGGCGAGTATTCGTACCAGGAGAAGGCAGCGCCTCGGGGGCAACCGCGAGGTTCGTAGTCGGGCATATCCGGCCCGGTCGAGGGGTAGTCAACCTGCTGGGCTTCCCAGGTGATGATCCCGTCCTTGACGAAGACCTTCCACGAGCACGAACCCGTGCAGTTCACGCCGTGAGTGGAACGTACGACGCGATCGTGGCTGAAACGTTGACGGTAGAAGGCATCGGCCTCACGTCCGCCAACTAGGAACATTTGACGCGCGTCAGCGCTGACCTCGCCGCGGCGCAGACGGCCGCCCAGTGTCAGGAGTCGGTGGTCGATCATGATGTGTACTTCCTCATCGGCATGGCCTCGGGGATTCTCGAGGCAGTGTCACAGTTGTTGCTGGGCGAGTCTTTCGCCCGCAGTCGGTGGCGCAATAAGCGCATTCATGAACTTATGAAAGTGAAGGGTGGCGGGCTTGCGGAGGGATATTGAAGCCCGCCACGGATAGAGGTGGCTCAGCCCGGGAAAGGCGCGCCCTTGCGTGCGTACTGGCGCCAGCACAGGACCGAGCACAGGGCGCAGAAGATGGCGCAGCCCACGAAGAAGGTCCATGCGCCGCCGGTGCCGACAGCTGAGAGAGCAGCGCCGACCAAGAAGGGACCAAGGGAGGCAATCGCCGAGGTGAAGCCGATGGCGCCGCCGGCCTGGCGGGCCGGCATGATCATCGGCATCTGCTTGAAGGTGCCGGCGTTGCCGAAGCCGGAGAACAGGAACATGGTGAGCATGAGTGCCATGAAGATGTAGAAATCAGTCCAGCCCTTCGGGTTGTAGAGAACCCAGGCAATACCACCGAGGGTGACGGCCATACCCACACCGGAGATGAAGGTCCAGATCGCGCCGCCCATGCGGTCACAGAACACGCCCCACGACATGCGGATAATCGAACCAATGAGGGGGCCGAGGAAGGCGAAGGTTGCGCCCAGGACCGGCAGGCCGATCGAGGAAGCGCGGCCGAACTGGTTGTTGATGAGCAGGCCGAAGACTGCGGAGAAACCGGAGAACAGGCCGAAGGTCATGACGTAGAGAATGGTCATGTACCAGGTGTTGGGGTTGGAGAAGATATCCAGCTGCTGCTTGATGTTGGCCTTAACCGGGACATCACGCAGGTAGATGAAGGCAAGGATCGCGGCGATGATGCACCACGGGACGAAGAAGATCGCGGCGTTGTACACCCAGATCTGTTCGCCAGCGTGCTCGCCGACCTGCGTCTGCGGAGCCAGCCAAGTCATTCCGAGAAGGCCAAATCCCATGAGGATCGGGCCAACAAGCTGGATAACGGACATACCGAGGTTGCCGATACCGCCCTGCAGACCAAGTGCGGTGCCCGAGAGGCGCTTGGGGAAGAAGTAACCGGTGGAGGGCATGTAGCCGGAGAAGGCCGCTCCACCAATGCCACACATGAAGGCCAGGGTCAGCAGGACACCGTAGGGGGTGGTGTTGTCCTGAACGACGTAGAACCAGCCCAGCATGGGGATCACGAAGAGAAGTGAGGTGATTCCCACCATCTTGCGGGTGCCGATCAGCGGGGGCAGGAACATGTAGACCAAACGCAGAAGTCCCGCGGCAAGGCCAGGGAGAGCGGTGAGCCAGTAAAGCTGTGAGGCGCTGAGGTTGAAACCAAGAAGCGTCAGTTTCGGTGCAATTGCGCTGGGAAGGAACCACACGCAGAAGCCCAAGATGAGCGAGTACGTGGTGATGGTGAGCGTCCTCCACGCAAGCTTCGAATCCCACTTTTCAGGGTTGTTTGGATCCCAATCTTTCAGGACGTACTTGCTTCCCGACTGTGCCGGCGCGGGTGACGAATCAGCATGTGAGGTAGTCATGTCCACTCTCCCTTTCCTACCTAAACGCGTGCTTGCCGCTAATATATAAGGGACATCTTGTTCTAATTGGGCGATGCGCGAAAAAATCGCGGAAATCCTTGTAAGAACGTCTGTTTCTGTCAACTGTGAAATCGCTCTTCATGGACGTATTTCGGGAGGTATGTTTTGCGTAATAACACTGACGCTCAAGCCGAACGTCCCGACCCTCATGCCACAATCCAGCAAAAAGGCCTCCAGAAGATGGAGGGAACTGTCGCAGGTGCGGTAATTACCGCTTCAGATCGTTGTTTCCGCGGAGAAACTGAAGATCGCTCGGGTCCTCTTGCAGCACAATTGCTTGCCGATTGGGGAGTTATTGTCGACGAAGTCCGCGTTGTCCCCGATGGCATCGATTCCGTACGCAGCGCAATCCTCGACGCAATGGCCGCCGGCGCCCGCGTGATCGTCACGACCGGAGGCACTGGCGTTACCGATCGTGACCTCACTCCCGAGGCCACTGCTCCCCTGCTCGATGCCCGCTTGGACGCCATCGCCATGCAAATCGCCCAGGTTGGCTTGGCAAATACTCCCCTTGCCTCCCTATCCCGAGGCCTGGTCGGAGTCAGCCGCCAGGGTGACACCCCCGCTTTCATCGTCAATGCTCCCGGCTCACGCGGTGGCGTCAAGGATACGATCAGCGTGATCGGTCCTCTGGTTCCTCATGTTCTCGAGCAGCTCGACCTGGTGACCGACTGACTGTCTATGTTCGAGCCTCGTCTTCTGGATAGCTTCGGCCGCGCTGCCACGGATCTGCGGATCTCGGTGACCGACCGCTGCAATTTGCGCTGCGTCTATTGCCTGCCCGAAAAAGTTACGGATTGGCTGGATCGCGCCGATATCCTTCATCCGGAAGAATTCCGCCGCCTCGCTAAAATCGCGGCATCGCTCGGGGTCACCCAGGCCCGCATCACCGGCGGAGAACCCCTCTTGCGACCCGATCTTCCCCAGATCATCGAGGCCGTGCGGCTGGGTTTCGAAGACGCGGGAGTAGAGCCGGACCTTGCTTTGACGACGAATGGAATTGGGCTGGATCGCGTCATTGATTCCCTGGTAGATGCTGGTCTTCAACGCCTTAATGTCTCAATCGACAGCTTGGATCCTCTCCGTTTTGCTGAGCTGGCGCGCCGAAAGCGCTCAAGCGATGTCCTTCGCGGCCTCGATGCCGTCGACGCTTCGGCGCTTCCCGGAACGGTCAAGCTCAACACCGTCGTTGTTGATCAGGCGTCTTTGGACGAAATCCCGAGCCTGGTCACTTTTGCCTTGGAGCGCGGCTATCAGTGGCGCGCTATTGAGTTCATGCCGATCGGTCCCTTGGCGGCATCTTTTTCTTCGCGCCCGACGGCGAAGGATATTCAGCGGGTGTTGCGGAAGAACTTTGAACTCACAGATATCATTACCGCTGCCTCCGAGCCAGCTCGACGTTGGTCGGTCGCACCAAGCGACACTCATCCGGGCGGAATCATCGGCGTGATCGCGTCAATGACCTCTCCCTTCTGTTCCTCGTGCACACGCACTCGCTTGAGCGCAGATGGAAAAATCTATTCCTGCCTTTTTAGCGTTGACAGTGTTGATCTGCATACGCCGATGCGTGCGGGAGCAAGCGATGAGGAACTCGCCGAGCTGTGGAAGGATGCCATGTGGGCAAAGCCCGCGGGCCATCAGCTCCTCGCTCCGGTTCCCCAGTCCTATTCCATGTCGAAAATTGGAGGTTGAGCATCCCCATGCAGATCACGATCCGTTACTTCGCAGCCGCGTGCCAAGCTGTTGGACGCGACAGTGAAACGATTGACGTTGCCGAGGACTCAACCGAGAGCATCGTCGATTTGGTCCGACGCTCAACGCCACGCGACATCGACCAGCTTCTTGCGGCCTCGTCCTTCCTTGTCAATGAAGAACCCGTTGATGCTCATGCAAGCTTGACCCAGGCTTTGGGCGTGTCTTCCCTCAGCGCCGAGGCCGTGGCGGCTTTGGCGGAGCAAGGCGGGATTCGCCTCGATGTTCTTCCGCCTTTCGCGGGAGGCTGAGCCGCACTTAGGGCGTATTGCTCCACTCATTGTGACCATCGGCAAAGTACTGATCCTTCCAGATCGGAACGCTTGCCTTAATGTCATCGACGATCTGCGCGCACACAGCGAAAGCTTCCTTTCGGTGAGCGCTGTCAACAACGACGAGCAGGGCAACGTCACCGATCTCAAGGTGACCGACGCGGTGGCGAACATAGATTCCGTCGATCTGCGGGTTCCCCAAGGTTTCCAATGATTTTTCAACACTCGAGCGCAAGAATTTCGCAGCTGCAGGGTGTGCGGAATACTCGAGATAGTGGACGCCCTCACCGCCGTCGTGATCGCGGACAACTCCCTCGAAAACGACGCGCGCGCCGGCGTGAGCCGGGATAAGGGGAACTTCCCCCGAGCACATCTCCGTCGGAACAGAGACAATATCGGTATCAATAATCACGGGGTTCCCCTTTTTTAGTCGTCGTGAAGGGACACGGACATGGTAGCGCAGCGAGACATCATGACCGCTCGTATCCCCGGAATTGGGGAGAGCGGCATCGAGAAGATCCGCGCTGCCAAAGTTCTTGTTGTAGGCGCCGGCGGCCTGGGTTCACCCGTTCTGGCATATCTCGCCGCTGCGGGAATTGGAACCATCGGCATCTCAGACCCGGACCATCTTGAAGAGAGTAACCTTCAGCGCCAGGTCATCCATGGCGCATCACGTCTGGGAATGGTCAAGGCAGAATCCGCCAAAATGACGGTTCACGCACTCAATCCCGAAGTTCGGGTCAACGTCGAGCCAAAAATCATTGACGGACACAGCGACGAAACGATTGCCGCCTATGATTTCGTCGTTGATGCAACAGATAATTTCACCGCAAAGTACGCGATTTCTGATACCTGTGCACGAGTCGGGCGCCCACACATGTGGGGCACACTCGTTTCAATGTCCTTCCAAGCATCACTCTTTACCGACGGGGTTACGCTGCGCGATGTTTACCCAGAGCCACCCACTGTTGAAACGATGAGCTCAAAAACCGTCGGAGTCTTAGGAGCGGTTTGCGGGCAGGGAGGTTCTGTTCTGGCAACCGAATGTCTGAAGTGGGTGACGGGTGTTGGCGATCTCCTCATCGGGCGTCTTCTCATTGTCGATGCTGCGGCTGGTAGGTGGAATGTCGTCCCCTTCCGTCCCCGCAATAGCCGAGCCACTGCCTCGTCTGTCACTCCCGCCTCACAGACCCCCGAACCCATCGAATAACGCCATACACTGATCAACAGATACAGAAGTGCCCGAAGGAGAAGGCGATGCAACTTCTTGAAGAGTATTTGGATTCAATCCTGGAGCAGGTTCATCCCCTCTCCCCCATTGAGCTCCCTATCGAAGAGGCACTCGATCACGTCCTCGCGTGCGATCTTGAAGCACGCGTGGCCGTTCCGCCTTTTTCCAACTCGGGCATGGATGGTTTCGCTATCTACCTTGATGAAGATTACGAGGCCTCACCTGAGCATCCCCTGATCCTGCCGGTCGCCGGTGATATTGCGGCCGGAGACAATACGGATCACGTTCTAGAGCCCGCAAGTGCGTGGCGAATCATGACGGGAGCTCGCATCCCCAAGGGGGCGAACACGGTCGTTCCCGTTGAAGACACCTCGGAAGAACCCGGCCCCCATCCGCTTCCTGAAAGGATCAGCATCTACGCTCCCATCAAGGTCGGCGCACACGTCCGCACCCAGGGAGAAGACTGCGCACCCGGCGATACTGTCTTGCGGGCGGGCGATATCCTTACTCCCGCCGCCATGGCCTCGGCAGTGTCGGTGGGATATGCAAAGGTCAGGGTGTACCCCAGCCCGCGTATTGCCATCGTTTCAACCGGCGACGAGCTGCGCGCACCCGGCGAAGCGCTCAAGGGTGCACAGATCCCTGACTCCAACTCCGTCATGATCGCCGCACTTGCCAAGCGTGCTGGTGCCCAGGTCGCGGGCGTTTTCCGGTCAAATGACGACCCGGCACAGTTCGCAGATGTTCTTCAGCGCGCTGGCGAGGTCGCTGACCTCATCATCACCTCGGGCGGTGTCAGCGCAGGTGCCTACGATGTGGTCAAGGAAGTCGGTTTGGGACAGGGCGTCGAATTTGTTCGCGTCGCAATGCAGCCCGGAAAACCGCAAGGTTTCAGAGTTCTTCAGGCAGCGGATGGCCGCGACGTCCTTCTTGCAACCCTCCCGGGCAATCCCGTTTCTGTCTTCGTATCCTTCCACATGTTTGTTCGACCAATTTTGGCTGAACTTACTGGTCGTGATGGGCACGAACTACTACGCCCCATTGTTGTGACTTCACCGAATGGCTGGCGCTCGCCGGCGGGTAAACGTCAGCTGGTTCCAGTTGTTCTGTCCGAACCCGATGGTCCCGAACAAACTCCGGTTGTTGTTCCCACGCACAGGCTAGGTTCGCGCTCGCATCTTGTTGCCTCTTTGCACTCCGTGAACGCACTGGCCATTGTCCCTGAAGACGTCACCTCGGTTGAACCCTGGTCGATTCTTACCGCAATTCGTGTCTGAAAGAAGAATCATGAGCGACACACACCCCTTCACTCACCTCACCGAACGCGGCGAGGCACACATGGTTGATATCACGGCGAAAACTCCGACCGTCCGTCAGGCGCGCGCCCGTGGATTTGTCGAGTGCTCTCCCGCGATCATGAGTGCCCTTCGCGACGAATCCGTGCCCAAAGGTGATGTTCTTGCGGTTGCTCGAATCGCCGGAATCCAAGCTTCCAAGCGCACTCCCGACTTGTTGCCTCTAGCCCACCCCATCGCCGTTCACTACTGCGCGGTTGACCTTTCCTTGGCCGAGGACGGGGTTGAGATTCGCGCGACCGTGCGCACGGCCGACCGCACGGGCATTGAGATGGAAGCCCTCACAGCGGTCACCGTTGCGGCTTTGACCGTCATCGACATGGTGAAAGGCGTCGACAAAATGGTCGCCATTCGCGAATGCTACGTCGAGGAAAAGAGCGGCGGCCGGAGTGGAACATGGACTCGCTCAGCGCGTTAATTGTCCTGGGCGGAGGCGACGGAAAGCGCCTAGGTGGGGCCTCAAAGCCGGACTTGGTCATTCGAGGTCGGCGAGCACTGGAGTGGGCGCTGATTTCTCAGCCGAATATTCCACATGTGTGCGTAGTTCCGGAAACGGTGACTGTCCCCAGTGACGTTATTCGGGTGATGGAGGATCCGCCAAAATCCGGACCCGCGGCCGGGTTCTTGACCGGTGTCGATGCAGTGAAGCGGATCCTCGGGGATGCTTGCACGATGCCGCGGTGGATTGGGCTTGTTCCCGTGGACGCTCCCCTTGCATCCCTGTGCTTTCCTCGCCTTCTCGAGGCCGTGGCTCATTTGGCGGCGCAGGGAAAGCAGGTGGATGGCGTCAGTGCATGCGCCGATGGTTACCGTCAAAATCTCATCGGAGTTTTTTCGCTCGAGGCAGTGAGTCGCTTCCCCGCGAGTGAGTGGGTGAATCGTTCGATGCGTTCCCTTCTTGCCCAGCTCAATACCGTTGATGTCGAGGTCCCGGCATCGTGGGTTGCTGATATCGATACTCCCGTTGATTTGCAGCGCGCACAGACATACGAAATGGACGGGGAGCTTCGCACAGAAGGAGAAAGCTCAAGTGAGTGAATCGATTGAAATTCCCGGTTCGGGGAGTTTAGAGACGCTTCCAGCTCTGGAGCACCTCGACCTTGTGGCTGAGCCAGTCGCGCGTGCGCTCACCGCGCTCGAAGCGGCCAACCCCGCGGTGGCCTCGCTCGCGCGAGTAAGTGAAGTTGACCCGGAACTGGCTGATACGGAAGTTCTCACCCGGGCTTTCGGGATGGATCTTGCGCTGTCTTCGAATTGTATTTTGGTTGCGGGTAAGCGCGCGGGTGAAGAAAGAATCGCAGCGTGTGTTGTGCGCGCAACGACCAACGCTGATGTGAATCACGTGGTGAAGAAGCTTCTCGACGTACGAAAAGCCTCGTTTTGGCCGCAAGAACGCGCAGTTGAGGCCTCGGGGATGGAATACGGAGGGATCACTCCGCTTGGCATCCCCGAGGCCTGGCGACTGTTGATCGATTCGCGTTGCGTGCAGGGATGGTCCTGCATCGGCTCGGGACTGCGCCGCTCAAAGCTCTTCGTTCCCGGAGAACTCCTTGCTGCGCTTCCCGGCGCCGAAATCGTGGAGGGCCTGGGGTTTTAGTCGATTTCGGGGAACCAGATGCCGATTTCGCGCAGTGCGGATTCGGGCGAATCTGAACCGTGAATGATGTTCTCCATGTTCGGCGTATCCCAGGCGCGTCCGAGGTCCCCGCGGATGGTGCCGGCGGGAGCGGTTGTCGGATCGGTCGAGCCCATCATGGTGCGCATGCCTTCGATGACGCGCTGGCCTTCAACGATGATCGCGACCAGGGGGCCGGCGCTCATGAAGTCCAGGAGGCCTTCGAAGAAGGGCTTGCCTGCGTGGTCGCGGTAGTGCTCGGCGAGGATTTCACGCGAGGCAACCATGATCTTCAGGCCCTTGATGATGTAGCCCTTCGCTTCGATGCGACGCAGGATCTCACCGGTCAAACCGCGGGCGTAACCGTCGGGCTTGACGAGGATAAGGGTGTGCTCCAACGAAGGATCCAACAGGTGCTGACGTGTAATCAGAACGGAATCGGCGCTCACAAAATCTCCTTTGCTTGAGTGAGGACGCTTCAGCATAACCGGCGATGGGCCGAAAGTCATAGCCCCAGACGATACGAAAAAGGACTGACCGCCATGGTCAGCCCTTTTTCGTTATCCCATCAACACAGAGCAGTCTTCCCAGAAAGTCTTCCGGAGAGATACGAGCAACACCAGTCACTCGTTGTCTGATGCACCTAGTCTACGAAGATCAACTGCGAGGAATACGTGCGTTTCCTGGGAGTTTTCTGGAGCAGGTTTCTCATGCGTCAACTGCGCTACTTGGCTTAAACCCCGCAGCTCACAGATTCGCATCATTGGACTGCGAAAAATGATCTTCCACAAATGCTGGGCCCTCGAAACCATGACGCCCCAAAGTCTGGAAAATATCGTCCATGATCTGCGAAGGTTCCTGCAATCCTGCCGAAAACTCCGGGTGCTGAATTTCGATTGCCGCAAACCCGGCAGGGTCAGACACAGGCTGAGTATCGTACTTCTCCCCCAGGAGCCCATTCACTTCCTCAAGGTCCGCGGGCGCGCCGAAAATCCATGTTGTCGCAGCGGGGCCTTCGGCGTTTCGCCCCAAGTAGAGGCGCATCAGCACCACCTTCTTGCCCGCTCGCGGGAAACTTCCGCCCACGCGCGTGAAGAGGTGCAGATCCAGATCGCCCAGCGATCCATCAACGAGGCAGTAGGCGTAGGCGCCGATCCCTCGAACGCTCAGTGCATCGGCCAAAATTCCGAGGAACTCATCCGGGAAGGGCTCTTCTTGGAAGTAGATTCCTTCCCCGCGCTCAGGTGCGTGCTCGCCCATGATGGAAATCGGCAAACCTGCTTCCTCAAGTGCGCGCGCCACCAAGGAGATATTGAATTCAGGAAAAGGGTGCAAGATTGCGGCGTTTTGACCTAAGCGCTCGACGAACACATAGGTTGAAAACCCAAGTTCTTGCGTAACCTGTGTACTCACAAACTCTCCTCTTTCAACGCGGCCGATGACCACCTACGCACCACCGCCTCGGTAATGGAAATTAACTCAGGCACAGGCCCTGCGAATGCAAAACCTCAAGGACGGGCGCCGTGTCGAAGGTGTCGGGCAAACCCATCTGCTCACTAATGATCTGAGTAAAGGCATTAGTAGCTCCAAGGCCGGCCTTGCGCATTTCGTAGTAAGCGCGCACGTCTTCGTCGTATTCGGCCAGAGCCTCCAGGTAAGAACCCTCGACCTTCGGGTAGGTGTTTTCACCGACTGCCAAGTCCTTAGGCACGCGAGGACGATAAGGCGGGTCTTGCAGCGGGCGTCCCACCAGTAGGCCGAGGATTGGGAAGGTCATGCGCGGCAGCTCGAGGAGCTCAATCGTGCGCGCAGGACCTCGCAGCAGTGAACCAAGGTAAACCGTACCCAAACCCATGGATTCAGCGGCAACCTCCATGTTGTGAGCGGCCAAAACCGCGTCTTCCATGGCTGCTAAGAACAGATTGGTGCGCTGGAGCGGGGCAATATCCATTCCCGCTTCCTCACGAATTCGCGCATTGCGGTAGAGGTCGACGACGAACATGAAGAGATCGCCGCAGCTGGTGCCCACGTAGGGTTGGCATGCGACCTCGGCCAGAGCATCACGCTTTGCCACATCGGTGATGTGAATGATTGAGAACTGCTGGCGGAAGGATGAGGTGGGCGCGCGACGGGCTACGTCGATGAGGGCATCGCGTTCCTTGAGGCCAAGCTGGGTGTCCTCGAATTTGCGGATGGTGCGATGTGCGCGCAGGACGTCGATGGTCGGGTTGGTCAGCCCAACTTCGGGAACCTTACGATAGTCTTCAGCCTGCATTTTGCTCCTTTGGTCGAAGTGCGTATTTCTATTGTGTGTTTGCGGCTGACTTTTCGCCATTTCTTCCCTTTGACGGTCCTATCTGGTCACAATTCGGCGACAACTTGGGTGCAATTATCCAAAATGTGGTGGCAAAAATGGACGCTCCTCCAGCTATCGCTAAACTTAGCTTCATGCGTAAATCTCTCATTGCAACTATGTCCATTGCCGTTATGGCAGCAACCGGTCTTGCTGCTTGCTCCAGTGGTCCCTCATCAGCAACCAACGAAAAGTTCATCACCAAGGATCCCGCTACGGTTGTCGAAACCGGCGTGAAGCTCCCCGAGCAGCGTGACCTCGAGTTCAAGCTCGATGGCAGCGCCTCGAAGGCAAAGGTTGAGATTGCCGACGGAGAAATTGCCGAGCAGGTCAAGGGTTCCAAGAACCTTCGTATTCACCCCAAGAAGGTCGGCGAAACCACCATTAAGCTCACCGATCCCAACGGCAAGGAATACCAGATTCCTCTCGAGGTTGTTGCAGGTAACAACTGACATTTATTCACTCTCGTCCCCGGGGCGCAGTTCAAACTGCGCCCCGGGGCGTTGTTTTACCTACGTCATCAGACTCATATTCATGTACTTTTCCTTAAACTTGTCTAGAAAAGACGTACATGAGGGATATTGACCTGTCTATGACCTACGTCATATATTGTCGCCTGTCCGCAGATTGCAAAGGAGCATGAGGTGACAAGCATTTCCCCTCCGGTCTACGAACAGATCGCGCAGACTATCAGACGCCAAATCCTGGACGGCGATCTCACCGCCGGTTCACGGATTCCGTCTGAAAGCATTCTGTGCGAGCAGTTCTCTGTAACCCGGGGAACGGTTCGCCGCGCCCTCCAAGTCCTCATCGCTGAAGGCTATCTTCGGTCCTACCAAGGTAAAGGAACCTTCGTTACCTCACAGGAAAACAAACGTGTCTTGTGGGGATTCGGCTCATTGACCGACCGTCTCGAGGGAACAAGCGACCACGCACGCGCACGCGTCTTGGATCACTCGGTGGTACTGCGTCAGAATCGCCCCTTCCTACGCCTCAAGCGCCTTCGCTTGATTGAGAACGACAACGGTTCTTTCCCCGTGAGCCTCGATATTTCTTTCCTCCCGATTGATCTATTCCCCGGCATCCACGAAGTTGATTTCACCGATGCCTCGATCTATCACATCCTTCGCGATGCCTATCGGACAACTCCGAAGTTCTCGGTCGTCTCGATGAGCGCGCGAAGCATTGACCAAGAAACCCGAACAGTGTTGGGCGAACCCGTGGGAACGCGATGCCTGCTTCACCTCACAGGATCAACCTACGACCACAATGGTGCATGCATTGAAGACAGCGAAGTCACGTACTCCACACGCGTCCAGGCAACCATGACGATTGATCAGGTCAGAGGATATGCCGAACCTGTAACTCTCAAAGAAGAGAGCACGGCACCACTGAGCGATTGAAGCAAGAGAAGCTATGAACGTTCATATCCGTCCCACCCTCACCGTGGGAATCAATGATATTTCCCTGTGGGGGAAAGAACTGTGTTTCTCCCCCGAACACCCAAGCGTCGTCCAAGAGTCAGGGGATGGCTGGGAGGACTTTACGAGCGCACAAAAAGTCAATGCCAATCCTGTCAATCTGGCAATGACCTTCATCGATATCTTCGACGCTCCCGTGAGCGCCTTCGAAAGGCACGACCACACCCGCGAAACCCTGCTCCCAACATCGGTCCCGATCATCTTGGCAGTCTGCCCCAGAAGTTGTGCAGTGCCAAGCGTCCAAGAGGCCACTTTCATTGTTATTCCACGCGGATGCGCAATGATCCTCCATGAGGGAACCTGGCATTCACACTGCTTTGGGATTGATGGGGCGACGGCGTATCACCGGCTCACCGATTTCAACCCACAATTCCCCTCAACGCGCGCCACCCTAGGCGACGAGGCCGTGACAAGCGACCTCTTTACACATTGCGCCGGCAAGGGTTCCAAGCGCTCAGCACACTCTGAATAAACCCCTGGGCTCCGCTCTTGATAGTGCAATCAGAAGCGGAGCCCAGGCAGTCA
>ERZ773066.28-NODE-28-length-81059-cov-4.377278_pt1 | contig 81059 bp, 71 predicted proteins | sample MGYA00580573_ERZ773066 | MGnify/ENA primary metagenome ERZ773066 (study PRJEB29015, sample SAMEA2738128) | human oral metagenome | biome: human oral; feature: human-associated habitat; material: saliva | place: China | collected 2203 ... | reverse complement strand
AAATTCACGTCTTTGAAGATCGCGGACACTTTTTTCAATCAACATTTCCAGAGTTGAAAGAATTATTAGAAGAAAAATAGCCCTAAAATCAGAGCTATTATTTTTGCTAAAACACTCTATACGAACGGAGTTAGCTTATAACAACCATAGAGAAACTCTTCCGGAATAATCATAATTACTTACTGTAATCAGCTGTAAAGTTTTCAACACCAATAGTTTTTATTAATTCCTTTTCCCTCCAGTATTTATCAAAACTATGATCCTCTATACCGCGTGCGCACATCATAATGCGAACCTTTAATTCTTTCTCATATTCGTGCGTTCTCATATATTTAGAACATAGACCCTGATAGCGTAAAACCGCTTCAGTGGTAAGTTTTCTTTGACCAATTTTAGTTTTTGACGCTTTTTGAATAAGTCCTTCAATTATTATTTCTAAGTTATTGTCTTCACCAACATTTATCTTATGTTCTAGGTTGATTCTCGTAACCGCAGACTCCCTTAACTCAAAATTGCTATGTGTTGTTTTAGTAATATCTTTTATATTACTAATAAGGGCATCAAGATCATAACCACGTGTCCTATGACACTGTAATATCTTTTTTAATACTCCTACTATATTGTAGCCCGGCAATACATCTATCTGATAGACTCCATTATCTTCAGATAGCTTCCTTTTACACCTGTCTCGCTTTTGTGTTTCAATAAAGCCAGCTTCACCTCCAAAAAAAGAAATAGGTCTAAAATGTTGATCTCCTTGATACTCTAGCGCAATTTTTAGCTCAGGTAAATATACATCGTAGTGTTGTCTTCCTAGAAAATTAGGACTAGCATGTCTTTTGACTATACAGTCCTTGAACGCTAATTGAATTTGTTTAAACAATATCGACTCCGAGATCCATCGATATTCAACCCCGGTTTCGTGTCTAAGAATTAGCTCGGACTCGCGTGTTATATTTTTTACATACAAATCTCTAACCCGTGGCGTGTACACCGGAACTTTAACTTTTACGTTATATATTCCCTCATCGTATTCTGTCTTTCTTGCCTCTGTAGTAATGTACAAATCGAAAACATGTTCGTTGCCAACCACTCCATCATGATCAACTACAGAAATTTCTCCCTCCTCGAATTTATACATTTTATTAAGATAGTTTTCATTTGATAACTGGTAATCACGATTTAAAAGATCGCTCATAATAGCCTTAATATCATCAACATGATCATTGCCAAAATTTGTTAAATATTTACTTATATCTGCCGCAGCAAATACACCAAAATATTTTACATCTACATAAGTATCGGCTGATACGTTACAAAAAGTGGTGTATAGAGCGATAATTATATCGTTATAGTTCGTATAGCATCCGTTTCGACTTAGAAAGTTTAACCATTCTTCTATAGCACTCTTAATATTTTTTCCCAAAGCACTCAAAGCAAAAATATACGAAGGGTAACATTCCTGGACAGTACTGTTATGTGTATTCTGATAATGGTTAATTATAAAATTAAGAATACTAGCTATTTGACGTATCAAAGTTACGTCCTCGACTATAAGAGATTTTCTTAATTGCATATTTAACTCACTTAGATATACGTCCAAGTAGCTATTATCACCAACATCTACATATAAACCGTTACTAACCCTCTCAACAATATATTTGTAACTTTGCTTTTGGCTATCATCTACAAATGAATCAACATTTCTACAATAGAAGCTGACATCTGGTTTATAATCTACTATTCTCATATTACCATAGACTCTGACGATACAATTCGCTTTGTTGAATATTTATGATATTTTTCAGGTACTACCTAACTCTGTAGGCAACTTAGGTCTTCTAGCTATACTCTAATCTTATATTTTTTCTTACTTGACAGTGCATAATCTATGCTCGTTTCCTCATCTTTAACTATTTTACTCAAAAATAAACTAAATGATAATCCTACAAAGATTTGGAGGCACGTACGAGAGTCGAACTCGTCTAAAAGGTTTTGCAGACCTCTGCGTAACCGCTCCGCCAACGCGCCGTCTGCTTTATTATACCAAACTACAGTTGCTCTTTGAACATTAACTATGAAAAAATCGCTGGCAGAGCAACGATTTCATGATGTATATTTGGTGCACTGAAGAAGACTTGAACTTCCACGGCCGCAATGGCCACTAGCCCCTCAAGCTAGCGCGTCTACCAATTCCGCCACCAGTGCATAGTGCTTTAATTGGCGTGATTATAATTATACTAACCTCACGGCGTTTTGTAAACAGAAGCCTTACCCGTAGACCACGTCGTTACGTCAGCGTAGCGATCGTTCATAGTATTTAGAGAACCGCGGGGCTCAACAATCGACGCGCCATTGTTCAAAACGTAGCTGCCTACAGATTGATACAAACCAATTGCTGGCGCATCGTTCAGCCATTGATTAACAAACTGAATATACTTAGCTGCCCGCAGAGCTGAATTAGTGCGCGAACGCCCGCCAACCAAGTCGTTATCAACTGTTCGATTAGAATAATTAGCAAAATTGTAACCAGAAGCGCTAGCCTGCGACGAATGCCAGTAGGCAAAAACGTCTGGATCAGCGCCAAGCTCCAATTCATACAACAAAGCATCGTAGTCGCGCGGCTGCAACACGCTTTGCACGAAGCTAGTAGTTGTCGAGCTGGTATCGATTTCGCGCAGCTGGACATCAACGCCAAGCTTCGACCACTGCTGTTTAAGTGCATCGACTATTTTCTTGTATTCATCGCGCCCAGACGAAGTTGTCACAGCAACCGCCAGCGGCCGGCCGTCCTTGCCTTTCCATTGGCCTTGGCTATAAGTCCAGCCTGCTTCTTTGAGCAGCGCTTTGGCCTTATCTAAATTATAATCTGGCGCTGCCGGCAGTTTTTGCGCAATCTGACTTTGCAAAATCGGCGTGTCTAGCCGCGCCACATTGTCGCCGACAGTTGCGCGAATTGATGAAGTATCAGTAGCGTAGCGTAAAGCCTGGCGAACTCTAGCATCTTGAAGTGTTTGACTGCGATTATTCATCAAAAGATAGACGCCTTTGTTGAGAAGCCAATGTTTAGTCGAGTACTGTTTAGATTTAATGTTATCAGCAGCCGACAAAGACAAACCCGAAGCCGCCGAAACCTCACCGCTATTTACAGCTTTAACTAACAGCGATTCATTACCGTAAGCTCGCAGCTCCAGGCGCGACAAAGTCGAAACTGCTCCGTAATATTTAGTATTCGGTTCCATCCGCACCACGTCGGTAGAGCTAGTTGACTCGCTAGTTTGAACTCGTTTAACCGCAAATGGTCCGCTGCCGACTGGGTTGCTGCTAAAATCAGCTTCGCGCATTGACGACGGACTAACACTTTGCAAAATATGCTTTGGTATTACTGGAAAAGTCAAGGCATGCGAAAACCCGGCATACACCGCTGGTAGCATAAACTCTACCGTTGAATCGTCAATCGCCCGCGCCGAAATGTCTAACCAGTTAACTCGCAAAGGCGAACGCACTTGCGGGTTTTTGATCAGATTAATTGTATATACAACGTCCTCGGCAGTCAACTTTTTACCATCGTGCCAGACGGCATTGCGCAACTTGATTGTATAAACTTTGTCATCTTTTACCGTCATTGATTCGGCCAAGTCGGTATGCAACGCTCCAGTAACATCGTAATTATACAGAGACGAAAATAACAGCCGTGATACCGCCTGTTCAGGCTCGCTAGCCGCTAGCAAAGGATTAAGCGTGCTAATGTTGCCAATCACTCCCTCGACATACACGCCGCCAGACTTAGCGCCATCCTTCTTGCTGCCTTGTGAATTCCAGGAATACTGAATACCCAGGCCAGCTATCAGCAAGGCTATGGCAGCCAGCCAAATCATAATCTCGGTCATCACTAAGCGGACATTTTCAATACGCCGCAGAATAAAGCGGCTAGCATGGCGCTGCGTGGCGCCTTCGGCATGCTTGACTCTCAGCGCTAGCCGCTTGTAGCCCAGCCTCAGTTTGCCCTTACTTGCTTTACTCATTTATATCCACCCTTGATTTATCTATAAGTTCGGCAAAACCAACAACGCCACAATCGACATCACAAACGCTACAGCCAAGAAAATCGTCACTTCAAACAGGTTTTTATCGAGACCGCGCCGCGTCGTATACAATTCGCCAGAACCGCCAAATCCAGCACCCAGGCTAGCCCCGCGCTGCTGCAGCAGAACCGAAATTATCATCAGCACCGCCGATACTACCATAATAATTTGCAAAGTTAGCGTTACGTCCATTTTATGATTTCTCCTCTCGTTCGTCGTGATAACTGAGCTCCAGAACACTACTCACTACATAGTTTACCAAACTTAATATCAAACCTGCAAAAATCGAGTTCAAGAACGTCATTTGCAAGCCTGGCGCCAACATCAATGATAGCCAAACCAAAAAACCGTTAACAACTATCGTGAAAAAGCCAAGCGTTACCAAAATCATCGGTAACGACAAAATCATCACAATCGGCTTAAGTGTCGCATTGATAATTGAAAAAATCAGCCCGGCACCGAAAAACGCCACCAAACTAGAATCGATTTGAGCATTGCTATAACCCGTGCCAAAAATCCGCACCGCTACCCAAATTCCCAGCGAGTTCAGTATCCACCGGAGAATAAAAGCTATAAATTGTTTACTCATACTGCTACAGTATACCGCATCAGCCGTATTTTTCATAGTTGCGGCATATCGCCACCCTGGTAGCAAAAAGCCTTATAGACGCGAGCTCCTAGCGCTTGCCCGATAGCATCGCAAATTTCCGTTTGGCTAGCTCGCCTAACTGCCCGCATACTGCCAAAGTGCCGCAATAATTTGCGCCGCGTCGCCGGACCGACACCAGGGATGTCGTCAAGCTCGCTTTTTGTGGCGCCTTTGCGCTTGAGCGTTGTATGATAACTGACAGCAAAACGGTGTGCCTCGTCGCGAATACGTTGAAATAGCTTTACGACATCATCATACTCGCTCATAGTATCGCTACCGCGCAGATTCCGCGAGTGCGAACCAGCATTTTGCTGCCCAGCATGCAGATTAATTAAGTAAAAATCACCAGAATCCAGCACGCTAATACCGAGGCGCAGCTCTTTCATCAACTGGCCAAGCAGCGCGTCATCGTCGTTAATATGCGAACGATTCTTGGCGACAACGATTTCTTCTTCGCGCTTCGCTATGCCAATTACTGGCACCGTAACATCTAGCTTGTCTAATTCGTCGAGCACTGCACTAAGCTGCCCTTTACCGCCATCAATCAACAACAAATCCGGCATCCCCCAATCTTTACGATTTTTCTCGCTAAAGCGCCGCCTGATAGTCTCGCGCATATTAGCGGTGTCGTCATTGCGTTGAACGTGCATCTTGAACTTGCGATAATGCGTCCGGTCGCTAGCACCATTAGTGAAGACTACCATGCTGGCTACAACGTTAGTGCCGCTCATATGTGAGATATCATAGCCCTCAATCCTCGCTGGCGGCGCTGGTAAACTCAATAGCTCAGCTAACTGCGATAGTGCCCGATCTTTCGAAATATTAATGAACTCGCGATCGCCGAACATAATTCGCCGCTGCAGCTCGCGCAAATATGTCAACTTATTGCGAAGTTGTGCCGCTGTCTCGAATTCTTGGTTGCGCGCCGCTCGTTTCATGTCGCGTTCAATTTCTTGCGCGATTTTGACGCGCCCGCCCTCGATATATTTGATCAGCTTACGCAAAGATTTCTTGTACTCGTGGCTGGTCATATCAAGGCTGGGGGCCAAACCGATTTGCTCTTCTAGATTAGCGTGTTCGCGCTTAGGCGGCTTGATATAATAAGGAAAAATTTTGCGCAAATAACGCAGCGCCTTCTTTACCGGTAGACCGCTATAAAAAGGGCCAATATAGGTAGCGCCGTCATCGGCAGGACTGCGCGTAAAAGTCACCGTCGGCCATTCGCTTTTCATGTCAATTCGCACAAAAGTTTGCGATTTATCATCGCGCAGCAGAATATTATAGCGCGGCATATAACGCTTAATCATCTCGCTTTCTAGGAATAGCGCGTCAATCTCGCTCTCGGTTTCGATCCAATCAGTGTCATAGATCTCGGCGACCAGCGCCCGAGTTTTAGCGTCAAAATCTTTGCCGCTCTGAAAATACTGCCGCACGCGGTTTTTCAACACTGCTGCTTTGCCGATATAGATGATCTCGCCGCTCGCCGACTTATGAAAATAAACACCGGGGCTGCGCGGTAGAGTTTTGAGCTTTTGCTGCAACTGTTTATTCACAAGTACTATTATATCTCATATCAAGCAGCCAGGCTGCTGATAATGTCAGCCAACCTCTTCTTCTATAGTCATTTTCTATTACGCAATATTGTCTCAAACAACTCAGGAAAAGTATCGTCGGCCATGTCGCGCTTACCACAAAAATGCCCATATTCCGGAAATAATCGATAACAGGCAGACGGGAAAGAATTTTTTAGAATTTTTATTGCAGCATCAACTCGCACCGAGTCATTGTCAGAGTAAAATATAGTTAGACTACGTACGCGATCAAGCAGCGCCTCGTCAATCTCAAAATCAAAAAAACCGCCACGAAGAGGCTCGTCATATGGAGCTTCGGGGTTAAACTTATCGCCAAAAGCTGGCGCAACAAGATAAACGTCGCCTGCACAAATTTGCGAATTCTCACTCATCCATTGAATTAGAAAACCCCCGCCACAACTATGACCAACCAACATAGTTTCTGAATTTACATCATATTTTTCAAAAGTCTGTCGCCACAACGAGTAATCTGGTCGCCACGATTCAGGCATCTCGGGTGTCTGAGTGTCAATACCGCGAATTAGCAGCTGCTGTTGCAGCCATGGAATCCAAATCGAGTTACTAGCGCTCGGTAGATTTGGATTGAAATAAGATTGTTTGGACGGCTTACCGTGAACAATTATCGCCTGATTCATATTTCAATATTAACACAAGACAAGCCAGCCTCCGTGTCTATTCCCTCTTAGAACAATATGAAGAGATAGACAACAACCTTTTCACCCTCATTACCAAGCTCCGACGAAGTAATTCAACTGCCAAATTCCAGGAAACAACGAGCTATTATCGTACCAAAAGCTGGCCATTCGCTCCATCCAAGCGGCGAGAACAAGCACCTAGCACCTCTCTCGCAACAGCAAGCCTGCCAATTGGTCGTCGACACCGGCTTAAAAATTTTGAGCACCAGCTTTCCAGGCAGAGAATTGGAATAAACAAGAAAGCACTTCAGCGGCCTATCAACGGCGTAAGTATTCTTCCAAAAATTCGCTCCACTCCGGCGCATTCTTCTCCCGGAAATAATGGTGCAAGAAATCAACCATAATTTGCTGGCGGCTTTCTGCTTCCGTATTCCCTGGCTCGGTCAGCATCAAACCCTTCAGTTTCAGCAGCTTTTCAAAAAAGTGATTAATGAAGCCGTCGGTATCATGCGTATTGCCATCAGCATTATATTCGTGCGCCGCCAGATTAACATTCGGCCAAACTGCGGGGTCAAAAATCCGCCCGCCATGATGGCAGGCATAAACCAGCGCCCGCTCAATCCCAACCGCGCCAATAGCATCGCACATGTCAGCGTCAGACACCAGCCGCCCCGCCAGCCGCTGTGGCTGCTTGCCGTTCAAACGTTTGCTATAGCCGATCGCCGCAACATTTTCCAATACCGCTCGGCGCAAATCTTCAGCCACCTTTGCTTCTGTCATAATATTTACTGCGTTCGTCAATTTCTCTGCCTGCGCCTTGCCGACTAGTTTATAGTCGTCGACGTCATGCAGCCAAGCCGTCAACAGCACTTCTTGCAGATCCACTGATTCGCTGCATTCGCTAGCAAAACGCTCTGCCAGCAGCGCCACTCGCTCGACATGATCATCGGCGTGACCTGAGGTGTCGCTGCCTAGTAATTCACGGACCAATAGTTTAACTTTATTAAGTTCAGGAGTTTGCTTATTATTCATAGCATTTATTATATCTCATTGCCGCCACTAGCACATTAGCTGCCCTTGTATTTCTATAGTATTTATGCTATAATATAAAGATATGGCTGAAGTAATCACCACCGCTCCAAAGTCGAAAGAAGCGGAAATCAAACTGTTAATTATGTCGCTAGGCGAGCTAACTTCGCGCTTAGGCGACGATGAGGCGTCCACCGCTATAAAAGCGATTGCTAATTTCGTCAACCACCGCAGCCCAGGCGATAAGCAGATGCTGCCTGTATCTGATGCAGATATCGCCAGTAAATATACTGATATCGTAGCCTTGCGGCTGCCTGAAACCGAAGACGTTATAGACGCTAACTTTATCACAAACAATGTAGTCGGGTACGTTGGAGCGATGGAACCAATCAAGCACAGCGCCCGTCTAATGTCTGAGGTCGGCTCGCTCAAAGTCGACGATAGCCTGCGCGGCCACGGTGTCGGAACTATATTATTTAAAAGAATTATTAAGGCAATGCAAGACGAAGGAATTACGCCTTATGCATTTTGCAATTCAGACAGCTTGCCTATAGCCAAACGGCTTGGCGGGCGCGAGATAGAGTCAGCAGACGAAGTGCCCCGAGAGGCATTGGAGCTATGCCAAGGCTGCCCTCTCTACGGCAGAACAGGTGGCAAAAAATACAGATGTTGTGATACTGTAGTGGTATGGGACACTCCGACCGAAACCAACTAGATCTAGTTGAATTAGCTAAGCAGCTCATTGCCATACCGTCAGTATCAGGCAACGAGGCAGAAGCTTTAGATTTCGTTGCATCGTGGATGCGATCAGCTAATTTTGACGAAGTTATTACTGATGAGCGCTTTACCGCCGGGTTAATCCGTGCCAAAGGACAGACAGCAAAGCGCGCGCTCATTTTGTGCGGGCATGTTGATACGGTTTCTCCTGGCGATGAGTCGGCTTGGCGGCAGAGTCCGTGGCAACCATACGTTATGAACGGCCGGCTATATGGTCTAGGCGCCACCGACATGAAAGCTGGCGTCGCTCTACAAATGATAGCCGCCGCCGAATACGCAAACGAACGTCGTGACGACCTTGATGTGTGGTGCGTCACTGTTGCTAGCGAAGAGATTGATGGTGCTGGGTCGGCTGATTTTGCGAAGTATTTTTCAGAAAAGACACAGTACGAAGAAGTTAGCTGCGCCATCGCCGAACCGACGGATAATCGAATTGAAATCGGACATCGCGGCAACAAGTTTGTTGAATTTATCTTTGAGCGCACATCAAGCCACGCCTCGCAAGAGAGCGCTTATTACGATAGTTCGCTGCCAGCCGTGGTGTCGTTCCTGAATGATTTGCCAGAGATTCGCGAGCAGCTTCATGCCGCCTATAGCCACGATATTTTGGGTGCTCCCAGCTTCACGCCAACGCGCGTTGAACCTGCAGGGTCATACTCTAACAACAAAACAGCTGGTGTCAGCTCTGTGATGGTCGATATCCGCACCACACCGCCCCTGGACGCAGACTTTGAAAATTGGGTTGACGAGATAGCTGCCCGCTACGATTGCACATGGCGGCATCCCGCTACACCTGTGCCGTCTGCTTTGTGCGATACGAACGCCAAAATCTTGAAAACCATGCAGCGCCTACTGCCAGAAGCTGAGACAGCAGTCAGCTACGGCGGCACCGATCAAGCGTTCTTCCAGGCCATTGGCGCAGAGACGGTCATCTACGGCCCTGGCGATTTCGACCAAGCGCACACCGTAAACGAATCGGTATCAGTAGCAAGAATTAGACAGACGCATGGCATTTACCAGCAACTCATTCAGTCAATATAGGTTTAGCGTATTGCGATTTGCTTGACACAGCAGGTTAAAGATTATCAACAGGTAAACCTCGTGTTACAATATCTGTAAGCTTTGTTAAATTAAGGAGGTTTTATGAAAACACCAAAATTACTATTGATCATCGCTGGATCGCTTGCGGCTATTGCAGTAGTATTAATTGCTGTCAGCTGCATACCGCCGTCCGGACCAGAGCCAGAATACGTTTGCGCCAAAAACGGCCAGCCAAGTTCCGGGTTCAAAGACACCAAGAAAAATTGCCCGATAACTTCAGAAAGTTTGAAAGCTCATATGACATGGGAAGAAGGCCCGTTTGGCAGAGGCAAATATATTATGCGCCAAATCGCCGTCGTATCGATATTTGGAGCGATTGGCTGCGCTGTTGCTTCGCCAATTGTAAAATCAAAGCAGAACAAAAAGTTAGAAAAATAAAACTAACAAACTCATATAATATAACTAGCTGGATCTGCCGTCTTTTTATGCAAGTAAGGTTACAAAAAACACATTGTAATTTTACGGAAAATTTAACTTTTTGTCCTAATATTGATATATATTAACTTTTCGCTCAAAGTTACCAAAAGGGCGAAGAAGTCGCCCTTTGCTTTGAGCATCTCGAGAGGAGAGGAGGTGAGAAAAGTGGAGATGGCAGGCAAAGCTGGTATTGTTGGCGGTCTCGTAGCGGTGCCGATTAACATCGGCATCATCGTTGCGGTACTCTCGCACTACATCTGTGGCATGTCCGATATGTGGTGCGTGTCCATCGGGGCGGCCATTGCCGTCCCCGGGGCGGTCATCGCCCATATCCTGCTCATGCGCTACTGGCGCAAGCAGGACGGTGAGAAGCGATAGAGGACCCAGGCCCGCTGAAAATAGCTCGCTGAAAATTGTTCAATTCGGTTCGAGACGCACATTTTAGCGTCTGCTGGATTGAAATCCAGTTTCCGGTTTGAGCACGTTTTCGGCGGGCTATTTTCTTGTCTGGTCAATCTTTAACTACGGCTTCGCAAAATGCATTTTACAAAAACCGCCGCCCTTCCAGCGCGTGCCCGAGGGTAATTTGATCGGCATACTCTAGATCGACACCTACAGGAATGCCGCGAGCTAAACGCGAGACCTTGGTAGCTAGGTGTGATTCCTTAATTTGGCGCTGGATGAATAGCGCCGTTGATTCGCCCTCGACGCTAGCGTTGGTGGCGATAATAACCTCCTCGACGTTATCGTCGCGCAATCGCTGCAATAGCTCAGGTATATGAAGCTGTTCTGGCCCGACGCCGTCAATCGGCGAAATCGTTCCGCCCAATACGTGATAAGTACCCTGGAATTGCCCGGTGCGTTCTAATGCCACTATATCCAGCGGCTCTTCGACAACGGCAACTAGCTGGCGATCGCGTTTCGGATCGCTATATAGCGGCGAGATTTCCTGGTCAGCATCAATTAGCGCGAAAGTTTTCGGGCAACTTCTGACCTGCGCGTGCAGCTGCCGCAGGGTGCTCGCAAGCGCTTCGGTGGTGCGAGAATCGTTTTTTAGCAAGAAATAAGCATAGCGCTCAGCCGTCCGCGGCCCAACGCCTGGCAAATGACCCAACTCCTCAATAACACGCTCAAGCGCGCTTGGCAATAGAGCCATTAGTTTATAATCCGAGACTTCCTAGCCCGCCCATCAGCGGTTTCATCTTTTCGGCAGCAATTTCTTGTGCTTTAGCCATACCGTCGCGGATAGCAATCTCAATCCAGTGTTCAAGCTGGTGGATATCATCTAGATCAACGTATTCTGGATTAATCTTAATCGATTTGATCTTGAGCTCGCCGGTAATTTGAACAATGACTGCACCATCGCCCGCCTCAACCTCGACGATTTCTTTGGCTAAAGCTTTCTGCGCTTTGCGCAAATCATTCAACATTTTCATTTGATTCAAGGCCATTTTGACTCCCCTTCTTCAGAAATTAACTCTACCAATTATAACTTATTACGGCAATTTTTTGTAGACATAGAGCCGGTCGCCATTTTGAGCACGAGCGTTAGTTATAATACTCTCTAGCTGCCATTCTTTCGGAATCTTGCGGCGGGCGGCGCGCGTCACCACCGCTTGGGTTGCTTCGGGATTAAGCTCGGTAACAACCGTTAAGGATTTATTGTAGTGAGCAACTAGATTATAAATAGGCGCCTCGTCCGCATCAGCCAAGAGTATCATATTTTTTTGACGCTGCAATTGGGCATTAACTAGCGATAGATCACTGTTGTAGGCGCGAACAACAGCCGGATTGTACGTATATCCGTTAAAATATTGATTAACGCTAATATAAATCAATCCGCTAACTAACACACTCAATGGCAGCAAACCCGCAACGCGAGCATACGGATTGCAAGGAAATAGCCGATACCAGTAGCGAATCAAGAAATCAAAGCCAGTAGCAACTGCAATTACCATCAGAACAAATATTACATACTGATTATTATAATTAAGCAAGGCGAGCGGCACCATAACCAAGCTCATCAAGATAGTAACATAACTGCGCGCTGTATAATGCGTGGCTGCCAGGCGGCAAAAACCTAGTAAAGCAATAGCCGTCAACGGCATAGCATAAGCCGGCCTCAGTAGACCATCAGCAGCACTATCAGTAGCAGCAAAACCAAACAGACTAAGGCTCGAAAGTAGCGCATTAGTTTTGAGATGCACGAAGTCTGACGGCAAACCGAGTAGTACCTTGCCAATAACTTTTGGCTCTAATATTAAGGCATAAACTAGAGGCGCCATCGCAGCCAAGCCGACCAGCAGTGCAATGAGTAGTTTTTTCTTGGGCAGCCGCTTGATAATCGCTCGGATATGCGGATGAACTAAAGCCACGATAATTATAATTAAGTCCAGGTATACACCCATCGGCAAATAAAGCGCGACGCTCATCAACACGCCGCCAAGCACTTTCCAGAATGTATGAAAATGTTTGCCGCGCGTCACATACATACCCGCAACCATCAGCCAGACTGCAACAGCGCTAAAGGTAATACTGGGCGTACCGTCTTGCGCTTGGAATAGAAAATGTGTCGAAGTTGCCAATACAATCGTCGAAATGACAGCAACGTTAGGCTTGAACCAAGCGCGAATCAACATGAAAATACCTAGCATCGTCAAGGTGCCAAGCGCAATTGACGGCAGTTTAATCGAAAATTCGCTGACACCAAACACAAAAATTGATAGCCGCTGCAACAGATAATATGGCAAATTTACCACCATCGACGGCTCAAGAGTTTGACGCGACAGCATACTAGCCTGGCTGACAGATTTGATTTCTTGCTCGCGCAAACCGCCAGGAGTATACAATACGCCGATCCATAGCACTGCCACCAAAAGTACAGCGATGCAAAAATAACTCAAAATATAGCGATATTTATATAAAGTATAGTCCGCAGGTTTACGCATACTAATTATGATTATATCACGCGAGAGATTATTCGTGGCGCTTATCGAGCGACATGAACCGCAGGCGCTCTGGATGGAAGTATAATTGAACTTTGCCAACCGGGCCATTGCGGTGCTTAGCAATGATTAAGTCGGTAATATTGGCGACATCTGGATTGTCTGGTTCGTAATAGCCGGGGCGATAAATAAAAGTAACAATATCAGCGTCTTGCTCGATACTTCCCGATTCGCGCAGATCAGCTAGCTGCGGAATTGGCGGCGTACGGCTCTCGACCGACCGGCTAAGCTGGCTAAGTGCTACTACCGGTACGTTTAATTCGCGAGCGATGATCTTCAAGCCGCGACTAATTTCGCTAACTTCTTGGACGCGATTGCCGTTGTAATTACCATTGGCCTGCATCAACTGCAGATAGTCGACGACAATTAACCCGAGCGTTTGATTATGCGCGATTCGGCGGGCTTTGGTGCGCATACCGAGAACACTGAGTGCTGGCGTATCATCAATATAAATCGGCGCTTCAGCCATTTCGCCCATGGCTTCGCTGATTTTCGCAAAGTCGTCATCGCTGAGATTACCAGTACGAATATTCCAGCTATCAACACCGGCAGCATCAGCCAGCATACGATCGATTAGCTGCTGCTTGCTCATCTCGAGACTAAAGAATAACACTGGCAGTTTAGCAATAGTCGCCACATTGTATGCCAAGTTAGTCACAAACGCAGTCTTGCCCATAGCTGGCCGGGCTGCCAGGATAATCAAGTCGCTGCGCTGTAAGCCGGCTGTCATATTATCGAGATCTTGATAGCCGGTGCGGATACCGCGCAGCTGGCCTTTATTGCGGTGTAGCTCTTCGATGCGCGAAAAACTCTCGTCGAGGATAGTCTCGATACTAACCAGATCTTGCTTAATCGTTTGGTCAGAGACGTTGAATAGCTCAGCTTCGGCTTTTTCGAGGATTTCTTGGGTTGGTGTTTCTTCGTCGAATCCTAGCTCGCTGATTTCACCGCTAGCTTTGATCAGGCGCCGGCGAACAGCTTTCTGAGCAACGATTTCAGCATAGCTAGCAGCGTGAGCAGCCGTAGGTACATAGTTAGTTAGCTCGGTTAAGTACGTCGAGCCGCCAATTGTCTCGAAATTATCCGTTTTCTTGAGTTCCTCGGTTAGAGTCAATAGATCGACTGGCTTATGCTGCTCGTACAAATGCATCATACTTTTAAAAATCAGCTGGTGCCGTTTGTCGTAAAAATCTTGTGGTTTTACTGTCTCGCTGACATCCGCTAGCACGTCGTCGTCAATCAAAATTGCTCCGAGCAAGCTCATCTCGGCATCGATACTCTGCGGCGGTATTTTGGCAGCGACTTCTTTTTGCTTAGCCATTACAAATTCACCTCTTCTCCTCCGCCCATAATATCAAGAATAGCGGCGGTTTGGCTATCTTTTGGCGGTTTTGGCTTAGCGCTGACGATAATTTCACGGTCAAGCTTTTGTGCCTGTAGAGCGCCAGCAAGCACTGGCAGCGACTTTTCGATTTGATTTTTAGCAAATTTCTTACCAGCAAAAACCGTTAACTGCTGATCGTCTAATTCGTAGCCGCTTTTCGCGAGATAACTATAGGCGCCAGTGGATTTTGCGTGAACAGCCTCGAGAAATTTTGACCAATCAAAATTAGCTGTTTGATTTGGCTGGGCATTTTTCTTCTTTTTTTGCGGAGTATCGCTAGCTGGCTGCGGCGCGTAAACAGGCGCTGGTTCGTTCACGACCATTGGTTGCGCCGATTCCGGCTGCGCTGGCGTTGACTCCGCAGAAACATCAGAATTAGAAACATTTGTATTAGAACCAAGCGCTATCAGCAATTTGACATACGGCCAAGCGGTTTTCTGGTTTGACAATAATCTGTCGGCTAGCGGTAAGTAATTAGATTTATTGATGATGTCGCTACGGATTTCGTGCAGTAATTGCTCGTTGATAGCATTGGCTGGCACGCCTCTATGCTCAAGCGCGCGCAAGGTATCGGCGATCGTTTGTAAATCGCCCGCGCAATAAGCCTCTAGCAGCTGTCGAATTTCAGCCGTGCTTGCTAAGCCTAGCGAATCTTCGACCATAGCAGCAGTGACTGTCTCGCTGCTTAAATTTTGCATTTGATCTAGCAGGCTAATACTATCGCGGAAACTTCCCTGCCCATAGCGGGCAATTAGCTGCAGGGCGTCGTCGTCGATAGAAATCTGCTCGGCATCAGCAATGGTACGCAAATGTGCGGCAACTTCGTCTTGGCTAATTGTCCGGAAATTAAAGCGCTGAACACGACTAAGAATCGTAGCTGGCAATTTATCGGCATCAGTGGTTGCTAGGATAAACACAGCGTGCTCGGGCGGTTCTTCAAGCGTTTTGAGCAGTGCATTGAACGCTGATTTGCTCAGCATGTGAACCTCGTCAATAATATAGATTTTTTTGGGGGCGCTAACGGGCGCAATCTGAACCTTCTCGCGCAAATCACGGATATCTTCAACTGAATTATTGCTGGCTGCATCAATCTCGATAATGTCGAGATGAGTTGATTCATCGCGGTACGGCAAGCGATTGATTTCGTGTGCCAGAATCCGTGCAATCGACGTTTTACCAACGCCGCGCGGCCCTGTCAATAAATAAGCATGCGCCGTCGTGCCATTAGCAATCGCCCGCTGTAAAATCGCCGTAATATGCGGCTGACCGACAATCTCGCTCAGCGACCGGCTGCGATATTTCCGATATAAAGCCTTACCCATTTGTTATATTATAGCGCAGAATCAGCGATTAAAATAGCGAAGCTTGAACTGGCGCTAGATCTAGCTGCTCAACAGTACGGCTAATGGTCATATCGTATCCGATATATTTTTTGATTGGTAAGAAAATAAAGCGGCTATTTTGCTGCATAATTAGCATGCCACCAATTAGCCCTGCGAAGCGTCCAGCAATTTTTGGCTCGATTATTTCCGTTAGATCATCGCTTTTTGGTTCGATAGTTAGCATGTATGGCGATAAATTCAAGAACTCGCTGTTATCAAATTTAACACCTAACTGCTCTGCGATCCGCTGGATTGTTTGATGTAATTTCTGATCGGCTAGCGTCGGATCGTAATGCTCATTTGCTAGAATTGTTGCTTTCTTGCGCAGCTGCACACTCTCGCAAAGACCTGGCAGCCGGGCGATCTTCGCTTCGTATTGGCGAGCGATATTAGCGCTGGGAAATACTTCAAGGATAGCAGCATTGCGGGCACCTTGTTCTAACAATCGTGCTAGTTTGCGTTCAGCATAAGAAATACCGACCTTTATCACCTCTGGCGAGAAATAAGCTAAGTATAAGATATGCGGCTGCTGATTCAGCTCAGCCTGCTGTTGGCTGATATTTGTAGTATTGTAGAACGCTGGATTGAAGCCAGTCTTTTGCTGGCACTCTGGACATTGCTCGTATTTATCATCAAGCTGGCGGTCGCCAGGGCAGCGATGACATTGCTTAGCTGCCAAATCGTACCAACCAATACATTTTTTGGTGCTAGTATCAAATGATAGAGTAAATTCGCCTTGCGGCTGCATACGCCAGAACTTACCGCCATCATCCATGACGCGCAAATACGGCAAGTTACTACTAGGATCGTAGCTGACCCGTGTAAATCGAAAAGTTCCCTCGCCTAAATCATGCATTAATACCCCTATTTGTGATGATCCAAACTTATAAATTATAGAGCTGCTTCAACTGCCGCCCAGGTAGCATCAGGATTGTCTTCTGGCACAATGATAGTAACCTGATCGCCAACATTGATACGGAAATAGGTCACGCTCGCCAGCAAAATCCGATATTCTTTACCTTGCGCTTCAACATAGTAAGCGCCGTCATGCTGCGTAAGCGTACCGATAACTTGCTTGCGGGCAACCGGGCCAATTTGCTTGTAAATGAAACCGCCATCATCAGCGATAGTTAGTTTGAGGATATCGCCCTCAACTAGCTTAGATTTGCTAGCGTAATTAGCCGGTACCGGGTAATTTTTGCCATCCGGACCGACCATCGTCTGGCCGTCGAAAACGCCCTCGATAACTTTGCCCGAAACATCTTCGCGGCTGTTAGTTGGCATCACGACTTGCCCGTCTTCGCCCATTATGCTAATTAGTAGCTCTTTGGCAGCAGCCAAATTAGTCTCGGCGTCTTGAATAAGCATCTTGAGCCGCTTGACTTGTTTCTCTGGTAATTCTGACATACTAGTCTCGCAATCCTTTGTATGTTTTTATAATATCATTCCAATTATAACGCATCAGGATATCACGTCAACCCTTTAGGCCATCTTTCCACAAGTTTAACAGATATGAACGTAAAGTCGTTGTAAAAATCGTCGACCGCTTCAGGCATACAAAAACGCCCCCAGATTTTGGAGGCGTTTTCTAAAACAATACGATCGTGCGAATCTGGAAATATATTCGAGATTAAGCGACTTCGACGGTAGCGCCAGCCTCTTCCAAGGCTTTCTTGGCAGCTTCGGCTTCGTCTTTGCTGACTTTTTCTTTGATTGGGCTTGGCGCGTTATCAACCAAAGCTTTCGCCTCGCCGAGGCCAAGGCCAGTTAGTTCCTTGACGGCTTTGATGACGGCAACTTTTTGGCTGCCAGCGTCTTTCAAGGTGACAGTAAATTCAGTCTTTTCGTCAGCAGCGGCCGCACCAGCGTCGGCAGCTGGACCAGCAACGGCAACTGCGGCAGCAGCTGGCTCGATGCCGTATTCTTCTTTGAGGATATTCTTTAATTCATTTACTTCGAGAACTGTCAATTTAGTCAGTTCTTCGGCAAGTTTCTTTAGGTCTGCCATAGTAATTCTCCTTGTAGTTAAATTTTAATTAGATTGGTTGCTTAAGCGGTTGCTTTGTCTGCCACGCCGTCCAGCAATGCATGCAGATTGCCAGAGAGCGCGTTGGTAACGTCGTGTACCGGACTGAGCAGTTGTGCCACAGCCTCGGCGATGAGCTGATTCTTGCTCGGCAAACCAGCCAGCGCCACCACATCGGCGGCACTCTGGGCCAAGCCCTCACCGCTGAATCCAGCGACTAGTTCGACACTAGGATGAGTTTTTGCAAAGTCATTAAGGACTTTAGCGGCCATCACCTCGTCGTCGCTAGAAACAGCATAAATTAGCTGGCCTTGCAGCGCAGAAGTATCAGTCTCTTTGAACGTCTCGCTAGCAGCAAAAGCTACGCGCACCAAGCGGTTCTTGACAACTTTGACGACCACGCCATTTTCGCGAGCAGCTTTGCGCAGCTCTTGCAATTCAGCTACGCTGGTGCCCTGGTATTTAGCCACGGCAATAGCTTTTGCGCTAGCAAACAACTCGCTCATCTCTGCAACCAAAGCTTGTTTCTTATCTTTGGAAATTGCCATTGATAATACTCCTTTGGTTTATTTGATATTTATGCGATCGTATTGTTAAGGGGCGACATTCGGCGAGCAACAAAAAAACTTTGGCGCTCGCCAAAGACTATACTACAGGAAAAGTTGATTCCCTCGGCGGCATATTAAGCAGAATTACTCCTGCGGCCGCTGTCTCTGGCAATGTCTAACATCTATTATAGCAAATTTTGCTGCATTACACAATAGCAAATGCTTGACATATTTAGGCGTTTCTGGTACAATAGAAATTCGTGAGAACGAAGACAAGCCCTGGTGTTTGTACAAGGGAATGTAATACGCTTAACCCTGCTGACAAGCAGGGTTTTTCCAGTCAACAATATCCAGAGAAGTATAATTCAAACGACCTAGTTGACAGTCTGGCTATTGATTATCTAAGAGCAGCCTCGCGGGAGCGTCCTGATCTGATTGAGCATGCTCATAGAGTTTATGGGTTAGTTAAGGCTTTTGCCGGCGATCTTATGCCTGATACGCGCGATGCAATTATGCTGCATGATATCGTATCCCGATTCCGCAACCCAGACGGAAAATACAGCCAAGAATCGCGCGATGCTGCTGGACTAGCGCTATTAAAATACTTTACCGACCCCAGAATCCCCCATGATAAAGCACGCTATATGCGGGATATCTTGTCAGATTTCGACGAGATTGAGGTAGCAGCTGGCAGACATCGAAAAACATTAGCCGACGAAGCCGCTGCAAGCTTGCCAGACGAGAATAATCGCCGTAAAGATATAGCCAGCGTCATTTCCGATAGGTACGAAGGTGTCGTTCCAAGAGAAGCTTGGGCTATATCGGAAGCTCGCATCGATCCGGAATACATGAAAGACTTCTTGAAAACTGTAAACATTGAGTCTGTCATTATTAAAGCCTGCGAGCTGGTTGATAATCTGGAACACCCAACGTCCAGGCGAGAGTCTGCTCTATTGCAAGATGTCTTAGAAGCGGAATCGTTCTATGCCCCGCTGTGCGAAGTGCTAGGACTAGAAGCTTTAGGCTCGAAACTGCTAGGCCTGGCAAAACGTATCCGCCTCGAAAAGCTGAACAAATTTGCTTCGATAGAGCAAGCAAGAGACATGTTATTCAATATAAAGACAGTCGGCGTCAGGCGTATATTGGAGAATATTTTTGGTGACAAATACGATATTTCGCTTGTAGTCGGCCCTGATTATAGCGGAGAATGTCCTGCCGTAGTTGGCGAGTTCGCAGCCCAACTGCCCAGCGGTCGCCTAACCTCTGGCAATTACCGCTTGAAATCTGTCGGCTCGTGCGCTGATAAATCAGATCGTGATAATGGTAATATGCCTATGGATCCATTTGCTCTGATGGATATCTCGCCAGACATAGAATCATCGGCGAAAAACTTTGCCGAAATAGTTCAAATCCTTTCTGACTCGCCAAATGTCGAACTGCAAAAGGCAACTAGCAAAAAATCCGCCATCTACATCCAGGGCGCTAGCGATTACGTCGAGATTATAACTCAAACTTTAGCTGAAGCTGGCATAGACAAATCGCAAATTCAAATAAAAGAACAAACTGAAGCGGACATCGAAAAACGGGGATACAAGAAGATGGAAGTTTCAAAAGTAACGTTTATCGCAAGACAAGAACATCCGCATAAACCTGGCGAAATAATCAATATTCCTATCGAGTTTCAGTTTTTAACCAAAAATGAGCGCCAACGATCGCGAACTGGCGACATCGCACATATTGCTTACAAACATATTGATACTAAACTCAAAAAGGAAGGCTACTACAAGCTGCCCGATGACGATCCTAAAAAGCAAGAGTTGGACGAAGAAGCTCGTAAAACGCGCAAACTATTCGTAGGAGTCCTCAACGATATCCATGATCGCATGAGCCGCTTGAATCCTAATAGCTATGAAACCAACGGCCAATCAGACGAAGGCGGCGAGAAGTTATTTTGTGAACTTGAACACCTTTTGCAAGAGCTGGATATAATTAAATTATAACTGCTTAACAATTGATTGAATTTCAACGTTTATTTGCTCGGCTGTCTTGTAATGACCATTGCTGTAACATTCTATAACATGAGACGAAGGCAATTTGCTAGCAATTGTACGATAGGCGGCATCAACGCGTTTCTGAAAATTACTACTACGCGATTCGAAAGTATCTGAAGTATCTACAACCTGGCCGCGCTTAGTAATCCGTTTTCTGCGCTCGTTTTCGTTGTCGAGAGCCAAAATAATAATACAGTCTGGACGCATATATCTTTTGGACGTAAAAAGTCTAGTGATTTTCATAATATGTTTAGCATCAATCCCCTCGCCGTATCCTTGATAGGCTAGAGTCGAGACATAGTTGCGAGCCGAGATAACGACAGCACCGCATTTTAGGGCCGGCTCAATTTTCTGCTGCCATAGTTCGCGGCGAGCAGCGCTAAATAATGCCAGATTGATTTCAGGGTCACGCACTAGAGCGCCATCCTTGATTAGCGAACGCAAGTAGTTGGCAACGGGCGTAAGTTTATCCGAGTCGTCGCTGCCAGGCTCCTCAATTACTATCACTTCTCGGCTTTGCTGGCGGCAGTAATCAGCTAGCAATTCAGCTTGGGTTGACTTGCCTGTACCGTCGTTACCTTCAATGACGATATAAGTACTACTCATTACATAATCTCCAGCCTTTACAATAATCCTTCGCTAAGGCCAGCGACAGGTTGCGGCAATTCTACCGGCGAAGCATAAGCTCGCGGCAATAACATCCACGGCCGCCAAGCAGCCTTAACAGCAGCAAGATCAGCGCTAATATTAGCTTGATAATTACCAGAGGCCTTGGCATATTCGGTAGCCACTGGTCCAGTAGCGCTAAAGACAATCTGCGCTATACGATAGCCAACTGGCAGCACGATGTACTCATTCTCGTTGAGATTATGAACCTCCATAGTCCAGCGGTTAATATAACCTGGATCACCCCAACCAGCGCAGTAGCAAGCCGAGATGCCGATACGGCCAGTAGTACTACGAGCCTGCATACTGGTAGTACCTGGCGGCAGAATGCCAATAAATTCATGAGTATGCGCCAGGATTCGCTCGTTTGGCCGCAAGACGATGACCGGATGATCGTCATTAATACCTTTGATACTATCAATGCCAGCGACACTTTGATTAGCAATTCGGCGGCGAACTTCGTGCCACGGCTTGGCAATTTTGTATTCACCAAAGTAGCGCCGAACGTCAGTTTCGTCGAATGGATTAAACAACCTTTCCTTCCCCTGACTGCCAGCTCTATAAAAATAATAGCCAAGCGTTACATCAACACTGCTACCATTTATACGCGCTGGCGCTGGGTCGCAAACGATATGACCATCTGCTAGTGCTGCTGCGATTTCTCTATCGCTATAAATGCCAGTTGGCTGCGATAATTCGGTCGAATCTGTTTTCATGTCTTTTCATTATACATTCACCGCTACCGCTTACACAACTAGCCTGTGATATGATTAAGTTGATGGAACGCGATCAGAAAAAGCAGTGCAGCATAGTAGTCGCCTACGATCGCCAGCGCGGTATTGGCATTGACAACAAACTGCCGTGGGGGCGCAGTTTGCCGGCAGATCTGCAGCATTTCCGCCAATTAACCACTGGCGGTACAGTAATCATGGGTCGTAAAACTTATGAATCTATTGGCCGTCCGCTACCGAATCGCCAAAATATCGTATTAACTCATGCTAAGCTGGGCGGTATCGCTACAGCTAGCTCGTTAGAAAATGCTTTGCAAATGGCAAGCAAAGATAAGATATGCATCATTGGCGGCGCAACCGTTTACGCGGCCGCACTCAAATCAAATGTGGTAAGTAGAATATATGCTACAGAAGTCGATGCAGAACTTCCAGCGGATACATTTTTCCCCGAGCTTGACGATACTTGGCGTAAAACATCAGAAGAATCACATACTGCTGATGATGCCAACACTTATCCTTATATATTTGCGATATATGAAAAGTAGCCTTGCCATGCATTGCTGTTTAAACTGAAATTGGCGCTTTGATGGCTGGCCATGGATTGTAGTTCTTTAACTTGAAATCATCAAGATCATAATCATCGATTGATAGTTTTGGTGTGATATCGAGAGTTGGCAACGGACGCGGTTGGCGTGTCAACTGAAGTTTTGCTTGCTCAATATGGTTCAGATACAAATGAACATCACCGCCCATCCAAACAAATTCACGCGGCCGCATATCAACCTGCTGTGCAATTATCATAGTCAGCAGAGAGTAGCTAGCGATGTTGAATGGGACGCCCAGAAATGTATCGCATGATCGCTGATCAAGCCGGCACGATAACCAGCGCCGCTGGTCGGAGTCATTGGAATCAGCGGGTGTGGTATAGAATTGAAATAACATATGGCATGGCGGCAAAGCCATGTTGTTTACTTCGGCAGGATTCCAAGCGGTAACGATTAGCCGCCGTGAGTCTGGACTAGCGCGTAGTTGATCAATAACGTTAGCAATCTGGTCAATACGTTCACCATTAGGTGCTGGCCATGCCCGCCACTGCGCGCCGTAAACCGGACCGAGATCGCCGTTCTCGTTAGCCCACTCGTCCCAGATATGAATTCCGCGTTCTTGCAGCCAGTGCACGTTGGTATCGCCCCGCAAAAACCAAATCAACTCGCCGAAGATACCTTTGGTAAAGAGCTTTTTGGTGGTAAGTAGTGGAAAGCCCTCGCGCAAATCAAAACGCATCATATGTCCGAAGATGCTGAGCGTACCAGTACCTGTCCGGTCATGCTTCTCGACACCTTCTGCCAGAATACGGTCAAGTAAATCAAGATATTGTCTCATCCCTACCCTCCTTCTAAAAATAGAGCGAGATACTAGGTCTCGCTCTGAAATTATATGGGTTTATTTTGCTTGATAATCAACTTTGATACCGGGGCCCATCGTAGTAGCGACGGCAACCGATTTAATGTAAACACCCTTGATGGAGGATGGCTTCTGCGCCTGTAAGCTAGCAAAGAAAGTATTGGCGTTTTCAAGCAATTTTTCAGCGCCGAAGCTAATTTTTCCAACACTTAAATGGATAGCAGCCTGCTTGTCGACACGATATTCGACCTTGCCAGCTTTAGCTTCTTCGGTAGCTTTGGCGACATCGGTCGAGACGGTACCACTCTTCGGGTTCGGCATCAAGCCCTTCGGGCCGAGCAAACGAGCGTACTTACCGAGTTTTGGCATGTAGGCTGGCGTAGCGATTAAGACGTCAAAATCAAGCGTACCCTTGTCAAGAAGTTTGACGATAGCCTCATCACCAGCCAGATCAGCACCAGCTTTTTTGGCTTTGTCGGCATCAGTGTCAGCTGCGAAAACAGCTACTCGGACAGTCTTGCCGGTACCGTGAGGCAGGACTACGGTCGAACGAATATTTTGGTCGGCTTGACGCGGATCGACGCCTAAACGAACGTGAATTTCGACGCTAGCGTCAAATTTGCTCGGATTGGTTTCGGTAGCAAGTTTGATAGCATCGGCGAGCGTGTAGGCCTTGTCTTTTTCAACTTTTTCGGTAGCCTGGCGGTAAGCTTTGCCGCGACGTTCAATCAACGGACGAACCTTTGGCGCTGGGCCTTTTTTGACAGCTGCTTCGGCGTCGCCCTGCGGCGTAGTGTCGCCAGCTTCTTTGCGAGCTTCTTTTTCAGCTTTAGCTTCAGCTTCTTCGATAGCTTTGGCGCTGCGCTTACCAGCTTTGGCAATTGTAGCTTCGCGGACTGAGTGCTTTTCAGCGGCAGCAATTGCCGTTTCAATCTCGGCTATAGTATTTTTTTCGCTGACGTCAAGCTTAAGCTCGGCAGCTTTTTCTAATAGTTCGGCTTTTTTAGCCATCAGATATTTAATCCTTTCTGTGGTACAAGCGACTTGACGTCTCCCAACATTGATTTAATAAAACGTCTACGATTATACCAAAAAATAACTAGAAAGTCCACCTAATTTTCCAGAGGTAGTGTAGCATTACCACTATAAAATTATTGACCAAAATACTACGTTTTGCTATGATTGGTCTCATGTCCTGTGAAAATTAAGATTAAAACAATAATAAGCCAGGACATAAATCCACGAGTATTTGAAGTTTAGCCTATCCGTGGGGGTATTTAACCAAGGAGATAATTATGCGTTTATACGGGGTCTTGACGACAATCGGCGCCGCTGGTGCAATATGCTTAATAGCAACGCACCCAGCCTACGCCGAAACGAGTACGGGCCGCTCGCTACTACTCGCACAGCAAAATAAAAATAAATTAACAATCGTAAGGGGGACACCGCTGCTAGCTACCCAAAACAAGAAAGCTTTGCTAGCAAAAGCGGACGAAAAGCAAACCAGCGGAGTTGATGACGATAAAGCCAAAAAACCATCGTCTGCACCAAAGGACAAATCTAACGAGACAAAACCAATTGAACAATCAACCTACGCGATAGTAGCCGCAGGCGATAGCTTGGCGTCAATTGCCGAAAAATACAATACAACTTGGACGCGTATCTTTGACGCCAACGAGTCGCTTGGCAACCCAAATACTATTGATATAGGGCAGAAGCTGCGAATTCCTAGCGCAGAAGAGGTCTTACCAGACCGCTCGTCAGCTATCGTTGCGGCGCAACAAGCAGCCGCCAGCTCTACGCCATCAGCTCGGACTTCTACAGTTACTACGCGATCGTATAGTTCAAAGCCGATTAACTCGTCAAGCTACTACGTCGGCAACGGCATGTGGTGCACCGATTACGTTCACAGCCGCCGCCCAGACGTCGCTGTATACGGCAATGCCGGTTATGGTTGGATTTCCAGCGCTCAAGCTGCCGGTAAATCAACTGGTAGCGCCCCGCGCGCTGGAGCTGTCGCGGTGACAAACGGTCATGTTGCTTACGTCGAGTCGGTTAATAGCGATGGCAGCTATACTGTTTCAGAAATGGGTTGGAATTACCGCGCTGGCAATTACAACAAACGTACAGTAAGGCCAGGCACGTTCGGACAATTCATCTACTAAATAATTATAACTAGTAGGATTAAAAAAACCGCTACAACTACGCTAGCGGTTTTTTAATTTAAATATAGACAAATTACCCGCGTAAAGACTTATCCGCAGCCTCAACTAGTTCGCGCACAATCACTGCATAATCGTCATACACGCGAAAACCTGCAGCATAAGCGTGCCCGCCGCCACCAAAATATCCAGCTATCTGCTCTGACACTGGCATATTACTGCGTAACTTCCCGGTTAATTTACCGTCAGGGTAAGTTTTGATGGCACAAGCCACTTCAACCCCCTCGACTAAACGCATTTCGTCAAGCACTAGAACGCTCGGATTATACTGATCGCTATATTTCTGGATTTCTTCCCACGGGATATGAATTATAGCCAATTTACCATCGAGCAAATATTCGATACGCTCAATCAAGCGGCCTTTATATGCCAAAATCTCTGGCGACTTTTTCATAAATTCGCGGCGTCGTTCTTCAATAGCTGAGTTGCTAGCACCGAGCGCAGTTAATTCGCCAGCAACACGAAACGAGTCGGCTGTGGTATTTTGCGTTGTTAAGCCTAGGCTATCGCTCATGATAGCAATCAGCATATTTTCTGCAGCTTGCGGATTAATTGCCCAGCCGGCAGTATGCGCTAGATTGTAAATCAGTTCGCCAGCTGCAACTACTGGCTGGTTGGCATGAGTAGCATCAAAAGTCAGCGTCGAATCAGTTGCGTGATGATCTAACACTATAACGGGATGCGTCTCAAGAAAATGACGCACACCTGGCATACTTAAACTTTTACTGATTAATAGTTCGGCATTAGTATCAACGATAATTGCTAAGTCGGCATTCGTGTCAAAATCGCTATTTATTCGATCCCAACCGTGAATGTAACGTAAGTATTTCGGTGTATCAACTGGACAGTGCAGCTGAATATTTTTGCCGAGGTCACTTAGAATTTCTTCCAAGGCTAAGCTGCTGCCGATACTATCACCATCAGGATTTTCCGCTTGGACTACAACAATTTTCTGCGCGTTATTGATAGCGTCAATAGCTTTGTTAAACATCACCTAATAGTATAGCAGCAATTAGCTAGCCTTGCATTCGAATTAGCCGGATAAACTCTGCATAGAAAGAGCAACTTTACGGCTTCTTATCAAGAATGATTAAATGTTCAATATGCGGCGTACGCGGGAAAAAGTTGTAGCCACGGTGGTGGACAATGTGGTAGTTTTGCTGGAGCAGGGCGACGTCGCGGGCTTGGGTAACGGGATTGCAGCTGAGATAGAGGATGCGCGGCGGCAGCTGTTGCAACAATGTCGCAATAACGTCGGAATGCAAGCCGGCGCGCGGCGGGTCAACGATGACGATTTCCTTGCCTGTAATATAGTCGAGGGCTTGTTCGCTGGGAGCGAGGACAGCGCGGGCGTCGGTGCGGTCAAGTTCGGTGATATTGCGCTGCATTTCGGCGACGGCGTGTTCGTTGATTTCCACCAGCGTGACGTTGCCGCTGCCAATGGTCAGGCCGATGGTGCCGACGCCAGCGTAGAGGTCGAGGGCTGGCTCGCCCGTCTCGTAAACATCTTTTTCTTCAGGCCGGCGCGCCGCTAACTGATCTAGCTGGCGCTCTTGGCGCGCCTTTGCCGGAAAGGCAAAGCCTTCAGAAAAAGAGTTTGACGAGCCGTGCTGCTTACTTTCTCTATGTTGCCCAGATTTTTTCTGAGATATTACTCGCTGTTGATTATCGCTACGACTGTGTGGCATCCACTGCCGCATATCGCGCAGCGCCTGCTCGTAAACCGGTATGTTGACTTGGAAAAAGCCTTCGCAGGCGTAGCGGAATGGTATGCCAAGGATGGTGTCAGTCAAGGTGGTGTTGCCGAAACACGCCAAGCGTTCGGTGATGCGGCTGGCTGGCGAGCGCGGGTCGGAATAGATAATTTCCCCGCCCTGAGCTGGTAGCTTGGCGGCTTCATCAGCAGTAATTATTTCGGGCAAGCGATCTTTAACATACAACTGCCATACGCAACTTCCCGACTGATCGCAGCGGACGAGTAAGGTCTTGAGTTGGCGAGCCGAGATGTGTTTATGGTGCAGCAAGTCGCGGATCGTACGCGCCAAGTTGTTGATTTCTGGGTGTGCCAAACTTGTGCCATCGACGACAATCTTGCCTTTGCTGCCGCGGCGAAAAAATGCCAAGTCAAGCGTATCGCCAGATGATTCTTTACGGTCGCTATCCGCGTCTACCCCTCGGGTATCATCAGAAAATAATCCGGGACCCGCTAAAGCCAGCCCAGATCTTTTCTGAGATACTGCTCGGGATACTACCGATTCACTATACCAGCTAAATTCAACTTTGTTGCGATAACCATATGCGATATTGTCGCAATAAATGTCAATCGCCGCCGGTAGTGTGACATTATGCAGTGTAAAGGCGTCGCCGATCAGTTGCCTTTTGTACGCCTGTTCAATCTCGAACGGCATGATTTGCCACGGACTGGTCGAAAGATAACTGTCCGGGTCGCGCGGCTGGATGCGGTCGGGGCTTGGCAAAATTACCTCCTCGACAACTGCTTCGACGAAGTGCGACTTCTTTTTGGTAATGCGGACAGTAACCGTCTCGCTGGGCAATCCGCCCCATACGAAGCATTTGCGGCCATCGGCCAGCGTCCCTAGAGCTTGCCCGCCGCCAACGATTTTGTCAAGGTGAATAGTCTCGAGTGGCTGTCTTTTCATCATACTTATTATAACAAAATGAAAGATACCGTTTGGTAAAGATCACGAAAGGCGTCCCCACAGCAATAACGCACACCTTTCCAACAACCAAAATTATGACGCTAGTAACTTAACAGTGTGGCGAGCGATTTCGACGCCTTCATCTGTCGGTATGACAATTATCGGCTTACTGACTGCCGCTTGCGAGATGCTAGTGAACTCGGTCGGGTTAAGACATGATTTGTTACGATTGCCGTCAAGTATGAAGTCGAGGCATTCCAAGTGAGCAACGATGCGCCGGCGCAAATTCGCCGAACGTTCCCCTACTGTGCCAGTAAATACCAGCAAGTCGGCGCCGTTCATGGCGACCACCATGGCGCCGATAGCCTTATGGACACTGTGAATCAAAGTCATCAGCGCTAGATGAGCAATATGGTCGCCATTAGCTTCGCGATCAAGAATTTCACGAATATCGCTAGTTCCGCTGAGTCCGAGTAAGCCGCCCTTCTCATCAAGATAATGCTCAAACTGATCATCGTCGAGACCAAGTTTGGTTTTGAGCGCCATAGCAGCAGTGTAATCGATAGAACCGGTACGTGTCGCCATAATTACCCCCTCTAGCGCCGAGTAACCCATAGTGTTGTCGATACTGCGCCCGTGAAAAACTGCACTCACCGACGAGCCGCTACCCAAATGACAGACGACGACCTTTGGTGGTAATTTGCCGCGGTTCCACAGCTCATTAACGGCAGACGAAACCGACAAACCATGATAACCAAAACGCTTAATCTCGAAGCGATCAGCGTCTTGCAGATTGATACCATAGTTCCAGGCGTAGCTCGGCTTGCGAGCGTGAAAAGCACTATCCGAAATTAGCGCCACTGGTACAGTCGGCAGCGACGAGCGCAGAGCCTCTAGCTCTTGCAACGTACCGGAGACGTGAATCGGGTCAAGCGGCAAAATATCGCGTATATGCTGGACAACGTCATCGTCAACAAGCCTGTCTTTGAGAAAATAGTTGCTCGGCGCAACGATCCGCAAGCCGATCGCGCGAACATCACTAGGACTTTCCAGTAAATATTCGCGGTTAAAAATACCATACAAATGTGCGGCCGACTGGGAAATGTCAGCAAAACCAAGCGGTACTTGCCGCGTATCGCCGCCAGTACGCAGCGTCGCGATTAATTCGCTGCCGCTCTGCTCGATATGTAACGCGGCAACTTCTTTGAGCTTGTCGTCGACCAGCGCATATTTGCGACTAGCACTGCCTGGATTTGCAATTAGTAGTAATGACATTCCCCCACCCTTTTCTTTACGTTAATTTGTTTGCCCGTGCCAGGCTTCCTCTTTTGCCTCGTCTAGTCCGCGCGCTGCTGGCCACACCCAGGCGTCAATTTCTGGCAAGTCAACGCCGTTAGCTTTTATGTAAGCAGTATTCTCGTCAATCTTAGCTTGGTAAATCGAAGCTAAGTGCTCGGCCTCCTCAAACGGAACGACGCCATTGCGGCCCAGCTGGCGGAATGCAGCAATCGCTAAATCATAGCGGCTGGTTTCATTGCGAACATGCATATCAAACGGCGTGGTTGTCGAACCGATCTCTTTGTAACCGCGAATATCAAAGCGCGTCGAATCAACAGCATAGTTAAAGAGAATCGATTTGACTGTCTGTGGATAGCCATGGAAATTGAAGATGACTGGCTTGTCGTCAGTAAACACCTTGTCAAAGAACTTTTGGTCGGCAACGCGACGCAACGTACCAAAGCCAACAGTAGTCAGACTCGAAACGTTAACGCAGCGAATTTTAGCGTTCGGGCAATGCGTTTTGACAATATCAATAGCTGCCATAGTTTCTTTGGTCGGATAATCGCCGCAAGCGGCCATAACTAGATCAGGGTGCTCATCGCTAGCAAAATCCCAAACCATCAGACCAGCATCAACCTGTTGGCGAGCGAGTTCTGGCGACAGCCAGCGCGGCTCGAGAGTCTTACCGGCCACCAGCGCGTTAATCTGGCGAACGCTCGATAACATATGCTCTAAGCAAACTAGCGTGACATTACCATCCGATGGGAAGTAAACATCACTGAAATTACTCTGGCGGCGTAGAATATCGTCGATAAAGCCAGGGTTCTGATGACTAAAACCGTTATGATCTTGGCGCCACCCGCTCGAAGTCAGTATATAGTTAATACTAGGTATAGTACCGCGCCACTCGACATTACGGCTTTGGGTGAGAAACTTAGCATACTGGTCAACCATGCTGCCGACGACTTGCAGAAATGCTTCATAGCTAGCAAACATGGCATGGCGGCCAGTCAAGACATAGCCTTGCATCAAACCCTGCATATTGTGCTCGGACAACATTTCCATGACTCGGCCATCACGCGACAGATCCTTATCCCACTCCATGATCGGCCATTGCCAACTGCGGCTAGTAGCCTGGAATATCTCGTCAAGCTTGTTGGAATAAGTCTCGTCTGGGCTCATGAAACGAAAGTTCTTGCTCTCGGCGTTGAGACGAAAGACCTCGGTCAAGTAAGCGCCAGCCCGGCGCATACTGCTAGAGCCAATAGTGCCAGGGATTTCGGCGTCTTCAGCGAACTGCTCGACATCTGGCAGCACCAGCGGCCGATAAACAGTTGTGCCGCCACGAGCATGCGGCGACATACCCAAGCGCTTCTCTAGCTGTTCAGGCAAGATATCCTTGACAAAATCACCAAAGCCTGTCGTTTCGTTGAATAGCTCGTCAAACTTATAACTCTTGAGCCATTGATTCAAGATTTTGAGCTGCTCGGGGTCGGATTTCGCTTCGCTAAGCACTGTCTGGTGTGCTAGGCAGTTACCTTCGATTTTGTTACCCTCGACAAATTTCGGCCCAGTCCAGCCCTTTAGTGTGCGCATGACAATCATCGGCATGCGCGGCGCTTCTGTGTTCGTACTAGCACGAATCTCGGCAACCAAATTGTGCGCCCACTCAAGCGCGTTTGCCATTTCGTCGTGCGGATCGACGCCGTCTTTTGTAGCGTCAACAATGCGCGGCTCATAACCGTAGCCGCTAAAGAGCGTCATCAGTTCGTAATTACTCATTCGGCCGAAAACAGTCGGCGCTGAAATCTTATAACCGTTGAGGTGAAGAATTGGTAATACAACACCATCTTTGCGCGGATTGAGCAATTTGTTAAGATGCCAAGCGCCAGCTGTCGGGCCGGTCTCGGCTTCGCCGTCACCAACCAAACAAGCTACCGTCAAATCAGGATTATCCATCGCTGCACCATAGCTAGTGCTGAGCGCGTAACCAAGTTCACCGCCCTCGAGAATCACGCCCGGCGTCTCGGGATTAGAATGGCTCGGAAAACCGTACGGCCAGCTAAATTCGCGGCATAGTTTGCGAATACCATCCAGGTTAGTCTCCATCGACGGATCAAAATTAGCAAGCGTACCTTCCAAAAAAAGATTAGCTTGCAGTGCCGGGAAGCCATGACCCGGCCCCAGCACAAACATCATATCCTTATTATGTTTCTTGGCCGAATAGCTGAGATGCGCGTAAGCAAAGTTAATACCTGGCCCGCTTCCCCAGTGTCCGAGAATCCGCGATTTGATATCGTTAAAAGTTAATTCCTTTTTTAGCAGATGATTTTCTGCCAAAAATATTTGCCCCACCGTCAGATAGTCTGCCGCACGCAAATATTGCTTTATCGAGTGTTTTTCGTGTGCATTCATAACTTTATATTATAAAGGTTATGGTAAATATTGCCAACTGATTAGCCGCTTTTTCGTGGTAAAATCACATTATGAGACGCCAAGTCGCCACCCATTCGCAGCATTTTTTGCGTAATCCACGCTTGATTGCCGAGCTGATAGGCCATAGCAACATACGCCGCGGCGATTTGGTAATAGATATCGGCGCTGGCAGCGGCGCCATTACGGCAGTGTTAGCACGCCGATGCCGGCAAGTTTTAGCATACGAAAACGAACCAGGTATTCTTAACAAACTACAGCAAAATATGCGCCGGCACAAAAACGTCAAAGTAATAGCACAGGATTTTCTGCTAGCAAAACTACCAGATGAACCATACAAAGTTTTTGCTAATATTCCCTTTCACTTGAGCGCCGACATAGTACGCAAATTGACCAACAACGATGAAACGCATACACCTCAAGCAATCTACCTGATCGTCCAAAAACAATTCGCGCAAAAAATAGTACCGAGCGACCAGCACTTTACTTCGCAATTAGGCACACAGCTAGCTCCATGGTGGCAGACACGAATCCGCCGCCCACTACGCCGCACAGATTTCACGCCGCCGCCAGCAGTCGATACCGTACTGCTAGAGCTGAAACCGCGACCCGAGCCGCTCTTGCCTATATTAGAACGCGACGAGTACCAAAGTTTCGTCGCAAAATGCTACGCCTCGCAAAAAGCCTTCGCTGCCGTACCGCGCACCAAAGCCAGTATCAACCCTGAACGCAAACCGTCAGAATTGACTCCCGAGGAATGGGTGCGACTGTATTCTATGTCGTAATTTCCATATCGTTGATGAGCGTGGTATAATACTTGTTGCACGCTCGTTTATTAGTGGGTCGTCGCCAAGTGGTAAGGCACTGGGTTTTGGTCCCAGCATTCGCAGGTTCGAATCCTGCCGACCCAGCCAAATTATGCAAACGAAAATATCATAAACCGCTCAGATCTGGATAACCTAAGCGGTTTATTTTTATGAATCGTATCAACATTTAGCAAATTCATAGTTTGCTTTGTTTTATTGACGCCACCCCCAAATACCATTAGTATAATAAATATGCGAAAAGTGTCTCTGCCGAGCATATTGCGGTACAAGAAATCTTACTTGCGGCATGATATCATAACGGCGTTGTTGATAGCCGTCGTGAATGTTCCCAATGCGTTGGCTTTTTCGGTAATTGTCGGACTACCGCCCGAGACTGGTTTATATACGACAATTATTGGCGCGCTAGTATTTGGGTTGTTGGGGTATTCACATCGATTAGTGGTTGGCGCAGATTCAGCGACGGCCATTCTACTGGCGTCAGGCGCAGTACTAGTGGCGCAAACAGGTACGCCAGAATATGTTAATACAATCGCAGCGATGACGTTGCTATCAGGTGTTCTACTACTATTGTTGGGGTTATTCAAATTTGGCTTTTTGGCAGATCTGGTATCGCGACCAGTGATGATTGGCTTTATGGCAGGCGTAGGAGTACAACTAATTGTTACACAGATACCAGCTCTACTAGGCTTGAAAGCATCAGGCGGTTTCTGGAGTCATTTAGCGTCAATTACCGCGCAAGCTGGTTCAATCAATTGGATGACCGCTACGCTAGCACTCTTGGTGCTAGGTGTAGTGTTGTTTTGGCGATCATCGCGAATACCGAGCGAGCTAATCAGTATTGCTATGGCCGTAATATTTGCAATAGTATTTCATGTCGATGCGTACGGCGTAGAGTTTTTAGGTTCGCTGCCAAGCAACATACCAAACTTAATAGTGCCCACGATGTCGCTCGAGATGCTAAATACAATTATGCCAACCGTATTATCAATTGCGCTCGTAGTACTAGTCCAGAGTTCCATGACGGCGCGTTCCATTGGTAGCGAACATGACGATAAAATCCAGACCAACCAAGATACGGCAGCCCTTGGAATAGCTAATGTTGCTTCAGCTCTATTCCACGGCTATACCGTTAGTGCCTCGCCGCCGCGCAGCCAGTTAGCCGACTCGCTGGGTATGCGTTCGCAATTGAGCGGTATTGTTGCCAGCTTAGCAATGATGGCGTTGATCGTTTTTGGCGGTACTTTGTTACACTACGTGCCGCTAGCAGCACTAGCAGCGATAGTTTGTACGGCAGGTTTACGCTTGATTCGTTTTCGTGAATTGCACTATTTGTGGGCTGTCCATCATGAGGAGTTTATGATCGCGCTAGTTGCTCTAGCTTGTACGGTACTATTCGGCGTACAGTTAGGTATTTTGGTAGCGGTAGCAGCCTCGCTGATGGAGCGATTGCGTCGGCAATACCACCCCGATGACGCTGTGCTGCTGCGCGATGGCGAGCTGTCATCATGGGCGGCTGATCGGGTAAAAGATAAGATAGACTCTTTGCCAAAAGATACATTAGTTTATGCTTTCGACGAATCGCTTTTTTTCGAGAATATTAATTATTTCGCTGAAAGATTACGGCGAGCTATTCATCGCGCTAAACATCCAGTAACATATGTGGTGATTGATGCCGGAGCGATTGATGATATCGACTATACAGCGGTTGAAGCGCTCAAACGTTTGTACCGTGAGCTTGGCGAAGATGGTATCGCGATTGCTTTTGCGCACGTGTCACCGGGATTGCGCAGCCAGTTTGATATCTATGGCATTACCGATATAATTGGCAGCCGCAACATTTACACAACATTGTCTCTGGCATTGGCGCATCAGAAACAGGCTTCGGCAATTGAAATGATCAGAGACCTTAAAATCGCTAGCGATTCGTATATCGTGGTCGGCGGCGCCGTACTTGATATGATGCATTTGCGCGATACACCTAATGTTGATTTAGTAGTATCGCGCGAAGTTTACGACCGTTTCGCGAGCAAGAAACATTGGCGTGAGGTGACACTAACTAGCGGCAAGCGAATTTTGGTACATGAACAATACAATCTGCTAAAAAGTTGGATGGGTAATTCCTTGACAGCATTACAGCGAGATATGCAAACCATTGATGGGATACCCGTGGTCTCGACTGACCGGCTGATTGCTGCCAAACGAAAAATGGCTCGTCGTAAAGATTTAGCTGATTTAGAACTATTGCGTGGACACATCAAGCGCCGGAATTAATTAGCGAACTTTTTGTTTTTCTTGAGCGGCCGTTTAAGACGCTTGGTAATTCGCTGAAGATTCGGTCGCTTACCAAAGAACTTTCGCCCTACCCATTTGTGCAATTCAATCAAGATAATAGGTATGATGAGCGCGGAGATGGTCACCAAGAGAAGATGTATGTTACTTACTGGCGTAATATGCAGCAACCGTCCAAGCGGCGTAGCTAGGGTGGCAATCTGCAACGTGACAGCGATGATTAGCCCGACGATAAAGGGTGCATTTCGTTTGCGCAACCGACCGATTAGCGATTCGTAATCACTGCGCGCCTCGATGGCGCTAGCCCACTGTGCGGTTACCAGCGAGCAAAAAGCAATTGTCCGAGCATAATCAGCACCAAAGCGTTGATTGAAATAAATATAGAATCCCAGCGTCATTGATGACATAATTATGGCAATCAACAATATTCGCGAAGTCATAAATTTACTGAGTAGCGGCGCGTTAGCGCGTTTTGGCTTCTCTAGCATATTCCGAGGCTCGCCCGGCTCCAGTCCAATCGGAATTACCATAGCGCTATCAGTGACTAAATTAACCCATAAAATCTGCACAGGCGCCAGCGGCAGCGGTAAACCGGAGATCAACGCGCCCAGCGACACGATAACCTCGCCGAGATTAGTAGCCAACAGATACGTTACCATGCGCTTGATATTAGCATAGACAGTTCTACCCTCGTGAATAGCCGAAACAATTGAGCGAAAGTTATTATCAAGCAAGATGATATCGCCCGCGTCCTTGGCAATTTGTGCCCCTGCCCCCATAGCGACACCAACATGAGCATTAGTCAGCGCCGGAATGTCATTGACACCGTCGCCAGTCATAGCAGTGATATTATCGCGCTTGAGCACTTCAAGGATGCGATGCTTATGCTCGGGCAAAACGCGCGCGCAAACACGGATAGTATGCAACCTTTCAGCTAGTTCGTCGTCAGATAATGTAATAATCTGCCGGCTATCAAAAACCTGGTTGCGATGCTCGACTAGGCCAAGCTGCTTACCAATATGATAAGCTGTCTCGAAGTGATCGCCGGTGACCATACGCACGCTGATGCCAGCGGCTTGCGCGCGAGCAATGGCACCTTTGGCTTCTGGCCGCAGCGTATCTGCCACGCCGACAAAACCATCAAAAACCAGCGGCGTATTATCTGGAATGTTTTCAAGCGAATCAATTGGTTTACTGAGCGACGCATGCGCTAGCGCAATTACCCGGAAACCAAGTCCAGTCAGATGATGCAATTCAACTAAAGCTTTCTCGCGTTCGCCTTCGGTGATATCGCAATGGTCAACGATTTTCTCTGGCGCACCTTTGACGGCTAGAGCATACTTAGCGCCATCATGTCGCAAATTGCCGCTCATTGCCATTGAATGCTCAAATGTAAATTCCCGCAAAGGCTGGCCAAGTTTGGGAGCCGTTTCGGACGAGTTAATAAACGACGCGAAGGCTTTATCAAGCGGATCAGCAGTTTTTCTCTTGTTTAATAGAATACTAGCAGCAAGTGTCTGCAAAATACGTTTTTCGTTGTGGCGCGGGTGCCAAATTTCTTGAACCGATAATTTATTGCGCGTTAGCGTACCGGTTTTGTCGGTAGCGATAGTCGTGATGGCACCGATTGACTCGATTGAGCCCATAGTTCGCACCAATGCTTTACGGCGAGCCATCCGGCGCATCGCTAATACCAAGATAACTGAGATAGCGATTGGTAAGTTCTCGGGTACTGCACTAACACTGAGAGCAATCACAAAGCGCAATGCTTCGCTCCATTCAACACCGCGAGCTAGCGCCAACCAAAAAGCAAACAAAGCAATGCCCAAGATAACAGCCACTATACGCGTGATAAGCCTATCGATTTTCTGCTGTACAGGATTGACATTATGGTCGCCAGACGATAAATCGCTCAAACGACCAAACTCGGTATCGTTAGCAGTAGCGGTTACTATCGCCATGGCAGTACCGCCAACGACAAATGAGCCTTGGAAGACCATATTGGACTGCTCATAAATTTCGCGGTCGCTCGGCAGGACAGCGCAAGTTTTTTCGATTGGTAGCGATTCGCCAGTTAATTGCGATTCATCAACACGAAAAGAGCGCGCTTCAAAGACACGAGCGTCAGCAGGAATCTTGTCGCCTTCATCAAGAATTATCACGTCGCCTGGAACTAACAGTGTCGCAGCAATCATCTCACGCCGACCTTTTCGCAATACCTCGACTTCAGCCACAGACTGTTTTTGCAGCGATCGCAAAATCCGCTCAGTCGAAAACCGTTGCACATAATAAATAATTGCGTTTACCGCCATGATAAAAATAATCAACCCAGCATCAAAATACGACTTGTGCCACAAACTAACAATTGCCGCCACTATCAGCACTGCCATAAAAACCGACTTGAACGGCTCAACAATTTTACGCCAAAGCGGGTCAGACTTAACCTTGATCGTGTTTAAGCCGTAGTGACGTAACCGCTCATCGCTCTCGATATCGGATAAGCCTTTGGCGGTTGATTCAAGTTCAACTAGTGTTTCTTTAATGGTTTTATCGTAAAAAGCCATAAGCACATTATAGCAAATTTTAGTTTTTAACAATAAAGCGCTATACTGAAAATATGAAGGTTAAAATCGAGATAGACACTATAACATTCGTACGTTTTTGGCTGGTAGTAATCGGCTTTGGGTTAGCAGGCTTATTAATTTGGAATGCTCGTACAGCGTTAGTAATTATTGGAGCGGCAGCATTCTTAGCACTAGCTCTCAATGGGCCAGTCAGCTGGTTGGCTAATAAACTACCCAACCGCAGCCGAACCCTCAGTACAGCTATCGCTTTTATCGTGATTGTAGCAATACTAGCGGCGATTCTGTTTTTGGCAGTACCGCCAATAGTTCAGCAAACAATTAGCTTTTTACAAACTCTGCCCGATACAATACGAACAATGTCGGCACAGTGGAAGGGTTTTGGTGCTATAGTATCGCGTTATCATCTAGAATCGCAGATTGATCAAATGGTCGTTTCAATACAGGGAAATGCAACGTCGTGGCTGGCAAACTTTGGACAGAACTTTCTCAGCGGCGTCGGAACAACAATGTCGCTAATCACCGAAGCCTCGCTAGCGCTAGTTCTAACATTCCTAATGCTAGTCGAAGGACCGCGCTGGTCACGATACTTCTGGGGATTATATAGCAACGATAAGCGAATGCAGCACCATCGAATCATCTTCCGGCGGATGAATGCGGTAATCTCTGGATATGTAAGCGGACAATTGATCGTTTCGGGTTTAGATGGTGCTTTTGCCGGCTTAACAGTATTTATCTTGAGTCAAGTTTTTCCAGCAGTACCAGCAAACATCGCTTTGCCAACGATTGCTATCATGTTTATCTTGTCGCTGATCCCAATGTTCGGCGCAGGAATTGGCGGCATTATCGTCTTTGCATTACTGGCAATTAATAGTATGCCAGCAGCGATAGCTTTTGGTATTTACTTCATCATTTATCAGCAGATTGAGAATAATGTAATTTCGCCAACTATTCAATCGAAGCGTATTGAACTTTCGCCGCTAATGGTTTTGATGGCGGTAACTATAGGACTGTACATGTTCGGTATGGTTGGCGGTATTATCTCGATACCGATAGCTGGCTGCGCTAAAGTGCTTGCAACTGAATATATCAAGGTCGAACGCCGCGAAGAACCAGCTGCCAAACCAACAAAGCTTGCTCGCCTACTCAAGCGTGTTCGCCGCGAAAAAAGTAAACCAGGGGCAGCTAAATCAGAAACTGAAGCCTAGTAAAGGATTGGCCTAGCCAGCTCACACCATTCAAAAAATCTTTTAAACACTTGAGTCTACTCTGGTTTTTCGTCAGCGTACGCCCATAAAGTATCATGTGCGGTGTCTTTGACAACTACGCCGTATTCATTGAGCAGCTCGTCGCGTAATTCATCGGAATTTACCCAATTCTTGTTATCGCGAGCACGGCGGCGTTCTACCAATAGCCGCTTACATTCATCATCAATATCGGGAGTTGAGTCCAACAACTCAAGCCCCAATGCCGCATCAACAAACTCTAAAAATTCGATTAATCCAGCTCGATAGATTTTCTGCGGTGGTTTTTTGTCGAGTTCAGTTAAGGCTTTATCGACAATAGCTAGCGCCCGTGGCGTTTCTAAGTTATCGTTTAACGCTTCTTTGACAGCGCCAATAGCCGCGCTTGGCGAGAAATCATGTCGTAGATCATTGTTCTCGGTATCGCTATGCAAGCGATCGTGAACTTGATGTCGCAAGCAAGCCACGTCGCGCCAATGTTGCAGCCGGTTGTGCGCTGCCTGCAAATTCTCGAATGAAAAATTACCTTCATTAGAATAATGTCCCTGCAAAATAAACATTCGCAAATCCATCGCCGAGAAACCATGCCGCTTTAAATCATCAAGTGTGTAGCCATTACCGAGGGATTTGCTGATTTTGCCACCATTAATCTTCAGGTGGTTGCAGTGCAGCCAAAAGTTCGCAAACCTTTGGCCAGTTGCCGCTTCGCTCTGGGCGATTTCGTTAGTGTGATGCACTGGGATGTGATCAATTCCGCCAGTATGAATATCGATTGTCTTGCCGAGCAAACTCATGGCGATAGCCGAGCATTCTAAGTGCCAGCCAGGAAAACCCATGACTGGCTTGTTATCTTCTGGTGGCGTATCTAGCAAATCGACAGGCGTCTCCCACTCCATATCGCGCACTTTGCCCTTCTCGGTAAATTTCCAGAGCGCGAAATCCCATGGTTGACGTTTCTCGCTATTAGCATCGACGCGAGCACCAGCTTTTTGGGCGCTCAAATCAAGCTGCGCAAAGTCAGCGTAACGCGGAAAAGTACTGGTATCAAAATAGATACCGTCGCTGGTTTGATAGGTGCAGCCGCGCTGCTTAAGAGCCCGCAGCAAAGAAATCTGCTGCGAGATGTAATCAGTCGCCTTGGCTATATGTGTCGGCGGAATAAGATTCAGTGCTTTCATGCCGTCAAGAAAATGTTGCGTGTAGTATTCAGCGATTTCCCAAGCAGTTTTTCCATCGCGGCGAGCACCCTTTTCAAGCTTATCCTCGCCTTCGTCTGCATCACTAACCAAATGCCCAACATCGGTTATATTCATCACGCGATCAACCGTATAGCCGTCAATTTGCAATGTCCGAACTAGCGTATCCCAATAGACGTAGGCTGCCCAGTTACCGACATGCAAATCATCGTAGACAGTCGGTCCGCAAGTATATAAAGTCACTTTATCAGACGATAGCGGAGTAAAATCATCAAGCCGACGCGTCAGAGTGTTGTGGAGTCGTATCATTAATTATATTTTACGTCAAAAATGAGTATTTTTGAAGAGCACTATTTATTCTAACCATTGCTTAAGTACTATCGCCTGGTTAAACTCCGCATCCTTAGCGCTATATAATAACGTAACGATTGGATGATTGGGCCAGTCATTTCTCGCCTTGATAGCAGCAGGATTTTCGTCTAACTCTTTTGTATAACGTTCTGAAAATTCTGTAAATTTTTCTGGATCATGATTAAACCATTGGCGCAGCTCATCGGTTGGCGCGATTTCTTTAGCCCACTCGTCTAGCGCCGCTCGTTCTTTACTGATACCACGCGGCCATAATCGGTCAACTAGCACGCGGTAGCCATCGTCCGATTCTGGCGATTCGTAAATTCGTTTAATTTTATAAACTGTCATGACAGCACCTCCTTAACTATAGTTTGTAGAACTGGAATAACGTCCGATTCAAACCACGGGTTGTGTTTGCGCCAACCAATATTGAGCGGCGATGGATGAACCAATGGAAAATAATCTGGCAAATACATATTAAAGTCCACCACAGTTGCTGTCAAATTCTGCTTGGCGCGGCGATCAAGATAATATTTTTGCGCATACGAACCAACCAAAATTGTCAATCGCACATTCGGTATCTGCGCTAGCAAACGCGGATGCCATTTCCTGGCAAAATCCAAGCGAGGCGGCAAATCACCGTGCGCTCCCCTGCCTGGATAATAAAAATCTATCGGCATCAACGCAAAGAGATCGGGATCGTAAAACTGCTCGTCCGTCACATTTAGCCATTGCCGAAGCAAACGACCGCTAACATCATTCCACGGCTTTAACGTTTGCTGAGCAATTCGACCTGGCGCCTGCCCGACCAGTACAATTCGCGAACTTACTGAGGCAGAATACACAGGCGACCAACCTCTATTAGCAAAATTAGCATTCATTGGATCGGTTGCGATCTGATCATACAAAAGCGGTTTAGTATGTGACTTCATATATTATTAATAATAATCTTATCACATCCACTTCGTCAGCTTTAGCCTAATTTCTTTTCTCTACCAACCAAGCAATTCAATAAAACGCTTCTGCGTACTGACATATTCGCCTAATTCAATGCTCGTCACTGGTATGTCGATACCGTATGAAAGCAATAATTCTCGCATTTCGTCCCGCTTATCGCGAGGAACTTCTATGTGTGAAATATTTGCAATGTCTATCCGTTTATCAGCGCGCACTTCGTAGTAGCGCATCGGTTTTTCTAATTTTAATTGCGAATCAAGGCTCTTAATGCCAATTAAAATTGGATAATTACCCGAAATATCGCTACCCAGACAGAATATATCCCACACATCGCGTGCCTGCTTATTCACTTTCTTTCCCCAAGTATTATCGCCATTTTCATCATGCGACAATGTACGCCAAGTTTTCCAACGGCGCAACATTTTGACCCCATTGACCGTAAATAGTCGCGCATAAAACAAACTGTAGTAATATGATGTCCAAGTCAGAGCGTCGCCATAGCGATTTTTCTCTTTCCAGCCAAGACCATGCATGTCAGCATACGATCGCGCCACCATCCGGCTCCGGCATAATGAAACCGAATGTACAATATGTCGATCACTGCCGCCAAAAACTGCATACACATCGCGGGATGGCTTGAGACCAGCAATATCGCAAAAACTTTTCATTACATCAACGATACCGTCCTTACCGTGCTGCCAACGACCAGTACCATGCCAGAATTGAGTCTCTTTCGTTAGTTTTTGATATTCTCTTATCTCAGAGCTATCAAATGAAAGTAAATCATTTACATTAATTATTTTCCTTTTAGCGATGGTATCTAAAGCCTTTTCAAAACGAAGCAACTTACTTTTGTAAATAATTAACATTAGGGTATGGTGCGGTAAATATCTTAGCGATCTTCGCACGAAAAGCTTTTGATAATTACTCTGTGATGACATATTAATTAATAGTTTCTCTAGCTTTTTCCAACGCATCAATTAGTGTCTGTTTTGACTTCATACCGATCAGCTCAGCAACTTCCTCGCCAGCAACAAAAATCTTCATATTTGGTATACCCTGCACGCGGTAGTGCATAGCCAGTTCTTTGTTGTCATCACTAGCATCAGTGTCAATTTTAACAATATCAAAATCTGTCTCGTCAGCGATCTGCTGTAATATTGGCGCCATCGCTCGACACGGCGGACACCATGGCGCCCAAAAATCGACCAAGACCGGACGCTTGCTTTTTAGTACTTTTTCTTCAAACTCTTGTTTAGTTGTAATACTAATTAATGCCATAATTCCTCCTTCTATTTTTACATTGTTGACATACTCCAGTAATGACTAAAGGACCGTCGAAACAGCAGCCATCAAGCTGGCGCTCGATCTGGCAACGCACTGAATCAGGAACTTTGATATCCTGTAAACTATCGCACTCGCTGCATATAAAATGATCGTGTGATTCCGGTGAAAAGTCGTACCGCAAACAGCCCTGCCTTGACGCGGGTGCCAGTCCAATAACGCCATCACCCTGCAGACGTTGCGTAATACGATGCACCGTAGTGTCGCTAACATTTGAATAAGACTCTCGCAACCGGCTAGCAATCTCGGCATTAGTAGCATGCTGCAGTTGGCATAAAATCGATAGTATACTATCAGTATATTTCGTGATTCTTCGACTAACTATTTGTGTCATATTTTTATTGTAAATGATTTACAATAAAAATACAATGCTTTTTTACAAAACTTACCACGCTAAACTTCTTAGCCATGTTTTTACAATTAAATTACTGGTCAGACCAGGCTATTTTCGCCCGCTGCCTAAATTAATTTTACTAGCGAGAACTCTACTAAACTTCAAGCTACAAAATCGCGTTAAAAACACCAAAAGTTTATTTGGCCAACCAACTACATACACTGCTTTGTTATTCATAATAGCGCGATAACTTTTCGCGGCAACTACTTCTGGTGTATAAACTCTGAGTCTAGTGAACATTGCCGAGTTTATCATATGAGCATTTCTTTCAAAGTTAGTCGCTACCGGACCTGGGCAAATCGCTGTCACCGACACGCCAGAACTTTCCATTTCTTCATGCAAAGCTTCAGAAAACGAGCGAACAAAAGCTTTCGAGGCATAATACATCGCCATGTACGGCCCAGCTTGAAACGAGGCAATCGACGCAATATTAACAATCTTACCCTTACCGCGACGATCCATATCTTTACCAAATAGATACGATAACTGCATCACGGCCAGCATATTAACGCTAGCGAGACCTTTCTGACGCTGCCAATCGACATCAACATAGCGACCAAACGAACCAAACCCGGCATTGTTAATTAAGATATCTATATCAATGCCTTTATGTTTAATCTCGTCATAAACTTCTTGAGCGCTATTCTCAGCACTCAAATCTTTAACTATGTAGACCATTTCAACGCCAAACTGGCGCTCTAACTCCTGTTTTTGCTGCTGCAATAGAACTTCGTTACGCGCAACAGCAACGATATTATAACCATTTTGCGCAAATATACGAGCAAATTCTCTACCCAAGCCGCTAGTAGTGCCTGTTATTAAAACATACGAAACTGTTTGTTCTTGACTCATACCAAGATTATACCTTATAATTGGTTAATCTATGAACTCGAGCCAAAAGAGTTCCTCTAAATCTCGCGTTTGAATCACCTTATCAATGATCGAACTGCTCACGATATAAATTGCACAAGAGAGGAGATACTTTTGAAAAATAAAATTAACGATAAAGAAATTTTACGCCTGTTCTGGCAAGTATCTGTACCCTACAGGCGCCGCAGGAATCTAGCGATATTTTTTGCAATTACTACAATCGTTATTTCTATTTTTGTCGGCCCGCTTGTTATCGCAGAACTGCTTAATATTATCCAGCACAACCAGCTGCAAACCGCTAATAATTTATGGACGCTAATTGTTCTATATGGCGCTAGCGAACTATGTTCAACGGTGATTAGCTGGCGCTTAGTATTGTACCTCGTCTGGACGTTCGAGACTGCATTGCAACGCGACTTACACTCGCGCTGCTTTAGTAAATTGACCAATCAAACAATGTTTTTCCATACTAATAAATTTGGCGGCTCACTCGTCAGTCAAACCAATAAGCTAAACGGCGCAGTTGAGCGTTTTTGGGATACAATTTTCTGGTCGATCCTGCCATTAGTTATCTCCCTAGCTGGATCAATAATCATTTTATCGACATTAATTTGGCAGTATGCTTTATTCCTGTTTATCTTTTCAATTATTTTTAGTATTGCCGTCTATTTTGGCTCTAGGCCAATGGCTAAATTAAGCGAAAAAGAGGCTAAAGCCAGCAATAAAGTTAGCGGCCAGTTAGCTGACATGGTTTCAAATATTCTGGCAGTTAAATCATCTGGCGCTGAATCGACAGAGCAAAAGCGCTTTTCAAAAACGGTCAGTTCATGGCGCAGCGCCAGCTTGGGTACAATGCGCGGCTTCTTAAAAGTTAGTACCGTTTACTCGACCATCAACACGATTATCAAAATTGGCGCAATTGCTTTTGCGGTATACGCCGCTCAGCACAATTTAGTATCAGTAGCATCAGTTTACTTAATCATAACGTATACAGGCAGCGTGGCGCACGAGTTGTGGAACATGAATGGCATCATGCGTAGTTACAATCGTATTATTGGCGATGCTCACGAGATGGTAGAAATTCTTAAAACACCAACGACATTAGTTGATCGCAGCGACAAAAAACTAAAAATTAAACGTGGCGACATTACCATGGACAACGTAACCTTTACTCACGACGAAGGTCAAGGCGACACCCTGTTTCATAATTTCTCGCTCAATATTCAGCCAGGTGAAAAAATCGGCTTAGTCGGATCAAGCGGGTCTGGCAAAACTACCCTCACCAAATTATTGTTACGGTTTGCCGATATTGACTCGGGCAAGATCACCATCGACTCGCAAGATATCGCCGAAGTTACGCAGGCGAGTCTGCGCCAGCAAATCGCCTATGTGCCGCAAGAGCCGCTGCTATTTCACCGCTCCGTCCGCGAGAATATCGCCTACAGCCGACCTGACGCGACTGATGCTGAAATTGAAAAAGCTGCCAAGAAAGCTGGCGCTTACGACTTCATCGTCAAACTGCAAGACGGTTTTGACACGCTAGTCGGCGAACGCGGCGTCAAACTTTCGGGCGGACAGCGGCAGCGCATCGCCATTGCCAGGGCGATTTTGAAAAATGCGCCGATTCTAGTACTTGACGAGGCGACATCAGCATTAGACTCAGAATCAGAAGCGCTAATCCAAAAGTCGCTGGAAACATTGATGAAAAACCGAACGTCAATTGTCATCGCCCACCGTTTATCGACCATCGCTAAGCTCGATCGTATCATCGTCCTGGAAAACGGACGTATCGTCGAAGACGGTTCGCACGATCAATTGCTCGCCAAAAAGCGCGGCGTTTACGCTAAGTTGTGGGCGCGGCAATCCGGCGGATTCATTGAGGAGTAATTTCTAGCATTTCCGACTATAGCAAAACACCGCCAAATCATGACGGTGTTTTTTTGATAATCTAAGACCAGGCTATTCCGACGCTTCAGTCTTTTCAGTTTCTCCCGTAACTTCGACTTGCTCGGCATCGGCGGACTCAGCTTCACCGGCCGCCGCATCGTTGGCGGCTGCTAGAGCGCTCGGCTCATAGACGTTTGCCACAACCAAATCTTTGACCGTAATATCGTCGTCATCCGTGCCTTCGCGGCCGTCGTCGCTATCGACCAGCTCAACACCATCCGGCAAAACAATATCGCCCACGGTCACGCGGTCGCCTTCTTTAACAAGACCATCCGTCGGCGCCTCCAATGCTTCTGGCAGATCCATCGGCAAGGCCTTGACCTTGATCTTCTCAAGCGCTTGTAGCACTACCAAGCCGGCACGCTCCGCCTCAGATTCTCCTGTACCGCTCAAACGAATCGGCACTTCGGCAATTACTGGCTCATCAGCCCGAACTGCATGAAAAGAAATATGACGAAGAGCATTTGACCTAGTCGGATATGATTCAACATCCTTAATCATCGCTATGCGCCGCTCGCTGCCTAGCAACTGGACGGGCGTATGCTTGCCAGCTAACTTATAGACGCGCAGCACCTCGCCAGCTTCAGCCTGAATCGGCACCGCTTCCATACCCGCACCGTAGACCACGCCTGGCGTAATTCCTTGGCGACGTAGCGTCTTAACTTTTTTGCCAAGCACTTCGCGCTTAGTAATCTTCAGAGTAATTTTTTCTCCCATTTCTCTCTTCCTTTCGTTAGATACCTTTCCGGAGGTTTACTATTGCTTCTCTATTATAACATGTTTATGATAATGATTCTAACCAAGCTGGTAATTCACGATATCCCCGATTCGTTTCGACAATAAATTTTTAGACCCAAACCTGTTCCATTAGCTGGTGCTAGAAATCTGTGCTATAATCATCTCTAGCATGGAAGCCTTTATTAATTTGATTATTCATCTCGGCGTGCCAATTATCTTATTGGTAGTTTTCGCTGAGTCGGGTTTATTAATCGGCTTCATATTTCCAGGCGACAGCTTGCTATTTACGGCAGCTTATATGGTACAACAGCATATTTTGCCAATTGATATTCATCTATTCGCTATCCTGATATTTTTGGCAGCCGTGCTAGGCGATAGCGTTGGCTATAGTTTTGGACATAAGGTCGGCCGCAAATTATTTGAAAAAGAAAATTCGCGTTTTTTCAAGAAAAAATATTTAGAGCAAACTGAAAAATTCTACGACAAGCACGGTTCAATTACCATCGTGTTGGCTCGTTTTGCGCCAATCGTCCGAACTTTTGCGCCAATCGTTGCTGGCGCCAGCAAAATGCATTACAGAACATTTTTGGTTTTTAACATTATCGGCGGATTCTTGTGGTCATCACTGTTTGTTTATCTAGGTTATTACGCCGGTGAATTACTTACCAAAGCAGGCGTTAACATCGAGGTTGCTGCTCTTATAATCGTATTCCTCTCTGTCTCGCCGATGATTATTCACGCGCTCAAGAAACCATCAAACCGCGCGGCTCTCAAAAAACAGCTCCAAGTTTTATTTTCAAAAACCAAGACGTCCAAACGGAAAAAATAACGTAAATCCGCACCGAATCTTTCATCTGAGATTAGGCTTTTAGTCTTTGCAAATATTATCTTTTATAACAGCTTCTGTAAGTATTTCCCAGTTTGACTTTCTGAATTGTTTGCGACGTCTTCTGGCGTGCCAGCAGCAACCACTCTACCACCACCCTGTCCACCCTCTGGACCCATATCAATAATCCAATCAGCGCATTTAATGACTTCCAGATTATGCTCAATGATTATCATACTGTTGCCACCATCGACTAATTTTTGTAAAATCTCGAGCAATTTGCGCACATCAGCAGTATGCAAGCCAGTCGTTGGCTCGTCGAGTATATAAAGTGTTTTACCAGTCGAACGACGTGATAGCTCTGCTGCCAATTTAATGCGCTGCGCCTCGCCGCCAGAGAACGTCGTCGCTGGCTGCCCAAGCTTCACATAACCCAGGCCAACTTCGTTAATTGTCTCGAGCTTGCGGGAGATTGCTGGAATATTAGTAAAGAACTCGCAGGCTTGCTCGACCGTCATTTCTAGGATATCGCTAATAGTTTTACCTTTATATTTAATCTCTAGCGCTTCGCGGTTGTAACGCTTACCGTGGCATTCTGGACATTGTATATAGACATCCGGCAAGAAATGCATTTCAATCTTTATCACACCGTCGCCTTGACAATTCTCGCAGCGGCCGCCCTTGACATTGAAACTAAAACGCCCTGCTTTGTAACCGCGAATATTAGCCTCGGGAGTATTGGCAAACAATTCGCGAATCTGCGTAAACACACCCGTATAAGTTGCTGGATTAGAACGCGGCGTGCGGCCTATCGCCGACTGATCAATGACGATAGCTTTATCTAATTGCTTGACGCCGTCAATCCTATCATGATCGCCAGGCACAGTCTGCGCTCGATGCAGACGCGCCGTCAATTCATTGGCTACAATGTCATTAACTAGTGTCGATTTGCCGCTACCGCTAACGCCAGTCACTAGTGTCATTACACCCAACGGAAACTCGACATCAATATTTTTGAGGTTATTCTCCTTAGCACCGCGAACGACAAGTTTGCGATCTTTCTCGACCGCACGACGTTTCTTAGGCACCGATATTTTTTCTGCTCCAGATAAATATCGTCCGGTAATACTGGCCGGATTCTGCGCCACCTCGGCTGGCGTGCCGGCAGCTACAATCTCGCCGCCATGCACGCCAGCACCTGGACCTACATCCACCAAAAAATCAGCTGCAGCGATTGTCTCCTCATCATGTTCGACCACCAATACGGTATTGCCGAGGTCGCGCAAATGCTTGAGCGTTTTGATCAATCGATCGTTATCGCGCTGATGCAAGCCAATTGACGGCTCATCTAATACATACAGCACACCTTGTAACCCAGAGCCAATCTGTGTCGCTAGACGAATCCGCTGTGCCTCGCCGCCGCTCAGAGTATTAGCAGCTCGCCCCAGTTCTAGATAATTCAACCCTACGTTATTCATAAATCCCAGACGAGCGTTAATCTCTTTAACCACTAGCTTGACAATCTTCATTTCGTTGTCGTCAAATTTCAGCTGGCTAAAGACGTCTAAGGCATTCTCGACATCTAAATTACAAATATCCATAATTGATAAGCCGCTAACTGTCACCGCTAAGACTACCGGCTTGAGGCGAGCGCCTTTGCAGGCTGTGCATTTGCGTTCACGCATAAATCGCTCAATATCTTTGCGCATGAAGTCGCTATCAGTTTCGCGGTGACGACGCTCGAGATTTGGAATAATCCCTTCAAAGGTTGAATCATAGTGCCGGCCATTACCTAACTCAACACGATATTTTTGCTCGCCTGTACCATACATCAATAATTTCCGCACATCGTCGCTTAGCTCGCGCACTGGTACGTGTAGACTAAAACCATGTTCAGCCGCTACCGCTTCAAGCCGTTTCATATACCAAGCATCAACACTGAAACGATTAAACGGACGAATCGCACCCTCAGCAATCGTCAAATTTTTGTTAAAAACTAAGCTAGGATCAATCTCCATTCGTGTGCCCAGCCCCGTACATACCGGACAAGCACCTTGCGGCGCGTTAAAACTGAATAACCGCGGCTCCAATTCAGGAATCTCCTCGCCCGGGTGATCTACACAGGCATAGCGCTGGCTATAAGTCAAAATCTCGCCGCTATCAGCATTCAACACTTGGACTATGCCGCCAGCCAATTCTAACGATTGTTCGACTGATTGCGATACGCGCGAAATCATGTCTGGACGCATCACCAAGCGATCAACGACCAGTTCGATATCATGCTTATAGTTTTTTTGTAATTCTGGAAACTCATCTAGGGCATAAATTACGCCGTCTACTCGCGCTCGAGCAAAACCGCTGCGCATATACTGTTCAGGAATATGCTGAAACTCGCCTTTTTTCTGGTTAACAATCGGCGCCAGGATCATTAATTTTGCGCCTTCAGGCAATTTCATGATTTCATCAATAATTGATTGTGCTGTTCGTCGTTGCACTGGCTTGCCGCAGCGCTTACCATCTGGCAAAAGCGCCGGACAATGAGGTACGCCAACACGCGCGAACAACAAGCGTAAATAGTCGTAGATTTCTGTTACCGTGGCAACTGTTGAACGCGGATTGCGGCTGGTTGATTTTTGATCTATTGAAATTGCCGGGCTCAATCCATCAATTGAGTCAACATCTGGCTTGTCCATGATACCCAAGAATTGCCGCGCATAACTGCTCAAGCTTTCAACATAGCGCCGTTGCCCTTCGGCATAGATAGTATCGAAAACCAGGCTTGATTTACCGCTGCCGCTAAGTCCTGTCACCACCACAAACTTATCGCGTGGAATTTCCAAACTCACGTTTTTTAAGTTATTCTGGCGTGCACCGGTGATCTTGATACTATCTGACATGACTACTTATTCTAGCATTTTTCGGTAAAAAAATCCATTACCGCAAAACATCTGTCCACGCATTACACTTAAAATACCATCCAAATAAACTAAACTTATATCGCGCTTATCGTTGCACATACTATAGTATATTTGCTATAGTATAGTCAAATGAGAGCATTAATTGAACTATTCGCTGTCCTCAGCATCAAGATTCGTGTTGTATTGGCGTGCCTTATCGGTGTACCTCTATTTTTGCTGCGCCACGACATTTACGATTCGCTAATGAATTTCGTACTAGTCGGCGCTATACCTGGTACACACATATCAGTACCATACTGGGTTATGTTATTGCTATACGCAATGATAGTCATAAACATATTCACCTACATAGAAAATACCATCCAACGTCCATTACCTCCAAAAGAATAGCGGCCGGCACAAGAAAGATCTAATCGCTAGCTGGTAATGTAGATTCAGCCCACAATTGCAATTCTTGTAAAATAAACTGCTGCTCGTCAGTTGCTGTTGGCGCTAAACGATGCAAAGCCGTCATAAACCCTGGTAACTGCACCTGCAGGCGCTGAGCCCGCCAGGTTTCCCACTGCGCCAAATCGTCTTCACTGAGCGAACGCGGAAAATTACGTGCTTTGTAGTGTAGTAATAGCGGCGCTAAACGCTCGTCCTGAAATTCTGGATGAAAATCAGCCAGCTCGCGCTCATCAGCATTACGCACCGCTTCGACACGGATATGATCACGGTTGTTCAAAAAGCCATCATACAATTGCGCTTCTGGATCAGGCAATTTCTTGAAGGCTGGCTTGTTTTCAAAAATAGTCCGTAATTTTTCGGCAAAGTCCGGATGTTTTAGTAATATGTTTTGGTGCTTTTGGACAGTTTTAGCGTCCAGTGAAATCTTCTGCCAGCCATCGCCCCGCTCTAGTACACCCAGCGGCGCCACTGCCGGACAGCGATTGTACTGCAACTCTTTGACTGGCAATTTGACGAAATCCTCAGCTTGCCGCTCCTCCCACGAAGCAAATAGCTTTGCCGACAATTCCTCCACGCTCAGGCCAACAAACGGCGTCGGATTATAACGCAGATCATAGACAACCACGCCGCCGTTTCGACTGGTCGTCAGTGCAAAGGCCACCGTGGTTTTAGCAAATTCTTTGTCGTAGCGACCACTGGCATAGACAAACGGTTTTTTGTCGTCCATATTGACCAGTTGCTGGACTACTTTTTTGTCACGCATTTTCAGCAAATAATCATACAGTTGCGGCTGCTTTTGCTTGATCAATTTTGTCACGGCAATCAACGCTGTTACGTCCGCCAAGGCGTCATGGGCATTTTCGTGAGCTATACCATTGGCGCTAGTTATTAGTTCCAGGCGATTGCTTGGCTCACCCTTATCATCAAGCGGCCAATTGATTCCTTCCGGCCTGAGCGCCCTCGTCAATCGCACCACGTCCAGCAAATCCCAACGCGAGCGACCATCTTTCCAGCTCCATTCGTACGGATCATGGAAATTGCGCCACAACAAATGGCGGATAAATTCGTCGTCAAACCGAATATTATTAAAACCAACCGCAATAGTCTCAGGCGTAAAAATTTCCTCACTCAACATCCGGGCAAACTGTACCTCGCTGTAGCCCTCCTCAACCGTTTTTTGCGGCGTGATGCCAGTTACCATCAGCGCATCAGGACTCGGCAATGTATCATCATTCAGCGTCACCAGCAAATTATACGGATCACCAATCGGTTCGAGATTCATGTCCGTCCGCTGCCCAGCAAACTGCATAATGCGGTCTTGCCGCGGATTCAGCCCGCTGGTTTCCAGGTCGTAGAAGAAAAATGTTTGTGCCATACCTATAGTATAGCAAAGCTACGAGATGACACCCAAACCTACTGCTCAACCAGCGTAAACGGCATTGATTCGCCAATTTGCACCAAGCTATCACCAGTAGCACCTTGGCGCATTAGCTCGTGCGCGATACCATAACGACGCATGATATCGCGTAAACGATTGACGCTTTCAAACTGATCAAAATTGGTGCGGCGAGCAAATTTTTCTATCTTGCCGCCAAACACGCGGTAGATTTGCTTATCAGCATCGTATGAAACTTCCCAACTGCTCGAGATCGTCTCGTTGCCACCGAGAGTGATTGTCTCAAGTTTATCGTTATTCAAATCGTCAGTCTGCTTCTGCTCATTCTCAGCTGCACGCGTTGCTACAACTTGTACCTGCAAAGCTCTGAGCACATCAATTACACCTTTATGCGATACCGAGGAAATAGCGAAAACCTGCGTGTCCTCGCTAGTGACAGCTCTTAAGGTATCAATTTGCATTTGAATGATGTCCTGATCTAATCCTTCGCATTTAGTTAGGGCTACTATCTCGGGACGCGACGCCAGTTCGGCACTGTACTTTTTGAGTTCGCGACGAATCGCCAGGTAGCGCTCAGCTACGTCGTTACTATAAGCGTCCACCAAATGGAGTAGCACGGCAGTCCTCTCAATGTGCCGCAAAAAGGCATCCCCCAATCCTTTACCATCGCTAGCCCCTTCAATCAACCCTGGAATATCAGCAATTAAAAGCGAACTGTCATCGACATCAGCTACACCGAGATTCGGCGTCAACGTTGTGAACTCATAATCTGCAATTTCAGGGCGAGCATTTGACACTACGCTCAAAAAGGTTGACTTACCAGCATTAGGAAAACCCACCAAACCGACATCAGCCAATAATTTCAATTCTAGTTCTGCCTCGAACGATTCGCCGAGCTCGCCCACTTCTGCCATGCGCGGTGTTTGACGAACACTCGACTTAAAGTGAGCATTACCAAAACCGCCATCGCCGCCTTTAGCAATAATAGCTTTTTGGTTTGGTTTAGATAAATCAGCGATGATTTTACCATCACGCTTGACTATGGTACCAACTGGCACTTTAATAACTAAATCCTTGCCAGCGCGGCCTGCCATTTTTTTCTTGGCGCCCGAGACACCATCTTCGGCCTTTAGCTCAGGTTTGTAACGAAATTTTAATAACGTGTTAAGCTGTTCCGTCGCCAAAAACACAACATTACCGCCGCGACCACCATCGCCACCATCCGGACCGCCTTTATCAACATAAATCTCGTGGCGAAAACTGACCGCGCCATCGCCGCCGCGACCCGCCTGGACTGAAACTTTAGCTGTATCAACAAACATACAGACACATTATACCAAAAACACCCCTGATTTGACAGAGGTGTTAATTAGTTTTGTAAAATACTTAGTGAATATATCTATAGTAACCGCTAGTCGCCTCGCCCCAGGAAATCTGTCCATGACCAACGCGGTTGAAACCGCCGCCAAAGCGATAACCGTTCATCTCGCTAATTGTAATCGACACGCCCGGGTTAACGCTCTCGACAATTGCCACATGGCCGTATCCGCCGCCGTTTTGCATTATTGCGCCAGGCGCCGGCGTACCATTAACTGCCAATCCAGCCGCTGCTGCCGCATAAGCCCAAGTACTAGCATTACCCCAGAAACTACCAACTGGGCGTCCTAGCTGCATTCGGCGCTCGTAAGCGTACCAAGTACAGTTCCCCCATGCATATTTGTTACCGGCAGAGATAACCCCATTGTAATTGCTTCCGTAACCGCCCAGGCCCGACCCATACCCATAAGCGCTGCGCCGATTACTAGCCGCAGCACGAGGAGCCACATATCCTGGACGTTCATTTTCTGGCAAAGCACCGCCAGGAACAATAATGTTCCTACCTTCAGTTAGCGAACCAGTGAGCTCTAGGTCATTATACGACACCACATCAGCCTTATTACCGCCATACTTGGCAACAATACTATCAACAGAGTCACCCGCCTTAACGGTATGCTGAACACCATCAACTGGCAGAATTGTTAAAGTAGTATTTGGCTCCAGCGCATCAGACGATAAATTATTGGCCCAAGCTACAGTCTCTTTCTTGAGTCCATATTTGCTGGCTACTGCATCAACTGTATCGCCAGCCTTGGTGGTATAAGTAGTAGCCGCCCGCGAATTAGCTGTCGGCTGGACAATCTGCGGCTTGCTAATCGCGTTGCTGGAGGTCTGCGACATTACTGTTTCAATAGTCAGCGTCTGAGAAAGTGTCGCCACGTTAGCACTAACTGGCATGCTGGTAGTGTCTGCTAGCGACGAAGCTATGTTCGTAGCGACAACTGGGTCTACCGTACTAGCGGAAGTTGCAGCTGCTACAGTATTTTTAGTGCTTGAGGTAGAGGCATTAGCCAGCGGCGTATTATTACTACCTTCCTGAACGCCGACTGGACGTTGTCCGATAGCAATTAGCGTTGCTATGAATAGAAAAACGCCGACATACGATACTACGGAAGTCCAAGAAACACCACCGCGCCTTTTAGTTTTGCTAGAATGAGCCTTTGCGCTCGGTACAAAATTAGTTTTAACTCGATTTGGTTGCGTACTAATAATGGTTCTCCTAGAAAATCATATTATAAGCACGATAGAGCTGGCAATAATTCATAATTGTTCCTGCAAGTCCTCGTGTATACTCTATATTATAGCAAATCACTAGCGTTAATGTCAATACTTTATACGATACTACACAACTTCTGGCAGTATTTGTCAATATTGTTTTTATGTTCCTCATCAGTTTTGGCAAAATATATTAAACCGTCATCGCCAGCTATAAAGAACAAGTTATCGCCAGGCGCCGGATCAGCGACCGCTTTAAGCGATAATTCGCCAGGTGTCGCAATTGGCGTCGGCGGCAAACCAGTATGCTTGCGAGTATTATACGGAGAATCAATATCCACCTTAGGCTTAACACCAGCTTTGTCTGCAGCATAGATAAAGGTTACGTCAGAACCAAGCTGCATGTTTTTCTTGTAGCGAGCTATAAACACCTGCGCAATACCCCGCTGGTATTGATAACAGCGATTTTTGCGCTCGACGGTCGGCTTATCTTCGCAGCCCAATTCCCGCTCAACAATCGAAGCCATAGTCAACCCTTGATAAAGCGTCAGACCTTGCGCCTTAAACTTACTAACTAAGTCATTTTTTTGCACAACCTTATACATGTGATCAAACACTGTCTGTAAAACATCTTTGGCTGTAGCATCACCCGTAAATTGATACGTCTCCCCAAAAACGTAGCCCTCCAAAGACGACCCGCTTGGACGATCAGCAAACAGAGGACTATCGTATTTCGCTTTGAAAGCACTTGAGATCTCATCATCAGAGTAGCCTGCTTGGCGCAAGATATAACGGACGCTCGTTTTATCAACACCATCAGACGACTGCGAAGCCTTATACTTAGAACTCTCTAACGTACCGCCAGGATAAAAAGTAATGGTTTTGGAGTCATGACAGCCATTATTCATACGGTTAACAACTTCAGCGACCGACTCAGACGGGGCAATCATACAGGTACCAGCTTTGATACTATTCTTATTATTAAGGCGCACATAAACTTCAAAAGCCAATCGGTTGCGAATAAGATTTTTGCTGGCCAGCGTATTGGCAACTGTTGAAACCGAGGAGCCGTCTTCAACAGTAACCGACACCTTATTGCTATCACTAGAGACTGGTCTTAGCTGCATCTCATACCACTTAAATAGTGCCGCAAAAACCACTGTCAAAAACACCATGACTGTTATCAAAATAATCATCCAGCGTCGAAGACGACGCTTCTTCTTTGACACTTTCTGGCTCGCAGCGTCATGGTCGGAGTCAAGCGAAATATTAGCCTTTTGCCCCATTGGCTGATTTGGGTCAATAGCACGAGGTGCAGGACGCGGAACTGCACCAAGCGGCGGTACTTGCCGATTATTATTCGGCCGAGAATTAAATTGTTGGCCATTCTGCCGTTTAAAACCATCCATTATTGCGCCTCCAGATAATCTTGTAAAATAATACTAGCTGCCATAGAATCAATCTCACCCTTACTATACGGACGTTTTTGCGATGCTAAGATATTCTCTGCTTTGACGCTCGTCAAAGATTCGTCCTGGAATACAACGTCAGATTCAATTTGGCCAAGACTGTCAACGAAGTTTTCGACATAATGAGTCTGTGCGGTCGGCTCGCCTCGTTGATTGCGCGGATAACCCACTACCAAAACATCTATTGATTCGTCAATCAGCATCTCGCGGATAATATCGAGTTCCTTGCCGTCGACATCAATCCAGTCGCCTGGTACGGCAATCTTAACATCGCTGCTTGCCGATGCCACGCCAATTCGCCGCTCGCCGACGTCAAGCGCCAAATACTGCTTAGCCATCTATCTGAAACTTTACGCTTATCTTCTTGGTGTCATCTGGAACTCTATAAACCCAAAATGGCGAAAGGTTCACATCTACTGATTTTATGCCTTCAACTGTCTTGACGCGCTCTTGAACCTCGCCAACCGATTGGCCTTTGACGTATTCCTTGATGGCATCTTCGTCGATTTTCGGACCAACTTTACCGTTCGCCGAGACTGTAGCATTAATCGTATCGCCCGAAATAGCTATGTTAGTCAGAGAAACTGTTTTGCTGCCAGTATCATAAATTTTCTGGTTTGACTTGCCGTCAATGCGCTGCTGGCAGTAAGCTTTGAGAAACGTGTCAAACTCGCTGCGAGCAATGCCAGAAAGCGAGAACTTCATTGTACCAGTAATTGCCGCTTGGCCGTCGTTAGCCTCGCTATCAACAGCAGGCTTATTAATCCCAGCAATATTCGCCGCAAATGACTCATTGATAATTGTGTAATCCTTGCCAAACTCAGTTTGCAAAGCAGCTTTGTTTTGGTTCTTATCGTCCTCGGTGACAAGTTCGCGCATTGCTTTATTTATATCGCTTTGTTGAACGACAGTAATAGTTTTGTCAGTACCTCCCGTCGTCGAGCCGCTAATACTTGCTGAAATACCGCTAGGCGCCCCCTTGACTGTACCGCTAGCGCCATTATAGCTGGCGCCGCTGCGTGCGGCAGTAATTTTCACCTTAGCGTTACGATAATTACTAAGCGAGATTTTAACGCCTTCATTGGTAACATACTCGGCGCCAGAATCTGTCGTCAAAGTTGTTCCTGCTGGGATTTCTGTACCAAGATTGTCAATATCGCGCGTCGAAAAGCTTACTATACCAGTCGCTTTTTCGCCAACATCCTTCTTACCGGTAGCTGTAAATGTTTTAGAAATCGCTTTTTCTCTAGTTTTGGTCGTCAGTTTGACAGTACCATCTTGCAAGCTAGTGTTAACAGCAGCGCTTGATTTGATATGAGTGTTAACAGCCACGCTACTAGTTTGCGCAGAAATGACAATCTGTGCTCGCGGCGCAAACACAAACGCCCACACCAAACCGGCGATCAACAAAATAACAGCCGCACCGATAATAAAGAACTTTTTACGAAAAGTATTAAAATCGGGGATTTTCGGAGTTCTTTTTGACTTGCTATCCGCCTGGTCAGCAGATTTCTTATCGCCGCCATCCTTACCCTTAGAAGACGGCAGCTCATCCTCTCCTTCATCTTCAATTTTGCTAAGCTCATCATTAAGAGACGACTGCCTTTTCTTATCGCCAGGAGCCAGCGTGTTAGGCTTAGCGCCACCGTTCAACGTTTCCGATCCATCAATCACGTCATCGTCACTGTTGACTTCAAGAGCCGGAATCTCAGCTAATTCTGGACGACTCTGCAAATTTTTGGCCACCGGAATACCCGCGCTGCCCGCAAGCGTCGACAAAGCATCATTATTAGTAATAATTACCAGTTTTTTATCGACCCGCTCAGCCGCGCGATGCACCAATTTAAGATTTACCGCACTCTGAATCGCCCCAATTCGCTTCGGCGGCACCAAAGCAACAATGTTCGAATTAGCAGCTTTTATCTTGCCAATAATTGAAGTAACATCGTCTTCTACATCTATATAAATGACATCTTTTTGCATATTATTTCTCTATTAAATTCGCAAAATCCTATTAATTTTACTGCGAACCGACTGAGTGTCGCCTGCTCCTATTATTGTATCATAACCAACACGCAGCAGACCCATCGCCGTAATAAAAGTGTGATCATTGACTTCACCGGTTTTATCTGTAATACCAACAACTTGATCGGGACGAATACGCTGTACTGTCGGACGCTTAGTGAATGGCAACTCGCTGTACCAATCGCGCTTTTCGAGAGCTGCAACTAATTGAGACAGGCTAGCACCGCCACCGCACAACAAAATACGCGGCGGCAGCTGATCAACTGCATCAAAATCGCTCAATGCTAGCTCTACGCCAGCCAACCAAACCTCGAGAGTTTTATCAACGGCTGCTGCTACGTCTTTTTTGACGGTAGTTTTGATTTTGCTATCCTCGATATTGACTTTGAGTTTTTCTGCTTGATCGTACGGAATTGACAACTCGTCAGCGATAGTTTTAGTAAAACTGCGGCCACCGATGCCAAACATCTTGGTGCCCTCAACACCGCCGTCATTAACCACCGCAATATCAGTTGTGCCACCACCTACATCTGCTAAAATTGCCGTAAAAGCACTGCTACTATCGGTGCCAAGTACGCTACGGCTAACCGCAAACGGCTCAGCAGCGACCGCTAACAACTCCAGATCAAGCTCTTGCGCCACTCGCTCTAACGCGCCAATATGCACCATCGGCGCAAACGCTGTATAAATTTGCACTGCTACATCCTTACCCTGAAAGCCAATCGGATTCGACACTTTATAGCCGTCAATATGAATACTAACCAGCGCTGAGTTGACCAGCTTGACCTCAACCTCGTCATTACCCGTCTCTAAGGCGATCTGTTTTTGTGCCCGTTTAGCAGCGCGATCTTGGACCTTCTCAATAATAAACTCAACTTCTTGCTCGTCAAGCGGACGGTCGGGCTGCGGACGACGATAACGAATCGTGCTAGTTGTACCTTTTACTAGTTCGCCAGCTATACCGATGACAGCATGCTTGGCCTGCAGGCCAGCTTCGTCTTCAGCCTGAGTCAGGGCGTCCTCGCAGTGTTGCACTACGCCAGCAATATCAGCAATCGCGCCCGAATGCATATCTGAAAATTCTTGATGAGCACGTCCAACACCAAGAATCTCAATATCGTCGCCGCTAATGCGAGCTAATAGCGCCTTAACGTTTTCGGTACCGATATCAAGTGCAACGATGTAGTCATCGTGCTGTTCGTCGGACTCGCCCTTTAGACTATTTAGCTTATTGCGTAATCGCTCTAAAACCATAACTACATCTATTATATACTATTTTTGCTTATGGTTGCTAGATTTTGCCAAATCATAGGGGCTTACAAGGATTAACTCAAAACCGCTTTAATCCGGCGAATTCCCGCCGAGCTAGATTCCTCCTTGGTGATTTTGAAGCGCTTACCGCCTTCAGCCAGGATACCCGTGTGTTCAACGTGCGGGCCGCCGCAAACTTCGAAACTAACGATATTGTCGCCTTCGCCGATAGAATAAACTTTCACCTCATCACCGTAGCGCTCGCCAAAGGCGCCGATTGCACCCATTTTTAGCGCCTCGTCAGTCGGATAGACGGCAAAGCTGACTGGCAAATCAGCGTCAATCCAAGCATTGACCTGATCTTCCACCGCCTGTTTTTCCTCTAGCGTCAATTTATCGTGGTTGAAATCAAAACGCAGGCGCTCAGACGTGATATTGCTACCATGCTGCTGCAAATCCGGCGCATTCAGCACCTTGCGCAATGCCGCACCCAACAGGTGTGTCGCCGTATGATATTTCAGATGGATTGGATCGTGACCCTCCAGGCCGCCGCTAAATTGCCCCTTGCGCGCTGTCTTGGAACGTTGGCGCTGCTCGGCCATTCGCGCATCAAATTCGGCGCGCCAATTATCAGAAAGCTTGATGCCTTGTTTATACGCCTCCTCGGTACTCAGCTCCACCGGAAAACCAAACGTATCATACAGCATAAACAACTCTTCGCCAGTCAAGCCATCGTCGATATAATGCTGCATTTGCCTAAGACCTTTACGCAGCGTCTGACGGAAGGCTTTTTCTTCCTTGACCAGCACCGCGATGATACTCTCGCGGTTTTCCTTAACTTCTGGAAAGTCCGCTTCATATAAATCAGCGATTACCGGTACGACTTCCTGGAGGAAGTTCTGTTCGATCCCCAGGTCAAAACTATAGCGAATCGCCCGACGCAGTAAGCGACGCATCACGTAGCCCTGCTCCTTATTGCTCGGCACGCAGCCATCGACCGCCAAAAATACCGCTGCCCGAAGGTGATCGGCGATCACTCGCATTGACGCGGTGTGCGTAGCATATTCCTCACCGCTTAAACTCTCTAACTTTTTAATAATTGGCCGTAATAGACTGATCTTAAAGACATCAGGACTATCAATCGCCGCTGCCGCAATTCTCTCCAGGCCGCCGCCAAAATCAACATTCTTACGTTTCAGCGGTTCAAAGCTACCGTCATCCAGCCGGCGATACTGCATAAACACTTGGTTGCCAATTTCCATAAATCGGCCGCTATCACTAGCTGGATGCGCTTGCCCAAAGCTGGCATCATGATGCTGCTCGCCAAAATCATAAAACACCTCGCTATCCGGCCCGCACGGATCACCAATCGGCGTACTATCAATCCCGCCGCCGCGGCTCCACCAGTTCTCTTTATCGTTGTAAAAGAAAATCCGGCCGCCCTGCATACCCAGCTTATCGCCATTTTCAGCGCTATCCAGCTCGACGATTTTAGCTTCAATGCCTTTTTTAGCAAAAACTTCTTGCCAAATTTGCGCTGCTTCATCATCGCGCGGAATATTATTTTTATCATCGCCGATAAAACAGCTAACGTAGATTTTATGCGGATCTAGCCCAATTATTTCTGTCAAAAATTCGAAAAACCACTCAATCTGCTGGCGTTTGAAATATTCGCCCATACTCCAATTACCCAGCATCTCAAAGAACGTCGTGTGGCGATTATCGCCAACATCCTCAATATCCTGCGCCCGTAAACACGTCTGACTATCAGCCAATTTAGTGCCTTGCGGATGATCCTGGCCCAGCAAATACGGCAGTAGCGGCTGCATGCCCGAGCCGGTAAATAACGTCGTCGGGTCATTGTGTAGTATCAGCGGCGCCCGCTCAATAATAGCGTGACCGTTTCTTTGGCAAAATTCGAGATATTTCTGGCGGATTTCTTGTGTGTTCATAGAGGTAATTATAACACGAAAACCAACTTGAATATACGAAGAAGCAGCGTAAGCTAGAGGCTCAAATCACCAAGCCGCCACCTAGACACTCTTCACCGCGATAGACCACCGCTGACTGGCCAGGCGCTACAGCTCGTTCGGCAGACTCTAGATGTAGCGTGTCGGCACTATATATAGCGTTAATGAGCACCCCGCGGTGGCGCAATCGGACCTGTATTCGCGCACCTTCAGTCAAAGGTTGATTAATCCAGTGAATATCTGTCAGCTTAATCTCAGTTCGCCATATGTGTTCGTCGTTGATATTGCGGCTAACGTAAACTTCATTCTTATCCATATTTTTGCCAATCACATAATACGGCAACCCGCCGCCAACATCCAGACCATGTCTTTGACCAAGCGTATAAAAAATTGCACCGTCATGCCGGCCAAGCACCTGGCCCGATTCTTTGTCAATAATATCGCCCGGACGCGTCGTAATATACTGGCTAAGAAATTCGCGCATACCGACATTGCCAACGAAGCACACACCCATAGATTCTTTTTTACGAGCTGTCCATAAGCCGCGATCTTTAGCAATTTGACGCACTTCAGGTTTGGTCGGATTTCCTAATGGGAACATGGTTTTCGCTAATGCTTCAGACGTCACGCGATATAAAAAATAAGTTTGATCTTTGTCGTCGTCGCGAGCACGAAGCAAGCGTGCAGTATCTGCTAAACGTTCAACCCGCGCATAATGACCAGTTGCGATATAGTCCGCCCCCGCCGCCAGCGAAGTTTCTAAAAATAGTTTAAACTTAACTTCTTGATTGCACATGATATCTGGATTCGGCGTTCTACCAGCACGATATTCGTCAAGCATGTAATCAACAACTTTTTGGCGATACTGTGTTTCGAAATCAAATACTTTAAAATCAATCCCTAATTGCACTGCCACCCGCTTGGCATCAGCCAGGTCCTCAGCCCACGGACACTGCATACCGGGTAAATCTTGACTCCAGTTTTTCATATAAACGCCAGTAACATCATAATCTTGGTCAAGCAATAATGCTGCCGCGACACTGCTATCGACGCCGCCACTCATACCAACATAAACACGCGGTCTGGTCATTCCGTTGCAACTCCCATAATCTTTACCAGCTCTTGCAACGCCAGTTGCCAGCCTATAACAGTTGTCCACCACATATTCGACCATTGATTATCTGTAACTACTGGATGGCTACGCGTTAGTATATTTGGCGCCGCTTTAGTAAATTCAATTGAAACTCGCCGCGAGTGGTAAGCGCTTGTCACCAAAATTACCGATGATATCTGCTTTTGTTTGAGCAACCTAACGGTTTGTGAGGCATTCTCGGCAGTTGTTTCGCTGGTTTCCTCTATCAGAATATCACTAGCCGGTACGCCTGCAATGATAGCCTGTCTCTTCATTGCTCGAGCATTACTCGGGCCAGTTTTATCAGCTGCCGCACCAGAGAAAACTAATTTGTGCGCCCAGTTATTCTTATACAATCGCACTGCTTCAGCAGTACGAGCGCTGGTATCGCCGCCGCTCACTGCTACGATAGCGTCAGCTACTACGCATTGCTGACGTGCCGCATCTGGAATATCACCGCAACCTTGCAAATCATTCTTTGATAAAAACAAAGTAATGCCGACAATTATTGCGGCCAAAATAATAACTAGCGTTACGATAGCTATTAAAAATCTTTTCACGCTAACCTGGCCTTTTCTGTATTAATCGCAGCGATAATCTCTCGGGCAGCCGCCATGCACGTTTCAGAATCCGATAAGCGACCCAGTGTCAGACGCAAACTGCCGTCCGCCGCCTCTGGCGCTAAGCCAATCGCTTCTAGCACATGCGAACGCGTCCCGGAATTCGCAGCACACGCACTGCCAGTCGCTACCAGCACCCCTTTTCGCTCTAGCATAAAAACTAACCGTTCAGCATCAATTCCGGGGAATGATATATGCAGATGGCTTGCCAGGCGACGCTTTTGATCGCCGGAGACAATCGCCCACGGAAAAGCTTCTGTCAGCTGATTTTGCAGCTGGTCGCGCAACTGGCGCAAGCGCTTATTCTCAGAATTACGATGTTGCTGCACTAATTCTAGCGCTACTGCAAACCCAATAGTGCCCGCAACATTTTCGGTCCCGCTGCGCAAGCCCCGCTCTTGCCCGCCGCCGCGAACTAGCGGCTGCAAGCGTATCATCCGATTACACCAAAGCAAACCAACTTGTTTCGGGCCATAGATCTTACCAGCATTTAGCGTCAGCGCATCAACGCCTAGCCGCGCTACATTGATGTCAATTTGCCCAGCCCCTTGCGAAGCATCAGTGTGCAGATAAATTGGCGTCAGCTCACCCGCTTCAAACCGGCGGCGACGCTCAGTACGGACAACTTCAGCAATGTCGCGTAGTGGTTGAATGGTACCGAGTTCGTGATTAGCGATAGCGATAGTTACTAGCTGCGTATCTGGTCTAATGGCTGCTTGAATATCGCGCGGCGCAATATTGCCTTTTTTAGATGGAGCCACCAGCGTTACATTATCACCGAGCGCTTTCAGTACTGCATCATGCTCAATAGTACTTGATACGATATGCCCACAGACACTATTTATCATCAAATTAATAGATTCGGTAGCGCCAGCCGTCACAACCAGCTCGCTAGCCTGTCCGCCAAGACAAACCGCCAAACGATGCTTAGCTTCGTTATAAGCGCGCTTGACTTCCACCGCTAGAGCATATGGCGCCGAAGGATTATAAAACATCTCAGAGAAATACGGCTGCATCGCCGTCAAAACGCGCTCGTCTAGAGGCGTGGCAGCAGCATGGTCGAGATAGATTATCGATGATTTCACGCTTTCTATTATACCAATTTTTCGCCGGTCTCGGGATCTCGCTTGTATACTTGACGGGCAACTTGCTCATAATACATCTGCGTAGCGATACTAAAATTACGCAATTCATCACCCTCGAGGTATGAATAACGCGGACCAGGTTGAGTTTTTAAGATACCTCGATCGGTTACTTCATATTTGATCGTGTGGGTTTTAAGTTTGTGCTTGGCATCAATCCATTCCTCATGCCACATCCATGTTTTTTCGTCCAGGCAAAAGAATTCGCGGCGATGGCCCTTCGGGATCTCTCCAAAAAGTTCCGAGCCAATTTCGCTTTCTAGCACTAACAGCTCGCGCTCGCTCAGTTTCTTGAGCGGACGTTTTTTGCGAAGCTTCGGCAAACCAAGCGATAAATCATCGCCGACAAGAAGTTTGAGAGTTTTTGTGAGAACACGCTTGACCATAATTTATGCAGCTAGACCAAATCCCTCTAGATATTTAGCATAATCTTCATCATATCCATTTCGCAAATCAACCACACGTTGACTAGTAACAGCAATTTCCTGCTCAGGAGTAAGCGGCTTTTTTTCGGGTTTTGGATTGTTCAATTCTTCTATATAGTCAACCTGGAGCGATTCGGTTGTTTGATTGGCCGGCTCAGCTTGTCTACGCGCTAGCTCGCCTAAGCGCTCTAACTCGGGATTACGATAAGAATTGCCATTAGCGGTTTGTTCATAATTAAAATGACCGGCATTTTCTACCGGTGCATAAGGTTTTACTTTATTATTAAAACTCTCATTCATAATTAATCCCAAAAATTTGCCGCGCGTTGCGAGTAGTTACGCTAGCGACCTCTTCTATAGCGATGTCACGAGCGCGCGCATGATATTCTGCTACCTGCCTCACATACGCTGGTATATTCACTTTACCACGAAATGGCACTGGCGTCAAGAAAGGTGCGTCAGTTTCAAAAACTAAGCGTTCAAGCGGAATTTGGTTAAACATTTTCTGTTGATTTTTATTTTTAGTAAAAGTACTTATACCGTTAACACCAACGTATAAACCACGATCCAGCCCATGCTGCAAATTTTCCTCAGAATCGGTAAAGCTATGCAAAATGCCGCGCAAACCTTTGAATTCATCGAAAATCGGCCAAAAATCCGCCCAGACTGTGCCAACAGCAGCTTTTTCGTCGCGTACATGAAAACTAATCGGCAAATTAAAATCTCGCGCTACTTCAAGCTGCCGCCGCAAAACGCCCTGTTGAATATCGCGCGGACTATTATCATAAAAATAATCTAAACCAATTTCACCAATGCCGACGATTTCATCGCGATTGTCTGCTACCAATTGGCGCAATTCCTCGACGTTATTTGTCGCTGCGTCGTGCGGGTGAATGCCGACGACTGGCCAAACAAAATCATGCATCCTGGCAAACTCTAGAGCCTGACGCGAGCTGCGCAAATCTGTACCAACACAAATCATCGCTACGCCATTCTTCACTGATTCCTGGTAAGCCTTCTCGCGTGCCGAAGCGTCATAGAACTCGCTATCATGAATATGACAATGCGTATCAACCAAGCGAAGTAACGAATTCATTTGGCTTATTTCTTTTTACTAGATGCCGTTTGCGGATCAGGCGTATGAATATAAATCTTCGGGAAAAGCGGCGCTGCTTTCTCGGGCACAACTCCTGCCGAAAACATCTTGTGAATAGTGCTGGCGGTCACTGGCATAAACGGAGTTAGCAAATCAGCAATTTCCTCAAGCGCACCAACAGCATAAGATAAGATTTCCGATAAATGCTCGGCGGCATCAGTGTCTTTTTGGCGCTTCTTGGCAACTTCCCACGGTTTAACGTCATCAATATATTGATTAAGTGCTCGCACCTGTTGCCATGCTTCATCTATTGCTCGATCAAAATCAAGCGCTTCCATCGCCTGGCGGTATGGCCCCATATCGTGTCCTGGGCGAGGAATCTCGCCAATTACACCCGACTGATAACGCTGGATCATAGCAATAACCCGCTGCACTAAGTTGCCGAGATCATTACCCAGCTCTCCGTTGTAAGCTTTTTCGAATTTCTCCCAGGTGAAGTCGCCGTCATCCTTGGTCGGAATATGCCGCGAAAAGTAATAGCGAAAAGCGTCAACGCCGTAATCCTTGATAATCTCCATCGGATCGACGACATTACCAACAGTTTTGCTCATCTTAGCACCGCCCACATTAACGAAACCGTGTACTAACAGCGTCTTCGGCAGCGGTAGACCAACCCCTAATAGCATCACTGGCCAAATACCGGCATGAAAACGCAGAATGTCCTTGCCAATCACTTGCACGTCAGCTGGCCAAAAATCTTTCCACTCTGGCTGATCCGGGTAACCTAGCACCGTGATGTAATTAGCTAAGGCGTCCAACCAGACATACATCACCTGGCTGTCGTCTCCTGGTACCGGTACTCCCCAGGTCAGGCTCTTGCGCGGCCGGCTAATTGATACGTCGTGCAAACCGTCTTTCATTAATTCCAGAAACTCTTTTTTGCGAAACTCTGGTACAATTTTCATCCGGTCCGACTCGATTGCTTGGCGAACTTTATCGGTATAAGCGCTCGCTTTCAAATAATAATTCTCTTCGCTAACTTGTTGATAAGGCGTTTGGTGGTCAGGGCAAACCCCGCCAGTTTCTTGAACTTCTTTATCAGTAAAGAAAGCTTCATGACCCATACAGTACCAGCCGTTGTAAGTACTTTTATAAATCAGCCCCGCTTGGTCCAACTGTTTCCAAATATAGCGCACCGCCCCCATATGATGTGAATCAGACGTACGGACAAAATCAGTATATTCGGCGTGTTCAGCATCCATCAGTATCTTGAAATTTTGATGAGTTTGATCGACATATGCTTGCGGCGTCAGATTTTGTTCGGCAGCCTTGGCGGCGATTTTATTACCATGCTCATCGGTGCCAACCTGAAAGCGCACTTTTTTGCCTTTCTGCTGCTGGTAGCGCGACCAGATATCTGCAAGCAAATAGTCTAGCGCATTACCGATATGCGGCTTACCATTGACATATGGAATCGCCGTTGTGATATAAAGATTCTTTCCCATTGCTTCTAAGTATATCAGAGGCGACAGAAGTTTACTAGCACATTATCACCCCGCAATACAAACCTGACCAGCAACAACCGAGCCTACATCTTGAACTAATTTTCGTCTTTGATATTTCCTGGTTCGACACTAGTTTTCTGGAAATAGTAGAGAAGCCATCTTTTCACTTTCCCTACCCATATTACGGACGTTTCGCTTGCTTCTTGAACAAAACAATACCAGAAGCTACAAAGATAGACGCCGCCAAGACAAACAACACTGTATTTGAGCCTGTTTCAGCCAGTCTGACACCAGGCGATTTTGGCAACTCCGGAGACAGCGTAGAGGCAGACGCAGGGTTCTTCGTCCATTTTGCATACAAGGTCAAGTCATTGTCTGGCATCGTATCGTTCGCAAAGTCCCAAGCAGTCGTAAAAGCAGTATCTGTGTACCAGCCGGCAAAAGTGTAGCCAGAGCGGGTCGGAGCGACCGGCGGTCTGAAAGGATACGTATAGCCTACCATCTTATTTGGAACGGCAGAACCGGATTGCGAATCAAATGTTACTTTATGTTTTGTACACAGCCTGCCATCACTAGTGATTACCCAGCCGTGTCCGCCGTCAGCAACAGGCTTCAAGATATTAGCCCGCGCCGAAGCGGCTGCACAAAATTTCAAACCGGCCGCACCAAGCGACATTGGCGATTTTAGATTCTGCGCATCCCAAGCAATTAGCATAGCATCGTAATTCTGGCGCGAAATCGCTGTATGATCAAGCGCGGCCGCCGCACCAGACAACGGCTTTCCTGGCAGAATAACCAACGAATCTAATTGCCAAGACGCCAATGACTGATTGAACGAAGTTGCATCGCTTAAAAAACGAACAAGAAACTGCACTTTCTTCATATCCCACGCGCCAACCGGCTGGTTGAACGACGCCGCCTTTCGGAACATATCATTTGCAATCACGAGGTTCGACGTATTCCAATTCGCAATAGAATCGCTACCTCCGTTATTGAAAGCGCTGGCGCCATTAAACATACCAGCGGTATCAGTCACCTTTGAAACATCCCAAGAACCAATATTTTGACAATAGAAGAATTATATACTAAAATAATATTTATGAGGAGGTCGCCCAACTACGCAGCCGAAAGGATTCCTTGTACTATATTCTCGGGAAATAACAGAGAACCCACTTCTGGGGTAATCGACAGAACTCCTAGCAGCGAGCGAGCAGAGCTCGTAGAAAACATCAGACAACACTCCATACCAAGCTCTCTAGGGAATATGGCGATGTTTCTGGTTGAGTTTAGCGATAAATCGTCCGGCAATGTCGTTATCTACGGCACTGGGTTTATGGGAAACCCTACAACGACAGCAGCACGGCTAGAAATGGCCGAAATAGCCAATGCCTGGCGCGACGAAGAAGGAAATCCAGCTTCAGTCTTAACACTGCCAACCAGCTCTATGAAAAAGAGCGTTGCTGATAAAATTTTAGAAACGGGCAGTTTTTCACCCATAGCAGAAGAAATAGCGCCAAAATTAGATAGACATCTAAATTACTACAACAACCAGGCAGGTGTAGTTGGACATTCATTCGGCAGTAGGCTTGCAGCGGCTATACCTGGCGTTCTTGATAACCCTGAAACTGTCAAATATATTTCCATAGATGATGCGCCAAGCTGGCAAAAACCGCTAGGCACATTTATTGCAGCAGCGCAATTGGCAGAAACAATTGACCTGTCAAGATATATCAAACATTCACCCGATCCCGAAGCTCAGAAAGCTTGGCAAAAAAACGACGGAGAAAAAATGCCAGCCGTGCCGCTGTTAATTCAGCTGAGAGACGTAATTGCGATGTCGCACAGTGGTTTTGTTGAAGATCTTGAGAATTCGCTCAATAAGCTGCAACCTGGCACGCCCGTCACCCTTTTTGCGCCGGAATTAAGCCGCATGAATGATAACAGCTCAAAAAATATACGCGAGCTTATAACGTCGCTTAGCCAGGAATTCCCTGGTTTAGATATTCGCGGCGTACTAGTCGAAGATAGCACACACAACGTATCCGTAGCTAATCCGGCATACTTTGGGCAGATGATAAAATTATCAAGAAACAATCTACAGCCCCGACAACACTAAGCAACTATCAAGATTACTTTAATCATATAAATACAGTTGCCACTTGCAAGCTAGCTTCGTTTAATCAGCTTGGCCGTAATAGAACCAATCACTACAAACGCAGCTGCTGCAGAGAAAAACATCCACACATCCATACCAGTATCGGCTAACCTAGCCGATGAGCTTGAATTGTTTTCCGAAGCACCACTGCTTGTTGCAACAGACTTAGGATTCTCGATCCACTTTGCATATAAAGTCAAATTACTGTCTGGCATGGTATCGACAGCAAAGTTCCAGGCTCTCGCAAAAGTGTTATCCGTATACCACCCAGCAAAAGTATAACCCTGCCGATTTGGCACAGCTGGCGCGGTAATTTTATCAGTAAAAGCAACTTCTTGGCTGGCAATTGCCATTCCGCCCTGGGTATCAAAAACTACAGTATGCTTCGGACACTCCTTTGCATCGCCATTGATGGTCCAGCCATGCCCGCCGTCGGCGACTGGCTTGATTAAATTTTTTCTAGCCGCATCAGCAGTGCAATATTTCAACCCGGCGGCCCCTAGTATAAGCGGCGAGTTAGTTGATTGAATATTCCAAGATATCAAAGTAGCATCATAATTTTTCGTAGACAAACCGCTATTATTCAACATTCTAGGAGCGCCAGACCAATAGCTGTTGGGCAAACCGGTTGTCGAAACTAACGAATCTAGCCGCCAGCCCGCCAAGGATTGATTAAAAGCGCGAGCACCGTTAAACATTTCACTCATCAACTCGGCTTTTGAAACATCCCACGACCCTATCGGCTGATTAAACTTAACTGCGTTTTGAAACATTGCATTCATTGCAGTCATTTTGCCAGTGTTCCAGTTTTTAATTGAATCGCTGCCGCCATTATTAAATGCTGTCGCGTTATTAAATAAACCGCCAGCAAAAACAACGTTAGAGACATCCCACGACCCGATGTTTTGATTGAAATTTTCAGTATCGCTAAACGCACTACCCATATTAGTAATGGTCGAGGTGTTCCAATTCCAGTTAGCATTCTCACCCTTGAGAGAAGTGTTGCCTCTAAAGACAGAGTATATCGAGTCAGTCTGCGACAAATCGGGAGTGTCGGTTGCTTTTACGTCCATATTTGCAGCACCGTAAAATGAAGCCACCAACGATCTCCATTTATTCTTCCCCCACTGATCAATAGAAATCATCTTCAGTTTATCGCCGCCGTTATTGAGATAAAACTCTGGAAACACACCTCCGATACGAATCGTATATACGCCAGGCGTAGCGTAGCTGCAAGTATAAGATCCAGTCTGAGCGGTTGCTTCGACCGTGCCATCATTATTGCAATCGATAGTATAATTATATCCGCCTCCTCTTATCGGAATGACGAACTGAGTATCTGGCGACCCAGATTTGCGCGTGTCCACAGTAAACACAAAATCTGTGTCATTGATGGCGTCGGCGGCAGCTTTTGGTGAGTAAAACATCGTACCAGAAAACGCTGCTAGCATACCTATTGTCACGGCTAACGCCTTGATGGCCAATCCAAATTCCAGCCTTTTTGTTTTCCAGCATCTATTCATCTGGTACCATTATACTTATACTTTATTTTTTTAGCAATATACTAATGCTAATCAAAGATAGCACGCAACATTGCCATGACGTCTTGGAGCTTATTTAGTAGATTTTATCTCTGCTAGCACTGCGAATCTTCCCCCTGTATCACCAGCTGAATGTGAGAAATAATTTGGATCATCCGCTGTATCAATTGGCGAAATGACAATATTATTAGCCGGAACGCCTGCCTGGACGGCCAACGAACGATTAAATCCTTGCATGTCCAGATAAATTCCGTCAGCCGTTTGACGGCAGAAATTGCGCCAATTCGTATCACTTGTATGATTGAAATAATCCATACGATAATTTTTCTGCGTGATGCTTGGCGACATCCAAATTTGTAAATCTTTTGCCTGGCTACCCCGCTCGACAAAATACTGGACTGCCCTTGTCATCAACTGCGCAACCGTCGAATGCCGACCTAAATGCGCCAGCATCAGCGCCCGACGCTTTGGATCATAGATGACGGTGGCGATACAGTCCGCCACTGGCAGGAACAATCCTACACCAGCCATTTCGGTATATAGCGCGTCAGCAAAAATCCCCTCGTTGTTGTGCTTAACCGTGTCAGCTTCAGTGACTTCGGCAATATTGTCAAAAGTTTGTGTTTGGTCATAGGAAATTACGTGATAGACAACGTCGTCATACTTAACACCAATCTGATTGCAAAACCGCCGCCGATTATTCACTATCTCAGCTACGTGGCGACCGCGAATACGATTGAACATGGTGCCGTCGTCTTTCGACGAAACCGCAACCAACAGATCAGGCGGAAAGCAGACGGGCTGATCTGCCGCAATCATCGCGCCCGCCATTCTTTGAGCAGCCGCTGCCAATCGTCAATCGCCAAATCCTCAGCACGGACATCAGGCGAAATTTTAGCCTTTTTCAGCAACTGTTCGGCGCTAGCTTTACTGACGCCCAGTCCGCCGCTCAAGCTGGAACGCAGTTTTTTACGCTTAGCTGAAAAACCGGCTTTGACAACACGGAAAAAATCTTTTTGGTCTTCAGTAACGACTAGTAGTTCGGTGCGAGTCCTCAATACCACCACCTGCGAATCAACTTTTGGCGGTGGCGTGAAAAATTGCCGCGGCACTTCAATGTCTAGTTCTGCCTGGGCAAATAGCTGCGCGCTAACCGCTAAAATGCTCATTTCGCCAGGCTCCGCCGCGATGCGCTGGGCGACTTCTTTCTGCACCAGCAGCACCGCCAAACTCGGCTTATTTTCTGCCGTCATTAGTTTTTCGACAATTTTGCTGGTGATATAGTATGGCACGTTGGCGACTACTTTATAGTCAGCTGGCAACCGATTCAAATCAAATTGCAAGATGTCTTCGTTAATCACTTCCAGATTTTTGCCAGGAAATTGCCCCGGTAACTTGCGCGCCAAATCCCCATCAAACTCCACCGCCACTACGCGCTGAGCTCGCGCCAACAACCGGCTGGTCAATGTGCCAAGTCCCGGCCCAATCTCCAAAACCACGTCATCTTTACTCAGTTCCGCTGCCTCGGCAATCTCCGCCAAGATTTCTGGGTCGCGCAGCCAGTGCTGGCCTAATTCTTTTTTCGGCCCAAGCGCTGACGCCATCTAACGCCCGTCCCCGTTAGTCCAGTCAGTCGCCAAGTCAAACCCATGCGGATGCCGAGCCGCAAAACCGCCGGTATCATACACCTTGCCAGGCCCCATGCTAGTTTCTACCACTGAGCAGCGCGGATAATTACCGTAATTTGCCGCCACCAAAATATAACCATCTTTATCCACCTTGGCACCGTCCGCCCGCACCGTGTAGCCACCGCCGCCGCAAGCACTGATAACAATATTCATCGGTAAATCATAATAAGTCTCGCGGTGTGCCACACCCTTGGAATCAGTAAATATCTGCGCGCCCTTGCCTTTGGTTAGTGGATTTTTCGGCTTGGTACCGATCACTTCAATTTGCTTTTTGGGCTGCTTGATAATTTCGCTAGAAATTTGCTGACGGCTAATTTCATCACCATCGCGCGCTTCAACTTTATAAGTCAATCTGCGCAGCCCTTTAGCTCCCGCCTGCTTTACCTGGCGATAACCAAGAGGCTGGCTGTCGTCGCGTGTTTGCTCAACCGGGAAATCAATTTCTTCCTCGGCGGTCACAGTACGCCGGGTTGCCCGCGTAATCCTCATCAGCAAGCTCGACCCATCCAAAGCGACATCCTCTGGCGGCGTAAATCGAACTTTATCCTCGCGATACAAAACAATCCCCGCAGCTTGCGCAATCTGTGTTGGCGTCTGCGCTGCCGTATTGACTCGCATGCGGCGAGCACCTTCGACTATCGTTATCGTCCGCGCCCGATAAATATTTATTTTGAAGCCATTGTTGGTAATCGGTGTATCCAGACCTGGTTCGACAATATCATGCTGTTTATCCAATCTTGCGCCGAATTCTTCTAGCGCTTTCTGCACTGTCGATACCTTAGTGATTATCGATTGCTCCCAGCCACCGTCGTAAATGGTGATTATATGACTAGATGGTTGTGCTTTAACCGCAGCTGGACTATCTGCCGCCGCAGTATTCGCAAAAAACGATAACATACCAGTACTAGAGATTGCCAAGACCGCACCAAAAACACAACAGCAAATACGTTGATAATATCGATTTAAGCTCATTTTATTCAAAATCACCCACTGTATCTCTTATATTATAACAAATTATATACTAAATGTCAAGTAGAGCATCCTACCACCAGCCCTTTGCCTGCCAGGCGTTATAAGCACCCGCCCAGCTGCCATAGCGCCCTACCGCGTAACCATTAAACACTTTAATTTGGCAAACTGGATCAGCCTGCCAATTCGGGCAAACACTCGACAATTTCGATAAGCTAGTCTGCCCCAAGCCGTAATATGTGCCGTTAGTCGCTGTTGTTCGCCAACCAGACTCCTTAGTGAAAATAAAGTTAGCGTAACCATAGTCGCTTGGCGAAAGACCAGCCGCCGCCATCCAATCTTCATGCGAGCCCGCCGGCAGACTAACTTTAGTACCAACAACTTCTACCTGCTTAACTGGCTGCTGAATAATGTTGCTATTGATCTCGCGGCGTGACACTTCAACGCCGTTTTGGACGTTAATCTCATACGTAACTGTACGCTTGCCGTTAACCCCTTTGGTTTGAATTTCTTTGTATCCCTTATCGCGATTAACATCTTTGATTTTTTCAGTCTCAAACTGTATATCTTCGTCAACGGTAACTGTCTGCGTACCGTTACGATACAAGCGAACATTCATGCCTCTAGCTATTTTTGTATCTTTATTCGGGATAATAATATCATTGGCAGACATTTTGATATGCTTTTCGGCTAGCATTTCGCCGATGGTTTTGGCTTGCGTATAAGAAATGGTTTTTTTACCGTAGAAATCAAAATTGAATGGCGTTGCTCGCTTAATGGACAGCACTTCTGCTGCGCTATCGCGCATTGGACTATTAGACTGCGACAAGGTTAGAATATCTTCATCGCGTACAGCAATGCCAGCTTGTTTAACTATCTGCTTTCCAGTACGGTACGATGTAATAATTTTAGTGAGCTGAGAGCCATCCTTGACAACCACCGTTCGGGCTCGATAAATATTAACGTTATATGAATTTGCTACCAAGCGCTCGTCAATATTTGGCTCGGTCCGATCGTTGCGGTCTAGTTTGATAGCTGCCTCAGCGAGAGCTTCGCGCAAGGTCTGTTTTTTGGTAATAAATCCTTTACTTTGACCGTCATCATGAACGGTAATAATATGCTCGCCGACCGCTAGGCTACGCTCGTCAGCCCGCGCTTTTGGCATAATTGCCACATAAATAGACAGACCGGTCAAAGCTAACAGCAACAGACCAGCAGTCAGCCAACGTAATTTCATTCTCGCAATACTTTTCATACGTAGGCGCACAAACTAGCGCGCAGCCATATTATAGCAAAAGATTGATTATTTTGCTACAGCTTCTCGAGGTGGGCGTATTCAACGTTGAGCTTTTTGACAGCACCGTTATCGAACTTCACGCTAACTGCCAAGCCATCAATGTCAATGATCTCGCCATCACCAAATTGCAGCGAGCGCACTCGATCGCCAATATCATAGTTCATCACCGGCTCGTCAAAATCATTATAAGCTGGATTCGAATCAATAGCGTTAGGTTCAACCGCGAACAATCCCATACCCATATCGTCGAGAAAACGCGACGGCTGATTGTAAGATCGCAAGCCGAATTGCGCACGGCTCTGCGCGTACAACAGATATAACTCTTCACGCGCCCGCGTCATACCCACGTAGCACAAGCGCCGCTCCTCCTCGAGATTGCGCGGACCCTCTTCAAGCGCTCGCTCGCTCGGAAACAAGCCATCCTCCATGCCGACCATGAAAACCACCGGAAATTCCAGTCCTTTAGCGGCATGCAAGGTCATTAATGTGACCTTTTCACCATCACTTTGCTGATCGACGCTGCTCATTAGTGCTGCCTCTTCGAGAAAGTCTGGCAACGTCGCGAAAGATTTAGCGTCCGCTATGAGCACGCTCAAATTATCATCACGCTCTTCAGCCTGCGGCGTTCCATCCATGACATAATCTCGATAAGCAATCTTTTCAATTAGCTTTTCAATGATATCGCTTGGGCTAGTATCAGAAAGAACAAGCGCCTGCAATTCGCGTAGAATCTCGCCCAGGTGTAGCAACGATTTTTTGGCGCGCGGCGTCAAAACGCTAGTTTGCTCGACATCCACCAGCGAAGCGATGATGTCCATATTGTTATCGTTTTGCCATCGTAAAAATTTCTCTAGACTAGTCGCGCCGATACCGCGAGCCGGCACATTCGCAATTCGACTAAAGCTCATCCGGTCGTTCGGTTGATATAATAAACGCAAATAGGCGATAATATCCTTGATTTCCTTGCGATCATAAAAGCGCACGCCGCCAACCAACTGATATGGAATTCTTTGCTGCATGAAGGCACGTTCAAAAGCGAAGCTCTGCGCATTAGTACGATAAAGTACTGCAAAATCACCGTAGCGGCGAGCACCGATCGAGGTTTGAGCCGCAATACGACTTGCCACCACGTAAGCCTCCTCGGACTCATCGCGTACCGCCTGAACTTGTACTGGCGCACCATTGCCAGCCGCTGTCCAGAGTTTTTTGTCAGTCCGTTCGACATTCTTGGCGATAACCTTTTGCGCCGCCTCTAGGATAGCACCTGTTGAACGATAGTTTTGCTCTAGCTTAATCACCTTTGCGCCAGGAAAGTCCCGTTCAAAATTAAGAATATTCTTGAAATCCGCCCCGCGCCAGCTGTAAATCGACTGCCAATCGTCGCCGACCACGCAAATATTACGCGCATCGTTGACTAAGTACTTAACGATAGCATACTGCGCAGCGTTAGTGTCTTGGTACTCGTCAATGAGAATATGCTTGAAATACTGGCGATACTTTTGGCGAATTTCACTGGCATCGCGCAGCAAACGTACCGTCTCGATCAACAAATCATCGAAATCTAAGGCGCCAGCCTCGCTACGTAGTTGTTCGTACATATCGTAAATCTTAGCGATATGCTGCTGATTCGGATATTGCGCCGCTGCCGCGTAATCATCTGGCGTAAGTAAATCATTTTTAGCGTTAGAAATTGCCGCACTAACTGAACGTGGTTTGAGTTTATCAGGAGCAATTGACAGCTGCTTCATCGCCTGCTTGATCAATCCTTGACGGTCGGCTTCATCATAAATAATAAAATTCGACGGCACGCCAATCGCCGGCCCGTCGCGCCGCAAAATTCGCACGCAAATCCCGTGAAATGTACCCATCCACGGCATGAATTGCCGCGTATTAGGCTGATCAATCAAAACTGCCAAGCGCTCGCGCATCTCGCGAGCTGCTTTATTAGTAAATGTCACCGCCAAAATTTCGTTCGGCCAGACTCTTTCGTGTGTCAATAGATAAGCTATACGATGAGTTAAAGTTTTGGTTTTGCCACTGCCAGCGCCCGCCAAAACCAACAACGGACCATCCGTATAAGCGACAGCTGCTTTCTGCGCGTCATTAAGACCATCAAATATATCCATCACACTCATTATATCGCGTTAATAGCGAGTCAGGAAGAAATAGCCAGCGCCCGCCAGCGCACCCAAAGCCAAGAATACTATGATCACCAAAAACCATTTCAAGCCTGAATGGCGCGATTGCTTATGTTTCTTATCATCCTTGAATTCAGTGTAATATTCAGAAGTATCATAAATAGCGCCTGATTCAATTTCGTCGATGGTTTGCTCGCGAGGCGGATCTGGTTCTGTAGTAGCGGACTGTACAGGCGAATCTACCGTCTGATTTGTCAGAGGTTCAGCTAGTTGCTCGGGTTGCTCGCTCGTATCTTCTACATTAGCAACAGGAGCTTCGGCAGTAGGAGGGTTAAGAGTTTTTTCAACAGGCTTTAGCTTGCCGCCAATTGGCATAAACCGATGTTTTTTAGGAGCTGGCGCGTCTTGTGTTCTAGCGTCATCTTCATCGTTTTCGGCTGAAGCATCCTCAATTGATTGAATGTCGTTAGCTCGCGATTCTGCTTGCGAAAAGCCAATCTCGTTACTAGCATCTTGCGCGTCTTTCTGTAGCGACTCAACAAGCTCGGCAGACGGTGCAATATCCCTACCGTGCGTACCGCCGATAGAATACGATCTTTTTTCGTTTTTGCTGTTGTCTGCCTCATCATAATCATTTTTGTCTTCAAAACCAGGATTAGACTGTGAAGCTTGAGGAAATGCGCTGCTACCGTGAAAAACTCGCGATTCAGACGATTGCAGTTCGCTAGAAACGTTATTTGTATTTGCTGCTACATTTTCGTTAGAACTAAACTGAGTAGAATTAGCAGCAAGACGCTGAGCGCTTCGCTGGCCGGTTGGTCCTAATTGTTGAGACGAGCCGCTAGAAATATTAGATGACACATTACTTAACGACTGTGCTGGCATCGTAGAATACTTAACTTTGCTGGCGAGGTGTTTGTTGACACCTGGCTGCGAACTAACTATGTCCATGAAACGGCCGCGACTCTTAGTCTTCATTTTTTTTGGTAATCCTGATCGGACTGGCACAGCTCCGTCAATTGCAGCTACCTGCGGCGGTGTTGCGGCTTGTGGCAACGGCTGGGGAGCTGGCGATGGTACTGAACTACTATTTAGATCCGAATTTTGAACAACAGTAGAAGCCTGAGAAGCGACCGACACACCAGTCGAAGCTGAAGCACCGTTTGTTGGCAAAGTCTGAACCTGAGCGGTAGATACCCCAACAGCTGGCTGTACTGGAGCTGCAGCAGAAGCCGGTACGCTAGTTGCTGGCACAGACGAACTTGGCTGCTTAGTGACGCCAACCGTTGCGGCCGGCGAAGGTGAAGCCGTCATATTCGCAACTGGACCAGGACCAGGAGCTAATTTATTAGGCTCAACTGAAACTGGCGCAGCATTAGAGGAAGGATTTGAAGGCGTAGAGACAGCCGGCGGTGTTGGCGCCTCAGCATGTTGGCCGTCCTCTTTTAATAATCCGCTCTTGGACATAGCCTCGGTAATTGAACGATCTAACTCGTCGAAGTCGAATTCTGTCATAGCTATTTACCTCTCTTTACTGGTAAGGATGGCATATCTTCACATTTTTTGATAATACCAGCAAAAGCATAGACATCCAAGCTTGATTCACCGATAAGCAAACCATTTACATCAGCTGTTTGCAAATACGACATAGCGTTATCAAGATTAACGCTACCGCCGTAAAGTACGCGGACATTCTCGGCAGCGACCTTACCGAAAAGATGCTCAATTTGCCGACGAATATATTTAACGGCGCGTTCAACGTCGCGCGGTGAAGCGAATTTACCAGTACCGATTGACCATACTGGCTCATAAGCTATAACAATCTGACCAACCTCAACGCTCGTGATATTAGCTAGTCCTCCCACCAGCTGATCGCGAATTACATCAGACGTTTCCTTGTTGGCTCGTTCTTGCGCTGTTTCACCAATACACAATACAGGCGTAATATTATTACGTACTGCCGCTTGCACTTTGCTGCGAATATCTTTACTGCGCTCGGCAAAGATATGCCGGCGCTCGCTGTGGCCAATTATGCCATATTGTACGATACCGCGCAGCTGCGACGCTGATACTTCACCAGTGTAAGCACCGCTGTCACGCCAATAAAAGTTCTGCACTGCCAGATTAAAGTGATGATGTTGCACCTGCATATTAAGCGGCTGGAGCGCTAACATGGTCGGTGCCAACACTACCTCAGTATTTTTGAGCTTGCCAACCAGCTTGTCGAGTTTATGAACATACAAACTCGCCTCATTGACAGTGAGGTTCATTTTCCAGTTTGCAATAATAAGTTTCTTGCCCACGTTTTATACTTGCTTATGTTTAACCTTGCGTCTAGTTTACTACAGTTATTAACGCTCGTCTAGTTTTTTGCGTGAAAACACCTCGCCACAAGCGAGGTGTCTCTTAAATTTTTGTTGTATTTTACTCAACAACACGCACACGCAATGTGTCGGTACCGCCGGCTACACCCGACTGACGGCCGCTGACAACAACCGCGGTCAATTTGTCATCGCGCCCGAAAGTACCCCAATCAAGCAATTCTTTGGCTAATTTTGTACCAACATGCTCGCCTTCCTCGCGCACATATGAACGGGTAGCGTATGACAAAGCTAACTGTTGAGCCACACGCTTATTCGGTGTTACTGCAGCGATTGGCAACTCTGGACGGCAAGCTGCAATCCGCGCAGCTGTTGCGCCAGATTTAGTTTCGGCAATAATCACATCGGCGTCTACTTGGTTGGCTACTACTACCGCAGCATTAGCAATCGCATTACGGCGGCGGTTCTTCTCGCCATATTCAATCGGCATGTCATTCATCGGCCAGCGCGACTGCGTGTAGCGCACTGTCTTGGCCATCATCTTGACTGCTTCGACAGGATAGCTGCCGTTAGCCGTCTCGTCAGAGAGCATCACCACGTCGGCACCCAGGATTACCGCCGTTGCCACGTCGCTAACTTCAGCGCGAGTAGGCTCTGGATTATCAACCATACTGGCTAACATTTGCGTTGCCACTATTGATAGTTTACCGTATTTGCGGCACAAGCGAATTGCTTCGCGCTCAACAATCGGTACAATCTCGGGACTAGTCTCGACCGCTAAGTCGCCGCGCGCAATCATCACGCCGTCAGCAGCCTTAACTATTTCTTTGAGCGCTTCCATCTCGATAGCTGCTTTGGTCTCAACTTTCGCGATAATTTGCGCTGTCGAACCGTGGCTTAGCATAATCTGCCGCAAGTTATTAATATCGTCTGCGCTCTGAATAAAACTGAGGGCTACAAAATCAATATCTTTATCGGCGCCAAACTCTACGTCAGCCAAATCTTTTGGCGTTAAAATATCGCCGCCAAAGTCGGTGTCTGGCAGATTCAAGCCTTTACGGCTCATCAAAAATCCATCGTTCAGAATACGAATCTTGATTGCTGTATCGCTAACCCGCTCAATCATCTCGCCGCGAATCTTGCCGTCGAACAAGTAAACTGGCTCGCCGACCTTAACCTTGTTAGCTAGATTATATTGAATCGGCAAATTCGTACTGCCATCGTGCTCTTGAATTGCGTGATCGAGAACTATTTCGTCGCCAGCTTTAACATCTAAATGGTTGTTTTTGAGAACACCGAGACGAATCTTTGGACCT
>ERZ773066.21-NODE-21-length-96572-cov-5.469928_pt1 | contig 96572 bp, 75 predicted proteins | sample MGYA00580573_ERZ773066 | MGnify/ENA primary metagenome ERZ773066 (study PRJEB29015, sample SAMEA2738128) | human oral metagenome | biome: human oral; feature: human-associated habitat; material: saliva | place: China | collected 2203 ... | reverse complement strand
AATTAGTCCTATATAGATGTATCAACGCAAGACAGTTGAGCATCTCCCTTTAGGACGTTGTTTATCCGCAGAAGCTTCAGCAACAATCTTTATTGTGTGGCTACAAGTCGAAATGAAGTGAGCTGAAGTGGAACAGGTTAATCGTAAGACCTTGAGTTGAAAAACTCTAAAATTAACCTAGAAATACAATTTTTATATTTTTTAGTTACGACCACAAGGCGAATTTGAAGAATATCGCTTCGATCATAAGGAAGCAGATGATAATGGGAACATTCTTTATATTTTTGCAAAGGATACAGAAGAAAAAGTAGCCACAAAACATGCTGAAATCGAAACTGGATTACGAGGCAACCTACTACTATCCTTTGCAACAACGATTGCATCACTCTTGACGGCTGGATACCTTCTGGTTAAGAAGTCTACAAAATAACACAAAAAGAAAAAGAGGATGATCCCTCTTTTCTTTTAGAAAAATAGCATAATAAGTAAAGAACAGAAGGAGGAAGAAGATGCAGACTTATAAACCAACATCTGATATCAAGACTAACGAACCTATATTTAAGAAATCTTGTATATGTTATTGGCGATACATTAGAGTGATTCTAAGAGAAATTGGACAGCCAGTTCAAATCGAAATTGATCTTGTTGATGCAAATGATGAAGAGATGATGGTCAGATACACGCTAGAGCATAATCGCTTCGTCGTAAAAGTAGGTAATCGAGATGAGATATGTGTCAGCAGTGCAAAGATGATCAAAACACTAGAACAGATCCAAACAAAGTTTGAATATGAATTTTTATATGCTATTAGAGAATTTGATGAAAATAAAGAGAGCTTAGCGATACTAGAACTTGCAAAACTTGGTGATATGACGATCACATACGGTGTGCCAGCAATCGTTCCGATCACGATCGATGATAAAGAATCCTACATAAAAATATTGGCAGATAAAGAAAATGGTAAGATATATACCTATCTTTGCCATAATGAAGATGAACCGATTCCCTTCTTCCAAGCTGCCATGTATATTGCAAACAATTTTGTAGATTTTAAATTAAAGAAACAAGAAATTTATAGGAACATCAAAACTGGAAGAACTGCATTTTTTTCTTCTCAAGAAAATAGCAAAATATTAAGTGAATCAAAGCTAAACTCAGATGGTAGTTTTAAAAGGGTAGATTTAGATAAAAACTTAGGACAGAAAGAAGTTGCGGAGAAAAAAGAAGGCTTTGATCCAAGTATGTTAAAAGAGGCAAGTTTTATATTACAAGATAGCAGTAAAAAGAGAAAAAGAAGACACTCTTAGAGAAGAAAGGACGGGTGATAATATGGGCGGAATCAATTTAGAAACAATGTTCGAAAAACAAAAAGAGAAACGAGAAAACAGAGAAGAATCTGTTAAAATGATTAAAAAGTTTCAGGATGCCATGCAAAAAGATGGATATAAAAACAAAATCGTCAGAGATGAAGAAGGCGGATACGTTGGAAATAACATGAGTAGAGATCAATTAATAGATATGGTCTTGAAGAATTTTAACGGTGACTTCTCATTTACTATTCCAGAAGAAAAATTTGCAAAAAAGATTTTAAATTCTTTCACAAAGTCAGGACGAGAATATAACAACAAACAACGACTCAGCTTTTTAACAGGAAAAGATGTAAAGATCGAAGTACAGATTATCCCATCAGGATTTCTTGGTATGGAAACAATGAAAAGTAGCGAATCGAACAGTTTTAGAATAAATGCTCGCTGTTTTGATCCGTCAGATCCGATAGACCCTAATTTAAAAGTCGATCCTTGCCTTCAGGTGGAACTTGGAGATTTAGGTAGAATCACACAGTATGAACGTGATGGACTTTTTGATATTTGTGCCCATATCAATAGACTTGAAAACCAATCATTTGCAAATTGGTACGAATCGAATAAGGAATCTTTCAATGACTTAGAACAAGCAATAGATTATTATGCGGATAACTGGAGGTTCTTAACAAGTGTAAACTATTTCAAAGAGAACATGTTAGAAAGCGAAATTTCACCTCCACGTAAAGGAATCTTAGAAATGGCTGAAGAGAAAAAAAAGAAAACAGAAGAGCGTTTTGCACGTGCAGATAAAGACGAACCCATTGATAGGGATGAATTTTATGATGAGCGTTTTTGCTACATGAAACCTGAAGTGCTTATTAAGATCAACGACAAGCTATTTACGATAGACTCGGATGAAGGAAGAGAAGTTGTTGCAAAGATCGCCGCATGGGAAGATCGCAAAATTACTGTGCCTGCCGAAGTTCCAGAAAAGATGAAGCAAAAAATGACGAAATTATCAAAAGACCAAAGAGAAACGATTGAACGTAGAGTGATCTCCAAAGCAGTCGAGGCACCATTCAACAACCGACAGGCAGATAGCCTGCTCGCACTAATATTCCAACAAGCACAACGCACAATTGATAGACCGATCGGACGGTAAGAGGAGAAAATTTCATGGGAAAAATATCTTTAAAAGAAATGAACGACAGCAAAGTAGAAAAAATGGATAATGGTGATTATCTTGAAAGAGATGATGACATGAGAGATCTTGAGTTAATGGGAAAATACGAACGACTAGGTGATCTTGTTTTAACTAGCCTACATGGAAATTTTGAATGCACGATTCCAAAAGAAACATTTATGGAAAAGACGTTTAACAGCAACGAAATACATGGTGACGACTATCAAAAGGATGAAGACCTGCACGTTAAACTTAAAATTGTGCCAGGATCAAAACTTTACAGAACTGGATTGGGACCAGAAACTGAAATCGCAGACATAGTTCCTCCACATCGTGTAATAGGATTGGGAGATATTGATTTCGGAAGAATTGAATTTTCCACTGAGCCAGTGAATAATCGTAAGAACGAGTATGAGTATAACACAATGATAGATTTCGATTATAGATTAGAAAGTTTAGAAAAAGGCTCAAGAGATAGATGGGTAGAAAAGAATGCAGATAAGTTCGAAAGCATTGAAGACGCAGGGGATTACTATGACAAGCATTGGCACCTTTTGACAGATGTGGATTATTACAAAGAAAACTTGATTAGAACAAGTAAAGGAGAGAAAGTTCAAAGGGATATCAAAGCAATGCAGTTTATGGAAAAATTGTCCACCCAAATTGGACAGAATCCAAGACTAGCGAGATATTTTACACCAAACCAAGAGCTGTTTTATCAGTCAACGGTAAAGAGGTAGACCTTCTTCCTGAAAAATTACGAGAAAAGATAATAGTAGACGCAAGAAACCAAGATGAAGCAGTTAAACGCCAGCTGCCAACAAGTAAGCAAGCAGACAGTCTAATTAATTTAATTTCCGAACAAGTAGAAGACGCACTTGATATACCAAATGCCAAAGAAGTGGAAGAGTTCGGAAAGTTTATTGAAAAGGTCGACAAAGACGTTTGGGTTTCTGTCGAGTTTCAAGATGATGATTACACCTTTACCATCGAATTACAAAGTGACATGATTGAAGACGGATCTATCGAATCTGCCACTTATAATTTGAACAGAAGATCTCTTGAAGCGGCAAAGAGAGATGTTGAAAACTTTGTGAAGGATCATAAAGTTGCTGTTCGAGAAGAAGAAAGTGGGCTTGAATTTAGAGATGACATGTATGAGTCTTTGGAGAAATTAGAATACGAGCGTGTTCTAATTAACGGAGAAACAAAATATGGCGGTGAATGGCTGCAAGAAATTGGTAATTCGAAAGATGGAGATGAAATTTTTAGGAAACCTGTTGAGGTTTACCGAAGATCTGATGATGGATACAACAGAGTATTTGAAATCGAACCAAAAGAAGTGTTGCAACTGTCAATTGAATCGCCTAATCTAACTACGAAGCACCAAGCAATCGAAAGAAATGCTGAAGAACGATAAAAGCATATTTTTAAAACATAAAAAAAGAAAGGAATCATAAAATATACATTTGGGTATGTTTTATGTAGCAGAAAAAAATGAGCGAAAATAACAACGGAAATCCAATCTCAAATTTCTTTGGAGGCATCGGAAGATTCTTCAAGGGAGCTGGAAGAGTAATTGGAAATACAATTAAAAACATTTCAAACGATATGTCCTTACTTCCAATGAAGTCTGACATCGAAAGAAGCCTTAATAAATTTAAGACTACACTAATTAAGTCAGCCTTCAAGTTGAAAGAAGGATTAACCAACAAGGCTTTACAAGCTGGCGGCATTGAAGAAAAAGCTAAGAAAGAAGCTGAGCTAAAGAAGAATCCAACAAAACTTATTCAACAGGAAAAGAAGCGAATGAAGAATAAGGCTATTACTAGAAGCAAGGATGATGCAACAATGTGGTCTGGTCCATCCATGAAAAAGGGTGAGCGTGACATCAACAAGGTTGCCAACAAAGTGAAGCCACCACTTGTTAAAGATGTATCTTCAACAATTTCAAAAGCAACAGAGGTAGCAAAGTCAGCCCCAGTAAAGGCTGCACCGATTAAGAATATTGATATCGGAAAAGAAAGATAAAAGGTGAATAACATGGGAATTGAGAACGTAGGTTCTGATCTTGCAAAACAAGCCCTTCAGGGCTTAAAAAAGGAAGCTCAAGAAAAAGAACTAGAAAAAAATGCAAAGCAGATGGCAAAACACCAATCTGGTAAGGCAGCAAAAGATATTTACAAGAAAAGCCCTATCAAGACAGAAGTAGATAAGGCAAAAACAAAGGCAGCTGAAAAGGCAAAAGAAATTGCCAAGAAAGGCGTCAATAAGGCTAAGGATACAATCCAGAAGGCTTCTGCTAAGGCGGTACAAAAGACCGCTGCAAAGACAGCTGAAAAAGCCGCCGAGAAGGCAGCAGAAAAGGCTGCTGTAGCCGTGCCAGTAGCTGGCAAGGTAGTCGTTGCCAAAAAGGGTGTAGAAGCAGCCAAAGGCATTGCAAATCAAGCTACAAAGACAGTTAACAAGGTTGCTAACGTACAGGATCTGATCAAGAATGCAGAAAAGAAGATTTCTGTGGACGGATTAGGGAAAACAGCGAAAGAAAACATTGTTAACAAAGCAAAAGAATCAGCAACAAAAGAAGAGCGTTAATCGCTCTTTTTTTCTTGACTTTAGTTTCTTTTTAGAATATAATATAAATGTAGAAAGGAAGTAGTACATGAGAACAGAAGATATTAAAAACTTAATGATAACTAGCTGGATGATTATGATATCAGTGGCTATAGTATTGTCAGTTGCGCTTCAGAACATAGTGATTATCAAAGTTGTATCCGTTGTTCTTGGACTAGGATTTACTATTATTCCTTTCAAAGATGGACTTGAGTTCATCTTGCTAAAAAGAAATAAAGAAGAGATGTTTATGGTTGAAGTTACATCAGTAATGCTTGCTGGAGCATCTTTGGTTATTCTGCTTATTATGCAGAAGTTTTTGTAAGAGAAGGTGAAATATGGATACAGAAAGAGAGAAAAAGATTGTTTGGATAGTATGGTCGCTGATCACAGCCATCGTATATATCGTTAGTTATTTACTACAAAGTGAAGAAATATTTGTCAAGGGAAACCTAACAATCGGATTAGTAACATTGTTATTTCCATGCTCAAATCTGTTCATAGCTATGTTTTGCAGTACAAACAAAGAAGAAGATATGGCGATTGGAATATTAATGTTGTTCTTAGCATTCGTCTCTTGTTGTCTTTCAGCTTTTGTTGTAATAGCTAAGTATATCAGTTAAAGTAAAATTCAGAAGGGAGAAAAGAAAAAAATGAAAAGTGAAATTGGATTCGGTATTATGTTGTTAGGAATCGCATTGTCAAACGGAATCTTTGCAGAGTTAAGCGGACTTATCGTCTTAGTTGGGTTTGTTAAGGTCGTACTGGACAACTTGTTAAAGAAGAAGAAAGATTAAGGCGATTTCTTCTTTTTTATTGTTGAGCCATCTGCGTATTGCTTTCTTTGTAGGCTTGGTATACAATAATACATGACAAGAAGAAACTGTCCAAACATTAAAAAATGGGCACTTTCTTCTAAAATTTTCTCCAGAGAAAAAAGCAGCACGATGCTGCGTATTTATGACAGGCTCAAAATCGAATTTTAGGTTCTAGTTAAGAAAAAGGAATAAAAAAAGGAAAATAAATATGGAAGATTTTAAGACTTTATTAAGAGTGGCAATAAAGCCAAGAACAATTACACAATTCGCAGAAAGTTGTGGGGTATCAAAGGGTACTATCAGTAAATTATTAAATGGGAATGGACCAAAACCAACGATGCAAATGCTTCGAAAGTTCGCTAATAATACATATAACTACGTAACATTAAGTGAGCTTGTAAAAGCATGTGGATACCCACTAATTACAAAGGATACAGAAATTAGATTAAGTTCTGTTAAAGAAATGTTGGATCCAAAGGAATTTGTTACGACAATGAAGAAGGTAATTCTTGAAAGTATCAATACGATTCAAGATACAGTCAAGAGTAGAGAAGTATACATGAAAGAAATTATGCAATCAACATTTTCTTTCCCTGTATCTGTAGAGAAGGTGACTTCGATCATGTTTGCTAAGAACAAGGTTTCGATGTTTATTGTTTCAAGTGAATTCGGAACATCCTTAAAGAAGTTTGTTGTTTGTGTTATGTTTGCCCAGCAATTGAATGGCTTCTGCCCAATCAATGTGACTACAGATACAGATGATATCCTAAAAATGGGATTTGATAAAACAATTCAGGACATGATCATAAAGGGAGAGTTTGTTGCTGAAGATGGATATAAATTCTTGTATTCAAATCAAGAGATTTTACCGAAAGATGACATCATTGATAAAGAACGTCTGTTAAAAGAGGCACTCACAAACAAATACCAGGTCGGAAACAAGACAGTAGAACTAGAAGAAATTCCAATGATCGAAACAGGGTTCGGGTTTTACCTTCCAGGTAAATTAACAGAAAAAGATTTCAGAAATTTTGCAACAAAACATGTGATCAGTTTGCCAGATGGCGTACAAAAGGTATTTGTAGGCAAGGATCACTACGAAGATTATCATTCAATGTTTGATGAGGAACTACATGGTCCAGAAGCTTTAATCTTAGATATACTCAGAGCAGAAACTGGTTTTGCATGGATTTATAAAGAGGATAGGAGCTTACGGATGTTCGCTGTACCAACTGTAGCATCTACAGAAATCAATCCTATCACTCTAAAGCTAATTACAAGACGTCTAGCAAAACAACTATCAGCTGAACGATATGGAAGTGTGTATTGGACATTTACATTCATGGAGCCATTTCCAGAATTCCCAATCGAAACAAAATAGGAGAGATCCTATTTTTTTCTTGCTTTCTTTGTAGCTTTGGCATATAATAAAAACTGAAAAGAAGAAAACTGTCTAAAGGGTTTAAAAATAGACGTTTTCTTCTCAAAATTTTTCCAGAGAAAAAAGCAACACGATGTTGCGTATTTATGACAGCTGGGACATTAGGTTTAGGGTATAAATTAGAATATAGGCTAAAGGTAGGAAGGAAAAATAAGAAATATGATAGATATTAATTCAGATGGAATGACGATATTATGTAACACTTCAGGTAAGGAATATAGAGGATTTGTAAGAATAGAACCAGTAAGAAGAGCTAAGGATATTATTTTAGGCAAGAAAAGAGCAAAAAGAAAGAAGATGAGAGGACTAGCTTTACTATGTTGTTCTCCACTTAATTCTTTAGGTTTTAGTCAATTTTTAAAGCAGTACATTAAAGAAAATGAAGAAATAGGGAAACAATATAAGAACAATCGTTATGGCACTTGTATAACTTTAATGTTGCCAAGAGGCTTTCATAATTATGAGAGTACAAAGAAGGTAGCTATTTCTTTCGCTAATAAGGTTACAAATGGAAATAAAGGAATTAAGTGGTTTGCTTTTCATTACACGATGAAAAGTGCTTTTTTGATCCGTTTCTGGTTCTGTGATCGTTTTATGTATGAAATGGAAAAGGAAGTATATCCGACTTATACAAAGACTCAGTATGTCGATAGTAGCACAGGAAAATTCTGTGGAAAGAATAACCCAAATGCTGTTGCTAAATTTAAGAAAGGTGATGTGAGAGCGGACGTGAAGCCTAGCTATCGGTGGTTCTCTATTAAGAAGACACGTTTGTTCGATGGATCTGATAATTACATCCAAAGAGTCAGAAAACAGCTTTTAGAATATGCTGTACAATCTGTACATGATTATAGAGTCAAAATTATCGAAGGACTCATGATAGAAAGAAAGAAATCTAATTATCCGATGTCAAAGTGGATCAGACGTTGCGTTTCCGCTTTGAATAATACAATTTCATACGTAGAACGTGAATTGAGTTACATGTGGCATTACGCCGTGGAAGCAAACCCACTTAGCGTTCGTGATATGGCTTATCAGATCGCCATGGGCGGTTTCATGAGTGAGCAGGAATCTTATGAAGCGAAAAAGAGCGTAAGAAGTCCATTTATGAAAGAGGTCGTAAAGTTATGGGAAAAGTACAAAAAGATCTTTTCGGACTATGCTTTCAATTATAATGGGGAAGTGATCCCTCTTAGAAGGATACGTTGTGATAAGGTAGAAAAAAATTGCGATATATTGAAGTCCATGTTTAACGCTGATCTAATGCTGTTGTTTTTTAAAGCTCCAGAAGAAGTGAAACAAAATGTTAATTTAACATTGGTTGTATAAGAAAAATAGCATAATATAAGTGATTTACAAAGAAAGTGAGAAGAATGAACATGTTTAATATTAGAAAAAGTATATTAAAAGTTGTAGCTGCTTATTGTTTGGTTATGATGCCGACAATGGTCCATGCAGAAGAAGGCACTTCTAAGACAGCTGATACGATCGAGGCAATTCCAGAAAAGGCAATCATGAATATTCAGATCGGATATGAGTTCTCTGATGGTTCCTTTGACGTATGGGCATCTGGTACAGGTACCATGGTTTCAGAAAGTGATATGGTCACAACAGAAACTTTAACGGATGATACGACATCTAGCCTTTTATATAAAAAAATCTTATCTGAAAAAGGAGATGCTTATGAAAAGCTAGGGATTTCACTGAAGAGCGAAAAGGAAACAGCCCAACATATTAAAATCAAGGTTTCTACTGCGACAGGTTCAAAGGTCGAAATCACGACCAAGAATTTTAAACAAGGTGTTGGAGTTATCGGACTTGCATCCAAGCAATCTCAATACATGAGTTTCACAGATACCAATGCAGGACTAGAAACAAACGCTCCAGCAAAAGCTTTATATGTGGAAAAGAACGCCGTCGTATCGCTTGATGGAACTGTAACAGCAAAGTCACAAACCAGCGAGGAATATATCTTTGCAGGCAATACGGCAGTAGCAACAGGATCCCCAATCGTAAATAGTAAGTACAGTATTATGGGAATCGTATCCTCTTCTGTAGATAACAACTCATACTTTATTCCAAACGAGCGTATCCAAAGTGTACTGAGTGAAAACGGAATTGAATATAAGACAGAAGGTCAGGTTTCAACAGAAAAGGAAAAAGAAAATAAAGAAAAGCTTGATGAAAAACGTAAGAAGGAAGAATTGTCTTCTTTAGATACCGATGAGCTTGAAAAGGCAATCAAGTCAGCTGAAGATGTTGATACTAGTGAATACACACCTCAATCTGTTGAGAAGTTAAATGACGCAATCAAGGCAGGTAAGGACCTATTAGAAGATGACAGCCGTACACAAAAGAAGATTGATGCTGCGGTTACAGATATCAAGGACGCACAAGATGCTCTTGAAACAAAAGGACTGTTACAGAAATTCCCATTCTTGCCTTATGTATTTGGTGGAGTGGTAGCAATTGCAATTACCGTTGCAATATTAAATGTTCAAAAGAAGAAGCGTCAGAGGTTAGAAGCAGAAATCTTAAAAGAACAAGAAGATTACGAAGAAGACTTCTCACAAGAATTAGGAAACTTGAATCACGATCCACACTTAGTTGATAATAAGACAGGTAGACGTGTTGATATGGATGATATGGATATTACAGTCCAATCCGCTCCAAGAAGCATGCGTATTACAAAAGAAGCTCGTACAGATCTTGATTATGCAAGAGAAGATGAAGGAGCTAATATTTTAGACGATGGAGCAGAAGGAACGACATTACTTTCAAGTTCTCCATTAACAAAGAATGTATACATGATTAGACAAGATACTGGCGAACAGGTAAACATTACCAAGGATGGTTTCATTATTGGTAAAGAACGTGCAAAGGTAGATTATTGTATCTCTGGAAATACGACGATCAGTAGAACACATGCAACGTTCCATATCGTAGATGGAGAAATCTGCATTGAAGATCTTGGTTCGAAGAATTTTACATACATCAATGGAAGACCAATTCCAGAATACACACCAGTAAAATTGGTGAATGGAATGCTAATTCAATTCTCCAATGTTCGCTTCCAGTTGTTTATTGAGGACTAATTCCATGATTAAAGCATATTGTACAGACAAAGGCATCAAGAAGAGTACGAATCAAGATGCCCTCTTATTGAAAACAGCACGATTAGATGGAGAACTTATTGTATTTGCAATGGTCGCAGATGGCATGGGTGGTATGTCCCGTGGAGAAGCTGCTTCCCGTTTAGCAGTTGAAAAATTCAAAAATTGGTTCGTAAATGATTTGAATGTGTTATTTGAACAGGGATTCAGCGTCGATGGATTTAAAGACTCCATAACAAGAACAACTGAAGAGTTACATACAGAAATTAAAAAAGAACTCGGACAACAACAGGGTGGAACAACCGTCGTTGGCACGTTTGTAATGCAGAATATGTATATCGCATTCAATGTTGGTGATTCTCGTGGTTATAAGTTAGATGAAGGTTCTGAAGAACTTGAACAGATTACACATGATCATAGTGTTGTCCAATATCTGATTGATACGAAAGCTATTACAAAAGAAGAAGCTTTAACGCACAAAGATAGAAGCGTTTTAATGCAGTGTTGTGGAGCGGGAGATCAACTTCCATCCCCACAGTTCTACACTGGTAAATACGCCAACAACACGCTCTTTCTCGTTTGTAGTGATGGATTTGTCCATGTCGTAAGTGAAAAAGAGATGGCATCCATGCTTTCTTATGAGTTTACAAAGTCTAATGAAGAGCTAAAAGTTCAATTAGAGAAAATTGTAGAGATGTCAAAAGAAAGAAACGAAAAGGACAATATCACTGTATTAGCGTTTAGAGTAGGAGTATAAGAACAGCAGATGCTTAATTTAAAATAATTAAAGAAAATTATATTAATTTTATCCAAAGTGAAAGGAGGTAAAAATAGCTAGTATAACGTTAGTTGCAGAATCTAAATTGTATTTAAAAGACAATCATTCTCTTTACAACTACTTTGACGACTACTCTAAGCTATTTAACTTCTTGGTCCGAAGATATATACATCATTTAAGGCGTCAGTTAAATGGAGAATCTGAATCTAAGTATCGGACAAGATTGATGCTTGAATTTGGCATCACAAATCGTATGGCGAAAGCTATTATAAGGACCGCAAAAACCAACTCAAGTTTTCAAAAGAATTATCTTATTATCAATATAGCCACTTATATAAACGTAGGCAATCACTACAAAGGAAGATAGATAAACTAAAACTTAGTTTAAACTCAAAGCGTCTAAAACGACGAAAATTAGCAAAAGTACGATTATTTTGGACTCAAATGAAGTTAAATAAGATCAATCAACTTATCTCTAATGGCTTTAAAATTAATTTAACATTTGGTACAAAACATTTATTAAAAACAAATAAAAATAAGTTCCTAGCCAAACGAGATAACCAAATTGTTTATATCGGAAGCAAGTGTGAAACCTGTGGCAACCAACAATTTCAAATTTACTTCAACTCTAAGTACAATAGGTTTGATTACAAGTTAAGGGTGGATAACCGATGGATATCTAAGTCTGATAAATATATCTTTGGTTCTTTTGCTTTAAAGAATAAAGAAGCAAAGGCAAATATCTTACAAACGTTATCAAAGAAGGGATCTAATCCATTAACTTATCGCATCCTGAAAAGAAATGGTACGTTATACTTACAGATCATGTATCGAAGAGAGGTACTAAATATTACTCAAAACACTAATGGAGTGTTAGGAGTCGATTTCAATAAGGGATTTATATCTGTTTCCGAAATCAACCAAAATGGAAAGCTACAATCTCTGACCAGATACAACTACCTCCACAAAGGAAAAGCGACTAAAACTAAGACATCCATGTTAGAGTTAGTTTCTAAGCTAGTTGCACAAGCTATAGATGTTGGGAAAGATATCGTTATTGAAGATTTAGTTAGTTTAGATTCAAGCAAAAAACAAGATAAAACAACCTCAAAAGGTTATAACCGTATGCTTAATAGTTTGAAATTTGGTTTATTCAAACGTTGTTTATTAAGTAAAGCAACAAAAGAAGGGGTATCAATACATATTGTAAACCCTTATAACACAAGTAAAATAGCTAAGGAAAGCTACACAAATAGGATGAAATTAAATGTGCATGATGCCGCTTCTTATGTCATTGCAAGAAGATTTTATCAATATGACTAATTAAAAATTATTTGATACAATCCAAAGACTAGATACTGAAGGATTGTGAAATCAAGTAACAAAAATTTTAGTGTTTGAGGAAATCTTTATTGTTTTGAAATGAAGAGGATCTTCAAACTATTTGAATAGCTTACCGTACAGCTAATTTGATTGAAATATTAAATGAAAGGAATAGAATAACTTATGAGTAATTCTTACGGACTGCGAGTAGGCGACTTAATAGATGGCAAATACAAAATTCTTGCCCGAACTGGACAGGGTGGAATGAGCACCGTATGGTTAGCCATCAATGAAAAGGTGAATAAGCAGTGGGCGATTAAAGAAGTCAAGAAGACATCTACTTCCGCAACTTCTCAGATCATCAAGCAAAATCTTGTTACGGAAGCAAATATCCTTCGTCACTTAAAACATGAACATTTACCTAGCATTGTCGATATCTTTGATCAGGATGATACCTTCTTGATCGTCATGGATTACATTGAAGGTAGAACATTGAGTGACATCTTAAAAGAACAAGGAAAACAATCCCAAGAAGATGTCGTAGATTGGTCGTTACAGATATGCTCGGTTTTAAAATATCTACACGGATTAAATCCTCCGATCATTTACCGTGATATGAAACCAGGGAATATCATGTTAAAGCCAGATGGAAACATTATGTTGATCGACTTTGGTACGGCAAGAGAATACAAAGGTGGGCAAGATGGCGATACGACATTCTTAGGAACCAGAGGCTATGCTGCTCCTGAACAGTTCCAGGGAGAACAGCACCATCAATCAGATGCTAGAACAGATATTTATAATCTTGGTGCTACAATGTATCACCTTGTTACTGGGAAAAACCCAACAAAACCTCCGTATGAATTTCTTCCGATTAGAAGAATTGATAAGACGCTATCATCTGGTCTTGAGTCGATCATTTTAAAATGTATCGCAAATAATCCCGATGATAGATACCAAACGGTAGAAGAGTTAGAGTTTGCACTAGAGCATTATCAAGAGCTTGAAATTGAGTCATTAAAGAAGCAGACTGCGATGTATCATAGATGGATGACAATTGGGTTTGTTGGAATCCTATTATGTTCGATTTCAACTGGATTCAGACTGTACGCAGATTCATTGTTAGCCAATACCTATGATGAAGAACTTCAAAACGCACGTATCTCAGTGACAGATGAAGATCAGATCAAGAATTACTCAGATGCAATCAAGCTTGATCCAACAAGATCGGAGGCGTTTGATGAACTTTTGGATAATGTATATCTGAAGGATGGAAACTTTAGCCAGGATGAAGCCAACCAGCTAACAAGTCTTGTCGGCTATAAGACAAATGGGAAGACCGTACAAGATAGATTCAAAGATGGAAATCCAGAAGGATACGATAATTTTGCGTATAATATGGGACTCGCCTATTTCTATTATTATGAAACCGATGGAAATAAGCAGTTGAGTAAACCATGGTTCGACATTGCAAGAAATAGTTCTTCGTTAGAAGAACAAAAGAAAGAAAGAGCATCGAAGTTTTATCAGGTTGCAGATTATTATATTCAATCTGGAAACGTAAATAAGGCTGGAGATACGAAGGTTGATTATAAAGACTTTTATAAGCAATTGATGGATATCTCTTCTGATGATATTGCAAAGAAGGATAACATCAAAACAGCACTAGTTGTTTATAAAGAGCTGACATTCCAATTAAATACGAATGGCGTGAATTTTTATAACGCTGGTATCAAAATTGAAGATATCAAATCAGAGCTTGATACAATATCTAAAAAAACAGAAGAATTAAAGTCCCACGGTCTAAAGGATGATGAAGTTGAGTTATATGATCAGATCATGACAAATATCAAAGCTGCAAAGAGCAATTTTGATGTAGTATATTCTGATCGAAGCAATCAACAGGAGAAAAAATAGAGAATATGTTAAAAACCGTAAACTTATTAAAAATAATCGGATTCTGGTGCATGATCATCGGTGTATTACTTGTAATCATTTTTATTACCGTTGGGTTTATTTTGAAGCCATGGGGATATAAAGCCCTTTTAAAACAACGAGATAAGAACTTTAGTCGCAGAATGAAAAAGGAAGAGAAGAAAGTGCAAAAGATTAAAAATGAACCTCATGTAAATTCCTCTTCCGCAGAGCTTTCTAAACGTGTAGAGAATATCAAGAAGTCGATTCAAGAAAAAGGTATAAAGAAAGAACTTCCTTTAGAAAGTGGAAAAGAAGAAACCTCTTTATTGGATAGTGGTAATACCGAAACAACAATGCTATCTACAGGAGAAGAGGAGACATCTTTATTAGATGCAGATCAGGCTCCTACTGGAGAACTTGGTGAAGCTGAAACAACTGCACTAGCAGCCACGGATGACGACGAGACAGGATTCCTTGGTACGAATAATGTCGCTGATTCTTTCAAGACAAAAGAAAATGAAGAAAAACAAGAAACACTCAAGAAGACACGCCAATTTGTTGTTGATGACGAAGAATTTTATAACGCCAATTAAAAAGAGGGTGAAAAAACCTTCTTTTCTTTTTGAAATATAGCATAATATATAAGAAGTGAAAGGAGCAAAACCTAATGTTCACAAAAAAGAACTTAAAACATAGACTAACGACTGTAATTCTGGCTGGTCTAATGTCTACATCAAGCATCATTCCAAGTATCACAAATGTACATGCCGAAGAATCCCATCAAACGGTATTTCTTTTTAAAGAAAAAAATGAGGATTCAGGCGAGAACACTGAATTTGCAAAATATTTTGCAGACGGAAACATCGGGTTTAAATTTGAATATTCAATTGGCAATCAGTCTAAGACTATTTCCAAAACTTACATTAGTGATAATACAGAGTTGCATCAAACTGTAGGAAACAAAAATTACGAATTTACAACTCCAGAGGTCCAAATTGAAGAAAACCCAGACGGCAATACTTTTGCATATCGTGCATCAATTGTGCCAGCACAAGAAAAGTATAACGACTACTTCTTACAATATGGAGAAAATGTTGTTAAGACCACTACTGGAAACAGAGCAGCAAATATAATCTCTTATAACATCATTAAGGTTAATCGTAATATCAGATTGTACTCACTAGAAAACAGTAGTGAAGCATTCAGACTGGAAGATGTCACAAATTATGATAAGGAGCAAATCAGAGCTGCTATTTACGAAGCGAATCCAGAGTTAAAGGTTTGGAACGATAATCTGAAGGCATCTGATCCGTCTTTCGAATTGTTACAATTTGATAAAAAGGGCGTGCATACAACATTCCCAATTAGAGCAGGTTGGAACATCCCTCAAATCAGATTCGGATATTTCGGAGACGAGGATCACAATGATAGAGGACTACTAAGACCAATCAAGCCAGCCCCATCATTTGCTAAGATCACATACCGTTGGAAAGACCATCGTGATTTTACAGATGAATTTATAAATGGTTCAGAATTCTCATCTGCAATGTCAAAAGAAAAGATCGAAGAAAACAAGGCGTTAAAGGTGTATAACGGACCAATGGAAAATGACTATCGCCTCGCAACGGAAGATACATTATCTGCAGATATTACTACATATTCAAAAGCTGGCGTTTTAAATAGAGCAAACTTTGATAAAAATAGAAGTTACTATATTGTAGAAAATGAATTTCCAGCGGGACGAACTCGTGGAGAAGACATCGAGTTAACGCTTGATGACAAAAAGCAGTTACACATTCTCTACAAATATGAAGATGGCGAAACTGTATTAGAAAAGACACAATGGGAATTACCAAATAGTGTTATTAAAGAATCTGATCTGCCAAAGTTACAGAACAACTTAGAATTCAAAGATACATTCTCACCATACACAATCACTGATGGTAACAACGAGATTGTTCGTATTGTAAAACGAAATACTCCTGTTTCTCCAGCAGAAAGAAAAGTAATGGTTTCCGTTGTATATAAATTAGAAGATGGAAGCCAAGCATTTGCCCAAGATTTCGAGTTTGAGACAAACCAGGTTATCAAAGAGTCAGATCTTCCTCCAGCTTTACCAAATATGCATTTTACAGATGAATTCGTAAGCTACAAGGTAGTTGATGGCGAGAACAAAATTGAACGTACATTAGCAATGAATACTGCCAAGTCATTCATCACTTACAACGATGCAAATGGTATTACTGCTGGAACAGAAGAAATTATAAAACCGATCGGTTCTAAGATCACAAATGATGACTTACATGCTCCAGAGGGGACTCATTTAGCAGAAGAGGTAAACCATACAGTATCTGAAAATGAAGATGATAACAAATTCGTAGCATTGATCGAATATAACACAGTAGAAGTTGGTGTCATCTATAAGAAAGGTGAAGATGTTGTAAAGACAGAAGTTATCACCAAGAAGGTTAAGGATGTTGTAACAAACGAGGATTTACCTGCCTTACCAAATAACATGCACTTTATTGATGAATTTACAGGCTACACTGTAACAGGAAAGAATGACCAAATTACAAGACTTGTAGACGATGACACAGCAACACAAGTTGTTGTACACATTACCTACAAGGATAAAGACGGAAAAGTTGTAAAAGAAGAAGATATTTCAAAGAAGATCGGCGAAAAGGTAACAGATAACGATCTTACCGCTCCAGAAGGAACACACTTTACTGGTGATCCAACAGATTATACCGTTACTGAAAAAGACAACAAAATTGAAAAATCGGTTGATTATAATGAAGTAACAGTTAAAGTTGCCTATAAGGATAAGAACGGTAAAGAAATTAAGACTGAAGAATTAAAGAAAGAGATCGGTAGTAGCATCAAAGAATCAGAACTACCATCTACTCCAGACGGAATGCACTTTGTTGACAAGTTCGATGAATACACCGTTACAGGAAAAGATGATAAGATCGAAAGAACTGTAGAAAAAAATGAGTCTAATGATGCTGTTGTTAAAATCGTTTATAAAGATAAAGATGAAAACATCGTTAAACAGGAAGATTTAAAGAAGAGCATCGGTGATAAGATTACAAACCAAGACCTAACTGCTCCAGATGGAATGCATATCGTAGGAACAGTAGAATATGACATCACAAAGAAGGAAGATTCGTTAGATGTACGTGTTGAAATGAATAAGACATCTGGACATATTTCCTTCATTGCAAATATTGCAGATGGTCCAAGATACAATGAATTTGATGTTACATTCGGAGAAGTTCTACCAAAGTTTGCTGGTATCAAAGTCAATGGATACGATTTTGTCGGCTTCTACAAAAACGCAGAAATGACAGATCCTGTTACATTCGAAGAAGTTGTAAACGATGACATGACAATCTACGTTAAGTATGAAGCAAATCATGAATTAGATTTTGCAAAGAAGTACAATACAGCTAACAAGCCAAGTAGCAAGCCAGCAGACACTGGTGCGGCGATGTATGGATTCACATTCCTATGTCTATCATCCTTATTTGCTATCGTTGGATATATGGTGCTACTATATAAAAGAGAAAAGATGGATTAACCCATCTTTTTTTTGTTTCCAAAATTTCACGAAATATAGCATAATATAATATGTAAGAAAAAGGAGGGCATTTTTTGAATGGCTCGAACAAAAAGAATTATTGCTACGGCACTGGCTGGTATGACGGTTGTTTCTACAGCTAACCCAAGTGTATTGCTTGTAAATGCTGAAACTAGAACAAACGGTAAAAGCCAGATGAGTATTACAAGTGGATCAACCAAGCTCCACTTAACAACAACAGATATACAATTATTCAAAGATGCAGGACGTACGACTCCTGTTGCTTTCACGTTGTCAAATGAAGATGAAAAGGACTATATCAATATTGCAGAAACGCATGATAGTAATGATGTGTTCTATTATCGCTTAACAAATGCAGGTTCAAAGCCGATCGAAGGACAGTTCAAGTTTGGGGATACGATTAAAGAAAATTTCGTGTCCGCAACTAAGACGGGCGGAAAGATTGCTTTCAACTTCGATACTGGTAATGTCATTGCAGACACAGATATTCAATTTACAGATAGCAAAGGAAATGCATTAACAATTCCTTATGCAAATGGTTCTTTTGATTTTTCTGGTCAGGAAATGAACAAAATCATTAAGTATAGACTTAATATTGCAGATTCTCCAGATGCAGAAGGCGAATTTGTGTTAACAGACGCAAACACAACAAAGACGCTTGCTCGTTACCAAAAGGTCGATGTACCGATGGTCAAACATGATCAGGAAAAGGTTTATGGAGATGCAAGCTTTGCTAAGAATACATTGGTAGATCTACCAAGCGATTATACTGGTTCGGTTACATATACAGTTACATCTGGAAACAGTGTATCTATTAATGGAAACGATGTCGTAGTGAATGGTGTTGGTGAGACCGTAATCAATGTGAAAACGGAAGATACACCTCGTTATAAAGCTACAGAGGTATCTGTAAGGATAAATGTCAACAAGAAGAATCTTGGAACGATCACATCACAGGATATTGAATGGGATACCGTCCAGAAGGTATATGATGATAACAATCAGTTGCAATTAAATGGACATGTAAAGGCAGCAAAGGGAATTGTTGGATCTGATCATATTGACATTACTGCAACAGCAACTCTCGATGGAAAAGAAGTCGGAAATCATCATGCAACATTGTCCGATATTAATGTTACAGGTTCTGATAAGTATTCTTTTACCGAGTCTTTCACAAGTGGTCCAGATGTTACTATCACTAAGAAAGATGCCCATTTATCTATTAAGGACGTTACAGTGGAATATGGCTCTAATGAATGGAAGGCTTTGTCAAGTGGACATTTCCCAACTAATTTGCTGGATAATCTAAATATTGATGAAGATGTTAAAGATTTCTTAAAGAAAAATGGTGTAGAAAATTATTTAGAAACTACATTTGCAGGTGGAAAGTATTATGTTGGGAACAATGCAAATGCAATTACACTATCTTTAAAACAAGCTTCCGTAGGAAATTGGAACTTGATCTTAGATGATGCAAGTGCTGATATCAATGTCACAGCAAGCACAATGAACGACCAAAAAATTCAAAGCAAGATCAAGGTAAAAGATAGTGACAATTCCAGCGTTTATAAATCTGGTAATACGACATACGTTCGCCCAGGAGCTGAAGTTGAATTTGAAGCAAATGATAATGAGGACTTATTTAATAGTGTCAATGTAAAACAAGAGGATGGAACATATTCAAATACATTATCAATTAAAGATGATGCAGCAACTGGAGATATTACAAACCAATTCTATCTAGGAAACACAAGTAGCCCTACAACAAGATCAGGCGAAACGACAATTCCAAATGGGTTGTTAAAAGTTGATGCGATATTACCTACAGTTAATTTCGATAATGGGAAGTTTACAGATGTCAAAGGCAATAAGATATCAAACAATGGCGAACTAGAATTCAATAAGTTTGTAGGTAAAAATGGCTACAGACTACACGTTAATGTAAGCGATGCAGACAGTGGTGTTAAAAACGTTGAATACAAAGTTGTTTCTGCACCTTCTAAAGATAGTCAAGAAGCTGATATTGTTAGAGAAGCAAAGGCATCAGGTTGGCAAACGCTACATTCAGATGGAAATATTGAAATAAGTAGTGAAAACGAGGGTACATATATCGTACTTGTCAAAGCGATCGACAATGTTGGTAACGAAGTCATTACAACATCTAACGGTATTGTAGTGGATACAACACCACCAGTTATAAATCTCTATCCAGATAGTCTCGGACGTAATAGACCATATACCATCAGAATAAAAGATGGACCAAAGTATGAAAACTCTGGTATTGATCATGTCGTTGTTACGGTTAAAGACAATGGCGTAAAGCTTACATCCCAAGAGCCTAGAACAAACTCTTTTACCCTAACAAAAGACGAGCTTTATTCAAATGATGAAAAGACAGTAACAAAGGAAAATATTTCGCTTGGTAAAAAATCTAACAAAGTAATCAATATCGAAGGAAATATTAGTGTTGATAGCAATAATGTTTCGATTCAGGTTGAAGCTTTTGATAGAGCTGGAAATGTGATTCAAACAGAAGAATACAAGAACGTTATCGTTGATAAACTAGATCGAGAAATGACGATTACATACCTTCAAAATGAACCAGCAAACGGAAAATTCTTCAATCAAAAGCGAGTAATGAATATTACTTATAGAGGAAGAAATTTTAAAGAAAATGATGTTGCACTGTTCTTCCAAGACTCCCCAACTGGAGCTCTTCAAATGTTTAATCTTGAAGATATTAAAAACGGTAGAGTTGACGGTATTAGATTAAAGCAAGACCGAATTGATTCACAAGCAGATCGAAATGAAGAAACATATACAAATGAAAGAACCAATACCTATCAATTCGAACTAGGTGTGGATCATGGATTCATGGAATTCAACAAAGATAAATATAAGTGGGGTTCATCTTTCTTAACAGGTGATGGATCCATGAACCCAGATGGCGTTCAATATACAGAAGGAGCTCGTGCTAAGACGGACTTTGTCATTGATACAAATAAACCGAAAGCCACAATGAAACTAACGGGTGATAATAATGAGGTAATTGAACTATCACAGGATTCAGAGAATCCGTATTACACAGTTAATAGTGTTAATGCAGAAATTTCTGTAGAAGATTTCGATGGTGACTCAGAAGGATGGACAGAAAAAGCTAAAGATAGATTCGACTCTAGTAGAGTTAATATTGAAGTTTCTGTAACGAATTCATCTGGAGAAACGATCAACTATACACAACCAGCTCAGGGTTCTTGGACTACGGAAAACTCGATACATAAATTAAATATTGGTAAGTTTACTTCCAATGGTAATTATGCGATCAAGGCAATTTATCAGGATGAAGCTGGAAATAAAGTCGAGCTTGGAAAATACTATTTTACAATTGATAATACAGCCCCTACTGGAACGATCAAGGTAAAGCAGGGAAATGAAGAAAAGGATTACTATCAAGCTGTAGAAGATATTGAGAAGCAAAGTGGTCTAAAGAAGTTTATCTTCAACTTGTTCCACATGAATGATTTACACTTCGTATTAAATGCGGCAGATGAGACTTCTGGTGTAAAATCGATTGAGTATGCAATCGTTGATGCTCCTTCTGATGCAGCACAAACATTTAATGCATCTACAGATTTTTCTAAGATGAATTGGAGTCCAGTAACAGAGGATGTTGTGGTTTCCGCAGATAGAAATGCTGTCATTTACCAAAAGATCACAGATAAGGCAGGGAATATCACATATATTTCTTCTAATGGCGGATTTGTTGTTGATAAGGCAAACCCTAACGAGCCTATCGTAACAATCAAGCAAGAGCAAAAAGAAGTATATAACTCTGATATTGATGTAAATGTTTCTGTTTCTGATCCAGACAATGGTGGAATCGGCGTATTTGCAGGTATGAAGAAATTATCCTATACAGTATCAAGTAATGGTGAGGTTACTCAATCTGGCGAATTCACAAATGAAGAAGCCAAGGTTAGAGGCATTTCTGGAAATATCAAGATCGATGCCAGCAAGAATAACAGCAACAACGTTGTTCTTCATATCACTGGTGAAGATTACGCTGGAAATAAAGTTGAAAAGGATTTTGTATACAAGATCGACACAACTGCACCAAGAATCGAAATCTCTTATGATAACCAGAATGTCCAAAACGGAAAGTATTACAATACTTCTCGTACCGCAACAATTAAGGTGTATGAAAGAAACTTTGATCCATCACTTGCTAGTTTAAAGGCTGTTGGATACACTTCGATCAGCAATTGGCAGGTTGGAACAGATAGTTCTGATGAAAATGTAAATATCTTGACTGTTACATTTGCAAATGATACGGAAGCAACATTAGATTTTGCAGTTGAAGATAAGGCTGGAAATCGTTCAGAATATGGACAGGTTGATAGATTCACAATCGATCAAACCAAGCCATCTATTTCTGTAGCAATGAGTGAAGGAAAATACTTCAATTCAACGCAAACTGCTACGATCACGGTTACAGAAAAGAACTTCAATGAAGCAGCTACGACCGCAGCTGTTATTGCAGCATTAAATGGTCAAGGAATTGCTTCTCCAGCATTAAGTGGTTGGAGCCATAATGGCGATGTACATACTGCAACGCTAACGTTTGATGCAGATGGAGACTATAGCTTTACATTAAATGCAACAGATCTAGCTGGAAATAGTGCCCCTACATTTAGTAAAGAACAGTTTACAATCGATAAGGTTGCTCCAGTGATTACATTCTCTGGCGTTGAAGAAAATTCAGCGAATCGAGATGTTGTTCAACCTGTAGTAACAATGACGGACGTTAATTTTAATGCAGAAAATGTTGTATTGACATTAAAAGGTCAAAAACATCCTGAAGTAAGAGTAAGTGGTTCTGTCTCAGTCAATCAAAATGGCGTTCAAGTAACATTGCCAGATTTTGAACACATTGAAGAAAATGATGATGTATATACTCTTACAGCCACTGCAACAGATAAGGCTAATAACACTACAACAAAGTCGATTACATTCTCCGTTAATAGATACGGCTCTACATACGAACTATCAAAAGACAGTAAAGCATTTGTTGAGGATGTTTATCATAAGTCAGGACAAGACATTACACTCTATGAGATCAATCCAAACAAGTTGATCAAACAAGAGGTAACTATCCTACACGATGGCAAGTCAACAATTTTGAAGGCGAATGAATATAAATTCAATAAGACAAACGAAGAAACTTGGAATAGATATGAGTACAAGTTACCAAGCTCATTATTTGAAAAAGAAGGAACTTATGAAATCATTGTTTCTTCTGAAGATGAAGCAGGTAATAAGCAGTCAAATCAGATCAAAAAGCTAAATATTAAGTTTGTTGTAGATAAAACAAACCCAAGTGCAGTCATTACTGGTATTGAAAATGGAAAACTATATTCCGATCAGGAAATGACAGTGGGAATCAAGCTCTCAGACAACATCGCACTAGGTACAGCCAAGGTTTATCTAAATGGCGAAGAAGTACAAAGCTTCAATGCCAAAGAAGTGGCGAAGAATGATGGAAACATGTCCTATATCTTGCATGAATCAGATAAATGGCAGACATTAAAGGTTGTAACTGTAGATGCAGCAGGAAACGAAGGAACTTCAGAGGAAATCAAGGTACTTGTATCATCTAATTGGTTTACACGCTTCATCAATGGTATCTGGTCAAAGATTGCGATTGGATTTATCGGTCTATTATTGTTCTTATTGTTCCTATTATTTGGGAAACGCAAAAAGAAAGAAGAAGAGAATTAATCTCTTCTTTTTTTTGTTCCTTATTTCTTGCATAATACAATTGTAATTTATTTGATAACATGGATGAAGCTAGTAAAGCTAAGGAGGAAAATCACATGAAGATTTTGATTACACGTCACGAGGCTCTCGTAGAGTTCCTGAAAAAGCAGGGACTCGAATTCGACATGGTAGTAAGCCATGCCGATGCTGAGACTGTAAAAGGAAAGGACGTTTACGGCGTCTTGCCTTTGCACTTGGCAGCACTCGCCAATACGATCACTTCAGTGGATATGAACCTTCCAGCAGAAATGCGTGGTAAGGAATTATCACTAGAAGATGTTGAGAGACACTTCGTAGGTTTTGCGACCTACAAGGTCTCCAAGATCGCATAGCGGTTAGTCGTTTTACATTATAGGAGGAAAATAAAATGAATTTGGTATCTATGTTTTTCGGTTCCTTATGGAACATTGTAACAAATCTTATCGTTGCATTATTCTCTGGTCTATTGCTATTAGTAATGATTGCAATAGCACTAGGTATCGCCGCTTTTGTGGCTTCAATTGTTAAAAACACAGAAAAAGAAAGATTCAGTAAAGAAAAGGCTTTAGAAGCCCAGGAGGAAAATTAAAATGAATCAGGATTTGCAATTAGAATTAGATTTCGGCGTTACAGCAACTCGTTCTAAGGGCGAAGCTGTAATCAAGGGAACAGAGGACAATATCAACTCTTTTCTTACCGCTCTATGCGAGACGACTCAACGTCTTCGTGTTGGGCATGGCGTGAAGATTTTAGAATCAAACATTGAAAAGTTAGCAGAAGATTCTTATGTTGCTAATATTCAATTTGATTCCAACGAAAATATTGCAGAGGCATTATTTGCTTCTCAATATGGACACGGAACAGTGCCAATGGTAACAATGAAGTCAGCTACTGAAATCTATAGCGTTGCTATAGATCTAATTGCTGAAAACATTGAGGAAAAGACTAAGACTGTCGCTTCTGTTATCAATGGTTTCGTGTTAAAGTTAAGCACATTATAAAGAAAAAGTGGATTGATCTCCACTTTTTTTATTTTTTAAAACAATAGATTTGCAGAAATTATAGCAACCAAGAATAATAGGATTGCAACCTTCATAATTCTATCTTTCTTTGCTTCTGCTGATCGTGACTTATTCTTATTCCAATAGGAATTTTCTGTGCCAGCCATCGTAATGGATTTTGAATTCTTGATCTCAGCGGTTAAAACGTTAATACAGATATAGCCACTAAGAATAGTAATCATAATAGCAAAAGCAATCTTTAATACATCTTGATTCATTTCAATACCTCTTTTCTATATCTATATTATATTCTTTAAAGAAAATAATGTCAAGAGCTATTTTGTTATTGACTAAGATATACTGTCATGATAGTTTATAAGTACACAGAAGGGGAGTTAATTAGTAGTTTTAAATAATATAGAAATATTTCATATTTTTTTTGTAAATTGAGCGAGAAAACTCGGCTTTTCAAAACCGAGATGAACGCTCTTTTTTTTATTTGCATAAGGTAACTAACTGTGTTAAGTGACAGAACGGGAATTCTCGGTTACTTGTATCCGAGATGAAGGTGATTTTTATAACATTGAAACAAATGTATACACCAACAATGGCGATAAAAAGAGCAATTCCAAGTTTTAAAAATGCTGTATCCATCTTTATTTCTCCTTCCTTTTCTGCATCTTTATTATATGCTAAAAAGAAATTAAAGTCAATATATTTTACAATTAACATATTTTTTATTTTGTAAAAAACAACGCAAATCGTAAAAAAATAGCATAATAAATAATGAAATCTAAAATGATTGTAAATATGCACTCGGCTAAAGACCGAGTACCTTTCTAGGAAGGTACGATTGTTTACAAGACTAAGGTCAGAGAAATCTTACCTACGATAGTTAGAAGAAACACATACACACCCTTGGTTGAATGCTCAAGACCGAGGCTCTGTGATTACTGATTAAGTTGGACTAAGAGTGCTAAGTGAGTCCTGTGTTAGTAATTTCAAAACTCTAACTATCATTGTCGATGAGAAGTCCAATTCTTAACTTGGTAACAGAGTTAAGATAGGCACTACAGTCTGATAGGTACTGTCTTACAGAGTAAAACTTATCATCAATGAAAGGGAAAAACTTATGAGTTTGAAAAAGGCAGCAAAATTATGTGCTTTGACAGTGTTATCAGTCGGCACAGCAACATCTTCCGTCATCCCAAGTGCGATGATGGTACTAGCAGAGGAAGCAACACAGAATACGGTTGTAACAAAGTGGATCGATAGAGATACCAATAAACCGATCAAGGAAGCACAGACAACAGCGGCTCCATTAGAACACGGAGAAATCGAACATTACACATTTTTGAAGTCTATTTATGACACAGCACGTTCTACAACATTAAATTTTAAGACGGCGGCAAATTCTACAACCCAAACACAGACAAAGCCACGTCACATTATCCTGTATTTAGACCGTTCAAGTTCATTCCATAGTGAAGTAGGTCAAAAATATGTGAATACATTAGCAGAAAAGATTATTGATAGCTTAAAGCCAGGAGATGAATTGGCATTGATCGGAACTAATAATACAGCTGCGGTATTCTCACAAGATGATATCCGTAACTTCTCAACCTTTAGTTCTGATAAAGCAAAGTTAAAAGCAGCTATTACTGATGACGGTCACGACGCTGCTGTTAGAGCAATGGGAGCAGAACCATCTACATCGTGGCATGAATGGCAGAACAGCAGAGAAATCGAAAAGGTATTTGGATATAATGGCGATATCAAAGATTTGACAATTGTATCACTTTTCGATGACACAGCGATTAGCGATGATAATTATTCAACAGTGAATCAGTTTAAACGATTTGTTAAAAAGGGCGGTCGTATCGTAGCTTACATTCCGAATGTGGCAGGCAAGAATGATACAAATGCAGCATTTGCTAGTATTGGAGTGCCATCTGAAGATGTAGAGAAGGTTGACTTTAGTGTTTCAAATCCAAAAGATGTTGCAGATAAGTTGACCGAATCGTTAGAAAAGAAGACTGTCACAACAATCAAGGGACCAGACCAAGAGGCACATATCGTTGCTGGTGGTAATGATGTAACGGTAACAAGTGCATTGCTCATCGGTCCAAATGGACAAGAAGATCTTCCAATCGTTGATGGAAAAGTAGATGTTACAAAGAGACTTGCCGATGGAGATTACACAGTCAAAATTGAAGGTAAGGGAACGGGAGAACTTGTTTCGTCCGTATCTGTAGACGGTAAAGAAGCTGACAAGAAGACAGACCACATCAAGGAAGTGACTCACTTATTTGTAAAAAATAAAGAATATACAACGAAGTGGGTAGATGAAAATGGTGCCGACATCAAAGATAGTGTAACGGCAGAAAAGACACAGGAAGTCGGTAGTATTGAAGGATATCGTTTCGTTGAAACAAGACAAGATGAAAACGGCAATGCAACACATGTTTTTAAGAAGATTGTTAAGATCGAAACTAGATGGATCGATCAAGAAGAAAATAAAGAACTAAAACCAAATGTAACAGCAGAAAAGGCTCAAGATGCTGGTGGTATTGATGGATACAAGTTCGTTGAAACAAAGGTCGAAACAAATGGAAATGTCACTCATCTATACAAGAAGATTAAAGTTACTACAAAGTGGGTAGATGAAGATGGTAAGGAATTAAAACCATCTGTAACAGATGTGAAAGCGTCTGAACAAGGACCAGACATCGAGGGTTACAAATTTGTTCGCTCTAACACAGATGAAGCAGGTAATATTACATTCACCTACAAGAAGGTTGCCCACATTGTAACAAGATGGGTAGATCAGCTTGGAAACGCATTAAAGGATTCTGTTGCAGGGGAAACAGCCGCAGAACAAGGTGAAATCGACAAATACGCTTTTGATAGAAAAGAAGTTGATGCAGAAGGTAATGTAACGTATATCTTCAAGCAGTACACAACAATCTTCATCGATGAACAAAACAACACGATTCTTGATGGAGTAAGAGATAGTAAACCAGCGGAAAAAATCGAGATCGGTGGATACACATTTGTGTCTCAGGTAGATACTGATGTATCGAGAATGCTTGTTTACCACAAGATCCACACAACATGGGTTGACGAATCAGGCAAGCTATTAAAAGATTCTGAGGGAGCAATAACAAAGCCTGGAGAAATCTCTGGTTATGAATACGTAAAGACTGAAACCGCACAAAATGGAGACGTTAAACACGTATTCAAGGCTAAGAAAGTAGAAATCGCAACAGGTATTACAAGTAACTTTGTAATGTCCGCCATGACTGCTATTGCAGCATTAGCAACAGGTTCGTTTGTTGTTCTTAAAAAGAAAAAGAAATAGAAAGATAACGCTAGAAATAGCGTTTTCTTTTGACTTCTATATACTGTTATGGTAATATATAACCATACAGAAGGGGGATCTCCATACCACCCATAGTCCTCTTTCTGTAGATCTTGCGAACTATCTTATGGTGGTTCGCTTTCTTTTACAAAAATAGCATAATAAAGAAGGAACAGGAGATACAAATGATCGATTTAACAGGAAAAAGGGGCTTGGTCATTGCTGAAAAGCCATCGCTATTAGGCGTGATCAAAGAAAGCTACTATACACATAAAAATGAACTACCATATACATTAAATGGATTTGTTGCTCAGCGAGGACATTTATTTACACTTTTAAAACCAAACGAACTAGATGAATCACTAAAAATGTGGAATTGGGAAATGTTGCCGATTTATCCAGAAAACTTCGGTGGTTGGAGATATAAGCCAATCGAAGAGCAGAAAGTTGGCAATTTCTTAACCGCAAAGGAACGTATCCAGGCGATCAAGCAAGAAATAGAGTCTGGTAATTACGACTTTATCGTTAATGCAGGAGACCCAGATCAAGAAGGAGAGCTTCTAATTAGAATCGTGCTAGCAGAGTTAAACAATACTTTACCAATCCTTAGATTTTGGACCAACAATATTGCGGACGAAAATATCTTTTACGCACTCAAAAATTTAGAGGATGACAACAACTCTCCTAGACTTGTAAATTTATTATCTGCTGCATACGGAAGACAGCACGCTGACTGGCTATTCGGAATGAACTTGTCAGAAGCGGCAAGCCTAAAAATGAATGGATTGGTAAGTGTCGGCAGAGTTAAAACTGTAATGCTGAAAATTGTTGTTGATAGAGAAAAAGAAATTGAAAATTTCATGCCAAAGACAGTCTACGGAATTAGTGCAAACTATTTACAAGGTTTTGACGGAACTTTATTTGTAGCTTCAAATGGTCAGAAAGAAGATGATGAAAGCAGAGAAGATGGAGTTGTTTGGTTTGATACAAAACAAGAGGCATCAGATAAGATAGCAACACTTTCCAATAGTGCAAAGGTAATTGAATATAAGAGTGAAAAGAAATCTACATTACCACCAAAATTGTTCAATCTTGCATCTGCCCAGGTGGCATGTGGTTCATTAGGTTATTCGGCTGGTGATACACAGCGTTACCTACAGATGTTATATGAAAAAAAGTTGCTATCGTATCCAAGAACTTCATGTGAATACATTGGAAGCAATGAAAATCTAGAAGGACTATTACAGTCTGTTGCATGTATCCCTTCGCTAGCCCCATTTGTAGCATCTATCGACTCGTCAGCAATCGGTCGTGTTAGACATACAAAAAAATGGTGCAATGATGAAAAGCTGGAAAAGGAAGGACACTCAGGACTTGTCCCAACTACACACAAGCCAGACATGAGTTCTCTTAGCAAACCAGAAAGAGAAATCTATGAAACTATTTGCCGACAATTCGTTTCAATATTCATGCCAAACATGGAGCAAAAGGTGACAACCGTTATCACTAGCGTTCTTGCACAAGATGGAACTGAAAACACTTTTAGATCCACTGGTAAAAAGTTGTTGCAAAGTGGTTGGCTAGACGTTTTCGGAAAGACAACAATGGATGTTGAAATTCCAGAATTAAGTAATGGGCAAATGTTACAAGTAAGTAATTATAGTTTTAACGAGAAAACATCAACGATGCCAAAGCGATTCTCAACTGCGAAACTAATTGAGGCATGCGAAAACCCAAACAAGTTCTTAAATGATAAGACGTTGAGAGATAAGGATCTTACAATTGGAACGCCAGCAACAAGGGCACCGATCATCGAAGAACTGATCACTAGAAACAAATATATGGAACTAACGGGACGAGATATCATCAAGCCAACCCCTGTAGGCAAGGAGATCATCGAAAACCTAAAGGACTTCGATATCTGTAATGTTGATATGACGGCAGAGTGGACAAGACAGCTTGAGGCAGTACGTCAAGGTGAAATGTCATTACAACACTTTGAACAAGTAATGAAAGATACTGTAGCCAAACTGATTGTAGAATTTAAAAACAGTCCAATGAAGCCACTTTCAGAAGGCGGATTCCAAAGAAAGAGCAAATTAAAAATACTAACCAAATGTCCAAGTTGTGGAGGAGATATTCTCGTAGGTGAAAAAGGATACTTCTGTTCTAACTGGAAAAACGGTTGTAAAGCAGGGAGTATATCAGAAATTTGTTCTGCGAAAATTACTGAGCAGGATATGCTGGATCTTCTAAATGGAAAAGTCATAGAAAAGAAGATGAAAAATAACGGCTCTGTATGGACGCAAAAGCTTAGATGTGACGCTAATTACGGAGTAGAATTTGTAAAGACTGTATACAAAAAACGCAGTTGTCCGATTTGTAGTCAAGAATTAAAACAGGAAGGCGGAAAGCTTTCTTGTTCATGTGGCTTCAGCATGTGGATGTATGTCGGTGGTAGAAGAATGACAGAAAATGAACTGGATCAGTTGTTTGAAAAGGGAGAGACAGAGTTTTTGAAAAATCTGAAGAAAAAAGACGGAACGCCAATGTCAGACGCCAAGGTAGCATTTGATTATACACAAAAATCGACAAAATTGGTATTCAAAAAATAAGGGGGCGTAAAGCTCCTTTCTTCTTGCCTTACATAACAGTATATAGTATAATAGTAGTGTATATAGGAGGGAGAAAAATATGGTAAAAGCAAAAAAAACATCTTTTTTACAGGGTGTAAGAAGCGAATTTAAACGAATCAAGTGGATGAAACGTTCAGAAGTGCTAAAACAGTTGTTTACGGTTGTAACAATTATTAGCATTGTGGCACTACTTGTTGTCGCTTCAGACATGATCGGGGCAACAGGGTTTTCGTTGCTTACAAGATTTCGCTAATTTTTTCTAAAAATATATTTATTTTTCCAGAAAAATAGCATAATATCTTCTGTAAAGGATGAAGCATCCTTTTGGTGAACCATACCTCAGTTGGTGAGTTATTTTGTTGTATTGCACAACAATGTAGCGGTGCAATGATATCTTGCTTCTCTGATATCGGTAAGCAATAGAAAGAAAAAGGAGAAAAGGAATGAATTTTTTAAAGAAAGCAAAAAAGACATTTTCAAAGGCAGTGGCATTGACTTTAGCAGTCATGATGTTACCACTATCTCCGTTAGTACCTGCAACTCCAGCACATGCTGAAGCAAACACAGGCTACAATGCAACAGGAGAAAAAGCACAAGAAGGCAAGTTTATTCTTGACTTAAAGGGTGCAACAGTAACAGTAAATGGCACTACCTACACAAGTGAAGATGGCGATCGAAAGGAAATTGAACAGGGTGCTACACTGAAGATTTCTAATGCAACACAGATTGCCGTATTCAACAATGATGGAACGCAAGAAAGCTATAAGGGTGATCTTGAGTACAAGACATCAGATAAGACAGCTTATGTCTCTGTTATCAAGGGAACAGTTATTTCTGCACGTTCAAGAAATAGACGAAGCACAGGAAGTGTAAACGAATTGGCTGTAGGAGATACATTCTCAGGTACATTAGGTACAAGTAATACAAGCCCTGCTGGGGTTAGTCGCTTCTATATTGATGATGTCACAGGTATTCTTGCAGCTGTAGCAGACCAGATCAATGGCGTTCAATTCGTTGACTGTCAAGAACATGGTTATGTTGGTATTACATATAAGACTTCATACGAGCCAGGAAACAAGACATATTACCCATTCACAGCTACAGTTACATCTGTATTGCCAGATGGAACAGTAACAATGAACATTAATGTTCCTCGCTATTTAAACCCATATACAGGTGCTGAAGCAACTGGCTGGAACTTAGACATGGGTGGAACAGTACCATACCAGCGTTGTGCAGGTGTTTGGACAATTAGAACAGCTCCACGTACAATGGAGATGTATGTTCGTGTAAACAAGACAAGCGGAAACGCAGAATTAACAACTGGAAATCAGTGCTATGCACAGGATATGTCTGGTGCTGTATATGGTGTATATCGTGATGCAGCAACGACAGATAAGGTTGGAGAAATTACAACTGACGCAAATGGACGTGGTGTATTAGATCACATTACAGTTAATATCGGCGACGGACTCTACGTTAAGGAGTTAAAGGCTCCAAAAGGATTCGCTTTAGATCCGCAGGTATATGGAGTATCTTCAACATCCACTGCACCAGATGGTTGGGACGTATATTCAACAGATAAACCATTAAACGATCCAATTGGAATTGAATTAAACAAGATTTCTGAGGATGGAAATGTAATTGATAATCCAGCAAGCTTAGAAGGTGCTGAGTTCACAGTTAAATTCTACGCTGGTCAATATACATTCGATACACTTCCATCTACTCCAACAAGACAGTGGGTTGTTAAGACATTGAAAAATGGAAGAGGAAAGTACATAACAGGATTAAGTGAAAAGTACAAGGTTTCTGGTGATGATTTTTATTTGGGAACATCTGGTAATCCAACTCTTCCATTAGGAACACTTACTGTGGAAGAAACAAAGGCTCCAAGCGGATACAAATTAGAAAATAAAGTATTATCTGCTGTTGGTGATACTGTAGAACAGCGAAATGGTGTTGCCCTAATGAACATTGTTGATGATAATACAGTTGCGTCAATGGAAGCTGGAAACAACCTTACAGTTAAAGAGGGCGTATTACGTGGCGAAATCGAAGGAACAAAGCTAGATAACGAAACAGGAAATATTATCAAGGGTGTTACAGAGTTCGCAATCGTAAATAAGAATGATTTCGATGTAGTTGCTCGAAATGATGATGGTGACGTTCTTGGTACAGCAAATGCTGGAGAAGAATTATCATACAGAATCACAACAAAGGAAGACGGAAGTTATTCAACTCCTAAGAACTTTTTACCATACGGAAACTATGAGTTAGTAGAAAAGAAGGCTCCTACAGGTTATTTTGTAAATCCTAATCCAGTAGCGTTTACAATCTCTGAAGACCATAAGGTGTTAGAGGGAATCAACGTTATAGATGAATCTATTAAGCGTGAAATCGTAAAGGTTGACGAAAAGGGAAATCCTGTAGCAAATGCTGAATTAGAGTTATACGATATTACAGAAGATCCAAATGCAACAACACCAGTACATAAGTGGACAAGTGTTGCCGAGCACGGTGAACAGGTTGGTCATTTATTAAAGGCTGGTCACATGTACCGAATTATCGAAAAGAACGCCGACAAGGAATTCTATATTGCACAGGCAATGGATTTCTTAGTTCCAGAAACAAAGCCAGCAAACGATACAATCCAAGTAAGCTTTAAGAATGAACATGTTCGTTATGAATTTGCTAAGATTGACGCTGCAACGGGTGAAAAGATCGAGGGTGTAACATTTGAGGTGTATGACGCTACAACAGATGAAAAGGTTGGGGAAATCACATCTTCAAGCCAGCCTCAAGAGGTAAACATCTTCCGTAGAGGAAAGACATATAAGATTATTGAAAAGGAAGCTCCAGTAGGATACTACAATGCCAAACCTGTAGAAATCACTATTGATGAGAATACTCCTACAAATCTTCCAGTAAATCTAACAATCCCAGAAGATAAAATTGATCTAGTTGTTAAGAAGGTAGACTCAGACGGTCATCCATTAGCTGATGTCAAGTTAGAGGTAATTGATAGTAAAACAGGAGAAGTTGTTACTTCTTGGCAAACAAAACCAGACGAAGAGCATCAGATTGGTAATCTTATTAAGGCTGGAAACACATACATTTTGCGTGAAACAGAAGTTGTAGCAGGTCACTACAAGTCAGCTGATATTACATTTACAGTTGATAAGTTTAAGCCTGATCAAAAGGTTACAATCACAATGGTTGATGAAGATATCGACATCAAGGTTAAGAAGGTAGACTCAGACGGTCATCCATTAGCAAATGTTAAGTTGGAAGTTGTCGATAAGGAATCTGGCGAGGTAATTCAAAGCTGGCAGACAAAGCCTGATGAAGAACATCAGATCGGCAAGAAGTTATTTGCTGGTAAGACATACATTATTCGTGAAACAGAGCCAATCGATGGATACTACTACACAACAGAACGTGAAGTAACTGTTGACATGTTCCATCCTGATAAGCCTGTTACAATCACAATGATTGATGGTGCTATCAATTATAAGATTGCAAAGGTCGATGAAAAGGGCGAATATGTAGAAGGTGTTAAGTTAGAATTAACAGACATCACAGATAAGGAAAACCCTGTAACCGTTGAGCTTCCAAACAACGGTATCACAACAAAAGAACCATTCGAATTAAAGAAGGTTCTAAAGGCTGAGCATACATACCAATTAGTTGAAAAGGAATCTGTAAATGGTAAGGCATTAAGCACATCAATGGTATTCCAGGTTGCAAAGGTCGGCACAGATGAACCTATTACAATCACAATGGTAGACTTAGATAACGATATCCAAGTTGCCAAGGTAGACAACCACGGAACACTAATTAGCGGTGCTAAGCTAAAGATCATAAATAAGGAAACGGGAGAAGTTGTTGACGAGTTTGTTTCTGATAAAGAAATGCATAACGTATCAGAAAAGTTAGTTGGTGGAAAGACATATATCCTAAGCGAAGTAGAGGCTCCAAAGGGCTTTGAAAAGGCTAAGGAAATCGAGTTTACTGCAACTGGATCATCTGCTGAAAAGCAGCTTGTATCAATGACAGATGCTCGTAAGAATTACTTCGTTGCAATTAAGAAGGTTGATGCTGCTGACAAGAATAAGACACTTGCAGGAGCAGAATTCACACTATTCAATGCCGATGGATCAGTAGCTGTTGATGTTGATGGTAAGCAGTGCATTGCCACAACTGGTACAGACGGACTTGTTTCTTTCAATGTTGAATACAAGGATGATCTTGGTGGATATTATGTACAAGAAACTAAGGCTCCAAACGGTTACAAGTTAAACAGCAACAAGTATACTGTAAGTCCAGTAGATGATAAGAATTTTGCAAAAGAAAATCCAATTCAGATTACTGTCGAAAATGAATTAGCTCCAGAAATTGGTACAGGCGTATCAACTGGTGGCGTAATCGCTCTAGCATTCGTTGCTCTTGCAGCAATGACTTGCGGTGCATACTTACTCATCAAAAAGAAGCACTAATGATAAGAGGATGTTGTAAAACATCCTTTTTTCATTTCTTATTTCTCGCATAATAAATATGACTTTATTTGATGATTATGGAGAACGTTGTTAAATAAGGCAGAAAATAAAAAAGCCGAAGAGGGCTAAGGAGGAAAAAATGAAAAATTTATTAGAAAAATTAAAAAGAGGATTAAAGTCCGTACCAAAGTTGGTATACGGTATCGTGGCTGCACTTGTAACTTTTATTGTGGTGATGCTAGTTATGATTTTCACTCCACTTAATAATAGTGGAGACAACGGCTCTTCTGGTTCTTCTTATGTTAAGGAAATCAACCATTCTGGAAATGAGAAGAAGAAGGAAAAAGAAGATACTACAAAGAAAGAAACAGAGAAGAAGAGCGAAAAAAAGAAGTCTGACGAAAAGAAAGCTGATGAAAAGAAGGATGATAAAAAGGTAACGGCAGAAGAGAAGACGAATACAGAATCTGCAACAAATGCAGAGAATACTTCTAATGTTACTAACCAACCTTCTGAAAACACTGCAAATAACAATGCGGTGGAGCAGCCTTCTGCTCAGAAAGAAAAGAAGCCTATCTATCAAACGGTTCATTATGATGCTACTGGTCACTGGGAAACCCAGGTTATCTCAGAAGCTTATGATGATCCACAGCTTGAAGAGCGAGTTGTCGGAATTTCTTCTGGTCATATTTATGATTCAGCAGATGACTTTATAGAGAATAGAGACTTGTATGGAGACGGGAATTATGCATTAAGACAGGTTCAAGTTGGCTCTGTTCATCATGATGCAGTAACAACTCAGGTTTGGGTTGAGGATTCTCCAGCACACGATGAACAAGTTTTAGTAGGATGGGAGTAGAAAAGAAAGAGAAGCTTATATTAAGCTTCTTTTTTCTTTTACTTGGAAAATAATAACAGTATGTGGTAAAATATAATGTATAGAAAGAAAGCAGGAGAAAATTCATGAAATTAAAAAAGAATATAAAAAATACTGTTAGAAAAACAGTTGGAATAGCACTGATTGGTGTTAGTATATTTTTTGGATATAAGGCAATTAAGGAGCTTGAAACAGAAAAACATTTTACAGCAGTATCAAATGACGTACAAAAGATTGCGACAAACGAAGAAACAAACGGAAAAGACGTGGTAAGAAATGACTATATGGATCGCAAGATCGACTTTGCTGCATTACTGAATAAAAACGAAGATACATACGCATGGTTGACAGTGCCAAATACGCCTATTGATTACCCAGTTATGAAGGAGCCAGTTCCTGATCAATATTTTTATTTAACCCACGACTTCAATAAAAACTATTACATTGGTGGGTCATTATTTATTGCAAATGTACCAGAAGATATGCATACAATTATTTTCGGACATAAGATGTTTAGTAACACCGATACAATTTGGTCCAATACAGAAGCGATTGCATTCTCTTCACTAACTAGATATCAAGATCAAGCATACGGAACGGCAAACCCAGATCTGTACATGTATTATCCAGATAGAACAGAACACTGGACATTGTGGGCGATGATAAACGGGGATGCATACGATAATGTATACAACACACCATATATGTCAGAATCACTAGAGTATCAAAACCTATTAACAGAACTAAAAAACAAAGCTGATTATACTTTAGGTAATGATCCTAAGACGAATGATAAGATAACTGTATTATCAACATGTAAAAGTGTCGAAGAAGGAAATACAGAGAGAATCCAGTTGGTCTATAAATTGGTGAAATAAGCTATGAGACAAACAAGAATTAGATTCACATGTGCTGTTTTATTAACCTATATAGCAATCATTTGTCTTTTAATTCCTTCTATAACGGACACATTAAACAGATATCACGCTGCAAAAGATATTGCTTCCTATTCTGAAGAAGTCGTACAAGAAAGTGATATAGAAGAAAAAATAAAAGAAGCGGAAAAGTACAACGAAGAGCTTTACGAATATTCTAAAAGTAACGGCAACCAATTTCTTTTGAAGAACAGTAATTATTTTGAAATCTTAAACCTAAAAAATAGCATAATAGGTTATGTGGACATTCCAAAGATCAACGTAAAACTTCCTATTAAGCATGGTACAGAAGATGATGTGTTAGAAAATTGTATTGGGCATATCGAAAGAACAAGTTTCCCGATCGGAGGAATAGATACACATACAGTGCTAAGTGGACATAGGGCTTTGGCGACAGCAAAACTATTTACCGATATAGATAAGCTAGAAACAGGAGATATCTTCTATATCACTGTTGGTAATAGAAAATTAGCTTATGAGGTAGATAATATACAAACGGTCTTGCCATCTGAAGTAAACGCCTTGAAGATCCAGGACGGGAAGGATCTCGCTACACTTGTTACTTGTACTCCATACGGTATTAACACACATAGATTGCTGGTTACTGGGCACAGAGTAGATTTAGCAGATGCACCAAAAGAAAATTATACGGATCCAATGTGTGATGTGATAAAGCCAGCACTAATCGTATCTGGCATTGTTGGTGTTATGACAATTGCCTGTATTGCAACTATCGCATTGATTTGGAAAGGAAATAAAAAATGAGCAGATTATCACTAGAAAACAGAGAATCTGAAGCTAAGATTTTATTAGAAGAGCTTAATAAGGGACGAGAGCTGATTGTATTTGACCTTGAAACAACTGGTTTAAAAAAGCTGACAGATAGAATTCTGTCTTTTAGTGCTGTAAAGGTAACGTATGATGGAGTTTCCTTTCGAGAAGTTGATCGAATTAACCAATTTATTAACCCAGAAATGATAATCCCAAAAGAGGTTTCTGATATCAATGGCATTACAAATGAGATGGTCAAGGATAAACCGACGGAAGATGTAGCAGCTGTAACGATCAGAAATTTTATTGGCGAAAAGGCATTGATTTCTGGATATAACTCAACAGGATTTGATGAAGGTTTCATGAACTCCATGTACCAACGTGTGTTTGGTGAAGATTTTACTTATGATCTTCATATTGATGCTTTCCCAATGGCAAAAGAATTACTGGATTGTGAAAAATATAAGTTGAGTATGGTAGCAGAAAAATATGGACTCAACAAAGGATTAACGTTCCACCAATCAATGGATGACGTGATTGCTACGACTCGTGTTCTGCAATTATCTCTTGGCGTATATAAGAAGAGAATCAGAGAAAAAGAAATGAGGCAAAAAGGAGAGAAAAAATACGATTTTTATAAGATCTACAATCCAAGATTGTATGCTCCTAGCCATCGTGTAGAACGTGTATATGTGGCTACAAACCCACAAACCAAGACATATTACGATGGTTATAAAAAGGAATGGTGCAGTGATAGTGATACGATCAACCTTCCACTTGTAAGACAGATGGTCTTATCAAGAGAGGGAGTTACAAATGAAAAAGAGCTGATAAAAAAGTTGAAAGAAAGGCAGGTGGATAAAAATGTTGCTAGATAGATTGGTTGAAAAATATGATGTAGATCCATTAAAAGGCGAAGAAATCGTACATATTTCACAGAATAAGTACGATAGAATGGTTGCTATTGCCCAAAAGATTCATGAAAACACAGAAGATATTTCCAATATGAATTTTAAGAATCAATTTACCGATGAATATCGTTATCCAACTGTTGCTCAATTGATCAATCACAATGTTGAAGAACGATTTAGAGATTTTTTACCATATTTGATTTTCTATAAGACGATCAAATTAGAAGAATTAATGGAAGATGATGGGTACATCGAAACCCTGAAATATATTAAAAAGTTATTTGAATATCATTTGGATATCATTGAAGACAAGGACTTGTTGCCATTACAAATTGTTCCTTCAGCTTTATGGAGAAGAATGAAGAAGGAAGAAAAGAAAGAATTGTTACGTCCAGTGGTGGAATATTATGGAATGAATGAATTTCTTTCTTTTACCCATGATTTAGAATATATGAACTTCATGCAATCTTATGGATTTAAAGAGAAGGATTATAAGGAAAAAGATTATCCAGAGAAAATGTTCGTTGAATTAAAGAAGTTGTTTGATGAAATACAGGGGGAATAAGAATGGCGTTTAATGTAACAAAAAAGGAACTTGATGTAGCCAATAATATCAACAATGACACATTGGACATCGTTAAGTTATTTAAAAAGAAATTACATGATTATTTGAGTAATAGTAATTTTCCAAATGAAAAAGCAATCCTTAGTTGGATGGAAAAAGGTGGAAAACTAAGTTCTTTTACTTGCCGAGGGGATCTGATCGATCGAATGATGCAGGCTATGAATTCTCAAATGATCCCATATCTTTTAATGCGAGAAGCAACGGGTAATTACGGCTTCATCATTAGAGAATGTGATGCAGAAAAACAACGTATCTTAGTTGTAAAAGAAATCCTGCCAAATGCATCGAAATATTGTCATATCAAAACTTCATCTGAAGCTGCAAAAATCTATATGCAAAAAGGTGGCAAAGAAAAGCAAATGTTGGAGGTCTGCGGATTATCAGAAGCGGAGATTTCCTATATTGAAGGCAAGATCGACGATGTACTACCAGATGAAACGATCGGTATTGATAAGATGATCGACGGAACTTTTGTTTTGACGTATTCTGCCCCAAAGAGTATCGCTGTATCTAATAATAGAACGATTATGGGGCTTATTGCAGAAGCTAAGATGCTTACACATGGAGATGTTTCTAAAATTGTAAAAGAAGAATCTTTAAATGAGAGCCATTATCAAATGCAAAAAGCGAAAAACTTTCCAGATGAAAATGGTGACATGAAAAAACCAGTTTGGATCGTAGGGCAAGAGCAGCTTTACGTAAAGAGAACTCCGTATGGCATCCAATATGGTCATCCAGAAACCACACCAGACAATGAAATTGATCTAGTCGTAGATATCAATGTTGACCAAGATGATGAAGCATTTGAAGAAAAATTAAATAGTTGCTTGGCAAGTATTACAAAGCATAAATGTCTGTATTCTGAAGAAGATGTAATCGAGCATTTTAAAAATCCGAAACCAAGACTAAATGTAGTTGTAGTCGGAACGAAAAACTTTATAACAAAAGCAACGGAAATCGCTAGAAGAAAGTTGCTCTATGAGCCGATCATGCAAAAAAGTGGTATGTGGGATTCGAAGTTTAAATTGTTTCAATCTTATACCGCTGAAGCGATTATGGCTGCTCAAAAAGGGACCGTGCCAAAGGGATACATCAAAGAAGACATCGTTGATCTGATCAAGATTTCTCGTATTACAGGTTTAGATATCAATGTTATGGCTAAAATGGCTAGTATTTTATCAAGAATCGAAGTCTATGCGAAAGAAGCTGGAATCGAAAAAGTTACTTCTATTGATGAAAAGATTGCTCGTTCGACAGAAAAGGTTAAGGAATATGAACCTAAGACAGTTGAAAAGACACAAGAGAAGGAAACAGAAGAAAAAGGTGAGGTGGCTAAATAATGGTAAACAAAGAAAAATTAGCCGAACTTCAGAAGAAGTTTTATAAGCTTCTGAATCTTTCAGAAAAACAACGTGCTAGATACAAGAGATTGATTATCTACACATTGATTGTGTATGCTTTATTTGCACTGTACATTATTCATGTTAGAGTCGTTGCCCATAACAATCCTCGAAATGATATTTTTGAGGATATTGTTCAAGGTCTTCCTCACATGATCTTCAAGCCTTTTTCGATATTTCCGATTCCAAGTGGGACATTCGTTATTTCTCTATTGCTATTTATTGCAGCAGGAATGTATGCCTTTGTATTGATCAGTAGGGATAGAATTAAAAACCACTATGATTCTGATATAGCCCAAGGTTCTGCTAAATGGATGGAAGATTATTCCGAATACAAAAAGAGATTTACAGAGCCATTTGGAGTGGTAGATGATAGTGGTCCAAACAACGTTATTTTTTCACAAGAAATCAGACTTTCGTTAAGTGCATGGAAGACACGAAGAAATTTAAACCTACTTGCAATCGGAGGATCTGGTGCTGGTAAATCATTTAACATCGTTGGTCCTAATATTATGCAAGCCAACTGTTCCTATCTTGTAACCGACCCTTCTGGTGGTCTAAATAAAGAATACGGAAGATTTTTGGAAGCATTAGGCTATAAGGTCAAACTGTTTGATCTTACAAACATGGATCGATCCGCACATTACAACCCGTTTACATACATTCGTTCAGATAAGGACATTACGATCCTTGTTGATACGATCATTGCCAACACAACACCTGCCGACAAGAAGGGTGGCGATGCATTCTGGGAAAATGCAGAAACGACATTGTTATTAGCACTAATTGCTTACTTATACCACTTTACAATCAAGAGCCAGCAAAATTTCTCAAACGTAATGAGATTAATTCGTGCAGCTGACGTGGATGAAAATGATAGCTCTTCTAAGTCTCCATTAGATGCAATCTTTGAAGAGGTTGCCCAATATGATCCAGAAAACTTTGCTGTAAAGCAGTACAAAAACTTTAAATTGGCTGCTGGTAAGACTTTGAAATCCGTGTTGATTTCTGTCGTTACACGACTAAAGGCTTTCGACCTTCAGGACGTAGTAGAGCTGACAGATGATGATGATATCGAATTAGATAAGATCGGTGATGAAAAGACTGCGATATTTATCTGCTTGCCTACAGGTGGTGGACCATTTAACTTCTTGGCATCAACAATGTATTCTCAGTTGTTTACGCTTTTATACGATTATTCCGAAGGAAATGCGGAATATGGTCATCTGATCATGGACGCAAATAATCAGGTCGTTAAAACAGTTAGAGCTAAATCTGAACGTGAGTCAGCAGCGGCTCAGCAAGAAGCCAAGGAAATATTGGAAGGAATCAAGACTGGATATATTAAATATAACAAGCAATATAACTGGTATGAGATCCGAACAAAAGATGACAAGCTAATTACATGGCGTGGACAAAAAGAAAAGGCTAAAGAATGGCTTGATGGCATCAAAGAATTTGGTAAGGTAATACCAGCCAACAAGCAATCCAATAGAGGTCAACGTGTTCCAATTCACGTATCACTTATTGCCGATGAGTTTGCTAATATCGGTAAGATTCCAAAGTTCGAAGAGAAACTTGCAACTATCCGTAAATATGAAATTTCTGTATGGATCATCTTGCAGTCACTTGCCCAGTTAAAGAAGATGTATAAGGATTCATGGGGCGAGCTATCTGGTAACTGCGACACATTCATGTACATCGGTGGTGGTTGGGATGAAGATACTGCGAAGTACGTTTCCGCCGCAATCGGTAAAGAAACACGTAAGATCATGAACCAATCATTCTCAAAAGGTGCTGCGGGTAGCGTTTCAATTAACAACACTGGCGTAGAGCTGATTTCTCCTGCTGAAGTAAGAAGAATCGGCGAAGATGAATGTATTATCATTATGAAGTCTTTGGATCCTGTTAGAGACAAGAAGTATACGACATTAGATCATCCAAATAGAAAACTTGTAGAAAGCTTGCCTGGATTTTACTTTGATCATTCTAAGATCAATTATTTTAACGCTAACGGTGTCAAAAAAGATGAAGAATTAACAAAGGAAGATCGACATGGTGAAGTTCAAGAAGAAACTTCGGATGAAGAGGCAAAGAGAAAAGATCGAGAAGAAGCTAAGAAGCAAAATGCGAAAGAAATATCTGAAAATAAAGATGCGAATGGAAATACCGTTGTAGGTTTTGCCAACAACATCGAAGAAAATAAAGATAAGCTTGCAATTGATCTTGCTAAAGCATCAGAGAAACTAGAAGAGAATCAAGAAAGAATGAGATTTGTCGATTCTACATTAGATAAGACATTGGATAGTCTAAGAGATGAAAGCGTAGGTTCATACGCAAATCACATCACCGCTATTCAGGTAAAAGAATCTGTTGCTGATGATGTAAAAATGTAGCAAAAGACAACATTTAGAAAAATAAGAAGAGGAAATATTTGTTTTTCTCTTCTTATTTTCTGTAAAAGATAAAAATTATAGTTTATTTTGTATGCTAAAATAGCATAATATAACTAGTAGAAAGGGGATTCCAATATGCAAAAAAGCATAACAAACCGAATCAAGAGCTTTTTAATTATTACATTGTCTGTTCTGATGATGATGCCAAATACAGTAGCGGCATTTGCAAAAGAAGGAACAGATGAAAAGAAGATTGAAAAGCTCGAACTATCCACGACATACGATGATTATGATATCGTAGCAACGACTGAGAAGGATTCGCTTCCAGAGGGAGCAAAACTTCACGTTACAGAGGTTGCAAAGGAATATCAGGATCTATCAGATGTATATCTAACAGAAGAAAAGGGTTACGGAACTGCTAAAAAGCAGTATTTTAACGTTTCTTTTGAAGATGAGGATGGAAACAAATTAAACCCAACAAAGAAAGTTGAACTTTCATTAAAGAATGAAAAACTGGGTGATAAAAATATTAAGGTATCTTTATATTCTGTTTCTGCTGATCGATTGGTAGAGATGAAAAAGGATACTGAAAAAGTAGAGGAAGATAAGAAAGAAGGTAAAGAAGCTGAATTAACCAAGTTTGAATTTAAGCCTTTGGATATCAAGAAATCTACTGATGACGAAAATAAAGTAGAAACATCTGTCGAAAAGATGGATGAAGTATATATGCTTCGTTATAGTTATCAACCAAAGACACTAGATTTAAGTGCTGGTTCAATTTCTTACGATGAATTACTAACACAGACTGGATTAGTAGGACAGATTCAAAATCTTGAGGTAAGTAACTCAAGTTATATCGTAGCCAAAGACCAAACGATCGAAAAAGTAGAAGATTTCTCTAGTGAAATGTTCGCTTTGGTTACGATCAATGGTATGACTTATAAGGTAAATTTTGCTCCTACAGTAAAAGCAGAAGAAGAAAACGCAGAAGATCCTTCTCTTCGTTCTGTAGAGCGTAATACTACTGTCAAGGACGTTCATATTGGCGACTTTAATACAAAGCTAGTTGGCGGCGTAGATAAGGGAACAAATGTTTGGACAGTACCTACAATTAACTCTGGGGGATATGCGGCTGGACACATGTTCGTATTCCGTGTAAATTTCTCTATTTCTGGTGTAGATGAAGTAGGTGAAAATGCCGTAATGTTTACAGTCCCTAAGAGCATCTTATTAAACCGTAATGGTCAGGCATCTGATAAATATGAAATGTCCATTCCACATCAAAGAGAAGTAGACGCAATGATGGCTGGTACAGGTGAACAGATCGATAAAGATGTAAACTTCGCATACTATGAAGATGGTGATAACATTGTTATCTATAATTTCAGAAAGCTATCAGCTGGCACAGAAGGATATGTAGAAGTTGGTTATCATACAACAGAAAGCTCTTATGAATATCGTGATATGGCTGAAAGCAATCCATTTACAGCTAAGATGGAACTAGGTAATGAAGTCCGCAATGCTGATCCATTGACTGCAAAAATCAATACAACGGCGAGTATTGAAAGCACTTCTTTGAAGTATCCAACAAAGATAAAAACATGGATGGAAGATAGATGGGGAACAAAACCTGCGGATGCAGATAACTATACTTATTTAAGTTACGTTGTTGAGTCATCCATTATCGCTACGCAACCATACGATTTTGAAATTGATGCAATACCATCAAACTACGAAATCGCAGGATATGTAATGGGTGGCAAATTCCAAACAAGTAATAAAGCAACAAATCAGAAGGGATTCGGAAAGAGATTTGATCAAGTAATCCTTCGTATCCCTAAATCAGAATTTACAAATAAGACATATCTTAGTGTTTCTCTTGACGAAAAATCTATTGTTTCTCCTTTAGATCAGGTTGATGCAAAAACGCAGAGAACAAGTAAACAAGGCTGGTCATGGAGTAAACCCGTATTTTTAATTCCAACTGGTCGCTTTAATGTTCATAAAAGAGGTGATAGAGTGCCAGAAAACAATGGCACAAGATATGTGAACAAAGCAGAATTTTCAAGGTACGATTTGGAAACCTTTAGTGGTTATGAAAATGCCGCAATCACAAATGTAGAATATGGTGGGCTTGATTATTATTCAGATATTCTTGGGTATCCGTATCCTTGGACAAAAGATGAGAATATGAATCCAAATGATCCAAATGCTTATGGACGTAAAGTTGTGAAATATCAATATACAGACGAAGGATTATATTTGGCATCTGAAGAAGAAATTGGTAAAAACCCATATTCTGATCAAAACAAATTTACAAATGATAACATTTTAACTTCTGAAGATGCGTATATTGAAGGAGTTCATTACGAATATACTCCTAAAGATGTGGAATACCAACAGGATGAGGCAGCTTTCGTATTAAAACGAGAAATAAGCTTTACAGATGATGATGTTATTACATTATGGGTGAAGATAGGCAACGATGACTATAAGAGCGTTGGAACATATAACTTTAAAACAAACCACGCAGAGTTTGATAATCAATATGCATCAACATTTACAAGTAATGACATTGTATTTAGCAGAAAAGATATTATTGCTTACCGACTCACATTTGCCAATAAACATTATTTTACAGGCTTATACGCTTATCCAAGTGTAACGTTAAAGAATTCTCAAAAAGTCTTAAATTATGTAAACGGCAAAGAAACAATTGCAGTTGTAAACAATGTAAATGGAAAGTTCTTCACAAGCGATGGGAAAGAGATCGTAAGTATAGATACAAATGCGGTGGACTATGCCCGTGTTACACAACGTGTTTCAGAAATAACAAAGAAAGTTGTTTCATCTTCTAATAACGCCAAAAAGAAAGTCTTTACAATCACATGGAAGGTTGAAGCTGGAGAAAAAATTATTTCTGGTCAAAATGGAGAAGTAAGTTATTTACCTCAGAAGAGTGGCACTTTCTATGACTTGTTGCCTCTTGGTTCAACACTAGATTCAGCAAGCATAATCGTCCAAAATGAAGATGGACAGAATCTTTCATCATCCAGTTACACTGTTAAAACGGTAGACAACTTTAATGGATCAGGAAGAACGCTTGTAAGAGTTGATATTAAAGAAGAAGCTTCAAAATATAAGCTATTCCTAGACACAGTACATTCATGGAATGCCATCAGTGACTATGGAGTTAACGTATATAACCCTGTTGCATATAAGACAGGTAATGACACCATCAAGGACGGTACTGCCGATAATGGCGGACGTTTTGCCAAGGATGGAAGTACACCTGAGCATCAGATCATTGAAAATCTAGCAAATGTAGATCCAGATGAACCAGACAATTGGCAATCTGGTGTAACGAAGTTTATTTATGCAGAAGAAATATATGATATCAATAACTTAACAGCTGCTACATCAGGATTAGTTAAAAAGGTGAAAGCAGAAAAGGATAAGCAGTATTCTTATGAGACTTCAACAAATATAAATAGACCATATAGTTATGAGATCCGTATGGCTAATAGTGGCTCAACCAAGTCGAAGAATATCGTATTATTCGATAGTTTAGAAAACTACGTTACGGATAATGGCTCTTCTTCTGATTGGCATGGCACGTTAAACAGTATCGATGTTAATCAATTGAAGTCAAAGGGAGTAGATCCTGTTGTCTATATTAGTAAAATCGATAATCTATCAATTGATGATCATCATGACTTGAGTGATGCTTCTGTATGGGAAAAAGTTACAGATGCAACTGATTTATCAACAACCAAAGCTATCGCCATCGATGCATCCAAGAAAAAAGATGGTTCAGACTTTATTTTAAATGAAACAGAATCATTAACAGCGTATCTATATATGACAGCTCCATCTTCAACAAATGTTGAAGGAAGAGTTCCTATGGCATATAACAATATCTATATGAATGCAACAATTTTTGGTGGAAGCGACAAGGAAGAAACACATCTAGTGCATCAAGATTACACACAGATTGGATTAAAGATTGCAGGAAGCTTCAATATTAAGAAGGTTAGTGAAAACGACAGTTCTCAGGCGATTAAAAACATCCAATATAGATTAAGTGGTGTTTCAGCGTATGGAACAGCTTACGATGAAATCGTAACTACAGATAGAAATGGTTTTGCACTATTTAAAGATATTGAACTTGGAAGCTATACATTACAGGAACATAAGTCAACTCCAGATTGGCTCTTGGATGCCACAACAAGAAACGTTGTAGTAACTAAGACAGGAGAAGTTCTCGTTGATGGAGTAAACCATACAGAAAACCCACTTCTTCTTGCGGATAAGCCAAGAGTGCATACAGATATTTCATTATCAAAGCTTGAATTGGGAAACAAAAACATTAAAGTCCCAGGAATGGTGTTTAAACTATCTGGTACATCGGATTATGGAAATAACGTTGTAGTTTTTGCAACATCTGATCGTAACGGTGAAGTAGTTTTCGAAAATATTGAAAAAGGAAAGTATGTTATTAAAGAAGTCTCTTCAGAAAATCGTGATTATGTAATCAACAAGGATCTGAACATAAACGTTACAATCGATGACTTTGGTGGTATGTCATTCTCTGGAAATGATAATGAATATTATAATAACCAAAAAGTTTATAACGAACGTCGATTTAACTCTTTCAGACTTAGAAAGATCGATAAAGATAACACAAGCATTTGGTTAGAAGGTGCAGAGTTCTCACTAAAGGGAACATCAGCCTTCGGAACAAGCGTAGACATGGTTGCAACTTCTGATGAAAATGGTGTAATGTCATTTGAAAATATCGAAAGAGGAACATATACTCTTAAAGAAATTAAGGCTCCAGAAAATGTTACAGCATTAGGCAAGAAGGGTGGAAATAGAAACTATATTAAAGATCCTTCTGAATATATCGTTAATATTGATAAGCTAGGCAATGTAATAATCAATGGACTAACAGTTGAAGATGGAACAGGAAATTTCATTGTAAAGAATGAAAGAGCAGAAGATGGAAAGATTGTTGTTAAGAAGATTTGGAACGATGCAGATAAAGATAATGCAAGCCGTCCATTCCCACAATTAACATTGACAACAGGAGATCCAACAAACCAAAAATATGCTATTACTCTTGATTTTAGCTCTGTTTATGGAGCTCCAGCCAACGCAAGATACAAGATGTTCTTCAGCAAAGAAGAAATACAAAATGCAAATCCGTCAACATTCTATTCTAGTAAGCTAATTCCTGCATTTGATAAGATATATAACGAAAAAATAAAGGGTAAATATCAGAATATAATGGGAAACAATGATACTACTGATGTAAATGAGCAACGGTTTATTTCAGAAAATTTAAACACCTCACCGAATGGTCTTGGCGTATCTTTTCCACAGAATGTGTATGATGATACCTTCTTAAAAAAATGGTTGAAATATCCAGTAGATACAACATTTTATTACAATTTCCCAGGAAGAGTATCGTATTTTAGTAAAGGAAAATTTCAGACCTTTATCAATTCCGCATCAGTAATAAATCTCAAGGGAACGTATAATGATTCAGATATAAAATTTGATTTTGATGTTCAGACAGGTGCAGAATATATGATCCGATCAGCACAAGCAAGAGGGTATAGACTCACAGAAATTTCAACATACGACTCTCCATATAAAACGTATGCATACGTAGGTGATAATTTTAATGGTGATCCAGTTATAAAAGTATTATCAGAGGCAGATACAATCTTCCTGCCAGAAAATTCATCCGAACTATTTGCTGGGGAGGGTAGAGAAGAGCATAATGTTAAACCTGTGCAATATAGAAATTTATATCTAAAAGGATTAGATGCTTCGAAGGTTAAGAATATGAAAAATATGTTTGCTTATCAAGACTTGAGTCTGATAAGTTTTGATAAATCAATGCTTGGTGCAAATGGAAATAGCAATGTATTAAATTATGAAGGTCTTTTCTATCAGACAAAAATAAGAGCTTCAGATCAAACAATGATGGGATTCCATCTGAAAGCTGGAAATAATATAAAAGCAAATAATGCCCTCCATTTTGACTTGGGATATCTTAGCACGAATATTTTTGGAGTACCGATTGGATTTAATATTTCTGATATTATATTACCAACGCAAGATCCTATGAATTTATCTTCTCCAAACGTAGAATCGAATGATATGGGTATCTTTGGAAATTATGAAAATGATGCAGCAGTTTTCTTTAATCTTGTTGGAACTGATTATATTAGGTTGTCAAAAGACATAAAAAATAATAAAGAGCATTACAAAAAGGTATTTAACTCGTTATTAAAAAATGTTAATAAAAATTCTCATATTACTTTATATACAGATATTGGACATTATAGTAATCCAGATGATCAAAGCTTAGTGTCAGAAAAAGTTATTGAAAAACTATTACGTGAAATAGGATATGCAAATATTGTAGTAAATCAAGGTATGTTTAATGATGGCGTGTATGATAATTATTCAAGGAAATATACTGGCACCTTAGATTATCACGAGTTAGGTTGGAAGGAACCAGAGATGACATCCGAAAATTCTGAACCGCAACAAAACGAAGACGGCACTATTACTTATAGATCACAAGCAGATAAATGGGTGAAGGGTGACGATAACATTTGGACATATACATTCAATGTATTCGATGATACTTTAGAGTATAAGTTATTTGAAGAAACAATGGATGGATATACTTCTGAGGCAATGTTACCTAAGTACGCAATTGTCAATGGTAAACAAAGCAAGGTGGCTACAATCACTAACAAGTCAACTGTAGGCACTGGTTCATTCCACTTATCGAAGATTGTAAATGGTGAATTTGTTCCAGGAGCATCTTATACGTTCTTCCTAAACTTTAGCAATCCAAACGGATTCTTTAATAAACAACCTAGAGTCTTATCTGGTGTATCTATCTTCCATGGGCATGCTATGGTGCAGCTAAAGGGTGGACAGGATCTAGTGGTTGAAGGATTACCAGAAGGAACAGTAGTAAGTGTAAGCGAACAAGCAGGTCCTTATCAGACAACTTATAGTGCTGAAAATGTAACAATAGAATCAGGAAAGCAATCTGATATTGTTTGTACAAATACATTTACACCTCCAGAGCCAGGTGAAGTGAGCAATGTCACACTTGTTAAGAAAGTATCAGGAATTGCTGATGAAAATACAGAATACCCATTCCGTGTTGAATTTAGTAATTTGACTCCAAATACAAGATATTTAACGACAAATAATGGTGTTTACTTTGATTCAGACTTGTCTGGACACGCATTACTTGATTTAAGATTAAGAAAAGATGAATCGATCATGTTTAAGAAACTACCTGTTGGTGCGACATATCAAGTAACAGAATTAGCTGGAACTTATACTTCTAAGTACGAACTCTCTGATGATCGAGGAATCAATAAGATCAGTTCTGAAAACGGATTGAATGAAGAAGAGAACAAAGATTTAAGTACAGCCGTGGAAACTGTTGATGCTAACGAAAATGTATCTATTACATTTACAAATACGATTGAACACAAGCAATCATTAGTTGTAACTAAGGTTGAACCAGAAGAAACAACTGAGAAGTATCCATTCTCAATCCAATTCTCAAATATGAAGCCTAATAGTTTCTTTAGCTCTGATATCGGTCTTGTAAGAGCTGATGAAAACGGAGAAGCAACCAAGGATTTCACATTAGGAAATGGTGAAAGTGTTAGATTCACAGATATTCCTGTTGGAGTTGAATATAAGGTTATTGAACAAGCAAATAAAAAACTTGCGAAATATGTATTAACAGCCGACAAAGGAAACTTTGCAAATGCAACAAAGGAAAATGATGAAGCAATGCTTGATCTTGCAACAGAGCTTGAAACGATTGATGATGGAGAAGATGCAACTGTAACATTTACAAACATTACTCCTCCATCAGCTAAGATCCAGCTGACGAAGTTTGGTGAAAATAACGAAAAGTTAGGTGGAGCAACATACGCTTTATACAAGGGAACATTCTTTATCAAGGATATTGATATCAATAGCAATGGTAAATCAGATGAAATCGATGGCATTGGCGTTGGTAACTACTACTTAATCGAAACAAAGGCTCCAGAGGGATACGCTTTAGATCCTAATAAGCATGAGTTTGAAATTAAGAAAGACCAATTAAATACAACGGTTCAAATCGAGTTACACGACGATAAGTTAAAGGTATTACCTTCTACTGGTGGTCGAGGAATGATTGCATTTATAATCATTGCAATGGTATTACTTGGTGGTGCTGGTTATCTTGTGATCAGTGCGAAAAAGAAAGAAAAAGAATTAAAGTGATCAATGAAAGGGGAGCGTAGTCTTCTGGCTACGCTCAACCATTGGTCCAGAAAGGAAAAACGATGAAAAACTTATTCAAAAAAATATTAATCACAGGAATCACAAGTATTTTCTTATTTAATTCTTCCAACTTTCTTGTTTTGGCAGAACAACAGGAAAATACAGCAACAATCCAATTCTCAGAAAAGGATTCCGAAACAGCTACAACTACAAATATTCCAGATGCAACATTTGTAGTTTATAAGGTTGCTGATATCACATACAATGGAAGTGCAGCTTCTGCTACATATACATTGGTTGATGAATACAAAGAAACAGAAATCAATTTCGATGGGATGACAGCAGAGAAATCAAATGAGGCAGCAGAAAAGATTTTTGCTTTAGCAAATAAAATTAATCCTGTTGCAACAGGAAAAACAAATGAAGATGGACAGGTAACATTTACAAATCTACCAGATGGAATGTATTTAGTTGCAGAAACAAAAGCAGAAGGAGAAGCAAGCAAATACGAACTTGCTAAGCCGTTCCTTGTTTCGTTGCCACTGTATACAAATGGTGAGTGGAAACACAATGTTACAATCTCACCAAAGAGTGAAGTTAAAAAGATTCCAAATGAAAAACCTGTTGTACCTCCAAGCGAAAAGCCAAAAGAAAAACCAAAGGCAGACACAGGTATCAGCACAAACTCAAGCATATTAACATTATTAGCTGTGTTGTTAACAGCATCTGCTGGAGCTTGTATGATTTCAAAAAAGGAAGAGGAAGCATGCTAAAAGCATGTTTTCTTTTTAAATAATGGTTGTAATATAGCAACTAATATGCTATACTATGTATATAGAAAGGAAGAGAAATATGAAAGAGATCGAAAAGATTGAAGAAAAGATCAAAGATATTCTGTACAATAGTCGAATCAGTGGTCATGAACTTTCAAAAAGTACAGGAATCAATAAGTCAATGATCAGCAGATATCGGAATGGTAAGTATAAGCTAGAAAATATGACGCTTTCAACCGCAAAGAAAATATTAGATTACAAATGGTAAATATTTTCTATAAAGAACATAAAAGATATTGACATGTATATACTGTTATGATAAAATAATAGTTGTAAAGGAAATAAAAAAACGAGAAAGGAAGAAAATAAAAAACTTTTACAAGTAAATAACAAAAAAACACTATATATTTATATCAAAGCTTCATATATAATATATGTTGTGAAGTAGTTAAAAAAGTTAGAAAGAAAGAGGAAAAGGAAATGAAAAAGGAATTAATTAAGACAGCAGTTATTACAGCAACAGCAGCAGCATCAATCGCTGCAACAACAGCAACAACATTTGCAGAGGAAACAAACGAACAGGCAACAGGAACACAAGCAGCACTCGACACAGCAACAGCAGTAAAGGCTAATGCAGATACAGAAAAGGCTGCAGCAGAAGCAAATGCAACAAGTGCGGCAAACACAGTAACAGAAACAGAAAACTCTATCAAGCAGGCAGAAGCAGATGCCCACAAGGCAGTTGCAGACATGAAGGCTAATGCAGAAGCAGATGCCAAGGCAGCAGAAGAAGCAGCAAAGAATCAGCCTACTGTGATCGAAAACGCAAAACAGGCTGAAGAAGATGCTAAGGTTGCATCTGAAAACGCTAAGGCTACTGTAGAAACAAAGACAGCAGAAGTAGAGGCAGCAAACGCTGAGAAGCCATCAGAAGAGCAGATCAATACAGCTACATCAAATGTAGATACAGCAAAGGCAAATAAGGATTCTGCACAAGGAGCAGTAACAGAAGCAAATAACGCTTTAAATGATGCTAAGGCAGTATTAGAAGAGAAGACTAACGATGTTACTACTAAGGAAAATGCCAAGAATTCTGCTAATACAGATTTAGAAAATGCTAACGCCAAGTTAGATAGCGATAAGGCAGTAACAGCAGAAAAGGAAAATGATCTTCGTAAGGCATTAGAGAAGAATGGTGGCAAGGATGTTCTTGAAACCGATGAGTACAAGGCTATGCTAGATGCAGAGAAGGAATCTGCAAAGGCTCATGAAAAGGTTGAAGAGAAAAAGACTACTGAGGCAGAAGCAAAGAAGGATGCTGATGCTAAGGAATCTATCTTGAACGATAAGAAGAATGTAGAAGCCGAAAAGAAGAATGCGTTAGATGCAGAAAACGCAAATGTTTCTACTAAGGAATCTATCGTATCCGAAAAGGAAGGTCAAAAGAATAGTGCCTCAACTTCTGTAGATACAGCAAAGAGCAACGTTGAAAACGCTAAGAGCGATGTCAACACTAAGGAAACAGAAAAGAACAAGGCTCTTGAGAAGCAGGCTAAGGAACGTAAGGATTACGAAACAAACCGTGCCGCAACAGAAGCAGCTAAGCGTGAAAAGTTAAAGGATGATGTTGCAGCAGCAGACACAGAAAAGAACGCCATCTCTCAGAAAACCGCCAACGCAAGCGAACAAGTGAAGAAGGGCTTTGAAGGATTCTTAGATTGGGCAAAGACAAAGTTCGCTGGTGATGAAAATACATTAAAGGATATTAAGCGTGCTGTAGATGCTCTACATCAGTACCCAGCAGGAATGATTGTTGGCGATGAAAACGACGCTACAAGCTTACGCAACGTTAAGGAAGCATTAAAGGTTTTAATTAAGTACAATGAACAGCGTGTAAACGATGAACACTTTACAGGATTAGATCCATTAGGCACAACATTCTACATGATGGCTACAGCAATCTCTAATGCAGACAACTCAGCAAACCCAGCAAATGGACACACAAGACACTTCAATATGGGTGAAAACTTAGCATGGGGCTATACAGATCCTAACAAGGGTTGGTACGAAGAGGAAAAGGTTGTTTGGGAAGCATTACAAGAATTTACAGCTAAGTATTTAGCAGAACATCCTGGTGTAAATATCACTAAGAGAGGTCCAGAAAAGACAGCGTTCGAGAATGCTTGGACAAATTATGCAAAGAATGAGAAGAAGTTCTTCAATATCCAAACAGGTCATTACACAAACGCAGTGAATAGAAACTACATCATGACAGGTATCGGACGTAGTACAGTTGCCAACAAGCGTGGCAAGATGGTTTATGACCAACAGTTACAAAAGTTTGTTGAGGTTGGCGGAGAAAAGAAATATACTGAAGATCAGTTAGATTCTTATGGTATTACATTCAGCCAGACATTCTCAACAAGCACCGAAGGAAATGGTCCAGAGGCTGAAAAGATCTATACAATTGCAGAGTTCACAAGTCTATTCGATGAGTATATGGATACTGTAGACACAACTAAGTTAAACGTTAAGTTGGACGAAGCAACTAAGAAGTATAACGATGCAGTAACAGCTCGTGATGCATATAAGGGTGAACCAGCATTAGGTGAGCGTGAAGTATTACCTGAAGAAAAGGCATACGATGCAGCTGTACAGAAGTTGGCTGAAGCAAATACAGCACTTACAAATGCTCAGAAGGTATTAACAGATGCTACAACAGCATTAGAAAATGCTAAGAGCGAATTAGAGGCAGCAAAAGCAACTCGTGACAGTGCGAAGTTAGCACATGATGCAGCAAAGGCTGAAACAGTAACAGCTCAATCTACATACGATACAGCAAAGAGCGTATATGATGCAAAGGTTGCAGAACGTAAGAATGCAGAAGCAGACGCAAAGACTGCTGATGACGACTTATCTGCAAAGACAGCAGTAGTTGACTCCATGGTAGGCGTTGAAGAAATGAAGGCTCTACGCAAGGCTGTAGCCGATGCGAAGGAAGTTCAGAAGGCTAGTGAAAAGGTCGTTGAAGAGAAGCAGAACGCATTAAACGATGCTACAAATGCTTATAACGATGCAGTAGCAGCTCGTAACACAGCTCAGGCAAACGTTGATACAAAGACAAACGAACTAGCAACAGCTCAGTCTACATTAGAGGCTAAGACAACTGATCTAACAAATGCTGAACTTGCATTGAAGGCTCTTACTGATAAGGTAGCAGCATACGACGCAAAGGTTAAGGAATTAGAAGATTCTAAGACAGAAGCAGCTAAGAAGGCTCAGGCTTACGAAGACGCTAAGGTGGCACATACAAACGCAATGAATGCCCTAGTAGAATTAACAACCAAGGCAACAGAGGCTCGTGCTAAGGCAGACCGTACAAACGCATTTACATTCGATGAAACATTCAATACTTTAGTAAGCGATCCAGAATTCGCTTCTACAGTGAATCCTTATATCGAAGCAGTACAAAAGGCTCGTGCAGCATTAGCAACTGCAAAGCAAGCTTTAGTGGAAGCAAATGAAGCTCTTGAAGAAGCTACAACACGTGCAGCCAAGGCTGAAGCAAACTACATCCGTGAACTTGCAGCATACAATGTTCGTGTCGCTACAGAAGCGGCTCAAAAAGCAGAAGCAGCTCGTCAAGCTGAGTTAGCTAATCAGGCAGCACGTCAAATCGAAAGTACAACAAACAAGTCCGTTGGTACAGACGCAATGGTTGAAAAGAATGAAAAGAAGGCATCCGATAAGCAAAAGGAAGCATCGAAGGATAGCAAGAACGATAAGCAGGATGCAAAGAAGTCTGATGATAAGAAGTCTGATGAAAAGAAGACAGAAACTCAGAAGAACGACAATAAGAAGGATGTCGTTACAGAAGAGAAGAAGAGCGAAGAATCTTCAGATGATACAGTTGCTAAGGTTGGTATCGGAGCGTTAGTAGCAACAGCTCTAGCTGGTTTCGGTATCGTAATTGGCAAGAAAAAGAAGAAGGAATCTAAGTAATTCGAAAATTGAGAGGAAAATTCCTCTCTTTTTTTTATTTATTTTCGTAAGAATATAGCATAATATAAGTGTAACCATTTTGGTTTCACAAAAAAGTGAAGAAAGGAAGAAAAAATGAGTACGAAAGAAATTGTAGGACAATCTATGATGTTGGCTAGAAGCAACATGGCTTCAGCACTAAACAAGACAGAGAAGTGGCTAGAAAAGCATAGGGTTGTATCATTTACACTTGCAGCAGCAACACTAGCAGCACCAATTGCACTGGCTCCATTTGGTTTTGCAGAAGGAGAAAAAGAAATTGCAAAGGGTATTGCTAAGACAATTATCACAATCATCTGTGTAGTCTTTGCAGTCATCGCTGTATTTAACTTGGTAGTTGCGATTGGAGAACTTTCCTCGGCTGGTGCTGATGACGGTCCAGCTAAGTCTAAGGCTACAAATAAGATTGCATGGTCTATCGCAGGAATCTTTATTCCAGCCATCATCTTTAACTTGCATTTAGAAAACCAGATCGTCAAGTTTATCGACCTTGTTAAGTAGGTAAAAACAGAAGGAGGCAATGAACTTGCCTCCTAATTTTCTAAGAAAGGAAGTTTTATGTTATTCAAATTAAAGAAATTAAGACTGCCCCGTATATCATTAAAAGTTATGGCAGGAGTTATATGTTTGTGCTTGTTACTTTCAGCTCCAGTGTGGGCTTCGGTAGTAGATAGTGCTACACTTGCAGCAAAAGTTGTCGCCTTTATGGAAGGATATAGTCAAACAATGTTTGAACAGATGAAAGAGGCGTATAGCTCTTTTAATGGGTTTTTAACAACTGGTCAATATACTTTCCCTAATACAATGAAAAGTATCATGATCGGATTTGGATTGTTGATTGCTACTTTGCATGGCTTTATTCTAATTTATGAAGAAGCAAAGAAAGGTGATCTATCACAAGAATTTTGGCAAAGAACATTGTTTACGATTGGTTTTACACTCATTGCGATCTTTATGATCGGTGATATGCTGGACCTTTTATATAAACTAGGAGATCTGATCATCCAGAGAGTAAATGCTGTAATTGAAAGTGTAAATACAATCAAGAATGCAACGATCAATATCACAAGTGGCGGAAATCCACAGGCATACAATAAAGTCATTAAGGGATTGGAAACGATCCCAATGCTTAATGGGCTAGGTGATGCTTTAGATCCTGCAAATACACAGATCAATTATTACAATCTACAATCGCTCGGTGAATCATTTGATTTATTAACGATTGTTGCATGGGCACCAATCTTTGTATGTTTATTTTTAACATATACAGCAATCATGGAAATCAAACTAAGACAAATGTTTGCTCCGATCGCACTTTCCTCTGTTATCTCTGATGGCTTTAGAGGATCGGCTATTCGCTTTGTTAAAAAGTTCTTAGCTTGCATGTTACGAATTGCGATTTACTTTGGTATTGCTGCAATCGGCACATTTTCAATGTTATATTTTTATAACAAGGTCATCACCTCTTCAGTTATCATTGAAGGCTTAAATATGGATATGATCCTGATGCTAGGCTCACCTGTTGTTACAGCTCTTATGATGATGCAATCAAGTGGAATTGCAGATGAACTTGTAGGGGTATAATCTATGGCTGCTACATCAATTAAGGTGGCTATTCCAAGAGATATCCAAGATTTCGAAGCACGCTTTATCGGACCATTAACAAAACGCCAGACAGTCTTATTTGTTATTTCTTCTGTAATTGGATATGGCTTATTTAAGCTATTAGGAATCTTTAAAATGGAACTTGCGATGCAGATCATGATTGCTGGCTCTTTGGTGACACCTATTCTTGCATGTGGATGGGTAAAAATGCTTGGAATGCCACTAGAAACATACATTATGAAATGTGTATTACCGTCTGTTTTTGCAAGCAAAACAAGACCATATAAAACAATCAACAAATATATCTCTGGCTACAAACCAGAGCAACCGCAGACAAATGTAAAAGAAAGCGAAAAAGAAAAAATCAGAACAAAGTTATTACTTAAAAAATACGATGCAAAATTGTAAAAAGGAAGGGAAATAAGAAATGGGATTATTTGGAAATAAGAAGAGTGCAGTAAACGGAATCAAAGAACTACCAAAAACAGTTCAAGAAACGATTCCATATAAAAGAATCTTTAACGATGGAACAATTGAAAATAAAGAAGGCTATTACACGAGAGCCTTTAAGTTAAATGAGTTAAATTTCTCCAAAGAGTCTGAAGAAAGACAATTGGAGATTTTCAGTGTATTTAAAGATGTTTTAAATACTTTTTCACCTGAAATCAAGTTCCAATTTATCATTCAAAATAGTTCAGCTAAGGACATCAAATTATCTGATACAAAGATGAAGATCAAAGGTGATGGAAGCATTGAAGATGCGATCAGAAATGAATTTAATCAATTAACCTTGTACCGTATTAAGCATGGAGCTAAGATGTTACAACAAGAAAAATATCTTATTATTGCTTGTAAAAATCCAAATATTCAAAATGCTTTTCAGCATTTAGATAGTACAGAAAGAGCTTTAGATACGGTCATAAAGAACTTTGGAAAATCATCTGAGCTTACAAGATTAACAATTGAAGAACGACTACATACATTATTTGATTTTTACAATCAGGATGGAACAAGCGTCTTTTATAATGATTTCGATGCAAACAACAAACCATTCTTTAATTATAAGAAGATTGGCATGGGTGGATTAACATCGAAAGATATCATCGGACCATCTGGATTCCAGTTCTTTTCTGATTATTATATGATGGGAAATAAATTTGGAAGAGCCTTATTCTTAGAACGATTGCCAACATCCCTTTCTGTTGAGTTTTTAGCTAGTATTGCTGACTTGCAATTTAGTCTTAATATTTCTATGCAATATAACCCTATCGACATTGCAAAGGGTTCTAAGATGGTTAAAAATCAATTTATGGCAATTCAGGGACAGATTGCAGAAAATCAAAAGAATGCTCTTAAAAATGGATATAGTTTTGACTTACTCCCACCTTCCTTGCAGAAGGCAAATGATGCCATTAAAGAATTGCAAGACGATATTTCAGATCGTGATCAACACTTGTTTTATATGACATTTGTAGTGAATGTATTTGGAAATACAAAGGAAGAATTGGATAAGTACACACAAGATCTTCAAAACTGTGCAAATGGTAAATTATGTCCTATCCGAGTGTTATCTTTCCAACAAGAAGCAGGAATGAACGTCGCACTTCCATTATGTATTAACCAATTGAGTGTAAAACGTCTACATACAACAGAATCTGCGGCAGCATTTTTACCATATTCAAATGTCGAAATCTATCAAAAGAGCGGAATCATGTATGGTGTTAACAAATCTTCTAATAATCTATTAGTATATGATAGAAAAACAGGAAGAAACTTTAATGGACTGACATTCGGTGAGTCTGGTTCTGGTAAATCTATGCAGGTCAAGCAAGAGATGCTGGCAGCTTATTTATCAGATGAAAGAAATATTGTATATATTATTGATCCAGATGGAGAATATTCAAGAATTGCAGCCCAAATCAAAGGGGGAGAAACAATTTCGATTGCTCCAGGTTCACAATCTTATTTGAATCCAATGGATATCAATATTACAGATGACGAAACCGATCCTGTAGCATCAAAGACAGATTACATCACATCATTAGTTGAGATCATGCTTGGTAAAAATGCGGCATTGAATCCAACTGGAAAATCAGTTTTGACTAGATGTATTAAGAATATTTACAATCCATATATTCAACATGTTAAAAAGTTAAGAGAGATTGATCAACGTATCACATGTGATAAACAATCTGCTCCAACACTGGCGAACTTGTATGGAGAGCTTAAACGGCAACCAGATCCAGAAGCCAATACTTTAGCTACCGTAATTGAAAACTATGCAGTCGGTGGATACGATATGTTCGCACATAGATCAAATGTTGAATCTGATTCTCGCTTCTTGGTATACAACATCCGTAATCTAGGAACAACCTTAAAGGAAATTGGTCTATTTATCTGTCTAAACGATATTTGGAACAAAATGATGGAAAATCGTGATAAAGGATTATTTACATGGGTATACATTGACGAATTCCACGTTCTATTAAAATCTGATGCAGCCGTAGAGTTCTTGGTCCAGATCTGGAAACGTGCAAGAAAGTGGAACGGAATTCCAACTGGAATCATGCAAAATACAGAAGATCTATTACGTTCTGAAGCAACAAGAAACATTATTAACAATACCTCTTTTGTAACCATGATGAACTCTTCTCAAATGGATAGAAGTAATCTTCAGGAATTATTGAATCTTTCTGATTCACAATTAGAAGTAATTACAAATGCCCCATCTGGAACAGGATTATTTAAGGCAGGAGACATTATTATTCCTTTTTCAAATAAAATTCCAAAAAATACAAATTTATATAAGATAACCAATACTGACAAAAAAACAGACTAAAAAACAACAAGATAAGATAGGAAACTCCTATCTTTTTCTTTTCCTTTTGTATCGCATAATAAATATGACTTTATTTGATGATCATGGAGAAAATATTCGAATAAGGCACAAATAATAAAGCCAGTAAGGCTAGGAGGAAAATTAAATGAGATTATTAGTGGTAAACAGAGGTAATGGGAAGGTCGAAAATGTATTCTTCCATTATCTATGCGGTTCAACCTACCCAGGATTAGAGGTAACAGATGAATTCTTGCTTCGCATGAAAATGCTTTATCAAACACAGAATGGTGTAAATAGTGTAAAAAACTCATTTAACACTGTTTGCTATTGTGCTTCATCTGGATCAAACACAGTTCTAAAGGGAAAAGACTTCCAGAATCAAATTCAGAAGCTAGAAGATATTAACAGATATCTAATGGGTTCGGCTGATGAATTTACAACTGGACAGAAGGCTTTAAAGAGCATTGAAGATAAGCTTGTCAACTTCGATGGTTCGGTTATCTACATTGACTGGGTATTTTTCGAAGATGGAACACCAGATTTTGAAAATACCCAAGTAAACTGGGAAGACCTTGTTAGAATAGAATTATTGGATTCTTATTCTATGGTCTATCCAAGAGAAGCTAAAAAGCTCAAAAATCATCACATCGATTTTAAGGTCATGGCTACAGAGTTCCACAATGTATTCTTAGGCTTTGATAAGATGGATGAACAATGGAAGGATGGAAAATATGTTTTCACGCTCTACATTGAAGAATGATGACATCGTAATCGACGATGTTGCGATTCTATTTGAAGATGTTCAGGTCTAAAAGAAAGAGAGGTCGGTGGTACCGCCCCTCTTTTTCTTTTGCCAAAATTGATATAACAGTATATTGAAATATAGTATTATTTATGGTAAAATGTGACTAGAAAAGGAGAAAATAAAATGAAATTAAGAGAGTGTTTGGAAGAGATCCAAGAGAAAAAATACGAAAATGTTTCTTTGTGGGCAAAAAATAATTTCAACGGCTGGTACATGGTGCAGGCGACAACACCTAATGGGCTGCAAGTCCATTGGTTAACAAAAACAGATTGGGTACCACAGGAACGGTTTGCCGCATATTTGAATAGAGATGTATTGGAAACTTTCGAAAGTGACAACACATTCGATATCGTAATCGAGTAAGGAGGCTTTATTTTGAAATTGATTAAGATTTTATTAACAATCGTTGCTGTCATAGGACTAGCACTTGTTCCACAAGCTTCATACGCAGAAGAAGCCAACAATGCATGTGTTGCAGGCTCTCCATGTGGAGAAGCTATCCTTGCTGGCTTTGTGGTCGAAGATTATAAAGACGCCATTATTGAAACAAAATTTTATGACGTTAACGAAAACGAGATTCTTTCTGTCCAAATGTCATACACTACAGACAAGTTCCAAGAGAAGATCCATTTGCCAGTTGGCAAATACCACATTAAGACATCTGTAATTGGTTTGGAGAACGGTCACAATAGCTCTTCCTCCGAAAAACTGTATACATTTGATATTTATGGCAATATCGAAGTAAAGGACAATGAAGTAGCAAGTTTTAGAACGTTTGTCGGGAATGAAGATCTAATGTATAAATACGGTTGGATCGTTAATTTTCCTTTTGCTAATAAGCCAGAAGATTACGGTGGAGTCTATGACTTAAACATGTTAAAGACACTTGAGAACAAATATGCAAACGAAGTGCTAGGAAGTAACTTAAAAGAGAAGTACAAGCAACAACAGGAAGCCGAAAAAGGCGTTATTGTCGCAGAAGAGGAAAGTAAAAATCCTCCCCCAGCTGTTGTTGTGAGAACAGCATTTGTTCTGATTTCATTGGTGATAATCATATATTTGGTATACGTGACAATCATGTATTTGGTATACAAGGCAGCTAGCCAAAACATGGATTAAAAAAAGACTAGATGATAGTCTTTTTCTTTTCCCCCCATACGCAGAAGAAGCCAACAATGCGTGTGTTGCAGGCTCTCCATGTGGAGAAGCGATTCTTGCAGTATTTGTCGTAGAAGATTGTAAAGATACCATTATTAAAACAAGGTTTTATGATGTTAATGAAAATAAAATTCTTTCAGTCCAAATGTCATACAGTGTAGATAAGTTTCAAGAGAAAATTTGTTAGCCTTTAGAAAAGAGTACACCAACATTGTATAGGTCGGTGGTGAATTCAGCGTTACTGCTCTTTGATGTATTCTTGTACGATTTTTACAGTGTTTGTTCCATAACATACTGTTATATGCTATAATAACTGATAGAAAGGAGGCGAATTACAATCAATGTACAGAATAGACAGAATTTATGTGAATACACAACATGAAATGTTCCCATATTTTGATACACTTGCTCATAAGGCAAAAAATCTTTATAACGCTTCGTTATTCAGGATCCGTAATGCTTTTACAGCACATGGTAAGACGAATGTGACATCTAACGAAAAAGAAGTTCTTGATGAATTAGCACTTCTTAAAGGTCAAAAAGATTACCGTGTTCTTGGATATGGAGTATTACAAAGGTTAATGCGAGTTACACAAAATCCAGATTTCTTTGCAGATCTGCCGATGCAATCTGCTCAGGCGACTGTAAAACACGCATGTTCTGACTTCCAAAGTTGGTTAGCTGCGTTAAGAAGGTACAAGCAGAATCCTACTTTATTTACTGGAAAACCACGTATGCCTAGGTATTGCAAAGGCAATATTACTGCTTTTACTTTGACGAATCAGAATGCTGTTATTTATGGTGATGAGTTAAAACTTCCTAAAACTAAACAAAGACTCAAAATACGTAAAAAGTGTAACGCAAGATTACAGGAAGTAAAAGTTTGTCCTGTATCTGGTGGTTATGATGTTTTACTTGTGTATCAGATCAAGGAGCCATCAGTCAAAGCTGGAACACATTCTGCGGCAGTTGATTTTGGTGTAGATAACACGATGGCAGTTGTAACAGACACTGGCGATAGTATCATCTTCAAAGGCGAATACATCAAAAGCATCAATCAATACTTCAATAAGCAAAAAGCTTGGCGAGTTAGCGTCATGAGTAAAGGTAATGTCACTACTGCTCGTGTATGGTCAAAGAAGCTGGATCAGCTTTCTGCATATCGAACAAACTATATTAGAGATTGTTTCCACAAGATGAGCAGATTACTCATGGAATGGTGCAAATCTCACGAAATAGGCTATCTTGTGCTGGGTTCTAATAAATTCTGGAAACAGGAATCTAACATGGGTAAATGTAGTAATCAAAACTTTGTAAGCGTTCCGTTTGAAATGCTAAAAACTATGATTGAACTAAAATCCAATGAATATGGCATTACCGTTATTCGACAAGAAGAATCTTATACAAGTAAAGCAAGTTTCCTTGACTTGGATTTTATTCCTACATACAGCAAAGAAGATCCAAATACAAAGTATCGCTTTTCTGGAAGAAGAATCCATCGTGGATTGTATAAATCGGCAGATGGTACATTGATGAATGCAGATATTAACGGAGCTGCCAATATTTTAAGAAAAGCTGGGTACGATGTAAGTAACATAAAAATTGCAAGGCTATTAGACCCTGCAATTATCAAGTTCAAAACTTTAAATTGTAAGTAACCGTATAAAAGCGGTAGAGGTCGTGTGAGCCGACCAATGTGAAACCGTAGTGAGAGTCTTGTAAAAGATGCGTAGCTGCTAAGCCACATAAATTAAAATTCTTTAGATAGTGTAAATACACCAGAGGATGCCACATCTGAACAATGTATCAGGTGGGGTAGTTCATAAGCAGGAAAATAAAGAAGAGCAAAAGGTAATCGAAGCTGAAAAGGAAACGAGTGGAAACAAATATTCTTCGTTTGTAAAGTTTGTTTTTATTCCCGTTGTAGTTGTCGGTATTCTTTATGTTGGATTTAGAGAAATGGACAGACTAAAAAGAATTGTGAAAAAAGACTAAAAATATAGTCTTTTTTCTTTTTCCATTACAAAAAATAGCATAATATAAGATGTATGAAAGGAGCTTTTTAAATGACAGAAATTAACGAAAAAGAAATAAAAGAAACTGACGATATTGAACCAAGCGAAGGTTCTGGCAGTGAAGAAAAAGAAGAACAGTCTCCAGATCTAGGAGATGCTTTAAGCATGGACGATGAAGAAGCTCCTGAAGAAGATACTGAAAAAGAAGAAAACGAAGAAGAAAAATCAGAAGATGATGATAAGGATGAATTAGAGCGTGATCAGGATCAAGATGATAGTAATAAAGATTTAGAAGAAGAAACAAATGAAGATGATAAGGATTTAGAAGAAAACACAGATAAAGTTGATGAACCAAAAGAAATTGACGTAGAAAAAGATCACGCAAGATTCTCAGGTGAAAAAGAGAAAAAAGCAAAAGAAGATTTTTTCAAAAAACAACAAGAAGAACATCGTAAAGAGTTAATCAAACAACAATATAGAGAACAAGAATTGTTAAACAAACAAGAAGCGATGTTAAATAGCGGTACAGAGCCGTTTGAGAACAGATTGGAACGTACTCCATTAGAGTCACAATCGGCTCAATTTAACCCTTTAAATAAGCCTCATGGGGATAGTATTGAGAATCTATTAAAAGATGATGTCGAAGATGTCCCAGAGGCATCTAACCCAATTGAATACGAACAAAGAAGATTATCAGAAAAATTAAATAAAGAAATTAAAAATAACCCTAACGGAAGAGAAGGCTTTAAAGAGCAACGTTTAAATAATAACTATTTTGATCAGCCGTCAAGAGAGTTTAGACAAAATGTTGAGTCCCCAACAGAACTCAATAGGGATGCCTTTTCAGAGATCGATACAACGACAGCTTCTGATCCGATCGAATACGAAAGACAACAATTAGCAAAGAAGCTCAATAATAATATTGATAAAAAAGCCGTTAAGCAAGAACATGTAGCAAAGGCTGACCATAAATTTTTAAATGAGGAAAGAGTAAGGGAAAGAACCTTCCCACAGGCTCAACAAGAAGCTTTTTCAAATTTAAACAAAGAATTAAATGATGATGTTTTCTCTACGGTTACAAAAGAGCAGCCATCGGATGCACTTAGTTATGAGCGTCAAAGACTATCAGATAAGATCAATGAAAGATTATCGAATACCCACACAGGAAATAAGCAAGTAGTTAAGAATGCAGATAAGAATATCATTCAGGAAAATAGTGGATTAAAGAATCAACAAGCACAAAATACGAATATTGGAAGAACTGGGATTGATTCTCACCAAAGCTTTAGTAATGAAGCATTCTCCCAAAAAGAAACGTTTATTGAAAATAAGACAGAGGGTAACTTTAGTGGATTAAAGACAGATGTAAATAAAGTTGTTAATAAACAAAAATATAGTAGTGAAGTTATCCAACATGTAGCTGAAAAAGAACAAGAATTATTAAATAAGATCAATAAAAATATTGCGAATGTTAAAAGAAATATTAGCCCTGAAAATATAGCGAAGAAACAAATTGGAGATATTCTAAACAATCATCCAAATATTACAGATAACAAACCAAATATAAATAGTGGAATATCAAGTAAGAATGATTTCTCAAGTGGAGCTTTTAGTCAAGGCGATAGCGGAGCAATTACACAACAACAAAATTTTGACCGCAGTGGATTAATGAAAAAGGTAAATGTACCTACAGATAATAAGCAAGTTGTAAATAACCAGCGTCAAATTGCTCAGCCAAACAAACAGATTGCAAAAAACTCATTTTTAGAACAGCAAAAATCAATTGATGAACAAAAAGCGAAGAAGTTAAAAGATGCAATCTCAAACATCACAAGAAACAACATGCCAGGTATTTCTTCGATAAGTGAGAAGAATTCCATTGGACAAAGTTCTGGCATTATAAATGCACCAGGTCCAAAAGAAAATGTCGAGTATCTGAAATCATCAGGACGATTCATTGAAAAGCGTGCTGATGGCACCATGCGATATATCTCTCAGAAAGAATACGATGCAGGCATTGCTAAGAAACTAAAACCATCACAAGAAAAATCCGTTCTCCAACCAGAAAAGAAGAAGCTTGTTAAAATTGGTGGAGGAGAAGTCAACGTAGATGCAGGACAGCAGCTTTCAACAGAAAAAAGAACATTAGTAAAAGATAAAATATCAACAGGAGCTATCGGTGATAAAGATAAGGTTCTTACAGGTAAAGATAGTTTAATTGGGGCACAAAGAGAAGGCTCCCTTGCAAGGGCAGACAAAGAAGCCAGCAAGATGAAACAGTTCCTTGCAAGAAGAGGAAATGTTACACCTAGTCAAAACATATTCAGCCCACAGGGCATTGCGAATGGCGGAAAAGCTATTGTACAGAGTATTGGTAAAAAGGCTCTTACAGCAGGTCTTGCAACATCCGTGACGATGGGCGGAATCTTTGGCGGTACAGCTCTGTATCAGGGCAGAATCAGAAGTAACAATACCCATATCGTCCAACCTGTACAAGCTGTAAATAAGTCGTCAGCAGATAAAGATGAGAACATGATGCAAGAAATGGCAAACATGTTACAGGAACGCTTGAAGGCTTATTACAAGATCTTAAAGGGAGAAACCCTTACAGAAGAAGAAAAGAAGAAGGCTGGATCCGATTACGTTCCATTACAAGATATTACAATTACAAAGGCTACCTTAGATGGGGCAGAGATCGATGCAGGCAGCATCACAATGTCAAATTTAAAGAATTTCTCAGCTGAATACAATTTGTCTGGTAGCAAAACCGATAAAAATGGAAGTATTTTTTCTGGATTATTTAAAAAGAACATCGGCGTATCTGCCGTGATTCCTACCTATGACTTTGTAGATGGGGAAGGAAATACGATCGGAAATGATAAATTCTTATTAAGTCCAGAAAGCGATATTGTATTTCCAAATGGCACAGCTGGTAAAGCTGCCAAAACAAATACAACGATCCAGAATACATCTGGCGATTCTTCCGCTAAACTTGGCTCTGAAACGCAAATGGATATCATGTTAAATATGCTTGGTGCCATGGAAACTGGCGGACAGGTTTATGGGCAGAGAGATTATAGTAATGTAATCAACGCTGAAGCAGGTGGAGAAGTGGCTTCTACAATTGGTTGGAGTTCTTTATATGGAAATAATGCAAGAAATTATTTAACAAGATTCAGAAGCGAAAACCAAAGTAAGTTCTCCGAACTCGATAGTAATGGAATCATCGCTCCTCTTCTTGAGAAGGATTGGGAAGCAGATCGGATAGAACTAAATGCTGAACAAACAGAAGTTGTAAAGAAAATTTTAACAAGCAGCGAAGGTAAAAAGCTACAAGATAGAATTGCAGCAGAACGTGTGGTAAAACATTGGAATTATTGTGCCAATACTTACACAACGAATTTAAGAGCTGTATTTTGGTATACCCAACTAGCAGAACTTGGGGGAGGCGATTATGCTTCTAGCCCTGTAGATGCAGTATTCCAAGCTTGTAATGGAGATTACAGTACAGAAAATATTTTAAAGAATTTGAAAAAGCGTAATGAAGGTAGCCAAATCGGTGCTTCCTTATACAATTCAAGACATGCAAAATATAAGGAATGGATCGATGAAAAGATTCCAGAAAACATGGAGGTTGATCTAGCCAACGTTGAAGTAACGGGTGCTGGAGCAATCGATGTCGTACAAGCAGGAACGTCGGGAACATCAAGTAGTTCTGGAGCTGGACAACTATTGTTTGTAAAAGAAATCCTAAGTATGGGTGCCGTGGCTGGATACAGTGGTGATCCAAAGGACAACTATCATTTCCAAAAATATTGTGTCACACTAGCAGACTATGCAATTGCAGGTCATGGTCAAGGTATCACAGTAGAACTCAGAACAACTGCCAGTGGGCAAAAGGAAAGCTGGACAGATGAAGAAGGAAACAAAGTGGAAGTCAATGGAAAGAAGATCGTCGCAACGGTCAAAATTCCAGTTCTATGTGATCTTGCAAAACTAGAAGAAAACGACAAGATGTTTAATTATTCTTGGGATCTATCAAACAAGACTTATGGTGACAAGCTAGTACAAAGTTACATTGCATTACGTTCTAGTGACTTTGAAAAAGTATTTAATGTCAAAATTAAAGCTCTTTCATTCGGTTATGTTGGCGGAAATGCAAACCCAGAATGGGCAGATGGCTTTGGTGGTATTTCTAATTTGCCTTATGTAAAATGGGCAAGAGAAATTGCCGCAGATGATTCGCATGGATATTCTTGGGTTCATCGTTTAGGAAACCCAGACTATGACTGTTCATCCTTGGTTTATTACGCCCTTACACAAGCTGGATTTAACGTTGGACCACCAGCGTTCTCGACCTATAGTCAGGTCAATCTGATGACAGAGGCAGGTTTCGTCCAGTACGAAATCACATCTCCAGATGATCTAAGACCAGGAGACATCTTGTGGCGACAAGAACATACGGAAATCTATATTGGTGGCGGCAGAACAGTTGGTGCCCATATAGACGAAGTAGGTGGCGTACAAGGTGCAATCGGTGGCGACCAAACTGGTGAAGAAATCAGTGAAGGTCCTACAGATTGGAGTGGCTGGACATACGGTTTCCATCCACCAGCAGGCTATAACCCAACAGAGTAGAGAAGAAATTCTCTACTTTTTATATCGTATATAGCATAATATAAGTGTGAGGTTAAAATGAGCGAAGAAAAGATGAACGAATTTATTAAAAAAAACATAACCTTATATTTTCTAGCAAACAAATTTGCAATGATTCCATACATTGACAAAGATTTTACAAATAGACTTTTTGAAAATTCAAAAATGGCACAAGACTATATCAATGCTAAAACTGAGGAAAAAGGGGAAGTATGGAAAGAAAGCATATATTTTATTCCAATCAAGTTTAATGAAGAAAGTTGGAATAAGTATGTATCCAAGGTGTATTCGGCAGGCGGAAATTATATTGAATGTACATATAACGATGGGAGAAAAGATCAAAGAGAAATCAAATATGAAAATGTCCCAGCGTATTATTACAATCAGGAATTATCAAGAAATATATCGGAATATGTTCAGACGAAAAACTTTGTATGCTTAAAAAGAATAAGAAATTTAAAGTTCATTATCCCTTGCAAGATCAAACCAGCAAAAACGAAGAGTGGAAAGGATACGTTTGTATTCATATACGCCCAAGCATATATGACGAAAACGAAAGAAGCCTATTATTTTGTCTTTACAGATGGGCTAGAATATGAAAAATGGGAAAGAGCAAACGCAAAAACCAATAAAGAAGAATGGGAGTGGCGTCCATTGTTGCTTTCGTCACAAGATATCACGAGAATATCGATGAACCACGGGATACTAGTCAACGCATGCAGTTGGCAATTGGTATTGACTCCAGAAGAATGTCAATACTTCTTAGATATAAATCAACAAACCGAAACAGAGACAAAAGAATCAGAAGATACAAAGGAAAGTGAGGATGACTTAGAGTGAAAAAAATATATTATTATGTACAAAGATGTCCAGAATGTGGCAGCAGATTAACTGGTCGATATATTAAAATGCCGAGAAGTGAAAATGATCAGATATATACAGAAAGAGAATCATTGAAAGCTGGAGAACTGATCAGATTTGCAGAAGAAGTTCCATACAACAATTGTTATTGTGAATCTTGTGGACACGAGTGGCATTACGAAGTTACTGGAAAACTCATTTCAAAAGAGAGAATCGAAGAAGAAAAGAGTGCCAGAAGAACTCCAGAACGCTTTGCCGAGTTTGCCAAGACGCATAAAAGAAAGACATTACTGCAAAAGATATTAGGAGGAATCATAAAATGAAATTCGTAAGAACATATTTTGAAATCATGGATCTTTTAGAAAGCATTATCAATACAGAAGATGCTGACGAAAAAGATGTAGTATTAGCCACAATGGCAAAATCTATGATCGCAAGTAGATTGATATCACAAAACAAGCCATTTGAACTCAGAAAATATGCAAAAAATATCATGATCCAGACGGATGGAAAGAGCTATGTATTTGATGAAGAAACAATGAGAGCAATGGACCAACTGTTATCTGTCGATCAAGAAGAAAAACAAGAAGAAAAACAGGAGGAAAAACCTGCAAACACTACACAAAGCCAAGAACATGGCACACAAGAAACAACGGAAGAAAAAGAAGATAGACAAGAAGAAACTTCTGACGAACCCAAACAAGATGAAGAAGTAAATATTCCACAGCAGGCAGTTAGTGAACATCCATTAAGTCAAGATGAGGCGAATGAAGCTGAAGGTGAAGTAAACAATGAGACATTCAATCCAGAAGAAACGGGATATGAACCAGACATGCCAACATTTATGCCTGAAGATAACGATCCATTTTCTTCAGATAGCTCCGTTAATACGCCACTATTATCTGATGGCTTAAATTTTGATGAACCAACAAACTACAATGATCCAAGTTCAAGCAACACAAATGAAATAAAGGATACACCAGTTAAAAATGAGACAGTTTTAAAGAATGTTTTGTTACATCCTGAAAGAATGGATATAAAAATTAAGCAAAAAGATATTATGTATGCATACGTAAAAGGCAACTTCACGGATGAAAATGGTGAGCCTTTAAGTAGAGTTGATATGTTTATTACTCCACTAGCTACAAAGAGACGTAAGCCTGAATTTATTGTTCGATATGTCATTGATCGTAATGCCGACAAGCAATTGATGGCAGATGCTCTTGGAGAATCGCCAGAGGCAATCATCAGTGATGGCAAAGGAAATTCTTTAAAAGTAACTTGTTCTATATCAGAAGAAGGCGTATTACAGCCAGTGGTAGAAGGTATTAATGGCTCCGAATTTGTAATTGCTGCAATCAAAGATGAAGGCTTATCTGGAAAAGGACACTTAGAAACTTATGATCCTGCAACTGGAATTTCTGTTCGTATGTTCCCAAGTGGAAAGAAAAACGAAGCCAACGGACATGCAAAATTTGCGTATTGTGTATTTAAACACGATCAGTTAGTAAATATCGGTTATTCAACTGGTGAACCTATTTTGGTCAACAATAATGGGGAAATGCTAAAGTTTGCTTGTAAATGGGATGAAACAGATAACCCAAGTGAAAATGTTGCAGAAGTTGAGATGTTCGATTATGGCAGAAAACAATAGCGGATTTGAAGTATGGCTTTGTAATAAGGATAAAAAAGTATTAAAGATAGTAATCGATAAAGATAAGATCATTAAAATCATAGGACGACATAAAGACAATCAGAAGTATTTGCCAATGTTTTTACAGAATGGGAATCTGTCACTAGAAAATCTACAAACATGGTTTAGAAAACGTATGATTCCAAGTGAGAGAGAAAATAGAGGGTATGTAATGGAAAGTTCCAAAGACTTATTGAATACATACAGAAATTTCTTTTCTCTTTCTGATCAATATTGGTTGAAATATGACAAGAGAGAAACATGGGAAAAATTGAATTTCTTTGATAACTCCTATTGCGAAGAGGTTGGAAAAGCTTTCTTTGGAATATGGGAGGTCAATAAAGAAAAGATAAGAACTCATGCAGAAAAAGGCGAACTTGATGGAAGTCTTGACACATCATCTTTAATTTCCTTTTCTCCTGATCTAACAACAAATGGAATCTTAATTAAAAAGTGGAAGAAGGAAGATGGGATTTCCTATCTTTATAAGGGGGCTGGCATTAAGATTGACCAAGAGCCAATTTCAGAAGTATTGGCATCAATGGTATTAAAACAACTAAATTTGTTGGATTTTGTTGAGTATTCATTAGTAATTGAGAGCATGCAGCTTTGTTCAAAATGTAGAAATTTTATAACAAGAGATACGGAATTTGTCCCTGCTTCACACGTTATGAGGTTGTTTAAACAAAACGAGGGAGAAGATCTGATGAACTTCTTTATACGTTCGTGCAATGAACTTAAAATCAAAGGAGCAGATGATTACATTAAGAAAATGATCTATTGTGATTATGTAATCGGAAACACTGACAGACATCTTGGAAACTTCGGATTTATCAGAGATGCAAACACGGCAGAAATCATTGGATTTGCTCCACTATTTGATTCTGGTTCTGCATTCCAATTAAGAAGCAACGAATCTCCTGCTTTTGTCTATTTTTCAGAAGAAAATAAAAAAGAAGCAATCAAATATGTTAAGAAAAATTATAAGAAAAAGCTTCCGCAGAAACTAACGTGTAGTGCAATGGAACAGATGATAAAGACATATCCAACTTTGAATAACGATCAAAGAGATCTGTTGATTCAATTGATCCAGAAGTCAAATGGAAGGATTAAAAAGATTTCAGAAAAGGAAATCTCCCCACTTTCGAAATAAATAAGAACAGACAAGAATCTGTTCTTTTTTCTTTTCTTTCCCTTTACAATTGTAGTGAAAGAAGATATACTGTTATGTATAAAAGGAAAAAGAGATATATGAGTATTTTGAAAGAAGAAATGCAACTATTAAATGATCTTGGTAACGGTTATAATGAAATTGATGCGTTTAATCACTCGATGATCGCATCTGTTGTAAAGCCAGAAGACATTAACAATACGTTCCAAGCTATATATACGTTGAGAAAAAATGGAAAAGATGCTTTTTTTAGAAAACTAGTAGGAGAAATATATGCGAAACAAAATTGAAAACGATACAAAAATGTATATTGATAAAGGGCTAAAACTTCACATTGATGATTTTGTTCATATCCCAAAAGAATTAGAAGAAAAATATCCAGATCTGATCGCCTATTTTAGAGAAAGATTAAATGGATTCAATCTTGGCTTTGATCGTATGAACAAAACAGACGAAAGGGTAATCGCAAAAGCAATCAAGTATGAAGAACCAGAAATCAAGAGTTTAGCAAGAGGATTAGCTTTTGCAGTTTCATATAAGCAGCTACATTACTATATTCGGCATACATTTCCTTCGATTGAAAATATTGAAGAAGCCATGCAGGAAGTATTTGTGATACTTGCAGAACATTTAGAAGAATATAATCCAGAATATAACATCACGACTTTTATCACTCCATTTGTAAGCAAGTTCTTCTCAGCCAAAGTTTCAATGATCATTGATGGCTCTGTCCAATTATCTATTCATTACGCCAGATCAATGACACTTGTAAATAAGGCTATCCAAGAATTACAATCAGAAGGAATTAATACGTATACCCCAGAAATACTTACAAAATATATCCAAACACATTTTGATAAAAAGGTATCATTGATTACAGTAAGAAAGTGTCTTGAACTAAAGTTCGTTGTCGTCCAATTGGATTGGCGTAAAGATAGTTCAGAACAGACACAAACACTTGAGATTCAAGATCCGAATGCAGCTGATCCAGCCAAACAGTTAAGAGAAAAAGAAGAGACAATTGAATTTCAGGAAATGCTAAATAAATTAAGACCGAAATCAAAAAAGATTCTGACATTCTTCTTAGAGTTTGCAGCAAAATATCCAGATAAGACTATTAAAGATGCAGCCCTATACAATTACGCTAAGGCTCATGGATATGAGGGTTCAAAGTCAACTTTTTCTGTAGCATTTAGAGCTGCCAAAAATGAGTTTAAGTCAATATTACTAAACTCCAGAGAAATCAATACTGTTCGACAAAGCATGCCGATTGAAGCAATCAACATGGATAATCATTTCTATACAAAGTCCGATGATGAGGGCTTTGCAGATGCATTTGCTAACGACATTTCATTATTAGATATAGATAATCTGATGTAGAAATATAACAGTATATGTGATACAATATGCTTACGAAAGAATATAACGTTCTTCCGTGGGCACTTTTTCTTTCTCTGACATATAACATAATAATATTGATTTATTTGATGAGTTGGAGAACGAATAAACAAAAGGAGGAAAATATGAACGAAAGAATTAAAGTAATAGAAGAGATGAAAAAAATCTCAGATTATGAAGAAACACATTTGCATTCAAAAGATATTTTTGATTGCGATAATCCAGCCGAAGATGTTTGCAAAAGATTAAGTGAGATCGGAAGAAAAACGGTATTTTTAACACAACATGGCGTAGCTGCTATGACGTGGGATTTTAAAAATGCCGCAAAGAAGTATGGACTAAAGTTTGTGCCTGGAATCGAGACCTATTTCCAGCACACAGCCTACAAAGAGAATGGGCTGATGCAGAAAAATAATCTTGAGCCAGAAAAGCATCTGATCTTACATGCTAAAAATGATGAAGGCTGGAAGGCAATCAGCATGGCTATTTCAGATGGTCAGCGTGAAAACGGATACTGTCTGATGAATGACGAAATTCTCAACAAGTATTTTTTGGGAAACAACAATGTTGTCGCTACATCAGCTTGTATTAGTGGTGTCATCGCAACGGTTTTTCGATCAAATGAATTTGTAGAAAGAGAAATCGCTAAAATCAGAAGAGCCATGGAAAAAGGAGGCATTTCTTCAAATGTAAGTAATTTATCTCTCGTTGAAGATAAATTCAACAATCTAAATCAGCAACTAGAAGAAAAGAAGTCTGAATTAGAAAAGATGAAGAAATTATCAAGAATCAAGTTCTCTGCACGAGAAAAGATTTTAGTTTCCATGGATGAGCTTATGGCGGAAGCAGAACGTCAACGTATCGAAAGTGATAAGGCTGAAGTAGAAGATGCTAAAGCAAAGATCCCTGTATTAACGGAAGAGATCAAAAAGCTTAGAACAAGAATCTCTATTTTAAAGAAAGAATTAAAACAAAAAACTGTAGATGCAGAAAAATCTTCTGTATTCAATGAAAAAATATTGGAATTAGAAAAGAAGAAAAAGACAGAAGAAGAGGTGTTAGAAGAAGCTCGTAAAGAGATGGAATTCTTTAACAATATCTTTGGTCAAGATAATTTCTTTGCTGAGATCCAATACCATGGAATGCAAGAAGAAAAAGTTATCTACAATAAGATCGTAAATCTAGCACGTTCTATGAATATTCCTCTTGTTGCCGCAAATGATGTACACACGGTAACAAACTCCAACGAGGAATTATTAAAGAGAATGATCATGAAGAGCTTACGATTTGAAAAGTGGGAACCACTACAGGATGCAGACCGAGAACTCTACATCAAGACAACGCCAGAAATGAGAGCTATGTTCTCACACGTTTTTGAAGATGATGTTATCGAAGAAGCATTTGATAATACTTTATATATTGCAGGTATTTGCAATGTAGACTTCAAGATTACAAATCATTTCCCAAAGGTATTCAAAGGAAAATCAGAAGAGTATACAAATGATGTATTCATGAAAGAGCTTCAAGATGGAATCAATCGCTTGTATCCAGCTGGATTACCAACAGAATATCAGGAAAGATTGAATCGTGAAATTGAAATCATCAAAAAAATGGGCTATGTTGACTATCATTTGGTAGTTCAAGACTTTAATCGCTACGCAGCCGAATACGATAGTATTCCACCAGAAGAAATCGAAAACGCTCCGATCGAAAAAGAGGCATTACGAGCTTGGAAGCTTGAAAGAGGATTTACTACACCTGTCGGTATTGCAAATGGAACTGGACGTGGTTCTGCTGTAGGATCACTAGTTTGCCAATTACTAGGCATTACCCACTTGGATCCGATTAGATTTGAACTCTTGTTTGAACGTTTCTTAAATCCAGAACGTGTATCACTTCCAGATATTGATTCTGATATCAGCAACACGATCCGTCCTAGAACGATCGAATATGTTAAACAGAAGTATGGTGAAGATTGCGTCGTTGGAATCATGACACAAAATGCACAAGCTCCTAGAGGAGCAATCCGTGCAGCAGCACGTTCTTATGGCTTCTTTTTGGCTTATAAGAACAATGATGAAAGTTATCGAGGAAGATTCTTATCACTAGCCGACAAGATTGCTAAGGCAATCCCATCAAAGCCAGGATTAGGGTTTAATACGAAACTCGAAAAGCAAGATTCTAATGGAGCAGAAATCACATTATACGCTGACCTGATTCAAAAGTTTGCAGATGATAAAACTGCAAATACGATCATTAAATGGGCTAAGGTTTTCGAGAACTGTTGCACGGCGTATGGATCTCACGCAGCTGGTGTTGTTATCACAGATGGAACTCCAGTAAAAGAGATCGTACCTTTACGTTACAATAGTAAATTAGGAATCTACACGACCCAATGTAATATGATCGAAGTTGAAGAGAATGGAATGCTAAAGTTCGATTTCTTAGGATTAAAAACATTGGACATTGTTACAGATTGCAAATGGAAGTTAAAGGAACGTGGAATCAATCCAGAACCATATAGAATCCCACTAGATAACAAGGAAACATTTGAGAAGGTATTTGCACAGGCTCATACTAACTCTGTATTCCAGTTTGAAAGTAAGGGAATGAAGAAGATGCTGAAGAGATTTGAACCATCATCTTTCGAGGATCTGATTATTCTTGTTTCGATGTTTAGACCAGGACCAATGCAATATTTAGATAGCGTAATGGATGTTAAACACGGAAGAAAGCCAGTGCAATATCTAACTCCAGAACTAGAGCCTATCTTGGGCAAGACGTATGGAGCCATTGCTTATCAAGAGCAGGTTATGCAGATCTTCCAGAAGTTAGCTGGATATACACTTGGCGGAGCCGATATGGTTCGCCGATACATGTCTAAGAAGAAGATGGAAAAGCTAGAACTAGAACGTCATGCTTTTATTGAAGGTGATCCAGATAGAGGTATCCGTGGATGTGTTGCAAATGGAATCAACTATGATGCAGCAAGTAAGTTGTTTGATGAAATGACAAACTTTGCTAAGTATGCGTTTAATAAGTCACACGCCGCAGCATACGCTTATAACAGCTATGTTTCTGGCTATCTTAAAGAATTGTATCCAGCCGAATTTTTAGCTGGAGCAATGAACTGGGCTGAAAAGACACAAGCCAAAGATCCACTTCCAGAACTTCTGATTGAAGCCCATGAAGTTGGGGTAAAGGTCTTACCACCAAACGTAAATTACTCCAAGAGCAAATTTACAGTCCATGACGGCAAGATCCTATTTGGTCTAGCTTCTGTAAAGGAAGTTGCGTCAGCTGCTAAGACAATTGTTGAAAATGCACCTTATACTTCTTTCCACGACTTTATAGCTCGTAGTAAGGCAGATAAGACATCGGTAATCAACTTGATTAAGGCAGGAGCATTAGACGATTTCAACGTGAACCGTAAGGCAATGTTGGATAGTTATGATGCTTTCAAGACAGCCTATGCAAAACTTGCGAAAAAGGAAACCTACATTCAGACAGTAACAGAGATTTTACCTAAACTTTGTTTATGTGGCAGTGATGAAGAGTTAGTTGAAAAGCAAAAAGAACTTGGACTACATGTTGAACTAAAGAAATTAACAACAGAAGATAAGTTGCAAAAGTCTTTAGAAAGAGCAAAAGAAGCAGCTATTGAATTAAGAACAGCTTTTGAGTCATTGACAATTACTCCTGTAATTGAAACAACAGAAGAAAAGTTGGCAGACGAAAAAGAAGTTCTTGGATATTATGTTTCAGGAAGCCCATTAGACAATTATGGTAGACCAGAGGAACTATCTGCTACTCCGATCAGTGATATGGATGCAAATACAACAATGATTTTCGGTCTGATTACAAATGTCGAAATCAGACAGAGTAAGAAAACTGGAAATGATATGGCATTCATTGTTGTTCAGGATCAAACTGGAACTGCAAATGTTAATGTATTCCAAAAGGCATACGAGCAAAATAAGCAATTCATCAAAGAAGGAAACGTGTTACTCTTTTCTGGTAAAACAGATTTAGATGACTTCAATTCTTCAGATGAAGATGGAGAGGCATTAGATGCGGAATATAAATTCACATTACAAAAATGCTTTGAAGCTAAGAAAAAGAATGGAACGTATTTGGTTCATTCAAATGCAGTCAGTATGCAAGAATTAGAAAATATGAAAGAAGACTTTGGCAATACTGTTTATATCTACAATGTAGAAACAAAGCAGACTGAGAAGTTAGGATTCACAGTTTCTTCAAAAGTAAATGAGATTTGCGGGATAACGAAAATGTCATAAAAAGAAAGAGCATAAAATATGCTCTTTTTTTATTTTTTCTTTTAAATACTGCTATATTTTATATCGGATATAGCATAATATATTATGTAACAGAAGGAGAAATATATATGGCTAAAGAAAATTTAGTTATGCTAAGAGGAATCATGGTAAATGATATCATGGTTTATCGAAATGATAGCGATCAAACACCTATATATTGCACGGGAACTATTATGGTTGCCAAGCAAGAAAGAAGTGTTCGTTCAAATCAAGATAAGGAAAACTTATCACTAAGCGAAGTCCGTATTGCATCAAGAGACGCTAATATTATCAATAAAATCAAAGATGCCAAGCGTGGTGACATTGTGGGCTTAAAAGGTGTAATCGGAACATTGCGACAAACAAAACGTACAGTGTGTCCAGATTGTGGAAGACCAACAAGTTATATTGGGCAAGTTCTATTTGTAGCCCCAACCTTTGTAGAGATGTTAGGACATGTTGATACCAACGAAGAAGCAAGCAAGTATCTTGCAGAACATCGAGATATTTCTAATATCGTAAGGGTTTTTGGCTTGCTTGTGCGTGATCCAGGTAGAATCCATATTAATAACAAATTTGGGTTTACACAATATCAATTGGCAGTTAACCGAAAATTACGTGTATCCTTTGATCAGGATCCAAGTAATCATGCCGACTATCCATGGGTAAAATCGTATGGAGTCATTGGGAAAAGAGATAGAGAAAGATTGTTTTTAAAATCAGAAATCTATGTCGATGGCTTCTTACAATCAAGAGCGGTCATGAAACATGTCGTTTGCGGTCAGAAATTAGATGATAAAGGTAAACCAATGAAGGATTGCTTTGGGAATCCGATTATTGCAACAGATGAAAACGGAGAACCACTAGGTTGTGGAAAGCGTTATGAAACACAAGAGAGAACTTCTGAGATCGTTCCATACGCAACAGAATACATTGGAAATTATCGAAGTGATGAAGAAGCGGAAGAGTATAAGAGACAAATTCGTAATCAATCAATTACAGACTTGGCGAATCAAAAAACACGATTAACAATTGATTATGATTTAGAAGATGAAGAAGACGAAGATGAGTCTGTAATAGAGGAATATATTGAGGACTAGACCTCTTCCAAAATATATACTGTTATGGTATAATAGTTATTAGAAGTACAGGAGAAAAAATATGAAAAGAAGCAATAAAACAGAAATTGCCCGTGAATACAACAAGAAGACATACGATCGTATTTGTTTAACAGTAAAAAAGGGGCAGCGTGATAAGATCAAAAAGTTTGCAAAGGAAAAGCGAAACAAGTCGTTAAATGGATACTTTGTCGATTTAGTTGAAGAAGACATGAAGAAAGTGTGAGTAAATGTCGATAACCAATTTGGATCAAAAAATCAAGTTTCACAGTATGGATTCACAAGGTAAGTCGATTTCTAAGATGAAAGAAGATACAAATGGGGACTATGTTTGCCCAGAGCTAACATTTCCCCAGAAGTACGCAAATGAAATTAAAAAAGTCATTGCATTTATTTTGGAGTCAGATTTCAAAGAGGGCGTTGAATCAAATCTAACAAACTCAAAAATAAGACTTGGTGATATCTATCATTGTAGGATCTTAGAACACACACCATTTAAAATTATTATTGGAATATATAAGAAATAAGAATAGGAGAAAATAAAATGTCAGAAAAGAATTTAGAAATTATTGGTTTTATGGAAACAAGAAAAGAAAGAAGCGAACAAGACGGTAAGAAGCTGGATGATTACGATATGAAACACTATTGTCCAAACGATAGAGTAGTCATTGAGTGCGAAATCGGAGATCTAGTAGAATATATCCAAACCGTCGAAGAATTGAAGAAAAAATATGTAGCACTTCTCAACGAAAAGAACGAAGGTGAATATCTTCGTAAAACAAAGAAGAGCGACTCAGATTCTGTTCGTGAATCTATTGAAAAAGAATTGAACATCCGCCCATTTGGCAATGTCAACATTCCTAGTAACGGAGGTAATTATGGAAAGATTTAGTGATCTTGAAGAAGCGTTAATTTTACGTGCTTTATCAATGTTAGAAGTTGAAGAAAATATAGAAGAAACAGAAGAAAATTCTCTTACGCTGAGTCTTTGGGTAGAAGATCTCGATGGAGAAGACACATTAATGAGACAAATCATCGTTATTAAAGATTCTCCAACGGATTATAGCGTTTACGACATGGATGATGAAGAGACGCAGGAAGTAGACCTTGTGTTTGAAGGTGGATTTGCCAATATGATCCAATATCTATCTTCCATCAACAACGTTCTTCTAGGTGTCTACGCAAGCCACTATGAGCAGGCGACATTTGAAATGCTCAATAAAATCAGAAAGGGGGAAATAGTTTCTCCAAAAGAATCTGAAGATGGGGGAATGATGGCGTAATGAAGAAGCATCCATATTTAACAAGTATTCTAGTTGGCTTAGCTATTGCATTTGGCTTTCGGTTAGCTGGATTTAGAACGGTCCGTGTGGTGGGAGATTCAATGTCTCCTACCTATAAAAATGGAACAATTCTCATTACAAGAGTCGTCACTTCAAAAAAGGATATCGATGAAAACGATGTTGTGGTATTCAGGGTTCCAGCCGACAAGATGAAAGACCATTCTTTCGAAGAAAAGGATGGGAAATCCCACAAAATTATCAAGCGAGTTGTAGCATTACCAGAAGAAGAAATCAAGCTTCAAAACGGATATGCTTATAGAAACAACAACCGAGAAAACAGAAGCTTGGAAGCAATGCTTGATATGGGGGAATATGAAGATGGTTACACTTTAAAAGAAAATGAATATTTCGTTCTTGGAGATAACCGAAACAATTCTTACGATAGCAGAAAGATCGGACCAATTACAATAGATGAAATCGAAGAAAAGGTAGTGTTTGCATTACCATTCTAAAAACAAGAAAGGAAAAAAGATGGAAACAAGAGATTATAAAATTAAAACAAATTTTGCCGACAAGCCAAATGGTAGCCCTAGTGGTAATTGGGTTTGTGGAATTGATATCGGATATTCCGCTGTTAAAGTAGTTTCCCCAAATAAGAACGCTATTTTCCCAGCTTTTGCTGAGATGGATGATTCTAAAACAATCGGTACGCCAGCTCCTTATTCTATTATTTATAAGAATTTAGAAACAGGTGAGCGTTGGATCGTTGGTGAATCAGCATTAAATAATATTAAGCAGGGCGATACATCGCATTCAGATAACACGCTGTATGGACGTGAACGTTATGATGATCCAATGTTCTTGGTATTAGTAGACGTAGCAATCGGTATTGCGTGCAGTCAAAACCAATATGGAAATTACATTGGAAAAAAGATTTGGATCGAAACTGGTCTACCATCAGCATATTTAGAACAAGATAGTCCATTCCTAAAGAATGCTTTTGCAGGAAGACATCACTTTGCATTGAAGATTGGTGCAGATGAACCAGTCGAATATGATATTGTGATCGGAAAAGAAAATGTCGATGTCATGGAACAGCCAATGGGTACTTTAATGTCAATTGCAATGGGCAACAACCACAGGGCAATCCCTGAATCCGGTTTTTATTTCAATAGAAACTTAATCATCTTCGATGGTGGACACGGAACCCTAGATATGTTTATCATTAAAAACAACCGAGTTGTAGACAAACAGACATTCCCAGAATTTGCAATGAAGCAGGTGTTAGCAAATGTACGTGCTGAGATCCAAAGAAACCATGGTGTTGAAGTATCGCCTATCGCAATCCAGAAGTGTTTAGAAACAGGAACTGTTATCAAGCATAGTCGTTTCAGCAGTGGACATATTCCTATTAAAGAAATCTTGCAGCGTGAAAGCGAAAAGGTATGTCATGCAGCACTAGATAGAATCGGCAGAATGTACGAACTATATGAGTTTAATTACTTCGTTATCACAGGTGGAACAAGTGCAGCATGGGCTGATACGATCAGACAGACATTATCAGGCATTGAAGGCTTGGTTGTGATCGATGGAAACCAAAATGATAAATCTCTAAGCTTTGACTACTCAAATGCAAGAGGCTATTACATGTATCTATATGAAAAGGTGAGTCGCTCATTAAGACAGGCTCAATAAGGTGACTTATGAGAGTTGAATTAAAACTTTACAAGAATTATGACGCAGATCTTATTTCATTAAATGCAAACGGAATATCCGTTACAATGCTAATGAAGAAGGCGTTGGAATATTATGTTAGAGGACAACAAATCACCTTTGTTGTTCCTAACGCCATTCCATTTACATTAAAAGAGAAAAAGCGTACCTATCACCTATTATTTGAAATCAAGGATAAACCAAGTGTTGATTTTCTTAAAAAAGAAATTAAAGAGGGTTGGCGTACAGCATTCTTTAAAACACTTGTTAGATCATGCCTTTTAACGCCACAGATAGCCGTGTTTTTAAGAAGTGATACAACTATCAAGAAAGAAACAGAACGCATTAAATTGATACGTCTGGAAGGCTTAGAGAATGTTGTATTACTTGAACCTAAAAAGAATAAGCGTATCACAATTGACGATATCTTAAAGCCAAAGAAAAAGGCTCCTGTTAGAGTTGAAGAATTACCAGATTACAGCACAGAAGATAGAAATGAAGCTAAGCAACCAGTTGTTGAAAAGCCTATTGCAAAGCAGGATGCAGCGGTAGTCCAAGTTGCTCCAGCAAAGGCAGCAGAAACAAGTGATGTAATCTCAGAAGATGATATTGCTAACGCTCCAGATCCAACATTAACAGATGGAGAAGAGTATGATTTCTTTTCTCAGTTTAACAATATGAGAGGATAAAAGGGAAAATGATTTTTGATAAAGAAAAAGAGTACAAAGAACTTTGTAAAAAATTCAAGATAGAAGATTTTATTGAAGAGTGTCGTTCAGAAAAGATTCCGTTCTTTATTACAGCTTGTGTAAAAAACGATGAAAATGGATCAACATATCTGAGCGATGCATCAGCAACAGGCAGTCAGAATATCGAATTAAAAGACGATCATATCGTCAAGCACATTTCAGTGCTAAACGGATTTGATACTGTACCGCATCGAAGAAATATTGAAATGATCTTTGAAGAAGACAATTAGAAAGAAAGAGGAAAAGAAAAATGTCAGAATTTAAGAAGGTAAATAAGGTAGTAGCAAGAGGTAGAGTAATCAGCGTTGGTCATAATGCATACGGATACAGATCAATTCTGGTTTACATCAGAGGTAAGGAGAGACGCTTTGACAATGTAATCTCATTTGTTGTAAATGGACTTCCAGAAGGAACTGTCGTAGGAGATACAGTTGATATTGAAGGTCACATCGTTGGCTTAGTACAGCGTAGACGTGTTGTATTCTCAAACGAAAGTTCAGAATCATTAACACGACACGTACAATATATTCAAGTAGACAAGATCAAGAAGGCAAAGACACTTATGAAGGAAGTATTTGGAACTGATGGTGGCATCCGTTACCACGGTGATTCTTTCTTACATGTATATGCAAGTGGTGTTGTACGTAATATACGTCCATCAAAGGATGGTCGTTATGTTCGCCTCAGTATTTCTTTAGAAGATGGAGATGAATCCTATCGAAACAAGAAGTTCTTCTTCTATCCACAGTTCTCTACAAAGACTCGTGTAAACGATCTATTAAAAGATATTAAGAATGGAACAATCTTAAACCTCATTTGTGGAATGACTTCCAAAGAAAAAGAAGTCAACGGTTCAAAGTTTCACTATGAAAACTTCATGATTGACGATATGGAAATTGTTGGCTATATGGAAGTTGAAAATAAGAGCGAACACGAAGTTGCAACAGAAAACGAAAAGGTTGCAATCGTAGAAGAAGACGACTTGAGCTTAGAAGCGAATGAATTAGCTCCAGAAGAAGTTGACGAAATGGAATAATGAACAACTAACAGTAGAGGATATCTACTGTTTTTTATTTTCCTTCATATCGCATAATATTTTTGTATCATTTGATGATCATGGATAAATAAGGCTAAAAGCCAATAGGAGGAAAATTATGAAAATCAAAAATTTATTAGTAACAAACTTCCAAGGATTAAAGGGAACGCACTCCTTTGATCTAGGCAAAATCACGGCATTTTGTCAATCAAACGGTTCAGGAAAAACTTCCGTTCGCAATGCATTAATTTATGGTTTGACTGGTGTTGAACCTGCTGGTGATATTGTTCATGCAGGCGAAGATTATGCTGAAGTAACAATAACTTTAGAAGATGGTAGAACATTTGGTCGTCGTTGTTATGCAGATAAAAGACAATCTGTTTATTATTTAGATGGAAAGGCAGCTTCATTAACAGCAATCAACCAGATGTTAGAAACGTCATTTCCAGGGATCAATATTGAAACTGGAAAAATCGCTACAAGTAGCGAAGTGTTTAACGGATTAACATCCCAGCAATTTGGTGAAGTATTGTTAAAATACTTGCCAGAACAGTTAGATAAGAACATTGTTCTTTCTAAGTTTTCAGAAGCAACAGAAGAAGAAAAAGAAGTTCTTTCTTCCGTGTTACCAGATGGAGAATTTGGTATTGAGATGCTTAATTCTGTATACGATACACTTGTAGACAGAAGAAAGATGATCAAGCAGAAGCTTAAAGAGACGCAGGGGATTTTAAAGGGCTTTGGAGAATTAACAGTTCCAGCTGTAACAGCCGATAGAATTCCTGCTGAACTTGAACAATTGGAACAGGCAAAGAAGAGCGTTATTGAATATAATGCAAAATTAAACGCCTACATGCGTTCAAAGCAAACTGTGGAAAATCATCAGAAGATGTTGGCAGATGCAAAACTTGCAATGCAAAATTTCCGAAACCAGTATGGCGTATTGACACCACATACAGAAGAGGAAGTTGCAGCTGTAAATAGAGAATTGGCTACAGCAAAGCAGATGCTCTCTCAAACATCACAACAACTAGCAATTACAAAGCAGAATGGAGTTATGATTACAGAAGCGATCAAGAATGTTTCTCAACCGATCTGTCCATTATCAAAGAAGCTAGTTTGTCACACTGACAAGACTCCGATTCTTTCTGAAATGGAAGCAGAACGCAATGTTTTACGCCAAAACTACATGAAGTTAGAAGCTTCATTAAAAATGGCTGAAGCAAAGGTAACAGAAACAGAAGGCATCTTGAACAAAATCAATAACGATAAGGCACTGGAAAACCAATTAAGAATATTAACCGATAATATCAATAGATTATCAGCTAATACTCCTGGGATGCCCCCAGAACCAGCCCCAATCAATGTTGATCTCAACCAGATCAATACCAAGATTGCAGAATTAAATGCAATGGTCAATACTTGGAATATTCTGGCACAGAAGGCAGAACTTGAGAATAAGTTAACAACTTATAATAATAAGCTTATGACTTATGAATCACTCTGTATTGCGTTTGCTCCAAAGGGCAAGGTAAAGGAAGCAATTATTTCATTCTATGTTCAGGAATTCTCTGCACCATGTAATGAAAAAGCTCGCACGATTTTCCCAAATATGGACATTAAATTCGTATTTGAAAATGGTATCAAGGTAATGGTAGATGTAGATGGTACAAACCAATACATTTCTTTTGATTCATTATCTGGTGGCGAAAAAGCTTGTGTAACCTTTGTATTGTTGAGCATGCTAAGTCAGCTTTCAGGATATAACATCTTGATTATGGATGAGCTAAGCGTTCTTGATAAGGAAATCTTCGAAAAGCTTATTAAGTTGATCAAATCAAACGAAAACGAGTTTGACATGTGCATGATCGCATGCGTTAATCATAGTGATATTATTGAACTTCTAAATGAAGAAGGAATCAATATTACAGAACTTAATCGTTTAGCTGCTCTTGTTTTGGAAAAGAAGAAGAGAAAATCAACTGCAAAGAAGAAGGAAAAGAGTACGGAAGACTTATCAGGGAATGCTCCTGTAGCTCAAGAGCCATTGGTTGATGAGCCAACTATTATTAGTGATCCACTTCCAGAATCATTCGATGTGCAGCCAGAAGTTTCTGAAACAGTGCAAGCTGTAGCAGAAGCATCAGGGTTAGCAATTGATGAAATTGGAGATATCTTTGGATCAGACGATCTTTAAAAAAGAAGAGGGATAGACCCTCTTTTTTTATTTTCTTTTCTTCCAATATATACTGTTATATGATATAATGTACATGATAGAAAGGAAAAACCATGTTGAATATAGCAGAATTTAAAGTCCTAAAAATGTATAAAGATTGTCCAAAACCAGATGGCTGGTTTGGTTGTATTGCAAATATGACAGATACCAAACTAAGATTCCCGCAAAAGGTAATGGTCAACGGAACAAGTGGACACCATTTAAAAAGTGGCAGTTCTTTTTTAGGTGCATATCAAATTAAGAGTGAAGAAGGAAAACCTGACGTATATTCTATTATTGGTATTTTTCCTAATGCGAATACTAAAGACGATATTATAAAATTCTTTTCAGGTGAAGATTTTGATGGCATTGGAGAAGTTACAGCCGAAAAGATCTTTAAGCACCTAGGAAGAACCGCAATCAAAACGCTTTTATTAGATCCAGAAGAAATCGAGAAGATCAAGGGAATTGGAGAAAAACAAAAGCAGGCTATTAAAGAATATTTTTATTCTATAGACATTACCAGCAGTATTTCCGCAACCTTCCCTATTTTATCTGGGAAAAAGAAATTGATTGAAGAGTTGATCGACACTTATGGAGAAAAAGTAATATTAAAATTGCAACAGAACCCTTTCGAAGCATCTTTTGAAACTTCTTTAACTCCATCAATGGCAGATCAGATCTGGAGCCGTTCAGGTGGAGAACCAGAAGATAAGATCCGTGTTGAAGGCTTAATATGGCTTGCAGCAAAAGAAACATTACTTTCGTTCTGTAATGGAGATACATATCTTGATTTAAGTGATTCTCGTAATCTACACAATTGGCAACAAGTAGCTGCAAAATATTTATCTGGAATGGATGCAGCTGCAATAAAAGAATCCTTTAAAACTCTTGGCAAACATGAGCATGTAGAGTTAAAGAAGATCCTTAAAGATGGCGTTAGTCGTGGCATTGTAGAATTTAAAAGATTAACAGAAGCCGAAAATTTTGTAGCAAAGACTCTAGCCAATTTAAAAAATTCGGAACCATTAACTGTTTACAATGAAGATGAAGTCAATACATTCATAGATGAATGGGCAGAAAAAACCCATAGTGGAAAATTCAGTGAAGAGCAACGAGCAGCAATCCACGAGGCATTCAAAAATAGAGTATCTGTAATTACAGGTGGTCCAGGAAGAGGAAAGACAACTGTAGTTGCATGTATTGCGTATATTGCTCAGCAGTATTTTAACCATCCTAGCATTCTAACTTCTTTTACTGGTAAAGCAACTGGCAGAATCAAGGAAGCGATCGAAGAAAAAGGCGGATATTATGTAGATAAACTATACGATGAAACAGATCCTACTGATAAAGAATTCTTCCCTTACCACGCTGCGACCATGCTTTCTATGACAAATAAAATTAGACGTGGAGAGGAATTTTTAAGTGAATCTGTTTATGATAACATGTTAATTATTGACGAGTTATCAATGATCGATATCGTAACGCTTGCGAAGTTCTTTAAGGTTATAACCGATGAAGATGGGATATTCAACATGCAAGTTGTATTTGTTGGCGATCCTGATCAGTTGCCAGCAATCGGAGCTGGACAGATATTAAAAGATATACTACAAACAAATATCAAGTGTTCCAAATTAACAACAAACTTCAGAGCGAAAGACATACCATCTCTTGCAAACAATTGGGATATTGTTAATGAGGGTGATATCAACAAGCTCTTATTTGTAGATAACTCTTTTATGTGGGGAGCAAAGACAAATGATAATACAGCATTAATAAATCAAATAGAAAGTGATTATCATAACTTGGTTATGGAAGGGATCGATCCAGTTGATGCAGAAGATATCAAGTATCAGGTTGGTTTTGATCCAAAGAAGACGATTATTCTCGCTCCTACAAATGCTTTTGTTAAAGAAATGAATAAATTATTACAAGAGAAATATAACGGAGATAATAAGAGCAAAGCAATTCCAACAAAAACAGAGTCTGGTCAAAAAATATATCTGTACGATAGAGTTATGATGACTGTCAACTTCAATACAGAAGAATTTTCTTACCATACATACGATAATGGCTATTATTGTGTTAATGGATATGGAACAAGACATGATCACCTCAGCAAGAAGAACGGAAAAGGAATCTACAATGGTGATGTTGGATATGTATTCGATATCAATTATGAAGATAAATATATTGGATTTGAAACGGACGATGGGCGACGTTTCTGGTTGGATCCAGAAAAGGCACAACATCTTCAACTTGCGTATGCGTTAACGATTCATAAATCGCAAGGTTCAGAGTATAAGAATATCCTATTGGCACTTCCGCCAAACCTGATTTACATGGGTTCATTCTTGAGTAGAAATCTAGTATACACAGGAATTACAAGAGCTAAACAGAAGATCCGTTTATACGGAAATGAAGAGGCTTTGAAGCTTGCTTTGGAAAATCCAGATCGAATCAGAAATACTCGACTGGTAGACCTATTTTCAGAACATTTGGCAAAGTCACAAAGCGAAAAAGAAGAAACAAAAGATGAACAGGACGATATTGATTGATCCTGTTTTTCTTATTGAAATACATAACAGTATATGATAAGATAATGATACGAAAGAGAGGGTTTTGAATGGAGTTCTATGGCGTTCTGCAAAAGGTAATTAGAAAAGACGAATTATCAGGAATGACATATTTTTCTGTTTCAACAGAAGATAAAGCAATTCCATTAGATCCTCAATACAACACGGTATTATGCAAAGGAATTGTCCCCGACTTAGATGCTGGGACGCCGATCTTTCTTGAAGGCAATATTGAAGTTATAAATGGTAGAAATATTTTTGTATCGACCAAATGTAAACCACTAAGCAAAAATGATACTACAACATTATCCTTTTTAAGCAGTGGGAAGTTTTCCAATATTGGAACCGCAGCCGCTTCTGCAATCATAAACCTAAGCAACGGTGATATTTTTTCTTTTTGCAAATTACCAGATGCAGTAGAGCAGCTTGCGAAGATTCCACGAATAAATGATAGTATAGCGAAAAGTTTTGTAAATAAAATCAATCAATATTCAGATATGCAAGAGCTTGTTGATTTTATTACATCTGCTGGGGGAAGTTATCTTGGAGTCAAATCAATATACAGTAAATATGGAAATAGGTCCTTGTCTATTGTAAAAAAGAATCCTTATATACTTTTTAAAGCAGGATTAACTTTTGCACAAAGAGAATCTTTAGCTAAGAAACAAAGATTTATAGCCAGTGATCCAATTCGGGTATACGCTTTGATCCGAGAGGTATTTACCACATTAGATAGACGTGGAGATACTTGTATTACATTAACGAATCTTTTCTCAATGGCAGAATATATCGAAGAAAGTACAAAGATAGGATATAGAACAAGCCCACTACATATATTGGCAATCATCTTAAATAGACCAGATAAATTTAAGTTTGAGGTATTTGATAATCAGATTTATGTTTATCATAGAAAAGTTTACGAATTTGAAAAGAAGATTCAGGAAAATGTAACTCGTTTGATCAGTAACAGACGTTTTATTAAACCAAAAGAAGCAATTATTGAAGAAATAGAGAAGGAATGCGGAATCAAGTATGACGAACAACAAAAGCGTGCATTTACACTCATGCAAAAAGAAGGGATTGCTATTTTAACAGGTGGTCCAGGAACAGGGAAATCCACTGTTATTAACGGTTTATTACATTACTATCGAAAGATGTTCCCTAATGCGAAAATTGCATTAACTGCTCCAACAGGAACGGCTGCAAAACGTATTCGACAAGTAACAGGAAGTGACGCTAAAACGATTCATAAGTTACTTGATATTAGACCATTTGGAGAAAATGAAATTATCCAATACAATAATGAACATAACCAATTGGATTACGATTTGATTATTGCTGATGAATTTTCTATGGTAGACAATGAACTTTGCTCTATGTTATTAACAGGAATCAAACAGGGTTCAATGCTACTAATCGTTGGAGATGAAAACCAATTAGGTTCAGTGGGAGCAGGAAATGTGTTACACGATTTTATGAAGTCCCAAAAAATACCTTTTGTTCGTTTAACGAATGTCTACCGCCAACAAGAAGGCTCCGCCATTATCGAGAATAGTATACGAATCAGACAAGGAAGATGTGACTTATTAGAAGATGATACATTTAGAATCATCAGAGCCAAAAACCAAGATGAAATGAATCAGATAACAATCGATCTAATGAAGTCTACAGATGCTAGTAAGTACAATATAAAATTGTATTCACCAATTAAAAAAGAAAAGTTCCCTGTTAGTACATTTAATCTTAATAACCAGATACATAACATGTTAAATTTTAGGCAAGAGGAATCTATCGTTTTCAATAAAGTTACCTTTTCAAAAGGCGATAAGGTCATTATGTTATCAAACAATTATAAGGTTGGATATCTGAACGGGGACGAAGGAAAAATCGTGAATATTTTCCATTTTGAAAACTACATAACTCCAGTTGTAGAGATCCAATTATATGATGGAACGATCTTTCAGGTATATGGAGAAAATCTGGAAGATATAGCTCTAGCGTATGCGATCACAATCCATAAATCACAAGGTTCAGAATGTGATACCTCACTAATTTTATTACCCCAAAAACCGAAAGGGATGTTAGAAAGAAGTCTTGTTTATGTTGGAATCACAAGAGCAAAACAAAAGAATATCATTATTTCGGAAGGAAACGCTTTGGAAAAGGGCATCGTTTCAAACAAATGCATCATGAGAACAACAGGACTCGCACATTTGTTACAGAGAGGGTGAAACCTCTCTTTTCTTTTGCTTCCAATATATACTGTTATATGCTATAATATAAGGTATAGAAAGGATAACAGTTGTGGATCTAAAAAGATTAAACATCTCAGAAAAAACACTGGCAGCACTCAATAAAAAACACCTCTTTACAGTAAGAGATTTTTTAGAGTTCTTTCCACGCAAGGCGATCCGATATGGCAAGCCATTGGATATCCAACAGGCAAATGGTCATTGTGCGGTTCTTGGAAAACAGGTGAGCGTGCAAAAGAAGAGAATGGCAACTGGAAAAACCTATCTTGTTTTTTATTTCAAGGGTAGTATGGATTATAAAGTCGTGCTATTTAATAATGTATTCTTATTAAACATGTATTTATCCTTTTCTGGTAAAGATGTAGTAGTTTGTGGAGAACCAAAATATGACGAATATGGATATTCTATTGTAGATGTAACTGGAATCTATTTAGCAAGCCAATATCAACCTCATACTCATACAGTGTACCCATCATTAAAGGATGCAGACGAAAAAGAAATAGCTAAAATCAGAGAAAACTTCATGTTAATGCAACAAGAAATCGTTGAGCCACATCTTATTGCTGGTTTTATGCCATATAAGCAGGCATTACAAGTTCTTCATGATCCACAAAACAAGCAAATAGAAGAAGAGGCAAAAAGAAGAATTCTTTTCAATGATCTTCTTTACTTTAATTTGTCCTTAAAGAGAAACAGGGTAGAAACTCCTAAGAACACATCTTTGAAATATAAGAGCTGGTCTTTAACACAGAGTTTTATAAGATCTTTACCATTTGCTCTAACACAAGGACAAGGTGGACAAGCAGCAATCTTAAATGAGATATTTTTAAACGCCAGAAACGGCATCAGAAACAACATTTTATTACAAGGTGATGTAGGATGTGGGAAAACGATTGTTGCCGCTGCAATGATGTTCTATTCGGCTGAGAATGGATATCAATCTGTGTTGATGGCTCCAAAAGAGATCTTAGCAAGACAACACTATGAAGAAATCTCTGAATATGCAAAACGGTTTGGTTTGAATTGTGTATTTTTACATAGCAAGCTTCTTAAAAAAGAAAGAAATGAAATCCTAAAGAGAATTCAATCTGGGGAGATCCACTTCATTATAGGAACCCATTCTTGTATTTCTAGTGATGTAGTATACCATAATCTTGGATCGGTTATTACAGATGAAGAACATCTCTTTGGTGTGGAGCAAAAAGAAGTTCTTATAAAGAAGGCGAATGATGGAGTACATAGTATCTCTATGTCTGCCACTCCAATTCCACGTACAATGGCAAATGTTCTATATGGGCAAGGAAAAGAAATTAAGTTGATTACGCAAAAGCCAGCAGGAAGACTTCCGATTATCACAAAGGTTTCTGATGAACACAACGAGATATTTAATCTTATACTAGAACAGATCCAAGCTGGTCATCAATGTTACGTAGTATGCCCTGCAATTGAAGATAATGACAATACAGATATTGTCAGCATTGAGCAGATGAGTAAGTTATACAGAGATTTTTTCACTCCTAGAGGTATTGGCGTAGGAGTTGTAAATGGAAAAATGAAATCAACAGATGTTGCCAAGACAATATCAGCGTTTGCAAATAGCAACGATCATACTTGTGACATTCTAATTTCCACGACTGTAATAGAAGTTGGGGTAAATGTTCCATCTGCAACTGTCATGGTCATCGAACAAGCAAATAGATTCGGTTTAGCAACATTACACCAGCTAAGAGGGCGTGTAGGCAGATCATCATATCAATCTTATTGCTATATGATCGCTGAAGATGTTTCAAACGAAAGACTACAAACAATGGTCAGCACCAATGATGGTTTTAAAATCGCCGAAGCAGATCTTCATCAACGTGGAACTGGTGACTTGATCGGTCAGAGCCAATCTGGAATTAATAAGTACGTGGAAGAGATGCTAGACAATCCAGAATTGTTCAAACAAGCAGAGCTATTAGCAGAAGAATGCATCAAGAACAATATCGGAAATTTCCTTGTTGCAGAATACAAGGAACACGAAGAGTTAGAAGAACTTTACAAAGATAAAAAGAAGAAAAAGAAAGAAGGAATAAACAGATGAACATAGATATAAATTTTTTGAGAAGAGCAAAAGAGCGAGGTGTTTGCCCGCTCATTGTCGATCATTCACATTATGAAAATATCGTAGGTCACAACGACTTAGAAGATAAGCATTACGAACAAAAGATATTTGATGGAGCAAAAATACTTATGTATGCACGATTGCAAGATGTTATCGAGTTTAAGATGGCACTTGAGAATATCTATACAGATTTCAATTTCGTTCTTGATACCGTTGAAGAACGGAGTTGCCACGTCACTGAATGCAAAGCCACAATTATACTAAAGAGAAAAACACTGGAAGAAATAACGGATTCTCCTGAATATAAGCTTGCTACAGAAAAAGTAGAAGAAATAAAAAGATTAAAAAAAGAAGCAGAAGAACGAGAATCTCGATTAGAAAATATTGAAGATAAAATAATAAGAATCGCACAAAGCGTTCAAAAGGCGATAGACAAAGCTGATCAATTAAAACTCTTAGATAAAGAAAAACAAAAGCTTAAACAAGATCTGTTAGGCTTGAATGAAACACTCGACGACTTACGCTCACAACTACTAAAAGAAGGTGTTGCAGAAGATTGCATGGATATTAGAAAATATGTACCAAAAGAATAGGGAAAATACTCTATTCTTTTTCTTGTGATATATACTGTTATATGTTATAATAAAGACGTAGAAAGAAGGAAGAAAATCAGAGTTTTACAAGAAAGAAAGAGGAAGAAGAATATGAAATGGAACAAATTAAATAGTAAAAATTATCAGGATAACGTACAACAGATCGTTGATGATTTGATTGATGAAAGCGAAACATTATTAGTTGCATACAAAAGTGGGAATGATACTTATTACGATGTAGCTCAACTGCAAGTTTCTCCATTTGAAGAGAGTGGATATATTTTATGTGTGCCTAGCACATGTGATGAATTAGATAAGGTAGAACTTCTAAGTTATGCCGTTATCACAAAAGAAGTAAAGGAGGCAGTAGAATAATCATGTCGGTAGAAATTAAGTCAATTCAGAAAATAAACAGCAATGTTGCAGTCACATTTATCAATCATGAAACCATAAAGGTTATCTACACGCCACTCGATGAAGTTGAATCAGTCCCAGTTATTGTTCCAAAAAGAGGAGTGATTCCAAGCGTTATTGATCATAGATTAGAACCCAACAACAAAAACTTTACCACATTATTTGTCGCAACTCCAGATGGAATTGTCGGACAAGAGGATTTCGGAATACATCAACTACCACTTGTCCTACAAGATGTAATGAACAAAAATTTAGAACAAATCAAAGAAATAGAAAGGAAACCATTATGTTGAATGCAGAACTCATAGAGAAAAACAAACAAACGTTTATTGGCTTTTACAATCAATATATTGCCCCAAGAATCGGACAGCAATTACTAGGGTACTTATTATCAACAGACTTTTTCACAGCTCCATTAACAAGAGATGGGATCCTAAGTGAAAAAGGCGGATTATGCCAACATGCAATCAACACATTCAAGGTAATGGCAAAGACCTTTGGAGGATCATTTAAAAATTATACAAATTATAACGCAACACTAGAAAATGGCAGTGTAAGAAACGCAACAGTAAATATGTCAACCATTGCTATCGTTTCACTATTACCATGGGTAGACTATATCAATTTCTATATCGAAGATACAAAGAATGTTAAAAGCTATGATCAGATGGATATTCAAGCAGCACTTGCAATGAATGATAATGTTAAATCAGACAACAAAGGACAGTTTGTCTGGAAGTCAGAAACATTCTATAAGATCGAAGATAATGGGGTCCCTCTTGGAACTGGAGTCAAAGCGTTAATGATTCTTGCAAAGAATGGTGTCGTATTAACAGATGATGAAATGCTGGCTATTCGTTGGATGAATGTTGTCCCACAGGCTGGATCTGAAGTTGCAGCATATTACAATGCTATGGAAAGTTCCCCATTACTTGTGCTTGCCCATACATCTTCTATGCAGGCTAGATATATTTTGGACAATGAACAAATTCAAAAATGTAACTAGCTTTATCAAAAGCAATAAATTTTATCTTGAGGCAAGCAAGATAAGTAACATAAGGAAAATATCGAGAAGGGTAAAATTATCAGATGATTGTAATCTAGTATTAGCAATTCTAGGATATAAACCATTAGATACCGATACAGAAAAAGAATTAGAGAAGTTGACAATGTTAGAGTGTATAAAAATTTTAGGGCTTTTATACGAAGATCCAGAAAAGCTTCCATTTGTAAGATTGGTACTAAAGAAGTATAGTTACAGGATATATTACCAGGATAGGTATTACACTTGTGTCAGAAGTGATAACTTAGAATTTCATTATCCTTGTTTGTATACTAAAGCATACCAAGTGATACAAAATTTATTAGAAATGGAAGATGATATTGTTTTAAATTTCTATCAGATTCAAAATTTTAAATTGTAAGTAACTCATAAAATAATATAAGGAAAAACATAAAATGAAACTTGTTTTACAAAACACCTCAAAATCATTGACTTTCACTAATAATAGTATATACTATATTTAATGAAAGGACAATATGGTTTATTTATGGAGCAGAT